>JAEEGG010000596.1_pt1 | contig 112225 bp, 77 predicted proteins | sample 9134161 | NCBI WGS metagenome assembly JAEEGG01 (sample SAMN16246543, study PRJNA631951) | gut metagenome | biome: gut microbiome; feature: rumen; material: CR-attached | host: Bos | place: Iran: Karaj | collected 2018-10
CCTACAAAAAAGCAAGGGAGTAGAGAAATATTTTGAAGAATCTTTCACTTTTGTGATGTTTTCTTCACTTTTTGCGCGTTTTTTTCAGTCCCAATCACCCACTTCCAAATGGAGCAAAAGAATCGATCGTTCAACGAAAAGACCGTCAATTCGCCCCTAGGCGTCGATAACCCTCCAGAGATGTGGATGGTTGTCGACGATTTCGGCCTTTTTCGTCGATAACCCTCCAGACGGACGGAGGGTTGTCGACAGTGCAAAGGTGCGGCCCCGGAAAGAGGTCGCACCAAATGGTAGATAGCAGACTCGGCAGGGTGGCTGAAGCCGCGGTTAGGCTGACAGCGTGGCAGCTTGAAGGAGGCTCAGGGGAGGCGGCCTAAGCACGGCCTTCGGGGAAGGAGCGGTTTGAGCGGGCCCACCGGGGTCAAGAGCCCGGACGGCGTCAGGGACAGGAGCCTAGACAGCGTCAGGGACAGGAGCCTCCGCAGAGCCGGGAACCGCGAGGGTGTCGGCGGGGGTGGCTTCAACCAGGGTAGAGTCCTCGGCCGGCAGCTCAGTCGCGGGCTTCTTGGGCCAGGGGCGGCTGTACTTGCCAAGACGGCCGGTCCAGTAGCAGAAGATGCCGGCGCCGAGGGCCAGAAGGAGGATCGCTAGGACGATGCGGCGGATCCAGGCGCGGCGGCGGGCCTTCTTGTCGACAGCCGTGAGCTTCGGGTACTGCGCGAGCGAGGTGAGCGTGCGGCCGAACTTCACGCGGACGAGGGACTTAGCGTTAATCGCCCAGCCGTTGGCGTTCAGGAGCGGGCCCAGATCGCGACGGCGGAGTTTCCGCCAGGCGATGAACATCGCAGGTCCGGAGATCACGAGCATGATCGCCAGAATGACCAGCAGGACCTTCCAGGGACCGATTGAGACCGCCCCCTTCACGAGCGAGGCGAGGGCCGATCCGAGGAAGCCGAGCGCCATGCCGATGGCGGCGAAGATGCCGGCGAACTTGGCGATGTCGAAGCTCGACTTGACGGCTGCGCCCGCCTCTTTCGGCTGGGCGGCGGCGCTGTCGGCCGTCGCGGTCATATCCGCGAACGCCTTGTCGTTCTTCTCCGTCGCGCTCTTGTTGATCTTCTCGTTGATCCACTTGCCGACCTTGCGGTAGGGATCCCAGAAGGCCTGGCGTACGCTGAGCGGATTGTCGATGATATTCACGACCACGGCATCCCAGTCGACGTTGTCACGGTCATAGAACACGGCGTTCTTGCCGACACGCAGGCCGTCGATATCCCCTGCCGTCAGCACGGCGGCGATATTCATCGAGGCCGCCTTGACCTTGGAATGGCAGGCGCAGATGAGGATATACATCCCGCTGTAACCGGAGAGTTCGCTGACCTTGCCCATATCCGCGATGCGGACGCAGAGCTCGGTGCAGCGCTGGTCGATATAGAGCCGGCCGGCCTGGAAGATGGCCTTCTTGTCTTTCTTCTTGCTGTAGAAGTCCGTGAAGGACACATAATTGTTGAGATACTTGAAGAAATCCCGGTAGAGGTGCGTAAGCTTGTCGACCTTCTCGATCGAAAGGGCCTCCGCCTCCAGGGCCTTGTCGGCCTCGATGACGGCGAGCAGGTCGGCCTTGCGGTCTTCCTTCAGGATGGCGCCGACGGCCTCCTCGCCAAGGGACTCCACCGCGTCGCCCTTCTTCTCGCCCAGCCAGGCGCCGTAGGCACCGAACGAAGCGACCACCTCATTCCACTGGGCCTCGGTAATGGCCTCCGCCTTCGGGAATTTCTTATCCAGAATCAGGCTCTTCAGCGAAGCGAATGCGCCCTGCCAGGCCGGGTTGATGCCGACCCCGAGCGGGAGCAGCCCTTCGGCCGAAGGGCGGGCCAGCGGGCTCGACTCGATCTCGGCGACACCGCCGCTGAGATCGCTGCCGCTCACAGCAAGAATCTTCTCGGTGGAGATATCCACGGCCTCAGACAGATTGCCGTCGAAACCGATGAGCTTGCAGCGCATGAAGTAGTCGGCAATCTTGGCCTTGAGGGCATTGCAGGCATCATAGGCGGCCGCGGTATCGTCCCCGTACGGGAAGATCTCGGCGGCGCCGTCCGCTGCGGCCTTCCGCCAGGCGGCGAAGTCGGCGCAGGCGGCGTAGAACGCCTCGATATGGTCGGCCGTGACACCCTCGACGCCGCTCCGGTCGGTCGCGCTGCCGATGAGCCTCACGATGTTCTCAATCAGCTCTTTCAGTTTCTCGTCATCGGTGGAAGCCGGCGTAATGATACCGTCACCGTTGAATTTCGTATCGGCGAAGATTTTCACCTTGTCGACCGTATCCTCAACGGCGATTTCTTCCTTCTCCAGGCCCAGGTTGGACAGAATCTGCTTCGCGGATCCCTGCAGCGTCGCGCCTTCTTCGTCCTCGGTGTTGAAGGCCGAAAGCGGAATGACGGATTCGCCTTTCAAGAGCAGGTCAGGATCGTTCAAGACCTTCGTGAGCCACTGCGCGGCAGCGATCACCTCATCGACGCGGATCTTCCCGTCTCCGTCGGTGTCGAGATAGCCGAGGGTCTTGGAATCGAATTCCAGCCCCGTTACCGGACAGCTGAGCACGGTCCATAGTTTGCGGTCGAGTTCACCGAGATGCGCGATGTCCTTCCCGCTCTGAATCTTGACGCGGACCTGGCCCCCGACGGAGGCAAACGTCCACTTGTAGCCGTTCTGTTTTTTCTTTTTGCACATAAGCTATAATGTTTTTGAATTTTCGCAGTAACTTACAAATATAAGAAATCTCCCGTCATTCCCGGCCTGAAGGGGAATCATTTTACAAATAATTCCGTATTTTTGCATCGATTCCGATTGATGACAGAGTTTTGCTTATGAAACGTTCCCTGCTCCTGGCTCTTCTGGTCTGTGCCGTTCTGGCGCCCTCTTGCAAGAAACACACATATACGCCTGAAGAAAAAGAGGATCCGACACAGGAGGAGACCCCCTCAACCCCCGAAGAGTCCACGCCCCCTCTCTGTACCATTACGCTGGGGGAGCCTGATTTCTCCGATGAATCATACGTTACCCTGACCGCAGAGGTTGATTATGAGGAAGGAGCGGCCTTTGACCGGGCCTGTCTTTATTACAGCGAAAGCCTGACGGACAAGGAAAACCTTGTCAAGAGCGGCACATACGAGACTGTCTTCAGCAACGATGGAGGCTCTTCACTTTATGCACACCTGTGGGATCTGCCGTCCGAAAAAGGAATCAATTATATCTTTGTCGTTACACTGGAGGACAGCTTTAAGAAGGTGGTTTCAGAAGTGGGGCATTTCACATCCCCGTACAAGGAACCGGAAACGATAGGCTCCGTCGAATTCCACGGAGCCACCCGGGTTGAAAGCCACTCGGCACAACTGCTTGGCTCGCTCAGTACCAAATATTATGATTTCACCGGACGCACCTGCGGCTTCCTGGTCAGCGAAACGGCAGACAACCTGACGGCACTTTCCACCTCCGGGGAAAAGTACCCAGCTCCCGAGATCCTGCAGTTAGGGCAATTTTACTCCACGCTGGACGACCTTGAGCCGGCGACCACCTACTACTACATCCCTTACGTAGAGTGGCTCGGAGAATATGCCTACGGCACGGAGGTCCGCAGCTTCACCACACCGGATATCCTGTTTGCCCTCGTCACAAACGACCCCGAAAACATAACGGCTTCCTCCGCTACCCTGGGCGGCAAACTGACGGTCGCCCGGAATGAAACGGTTCCCGTCTCCGGTACCGGCATCCTCTGGAAGGAAGGCCTCTGTGACCAGCAGTCCCTAATTTCCGACGGGTCATTCGTCTCCGCCGGGCGTAATTCAGACGGAGAATTTGCAGCCGCTTTGTCCGGATTGAAACCGGGGACCAGATACTCTTATATGTCCTGCGCGACGATTGACGGGAAAAGACGGGTTGGAGAGGTCCGGCAAGTTACGATTCCGAATCCTTCCGTCGCCTACGGGACGGGGGAAGCCGTCCGGGTGACGACCCAATCGGCCCTCCTTACCGGATGGGTCAGTGACCCCAATAATTTCCGGCACATCGCCTTCCAGATCAGCCAGACACCGGAGTTTGATCCGTCTTCATCCCCCGACTGGAACAATATCTCCTCCGAATCCCTACCGGGCTCGGGGATAAAAAAAGTCCAGGCTCTGGCCGAAGGCCTCAATCCCGGGACAACCTACTATTTCAAGATATTTGTTATAGATGGATCTCAACAGTTTCAGGGAGAAACACATAGTTTTGTCGCCAAAGACAACGACACCCTCGCCGCCCCTGTCGATATGGGACTCCCTTCCGGAACAAAATGGTCCAGTGTCAATCTCGGACAAACGCAGCCGTACCAACAGTCCCCCTTCTTCTGCTGGGGAGAAACCTATACCAAAGACTATTTCTTCATCAACAACTACAGGTGGAAGGATTACGCCGATATGAATCTCACAAAATACTGCACGGATTCCTCCAAGGGGCACAATGGCTTTACGGACGGTAAAACCATACTGGACGCCGAAGACGACCCCTCGAGCGTTTTTCTAGGAGGGAAATGGCATACCCCGACGCAGGAGCAGTGGCGGGAACTTATGTTTAACGAGAATATGGAATGGGGGGCAACAGTATATAACAGTACCCCCTGCTGGACAGTCAGCAGCAAGATTACGTTGAATACTCTCTTCATTCCGAAAGCTACCGGAAAAGAATTTGACATCGTTTTCTACGGCCTTTACTGGAGCTGCGAACTGGATCCCGCAGACAACGATCAGGCGAAATGCGCCTATCTCAAAGATCCCTATGGCATTTATAGGGAAAACGAGGTCTTACGCTCCTACTTCCGTACTACCGGTGCTTCCATCCGCCCGGTCTGCAACGAATAATCTCTCTGGTTGGGAATTCCATAAAAAAAACTCCGCCCAAATGGACGGAGCCTTTAAAAAATGCAGAACCGGATATCGGTTAGTTCTGGTAAGCACCCGGCCACCAGGAACCGGTGCGCGCTACGCCGCGGCCGTCAGTAGCGATTTCACCGATCTCAACCAGCCAGTTATAGAAATCAAGACCGATATTGGTGATGGACGTATGGGTTCCGTCCGTCTCCGGATAGCCTGTCTTCAGCGCACTTTCCACATCTGCCTGGGCGGCAGGAGAGAAGCCCGTCAGGTTATTGGTCCAGGAATAGACGCCGTACTTGTCGGCCGCATTCCAGACCTCGGAGTAACTGCCGCCGAGGGAAGCATCCGTTGCACCAATCAGAGACGACGAAGCGATTGCCGGGCTCGCAGGGGCGGCCGTATAGCTCATCACGTTATGCCCGAGATCATTCAGAAGCCCTGCCGATTTGAGCATAAACATATTGTCCGCCGTCTTCCGGTTGATGAGGATATTGTTGCAAAGGGTCACCTTGCGGGTACCGTTGGCACGGACAAGCGCCGTGACGTTGTCGTCCACAATCGTGGAATTGACAATCAGCCAGCCGCCGTCCGAGTTGAGCGAAATGTTGTTCCCGGGATTGGAGTTGGTGCAATGGTTGCCATAGAGCGTACAGTTGTTCAGGCAGGCGTTGTTGTTGCCGTTGTGGAAGGCAACGCCCCATCCGCCGGAACCGGTGGTATAGTTATCGACGAATGTCACCCGGTTCAGATAGGAGATCACATCTGCACCGCCCTGAATCATACCGCCGCTGACAGCATGATTGTTCTTGACGACGCAACGGTTCATCTTGAGGCGCGTCTTTCCGTTCAAGCCGAAAATGCCGCCGCGATTGGTGGAGTAGTTTCCATCAAACAGGCAATCGGTATAAATTGCCTCGCAGTTGTCCTGTGTACGCATCACGGCTCCGAAACAACTGCTTCCGTCAATGTAATTGCCGGTAAAAGTACAGTTCTTTGCCTCCAAGGACACACCATTGCTATCCACATAGAAAACGCCGCCACGGTCTGTTTTGGCGTGATTCTCCTTGAAATTGCAATTCTCGACATACAACGAGCCATATTCGATGGTCACGCAACCGCCGCGACCGTTTCCGCAGTAATTGCCCTCAAACTCGCAATCCTTGCACTCGATACGGGCAGACTTGTTGGCATTGAGATGGAACACGCCGCTGCCGTTGTAGGCACTGTTGTTCTTGAACACGCATTTCTCAAACTGAGCCGTGCCATAGCTGATGCGGGCGGCACCGCCGTGGAAGTTACCGGAAGTTCCGGCCTGGAGGACATTATCGTGGAAATTGCAGTCGGTAAACTTGCAAACGGAAGAGCCGCCGAGCTCCAGATTCAGGCAGCCGCCGTTGCGGCCGATGTTGCCGGTGAACTCGCAGTTGTCGGCGAGGAAGGAGGTAACTCCCTTCATCGAGATGGCGCCTCCGTTGGAATAATTGATGGTGGTGCCGGCCGGCTGGCCAGCCGCGCTGCCGGAGAATACCGCATAACTGATCGTAGAGGTCGTCTTCTCATTGAGCCAGATGCAGCCCCCGTTGGCGTGCTGGTTGCCCGTTGCAAGGGTCTTGTTATCGGTGAAGGTAACTTTTGACCCGCTGGTTCCGGCAATCGTGAAGCCGCCCCAGGAGAAGATGGCGCCGCCGTGGAAAAGGGCGGTATTTTCCTGGAATGTCGTACCGGCATTGATCGTGAGCGTCGCAGCAGGGTCCTGCGTACCGATGGCTCCGCCGTTTCCGTTGGGAACGCTGTTGCCTATGAACGTACAGTTGTTGAGCGTCAGGACGTCGCCGGCCTTGCGGAGGATAATGGCGCCACCGGCCACCTGAGAGGTTTTGGCAGTATTATCCTGACCGGAAAGGGTCGTGTCTCCCTGGTCGGCACGGTTGCCTGTGAAGGTACAGTCCGTACAGGTCACGGTAGCGCCCTCCAGACTGATGGCACCACCGCAGCGTTTGGCGATATTGTCCTTAAAGGTACATCCCACAAAACTGGTCACTGCGGATCCAGCCGTATGGAACGCGCCGCCGCCCCAGCTGTTGACGCTCTCATCGTATGCCTTGTTGCTGTCGAAGACGCAGCCGGTGAACGTCACATCCGTGAGGCCGGCGTTCTGTGCTGCTCCGGAAGTGTTGATCCCCCTGTTATTGTAGAACAGACAGTTGGTAACCGATACGGGGTCATCACCCGAGATCAGGAACAGCGCTCCGGCATTACGCGCCAGGTTGCCGGCAAAATAAGAATTCTCCACCGTAAGGGCGCCCCCATCCAGAATAACACTGGCACCGGACTTGCCGCTGTCGCTGTTGACATTGTTCACGAAGCGGCAGCTCTTCAGCGATACGGCCGTTTCGGATCCGTTCACCCTCAGCGCCCCGTAATCCGGCGTCGTAGTGGACACGTCCTTGAAGGTCAGGCCCTCGAAGAGCGCATCGACTTTGTCGCCGATGGTCAGGATGCCCGTCTCGTTATTACCCGTGAAGGCCGTACGATACTGCGTGGTATCGCGGCCGGCGGTGGTCGTGCCGGTCAGACCCGTAGGATAACCGCCAAGGAAGGTCATTTCAGCTTTCTCACCATATCCGGCATAGTCAACCTTCACGTAATTATCCTCCGTGCCTTCGGCGAGATAATAGTCTCCCGCCGCCATATGGAAGGTCACGCCGTCCATTTCAGCAGCACGGGTGGCAGGCAGGCTCAGGATGCGGCGGAGATCCGCAGTGCCGATGGCATTGTCCCAGCTCTCACCGGTCATTTCGCCGGCGCCGTTGACGGTCACATAGTAATCGGAGAGAATAATCTCCGGCTCGCCGTCGGCAGAGAGCTTGATGGTATTGAGTTTCCCGCCCTGGAAGACGACATCCTTCGAGAGCGTGAACTCCTTGGTATATTCCGTACCGTCGGTACCGACGGCAATCACGGAAAGCGTCGTGCCGGAAGGAACGCTGACATCCTTGGCGGAAATGTTCATATAAACGCTCAGCACCTGTGAGGAAGCGGAGACATCCACATTCTCAAGATTGACCGAGAGTTTGTTCGTAGTGACCGTACCGGCGTTGTCCTTATAGAACAGGGCAGATGGGGCGACGAGGGAAGCCTTCGTAACACCCGTGACACCGTCGGGGAGTTTCACCTGAAATTTCAGCACGCCGTTCTGGGACAGGGTCCCGCCATGAGCGGCAGCCCACTCGGACGTGAAGGCGATATCCTCATAGGTATCGACGCCTTCAAGCCAGGCATTGTACGACAGATGCGCCGTACTGCCATTGCCGGTTTGCGTCTGCGCCCCATAAGTCTTTGCCTTGATGGCATCCGGACTCTCGAACGAACCAGGATAAAGGATCGTGAATCCGGTCCCTTCCACCGCGTTGCCGGAGAACGTGGCCTCATGGCCCGAGAAGCCATCCTCGATCGAGTAGAGTTCCGAAGCCTCACCGGAGATGACGCGGAGCGCATCGTTCTCCTGCCAGGCGAGCGCCATACCCTTCCCTCCGGCCGTTTCATCGGTCATGGACACCTTGGTCAGCGTTTCAGGAATGGAAACCCGGATAATGTGTTTATCGGCGGGTTTCGGCTCGGGAGCGTTCTGCTCCTTGTTGCAGGCGGCGAAAACAGCCGCGAAAGCCGCAAAGGATGCGACAATGTACATCAATCGTCTCATGGCTGTTCCTCCTCATCATAGATTACATTCTCGTCGAAATCGGCGAGGGCCGACGCCAGAAACTTCCGTTCCAGGTCGGTCATCTTGCAGCGAACTGCAGGGGTTACATAATTCTTTTTCATATTATATTGAATAATAATTACTTCTGATAAGCGCCCGGCCACCAGGCATCGCCGCGGGCGGTGCCGAGGGCATCCTTGCCGAGGGCTCCGATTTCGGTCAGCCAGGCGTAATATAATTCACCGAGGGTGTTGTCGCCGATGTAGGCGTTGAACCCGTCATACTTCATATTGAGACTCTCCTTGACTGCCGTCTCAAACCCTGCCGGTGTAATCTTCGTGAAAGACTCCGCCGGGCCGTTCCAGGTATAAACATTATTTTCCGTGTCGAAGGTACTGGTTCCGAGGCTCGCCAAAGTAGCGTCATAGATATTTCCGGATTCGGTCAGATTGACATCCGTCCCGTCGATGGCCGGCCCCATAATGTTATTATACGCATAGAGCGGGCACTTCATCTTGTCGAACGGACCGAAGACGAGCGGATTCTCGACGGTCGAGGTGTTGATGATGAGCGAATTGGCCAGCAGCACGGAAGCGTTGTTGGAAGCATCCGTATTGCGGACGGCAACCAGGTCGGCCGCCCCGATGAGGGTCGAGTTGGTGAAGATAATGAGGCCGTCGTTATTCAGCAGGACGCCGTTGCCGCCTTCCTGCTGCCGTTCATTGCCATAAATCGTGCAGTTGTTGAAACAGGCGATGCCCGGGTTGCCGCCGTGAAGGATGAGGCCCCACTGGTTGGTGCGCATCGTATTGTTGTAGAATACGCAGTTATTGAAGAAACCGATGACACCCTGCTTGTTGCTCTTGCTGCCGTTGGCCTGAATGAAGCCGCGGTCGGAGGCGCGGTTGCCGATGAACTTGGTGTTGTTGCACTTGAACCAGCCGCCGGAGGCCTCTCCGGAGCCGCCTGCCTGCAGGAATATCAGCGCGCCCGTCACGGCCTCGCAATCCTCGAAGACGCAGTCGTCGATGGTAAAATCGGCCCGCTGGACAGAGATGATGCCCGCGCCCTTGTTGGTGCTGGAAGCCATCGGGGTCGCCGTGCTCGCCTTGCAGGACTTGAACTGGCAACCTTCGACGGTAACGACGGCATCCTCTGCATTGGCGTGAATAGCACCGCCGTTGCCCCTTTCCGTCTCGGTATAACATCCGTCAAAAACGCAATCCTTGAAGTGCTGCTCTCCCTTGGAATTGTTTGCCGCGCCGCCGGTATTGAACGAATGGCTCTTAAAAGTGCAGCCGGTAAACGTCACATGGGCCGCATCGTTGTCGGTATAGATGGAGCCGCCGTTCCGGGCATAATTACCGGCACCGAACTCGCAGTCCTTCGCCACAACCGTCCCCTTGGAGCAGCGGATGGCACCGCCACTGTTGCTGGCTGTAGCGGTCTGGTTGTTGTCGAAGAAGGTACCCTCGAGCGTGAGCGTCGCATCACCCGTGCTGCCGGCCGAGACAAGGATGCCGCCGCCATTGTCCGATCCGCGGTAGCCGTTTGCGACCGTCATACCCTTGATGGTAAGGTTGATCTGATTTCCGAGGAGAAGGACACGGTACTGTCCGTCACCGCTCAGGATGGCGTCCTTCGTGCCGATGAAGGTCAGGTCCACCTGCTTGGAATAGCCGTTGTATTCTATTTTGAGACCACCCTCGTTCTCCGCATCCGGCAGCACATACGTGCCGTCCGCAAAGTGGAAAGTCGCGCCGTCCAGTTTTGCGGCGTTGGCGTCGGAAGTCGCCTGGCCGGAAGGATTACTTTCGCCGGTCACGACCGTCCGAAGGAGCGCCTTGAGCTGGTTGACATCGATGGCATTGTCGGCATCGACACCGGTCTTCTCGCCCGCTCCCGTCACGCTGACATAATAGTCGGTAAGGATGGTCACGACCTCGGGCTCCAGGCGGATGATGCTGAGCTTGCCGCCCTGCATCACCACATCGTTCTCCACCGTGAAACTCTGGCTGTAGACATTGTCATCCGCCGCGGTCACCTTCACGGTGAGTTCCAGCCCGGCGGCAAGGGCGATGTCCTGCGCAGGCACGTTCAGATAGGCCGTCAGGATCTGTCCGGAAGCGGATACGTCCACATCCGACAGGCTCAGGGCCAGGGAAGCGCTCTTCACGGCGCCGGCATTGTCGAGACAGAAGATCTCAGTGGGTGCCTCGAGCGCAACACGCTTCACCGCCGCATATTCGGAAGGAAGGGTCACGACCATCTTGAGCACGCCGCACTGATGGAGGGCCCCGCCGTGGGCGGTCGCCCAGTCCGGGCTGAAGGCCACTTTGTCATAGGCGTCCACCCCTGTCAGCCAGGTGTGATACACAAGATGGTCTGCATTGCCATTGCCGGTCTGGGTCTGATTGGCGTAACTGTAGGCAGTCACATCGGCAAGCGTGGCGAATGTCCCGGGATAAATGATATCGAAGGATGTTCCTTCGACCGCGTTGCCGGTGAAATCCGCCGCGTGGCCGCTGAAGCCGTCCTTGATCGTGAAGAGTTCCGAATTGCTGCCGGAAATGACGCGGATGGCGTCTCCCGCCTCCCAGGCGAGGGCCATCCCGCCGCCGGAGGCCGTCCGGTCGGTCAGCGAGACCTTGGTAACATCCGAAGGAATGGTGACGTGCATCACCGTTCCGTCCTGCGGGAGCGGCTCGGACACTTTATTACAGGCCGCCAGAAGGGCGGCGGAGGCCGCTGTCAGCGCGGCATATCGAAGTATTCTGTTCATTGTCATTCCTCCTAATGAATGATTACCGGATCCATGTCGATGAGCGAGTCGCCGGGCAGTTCCTGCATCTCTCCCTGGAAAGCGCCGGGCCAGAAGGCGGTGCCACGGGCCTCACCCCGGCCGTCCACGGCATATCCCTTCGGGGACATCCCGTCAAGCCAGTCGTAGAAGGCGGCGCCGATGCCGGACATTACATCCGAGAGTTCCACATCGAAACGATCCGTCATCGTCCGCGTCACGTCATCCTGCGACGCCGCCGTAAAGCCGGGCAGAACGCCGTTCCAGGTATACACGTTCGAAGCATAGGCATGCGAGCCGAAACTGTCTTCGGTGCAGTCGGTAAGATCGGTCGCGTCGGCGGTAAATGCAGTGAAGCCGACGGGGCTCGTCGCATTGTGACCCGCCGAGAGCGTGACCGCGGAAGCATTGCCGACCAGGACCGGCTTGCCTGCCGTATTGATGAGGATATTGTTGCAGAAGATCTGCCTGCCGGCGGCGTCATCGATACGGAGAAGCCCCAGCTGGCAGGATTCGATCAGCGTACAGTTGACCATCAGGAGGGAATGATAGCCGTTGATGGAGACATTGTTGTTGCCTTCCGTCGTGCTGGCGTTGCCGTTCCCGTAAATGGTGCAGTTGTTCATGCAGACATATCCCTTGCCGTGAAGGACGACACCCCAGCCGTTATTGTCGGATGTACGGTTGGAGTAGAAGGTGCTGCCGTTGATGAAGACCGTTCCGCCGGCCATCTGGATCATTCCGCGGGAATTGGCGGTGTTGCCGCTGAAGAGGCAGTTGTTGATCTTCAGACGGGTCTTGGCGTTGACGCTGATGCAGGGGGCCTGCCTGGCGAAGTTCCCGGTGAATGAGCAGTTCTCGAAGGATACGTCATTGGCCTGCGAGGCGCCCTCGATACGGACCGCGCCGCCATACTGGTCGGTAGAGGTGGTCTCGATCCGGTTGTTGGCGAATGAGCAGCCCGTGAAGACGGCCGAAGTCACGTCTTTGGCCAGGTAGACGGCCGCGCCGTTGTTTCCGTTCTTTTCGGAGCTCCCTTCGGACCGGTTTCCCCTGATGGTGCAGTCCTGCAGCGTAAGGGAACAGCCCGTAGCGAACAGGGCGGCGCCGTGATCCGGCGTGAGGCCGTCCGAAAGGGTAATCCCCTTCAGGGTAAGCCGCATCTTGCCGGAGGCCCTCAGGATCCGGTACTGGCTGCTGCCGGTGAAGACCGTTCCCGCAGAGCCCTCGAGGGTCAGCCGGGCCGTCTTGTTGGTCCCGTCAAAACCGAGGGAAAGGCCTTCGGGGTGCTCTCCGTCCCAGAGCGGGTAGGTGCCGTCGGCGAAGTGGAAGGTGACGCCGTCCAGCGCTTCGACCTGCTTGTCGATATCCTCCTGCGAGGAATCGAGCAGACTGCGCTTGCGGGCGAAAGTCTTGAAAGTGGCGAGGTCCATCGCATCCGCGGCGGAAGAGCCGTTCTTCTCGCCGGCGCCCATCACGCTGACATAGTAGTCCTTGAGACCGGGCGTGACCGGGCTGTCGGGATCTTCCGGCTGCGGCGGAACGTCCGGATCTTCCGGACCCGGAGGCGTATCGGGCTCATCCACGGGATAATTCTTGTTGTGCTCGTCGATCTCGGCCTGGGTCAGCACCTGTGCCTGACGGATCTCCGCGGTGGAACAGCCGATCCACAGCAGCGTGACGAGCGAGAGAAAGATATAGGTTGATTTTCTCATAGCGCTGATGTTTTATTCGTCCAAATTGGGATCGTAAGATCCGGGCTGGAAGTCCTCCCCGCGCATCTCTCCCCGGCCGTCCAGGGCAAAAGCGTTCGGCGTCACCCAGGTGGCGTAAGCCCGCCCCAGCACGGCGATGTTGCAATAGGCGGACGGATCGAAGGAAACGGCGGCATCGTAGATTTCATCCGCGCCGATGAATCCCTTCAGGTCCGCCTCGACCTGGGAAATGTCCCATTTCCAGCAGTTGGCCTCAACCGACCCGGAGAGGACCATATCCTTCTTCAGGTCTTCCGCGGAGGAAGGATCCGAGAGACCCTCCGCGCAGGTGACCGTCTTGAAGACATTATAGCCGCGGGAGATGAACGTCGCGCCGTTGGAATTCAGGGTAAGTCCGCAGCCGTCCGTCCGGGTATTCCCGAAGACATTGTTGATCAGGATCGACTTGCGGTCCTGCTTGGATTCGCAGCGGAAAGCCGCGTTGTTGGTCCCGTTCGGGGACGCATCGTCGATAATGGTGTTGCTTGACAGGAAAAATCCGCCGCCGCCGTTGATGGAAGAGCCGTTGCCGGAATGTCCGATGATGGTGCAGTTGTTGGCGCAGAGGACACCGTCGGAGACCTGAATAGCCTTCCCCCAGGTATCGGAGAGGGAATTCCCGCTGAAGAAGCAGCGGTCCAGGAAGACCACGGCCGAGCGGGAAGCGGTACGGATCGCGCCGCCACGGCTGTTGGCGGAGTTGTTCTTGAAGACACAGTCACGGGCCTTGAAATATCCTTCGCTCACAAAGGCGCAGGGGCCTCCCTGATAGGCGGTCTCGCCCGTGAACCCGCTGGCGTTGTCCTCGAAAATGCAGTTGTTGCACTCCAGGGACGTCCCTACATAAGGGCCGTTAATGCCGAAGACGGCTCCGATCTTTCCCTCCGTCTCCTTGTCAAGGCTGTTGCTCTTGTAGAAGTTCCGGAAAGTGATGTTCTCGAAACGGACCACGCCGCCGGTCAGATAGGCGAAGGCGCCGTCCCCCTCGTCGGGCGTGCCGTCCCCGTTCACATCTCCCGTGAAGATGGTCGGGTAGGCCACGGGGTCGCAATCCTCGAGTTCGTCATAGGTCAGCTCCTTGCTGTATCCGCCGCGGATGCAGAGGATATCCTTGGAGATCGTCAGGAATTTCCCGGCCTCTTTCGGCACGATATAGGTGCCTTCCTGGATATGAATGCCCGCATCCTCGAGGCCGGTGGTCGTGTTGGAAATCATCGACAGGAAATCGCTGAAGGAAAGGGCGTTGTTCCAGCTGCTGCCGGTCTTGGCGCCGGATCCGTCCCGGGTCACGAACCAGTTGTCGGCAAATTCCTGCTGGACGCCGCCACCACCGGTACCGGGAGGAACCATGTCCCAATGGGGCTGGCAGGCGGCCAGAAAGCAAAGCGGAATAATATATTTGAATAAGTGTTTCATACGCTTGCGGATTTATTTGGAAATCGTAGGATAGCCGGGATTCTGCACCAGGTAGGGATTCAGCTCCAGCGTACTCTGGCACAGCGGATAGATGCGGTGGTGAGTGTCCTTGTCGGCCGGCTTGTCCCACCAGGCCTCCTCGAAACGGCCGAAGCGGATCAGGTCGTCACGACGATGGCCTTCGAAGATAAACTCACGCATCAGCTCATCGAGGAATTCCTGGTCGTCCAGCACGACGGTGCCGCTGTCGGAGCCGACGTATGCGATGTTGCTGCGGAAATTCTCGTAATTGCGCTTGCGGACCGAATTCAGCAGGGCGCCCGCACCGGACTTGTCGCCGTTCCGGTAGAGGCATTCCGCCTTGGCGTACACCACCTCGGCCAGACGCATGTCGGTATAGTCGGACTCGATGAAATAACCGCCGCCATACGGATAGAACGGATATTTGACGCAGTACAGGCCCGAATTCATATCTCCGTTGAAGAGGGTGGACGCGGCCCGTGCCGGATCGGTGATGTCCCCGGTCGGGGCGCCGGTCATGAAGCCGCCCACCTGGTCGAGCAGGTAGATGTCGTAACCGGCGTGCGCCTGGGCTTTTTTGCCGTCCTTGTCGATGATGTATCCTTCCAGGAAGAACATACCCTCGCGCGTATTGCTGCTGAGGTTCTTGTACTGCTTATAGCGCAGGTCGCCGGGATACTTCTCGAATTTCTGCGTCGGGCAGCCGAGCTTGTAATTGTACGGAGCCCCGCTGAACGAGCGGCGCGGCTTGTTGTTGTCGTACGACGGGGACAGGTGCCAGCGCGGGTTGCGGTTACCGTTCTCGTTAATCTCCAGATAGGACTGGGAATTGTACGGAAGGCCGCGGCCGTAGATGGTACGGCGGTCGTTCTGCATGTGCCAGGACGTGGTACCGAACGAGGCCGGGAAGCCGAAGATCACCTCCGGGCAGGTCTCGTTGTTCCAGTCGAAGGGCTCGTACCAGTTCTCCGCCAGTCTGTAATTGCCGAATTCTCCGTCAAGGATGCGGTCGCACATCGCGATGCACTTGTCGTAGGCCTTGTAGCCCATCCAGGCCTCGGTGTTGAGGTAGAGCCGGACGAGGATCATCGCGGCGGCCGCCTTGGTGAACTCGCCCTGGTGGACGCCGGGACCGGCGTTGCCTTCCTTGGCGGGAAGCAACCGGATGCAATCGAGGAGTTCGCTCTCGATGAAATCGTACATCACCTCGGGCGAAACCTGTTTCTTGCGCTCGATCTTCTCATTCTCCTCGGTGGAGGAGGAAGTGATGAGCTGGCAGTTGCGGTAGAAATCGAAGAGTTTGAAATAGGCGTATGCGCGCATCGCGCGAAGCTGCGCCTCGAAGGAATCCCATTCCGCCTCGCGGATGTCGGGGAACTTGGAATGGTCCAGCCGCTTGATGTCGTCCAGCACCAGGTTGCACTGGGCGATGCCCTGATAGGAATTGACCCAGAAGTTGCCGAGGTAGCTCTCGACGAGACCGCCGGAAATATCTTCCCAGGTATGCGTGTGCCAGTCGGACCACTGTCCGCCGTCCCACCAGCCGTAGGAATCCATCTGGGGCGTCATGAAGACGTCCGAGGGGAGTTCCTGCATCGGAACGTAGCGCTGCACGGACTCGAAGAAATGCTCGAAAGGACGGAAGACGGCCTTGATGACGTCGGTCCGCTTCTGGTAATAGTTGGCGGACATCAGGGACGAATACACGTTCTCGTCCAGATTGGTGCAGGAAAGAAGGCCTGCCAGAACGGCCAGGGCCGAAAGAATGATTTTATTGGTCTTTTTCATAGAACTCTCCTCCTGTTAGAAACCGATCTGGGCGCCGAAGACAAACTGGAAGGCCGACGGATAGTACGTCTTATCCCCGCCGAATGTGCCCGGCGTCATACCGTTGACGGGATAGACCGAAGGATCGATGCCCGTAAACCGGGTGAGTGTATAGAGGTTGGAAGCCGTGAAGAACAGGCGGATCTTCTCGAGGAACTTCCGGTCGAAATTGCGCGTCCATCCGAGACTGATCTGGTCGAGCTTGAGGTAGTCGCCCGGCTCCAGGAAGTAGTCGGTGATGACGTTGCGGCCCCGGGTGACGGCGGCGTTGCGGGCGTAAGCCGAAGTGAGCACATTGGTGGTCATGCTCTGCAGGCCGTAATAGAAGTCGTGGACATTGAAGATCTCGAAACCGAGCGCAGTGCGGAGGGCGAGCGTGATATCGAACTCCTTGACGCGCAGGTTGGTGGTCAGCGCGCCCGTGAATTTCGGGAGGCCGTTGCCGGTGACGGTCTTGTCGGCGTCCGTGCCCTGGCCCACCGGGATGATCCGGCCGTTTGCGGCGTAGATCAGCCAGTCGCCGCGGCTGTCGACGCCGGCGTAGCGGTAGGTGTAATAGTTACCCACCCGCTGGCCTTCCTCGAGGCGCTGCAGGTTGCCGGGGTTGTTCGGATTGGTCATGTTGCACATCGACACATAGCTCTGGCCGTGGTAGATGTCATTGGAGAAACTCTCGAACTTGTTGGCGGAAGTCGCGCCGATGACGGTGATGGTCCAGTTGATGTCCTGTTTGCGGATCGGGTTGAACGTGACGTCGAACTCGAATCCCTGGTTGCGCATCGAACCCACATTGGCCGTGATGGTGGCGGACAGGTTCGGCGGTACGGCCACGTCGTAGTCGCCCAGGAGGTCGACCTGATGGCGGTTGAAGTAGTTCAGACTACCCGTGATGCGGTACTTGAGGAAACTGAAGTCGATACCCACATTCTGGTTGTAACCCTTCTCCCAGCGCAGGTCGGTGTTGACGTTGCCGCTCGGGCCCCACACCCTGAAGCGCGTGCCGGCGTACTGCCAGTAGCCGTAGGAGCGGTATGTGGACAGCGACAGGTAGTTGCCGATATCCTGGTTGCCGGTGACGCCGAAGTCGTAGCGGAGCTTGAGGTCGTCGAGCCAGGAAGAGGTCTTTTTCATAAACGGCTCGTCGCTCAGACGCCAGCCCACGGAGACGGCGGGGAAATTACCCCATTTGTGGTCGGCGCCGAAGCGGGACGAACCCTCGTGGCGGATGGAGACCGACAGGAGGTAGCGCTCCTTCCAGTCGTAGTTGGCACGGGCGAAGAATGCGATGAGCTTATGGTCGGACTTGGAGGAAGACATGTTGACCTTGCCGTCCTCGGCCGCCAGCGTACCTTCCCCGATGTTGTGGACCGTTGTGGCGTCGGTGGTGAAATTGGTGTTGTTCATGCTCATCGACTCGCTCACGCCGTAGGCGTAGGAATAGCCGGCCATCAGGCGGAGGCGGTGGTCCTTGACCTTCATCATGAAGTTGGTCACCCACTCGAGGTTGACCGTCTGGGACATCGAGGACTCCTTCTGGGCGTAGCCCGTGGTACCGTTGTTAACCTGCCCCGAATAAGTGGACGGCTGGTAGTCGTTGTTGATCCGGTCGGTCAGGTGGTCGGAAACGGTGATCTGCGAATTCAGTTCATAATTGGGATGGGCGGGGGCGAAGAGCGGGAGGAGGTTGATCCGGGCCGAGGCGCTCATCTCGAAGACGTGCACCTTGTCGTAATCCTCGACCTGCGTGGCCGCCTCCACGATGTTGTGGCCGGTCACGCCCGCCGCGAACTGATAGTATCCGTTCGGGGAGTTGTCGTCATACACCGGGTAGGTCGGGTTGTTCTCGAGGATGGCGCCGAAGCCGACCGAATTCTTCTTCCGGATGATACGGGGGGCGATGTTGGCCGTGAAGGAGAACAGACCGCTCTTGGTGGTGTGGCTGACCGTGGCGCGGGCACCGTATTCGCGGCGCTGGGAGCGCAGGTCGATACCCCGTGCGAAGCGGTAGTCGGCCGTCACGCGGTAGTTGGTGCGGACATTGCCTCCTGAAACGGTGAGCGTATGCATGTGCGTCAGGCCCGTTCGGGTCGCCGCCTTGAACCAGTCCGTACTGGCGCCGAAATCGGCGAGCGGATTGGTGATGCAGCGGTAATCCCTGTACTGCTGGGCCGTGAGAGGATGTAGTTCACGCTTGGCCTGGTTGATGGTGAATGAGGCGCTGTACTGCGTATGGACCGCGCCGTCGCGGGAACCCTTCTTGAGGTTGACGAGGATGACGCCGTTACCGCCCCGGGTACCGTAGATGGCGGATGCCGCACCGTCCTTTAGGACGTCGATGGACTCGATATCGGCCGGGTTGATGTTGGTCATGTCACCGCCGGGGATACCGTCGATCACGTAGAGCGGACCGGTGCCTGCCTGACGGGAGGATACGCCGCGGATCTGGATGTTACCCTGGTGGTTGGGGTCGCCGGTCGCGCTGTTGTCGACCGTCACACCGGAGACCTTGCCCTGCAGCAGCATCCGGCTGTCGAGGGAAGTCACCTGGTTGAGGTCCTTGGCCGCCACGTGGGAAATGGCCGAGGTCATTTCCTTCTTGGTGAGAGTACCGTAACCGACGACGACGACCTCGTCCAGCGCGGTCAGGGCTGTGGAGAGCACGATCCGGAGGTCCTGCTGACCTTGATAACGGATCGTCTTGTCTTCAAAACCGATCGAGGAGACGACCACCTCCCGCCCCTTCTCGAGGGCGATGGAGAACTTGCCGTCCAGATCGGTCACGACACCGGTCTGGGTGCCGGGAATCATAATGGAGGCGCCGATGACGGGCTCTCCATCCTGATCCACCACCGTTCCGGTAAACAGTCCCTGTGCCGCCGCCGCAAGCGGAAGCATCAGCAGCAACGTGGCCGTACACAGAGATTTGGTGAACTTGTTCAGCATATAATCTGGGTTTTAGATTTCGTCATTACTGATGGGATTCAGCAGATGATATCCCGCGTTCAGGATGGCCTTGCGGGCCTCGAGACCCGTGTCCACGTGGATGCACTGGCAAGCGGGGAAGGTGGTGCGGATATCGTTGACCTGAGCCACCTTGAAGTCCTGCGGCCAGAACTGGGCGGTGTTGAGCGTATAGATGGCGTTGACCGACAGGAGCGTTCCCGCGTTGACGGCATTGGCCACGGTCGAACGGCTGGTGGGCTGCTTGCCTGAGTCCACGGCACCGGTTCTGGAGGCCTCGGGGGTCGTGGGATTCCAGCCGCACTGAGTCCAGTAGACATGATCCGGAAGGCCTTTGCCGACCAGCGTGGTGGCGGATCCCACCCACGAATACACGTTGCACTCCGGATTGGAGGCGAAGGCCGAAATGATTTTCTCATCCGAATTGCAATAGACGAGGACCTGGTCGGTCATCCCCTTCCGCGCGATGGCGGTCACCACGTCCGGGATGGAGGCGATGCGGTCGCCGAGGTCCACATTGATGTAAATCCGTCCCTTGCAGGCGTCCAGATACTCGTCGAACGTAAGCATCTTCTGGTCCGTGACCCTGTTGTTGCGATCCCGGAGGAAGAGACTCTTGATCTGCTCGAGGGTTTTGTCCTTGATCTCGCCGGAGCCGTTGGTCTCGCGGTTGAGGTTGGAGTCATGAGAGACCACAAGGTAGCCGTCCTTGGTCGTATAGAGGTCATTCTCGACAATATCGACCTTATCCTTGATGCACTTCTCGATGGCCGGAAGGGAATTCTCCGGAATCGAGAAATCGGACGAATTGGCCCGGTGCGCCATCACGAGGATGAGATCCTTGTCGGCACGGAGGCGCTGTGCGAGCGACTGGAGGGTTTCCAGATTCTCCACCGTGATCCGGAAGGTCTGCTTCTCCATCTCGGCGGGAGCCATCGTCACCGTGATCGTCTTGAGGCCGCCCGTCTCGAACGCATAGGACACCAGGCCGGGGCCCGTCCGGGTAAGGGTTTTCTCCCGGCCGAACTTGACCGACACCTCGGTCGATGCGGCAATGTTGGCCACATTGACGGAGACCTTCACGCCCCTCAGGATCGTGGCGCCGTCCTGGGCGCAGGTCACCGAAGGTTTCAGCTTTTCGCCTTCCTTCCCCCCGCCGTTCTTCTCGCAGGAAACCAGCGTCAGGGCGGCCAGGATGCACCCCAGAAAGATTTTGAATCTTCTCATAGACATATTTTATTTTTTGATTTCGTCAACGAACACTTCCCGGAGCTGCCTGCCGGCAAGGGTGATGTGGCGCTCCACAGTTTTCTCGGAGAGGGAGAGCGCCCGGGCGATCTCCCGGTTGGACATCCCCTGCAGGCGGCTCATCTCGAAAACCCTGCGCCGCTGGGGAGGGAGTTGGCTGAACTGCTCCCGCACCAGGGCGACATCCGCCCGCTTCTCCGGATCGGAGCCCTTCTCCGCCAGGGATTCCATCGCCTCGACCGGCTCCGTCGCCTTGCAGGCACGGAGATGATTGAGCACCTCACGCTTGGTGAGGACATACAGATAATTGCCCAGGGAGAGCGACTCGTCGAGGCGGTCGCGATATCGCCAGACCTTCAGGAAAACATTCTGTACCAGGTCCTTGGCAGTGGACAGATCCTTTACGATGTACTCGGCGAAACGGACAAACCGAGGATAATACAGGTGGAAAGCCTGCTCGTATGCAGACATCTCCCCCCTTTTGAGTCCGGTTATCAGTTTCCGTTCGGTCATCGTTAGTTTAACTCACAAATTTATAAAAAAGCGTGAAATTATCAAATAATCAGGCCTTTTTGACAAGGGACGGACCGTCTTTCCGACCGCCCGTCCCGTCAAAAGATTCAAAGCTTATCAGTTCTGCTGATACGCCCCCGGCCACCAGGGAGTTCCACGGGTTTCACCTCTGGCATCTTTGCCAAGAGCGCCGATGCTATTGAGCCAGTTGTAAAAGTCATTCCCCATATCGGCGCCTCCATTATCAAGTGTAACCTTAGCATCCGTCATAGGGAATCCGGTCTTCATCGCATCTTCGACCTGAGCCGATGTGGCTGCGGTAAAACCGGAAAGGTTATTGCTCCAGGCATAGACGCCATAATATGGTTTCGAAGACCATTGTGCACTATAACTGCCACCGAGGGTCGCTTCCGTCTGAGATATCACATCCGTAGAGGCAAGGCTGCCCGGATGATACGGTGACTTCCCGTCGCCATTGATATCGGAGCCGTCGGGCGCTGCAGGATAACTGAACACGTTATGACCATAGTCGGCAAAATTCGATTTATTATTAAACACAACGACATTCTTGGCCGGATTGCGATTGATCAAGACATTGTTGCATAGCGTCACCTTGGAAGCATTGCTCCCTCCCTGGCGAACAATCCCGTATGGCGTACTGTCAATTATTGTACTATTGACGATCAACCATCCTCCATCGGCATTAAAACTTGCAGAAGATCCGGGATTTGGATTCGTGTTTTTGTTATTGAATGATGTCACGTTATTCATACAGATATGGGCTGTACCGGCATGGATAGCAACACCCCATCCGTTACTGGCGGTAGTATAGTTATCCTTAAATGTAACATCGTTCATATAAAGAAGCGTATTGTTCGCAGGATTGATCATTCCCCGGCTATTGCCGTGATTGCCTTCAAACAGACAACGGTTCATATAAAGCTTTTCGCCGGCTTTTTCCATCTTGATGCAGACATTGTTACTCCGGCATTCATTCCCCGTAAGGATACAATCCGTGAAGTGAGCGACTGCATTCTCCACATTCATATGCAGAACAGCGGAGGCGTTGTTGACGACATTATCCTTGAAAATACAGTCCTCGAACTCCACTTCCCCTCCGCCAAGGCGGGCGACCGCACCGCTGAAGTTGCCTGATGTGCCATTCTTATTTGCGCCGCTACGACCGATATTGTCATGGAAGTTACAATTGGTAACCTTGCAGACAGACGAGGTGCCGAGATCAAGGTTGAGGCATCCTCCGTTACGGCCACGATTGCCGGAGAATTCACAATTATCCATCAAGAAGGAAGTGATCGAACGCATCGAGATGGCGCCGCCATTGGAATAATTGACGGTGCTACCGTCTTCTTGACCGGCTTCGCAGCTGTCGAACTTGGCATAACTCAAATTAGAAGTGGAGGAAGGGCCTAGCCAGATGGCGCCGCCATTGGCGTGCTGGTTGCCGGTAGCAAGTGTTTTGTTGCCGCTGAAAGTAACCTTGGAGGCGGATGTACCCTTAATGTTCAACTTCACCTTGCGGACAAAGATAGCACCGCCCGGGCCAAACGATGTACAGTTGGTAAAGGTGGTTCCTGCATTGATATTCAGGGTCGCCGCAACATTTTCGGAAGCGATGGCGCCACCGTTGCCGTTGGGGGCCGTATTGTTCGTAAAAGTGCAGTTATTCAGGTTGCAGACTGCTTGGGCATGATGAAGAATGATGACACCGCCGGCTTGAGCGGCCAGGACATCGTTGTCTGCGTCACCTGCAGCCTTTTTAGAGCCATTGGTCGCCGAATTGCCCGTGAAAGTACAATCGGTGAACGTTGCCTCGCCGACCTGGATACTGACGGCACCGCCCTGAGCGGCGGTATTGTTGCTGAAGGTGCAATCCGTGAAGGTCGTTTTCGCGCCGGTACCGTTCGTATGGAAAGCACCGCCTCCGTAAGAGCCGGCGGAATTGCTATCGAAGGTGCAATCCGTCACGGTAACCGTCTTGGCGCTACCGTTCTGCAGGGCGCCGGAGGTGTTGAAGGTAGAATTCTTTTTGAACAGACAATTGCTGATGGTAACCGTTCCTTCACCGCTGTCCAGATTGATACCAGATCCATTTCTGGCATGATTCCAGCCGAAATAGCAATGATCAATCGTGGCGGAAGCTTTTTTCAAATAAATACCTGCACCTGTATTTGCGTCCGTATTGGTATTTTCGATGAATCGGCAACTGGACAGTACGAGTGTGCAATTACCTGTATCGGCACCTGCCAAAAGCGCGCCGCCGTTGGACTCACGGGAGGCATTCTTGAAGGTGACCCCTTCAAAGGTCATATTTGTCTGTGAGCCGATAACGAGGATGCCGGCATCGTCATTGCCGGTGAAGGCGCTGCGATACGCCGTCGTGTCACGGCCGGCCGTCGACGTTCCCGTCAGGTTGTCGGGATAGCCGCCGAGGAAAGTCACGTTCACTTGAGTCGGGTAGTCGGGATAGGACATCGTCACTGCACCGCCGGCCTCTCCTGCGAGATAGTAATCGCCTTCGGCCATGTAAACGGTGACGCCGTCAAGAACCGCGCCTTGCTGCTGAAGCACGGTACGAAGTTTATCAGCATCCAGGGCATTCTCCCAGTTCTTGCCGTTCTTCTTGCCTGCGCCTCCGGGTTTGGCGAAGTAATTAGTGATGCTCCTGCCGTCAACTGTGCCGAGGTTGGTGATGGTGCCGCGGGCAAGGTCAACCTCAATCGGCAGGAAAGCGGCAGGTTCCGTCGTGGTGTCCTCGTACAGCGAGATGGAGAAGCCGCCTTCGAGTGTGACCGGGAGGACTGAAATGTAATAGTCGCCCGCGCCGTTAAGCGTTACCTCAATCTCCTTGGCGGGAGAGCTTACCTCACCGAGGACAGGTGCACCGGACATATTGACAGGGACCGTTCCCGCAAGGGTTTCGCCCTTCGCTCCGCGGAAGACCGCCTTGGTGTAGCTGCCGCTCACGGTGAATTTCACGAGGGCCGTGAGGTTGGTAAACTGGAAGTCACGCTCCAGGTCCGTCGTCTTCGCCACGGCGATGTTGGCATTGGCGAAGGAGCCGTCCTGGGTGGCAGGGATCTTGACGGTCAGCGCACCATCGCTGAACGCAGTGGCGACCGAGGACGGATAAGCGGCATAATACATATCCGCACTGGGTGTCCCGGAAGGCGTGAAGGTCGTGGACGTACCCGCAGCGCCGGCCGTGGCGGTCGTGTTGCCGCCATCCCAATACACGGAGATCTCGTCTCCGGCCGCCCATTTGACGATACGCTCCGTTCCTTCGCCGTTCTCGACGGTGGTCTTGCTGCGCGCCTGATCTGTCGAGGCGGTGAAAACAAATTCAGATCCGGCAGGAATATCCTCCCCGGCCGGGCTCTGTTCTCTTTCGCAGGAAATCGCCGCAGCGGCTATCGCCGCCAGGGCAAGCATATAGAAAGTATTCTTTTTCATAGCCTCAGCAATTAATTGTTATCGTCTCCCCAATATTCATCCCAGTCGATGGGTTTCTCCTGGTAGTTCGATGCTCCGGCCAAGATATCTTCCCGGACGAGGACCTCTATGTCCTCGATGGCGGGAGCCACATAGCAGCCCCTTTCAAAAATTGGATTTTTCATCAATCTCTGTCTGGTTATCAGTTAAGTTAGTGGATGCAAATATAATAATTTCTTGGAAATCTTAGCGCAGCCCCTTCGACTTGAGATAGAGTTCGGCCAACTCGAAGCAGTCGGTCTGGACGAAGTCGGAGCCGGAGGCGATGAACTGGTCGAGGACCTTGCAGGGTGCCTCGATTTCGTTTACGTAATAATTTGAATACCAGCTCCGTATTTCACTATCCCAGGTAAGGGAGTTGGAATAGGAAAGCCCGCCCAGGGCGTGGACCTTGTAGCCGAACTTTTCCGTCGTGCCCTTGTAATACGTATCACCCGCATATTGGAATAGCAGCGCGCAGTTGCAATAGGCCATTGTGAGATATGACCTGCAATCATTGGGCGAACCGATATACGGATGAACGGCAATCCAGGTGCTCATATTGTTGTACGCCCACTCGATAATCTCCTGCTTCTCGTTGGCGGAGTAGCCGTAAATCATCACCTGATCGGCCATGTCGGCCTCCTGGATGACCTTCATCAGCGCATTGATCTTGCAGTCCTTCACATCGAGATTGACATAGATCTTGTCCTTGCAGGCCAGTAGCGCCTCCAGCAGGGTCGGAACCTGGATCTCCTGCCCGTCCTTCTTGTAGGTGGAGGACTGGCCGCGGTACTTCATCCGGAGGGCCTTGATCTGGGCGAGGGTCATATTGGCGACACTGCCCGTGCCGTTGGTCGTCGCATTGACGGTCGCGTCGTGCATCAGCACAATGGCGCCGTCGGAGGTTGAACGCGGATCCAGTTCCACCATATCCGCCCCCTGGGCGATGGCTTCCTCGATGGCCGCGACGGAATTCTCCGGGATCTTCTTGTCGGCGGAACTCCACGTATTGGCCCTGTGCGCGCAGATGTAGATGCGGCTGGCAGGGACCTCCTGCTTGCCGTACTCATCGATCTTTTCCTGGAAAAGTTCCAGGAGTGTGGTGGTGCCGGGATGAACCCGTCCGTCATCGACCGGAGAAGGTGTCGGATTGTCTTTCCCTCCGTTCTTATCGCAGGCGGACGCCGCTCCGATAAGGAGCAGCGCCGCTGCAAATAACAAAAACCTCTTCATATCGCTTTCTATTGTTTACAGGTATGACGACGGTCGTGACCCATCATCGGCCATTCGGTTTCGCCCGGGCCGGTGCAGCCTTCATAGCTCAGGCAGGCGACACCGCCGAATTCACGGGAATCGTTGTCCGTGAAGCAGATATACATCTTTCCATCATCGCCGATGACCGGGGAGCACCAGATCTTGGCCGTGGACATCGCGCCGAAAGAGGTGGAGTAACGGCTGTCGGCGACGACGAGTTCGGCCAGATTGCGTTTCACGAGCAGTTCGCACGTGGAACCGGAAAGCTTGACGATGTAGTAGTAGCCGGATTCCGTACCGAAGTGGATGTTGCCCGCCTTATCGATCGCCGGAGAACCGGAAACCTTTTCCTGGGTGCGGAAACGGGCCACAATCTCCCGGGTGGAAGGATTGACGATGGCGATACCGCCGTTGTCCTGGCCGACGGTATTGTTGAGGGAGGCGACGATGTTGCCGTCCTTGTCGATGACGACGCCGCCCTGGTCCTGCGTATTCGTATCCTCGATATAGACAGCACAGACCTTCTCACCGTCAGAGGCCTTTACGGCATAGACCTTGGTTCCGAGCGCGTCGGTTACAATACCGGCGACGCAGTCTTCGCCGCCGACTTTCGTGCAGGCGATCTGTCCTTCATAATTGTTGACGGCACCTTCATCGCCGGAGCCGAAAGTTCTCCATTTCTCGGTAAGTTTATCTACGCCGCCCGCATCGAGAACGGATTTCTCGATGCCGAATACGCCATACTTGCCGCCATACCAGTGAACGAGGCCGCTCTTAGAAAGGAGGATACCGCTGCGGGCGCCGCCGGCGGGAGCCAGGAAACCCTTGCGGGCGCCGGTCGCCTTGTCGGCGGAGAAAACGATGCCGTTCTGGCCCGTGCAGCCGAAATAAACCGTACTGGCGTCGATAGCGACAATCGGACCCTGGCAGGTCGGGGCCGGGGTCGTGCCGTCCGAACGCCACCATTCCGTAAAGGTCCATTTCACGCTGCCGTCAGAGGGATTGAAGGCTTTGAGCGTGCCGTCGGAGGACACACTTCCGTCAGAAGTATGGGAACCGGCGCCGATGAAGATGGTACCGTCCGTATCGATGGACGGAGTGCCGGAAGTGAACGATTTCTGATTTGCCTTGCGGACGAAAATATCCTTTACCCAGACGGACTCTCCGCTGGCGTTCCACTTGTAGAGTTTGTTGTTCTGGCAGGTGGAATAGACGGAACCGTCGTTGGCGACCGCGGCGGCAGATTTGGTGTTGTAACCCATCATCTTGCCGACCCAGTTCACCGTCAGTTCACCCGTTTCCGCAATTTGGGCGGCATCGACGATGACGGCTTTTTTCTTCTGGGCGGTGTTGCCCTTGGCGTCCGTCACGTCGAGGATCACGACCGTGGAACCGTTCTTGGCAAATGTATAGACAAGCGTCTTGGTGGTCTTCTCCTGCACGGTGCCGCCGACGGTCCACTTATAGGTATAAGGGGCCTTGCCACCGGTCACGTCCGCCTCGAACGACACGGCGTTACCGACATAGACCTTCTCGGGGGTAATGGTGAAATTGGCGTTGAGCGGCGTGGTTTCACCGCCTTCTTTGTTCTTGTCGCAGCCGCAGAGCAGTCCCAGCACGGCGACCATCCATAAAAATGTTTTCTTCATAGTTTTTGTATTATTTAATTATTCATATCCTTCATATCCGGGATTCTGGGTAAGGGCTCCGTAGGACTTGTCCCGTTCGGCCTGCGGAATGGGCCAGTACATCAGCTGGTGACGGTCGTTCCAGCCGTCGATGGCATAGGAATCGTTGCCGGGATAGACCGTCCTGATCCAGGCCGGGAAGTCGCCGCTCTGATAATCGAGGGCGCTCACGTAGCCGTGACGGCGGATTGCGAGGCGCTTGATGTCGAACCAGCGGCGGCCCTCGGCGTAGAACTCCCGCTGGAGTTCGTCAAGCAGCAGGGCCTCGAATTCGTCATCCGTCATCGTTGCGGGCAGACTGACGGTTTCGTAACGCGTTTCCATCAGGGTTTTGAGCGTTCCGAGCGCCGTCCCGACGCTGCCGCCGAGCCATTCGGCCTCCGCTTTCATCAGATAGGCGTCCGCAAGGCGGAAGACCACCAGCGGAGACTCGGAAGGAGCCGGATTGGGCATGAACTGCCCGGCCTGCCCGTTGGGGAATTTGATGACGCGCGATGCCTCGGCGCCGAAGGTGGCTTTGCCCCTCCAGTCCCCGGTCTTACCGGTCGCGTCGGCGAACAGGCCCCCGTAGAGGGCCGCGGTCGGCGAATAGTTGAAGGAGCCGTCGGTGTCGTTTACCCGCTCGAAAAGGCGGATATAGTCCGTGGAACGGATGTTGACCGGGGCGAAGACGAGTTCGCGGGACGCGGATCCGTTGATGAACATCCGGGCCCAGTCTTCCGCCGAAGCGGAGAGCTGGAAGGCCGCGGCGGAGGTAATGACCTTGTCGGCCTCGGCGGCCGCCTCGGCATATTTACCCTCCCAGAGGTATACCCGGGCGCGCAGCAAGGCCACGGCTTCCGGCGAGACGTATGCGTACGACTTGAATCCGATCTGGGCGGCCTCGAAATTCTCATCGGCACGGTCGAGGTCGTCCTCGATGAATTTCCACACCTCGGCTTCGCTCTTGCGCCGGACAGAAGCGTCCAGGTTGGTCGGCGTCTCGATGACCGGCACGCCGCCGTAACGGGTCACGAGGTTGTAATACACGTAGGCCCGGAAGAAATATCCCACGGCCAGCGCCTCTTTCGCGGCCGCGGAACCGTTGTCGGCGGCCGATTTGATGAGGAGGTTGGCATACTGGAGCTTGCCGTAGCAGTAGGTCCAGCGGGAGAGGGCCGTCGACGAAGCGGCGGACTGCGTCTCGGCGTGGGTGTCGCTGAAACTGAATCCCGGACCGGCCGCATAATTCTCGGCCAGGTAGTCGCCCTCGAACCAGAGGTTGCTGACGATGGCCTCGAACTGGTGCATCACGCCGTTCTGCAGGAGCGCGATGTCCGAATCCTTCAGTTTGTCGGTGGTGATGGATCCCTTCGGAGAGATCTGATCGAGCATCTTGCCGCACGCGGAAACGGCCAGGACAGTCAAAATTGCGAAAATAATTCTGGATTTTTTCATAATACCTGCCGTTTAGAAGTTGATGCTTGCGCCGAAAAGCAGTGACCGGAGCGTCGGCTGCCAGCCGAAATCGACGCCGTACTTGGCGGCGGCGGGGCCGTTGGCCATCGAGACTTCCGGATCATAGCCGTCGTACTTGGTGAAGGTAAAGGCGTTGTCTACCGTGAAGAAGACCTTTGCGCCCCGCATCTTTGCCCGTTCCATCCATTTCCGGGGGAAGTGGTAAGCCAGGGTGATGGTCTTGATCTTGAAATAGGACGCGCTCTCGAGATAGCGGTCGGATGTGAGGATGTTGTAATCGACATCCCATCCGGTGTGCATTCCGGAAACGGTCGGACGCGGCATGGTGTTGGAAGTGCCGGGGCCTTTCCAGTAATTGAGGGCGGCCGCCTGGCTCACGTTGAAATACTGCGTGTAGGACTTGCCGTCATCGCCGGTGACACCGCCGGAGGAGAGGCCGAGATGCTCGGTGCCCTCCTGTCCGCAGCCCTTCCAGGCCGCGAAGATCTTGCCGCCGATGGAGTACTGGCAGAAGATATTGAGTTCCAGGCCCTTCCAGCTGAATGAGGAGGTAAGGCCGCCGAAGAAGTCGGGCGTCGCCTTGCCGGTGATCATCCGGTCGTTGTCGTAGTCGATGTCGCCGTCGCTGTTGAGGTCCCGGTATTTCACATCACCCGCGCGGACGCCCTTGGCGTAAAGTTTCTCCGGAACCTCGCTGTCGTTCTGGTAGATTCCTTCCGCGTGCAGCATATACCAGGTCGAGATCGGCTGCCCGGTGATGATGGCGTGCTTGTTACCGCCGTAGAGGTTGGAGTCGGTGACATAGATGATGTCCTGATCATCGAGCAGTCTGACGAGCTTGTTCTTCGCCCAGGAGAAATTGGCGCTCAGGTCCCAGAGGAAATCCCCCGCGCGGACGACAGTGCCGCCGACGGTCAGTTCCACGCCGGCATTGGCCAGGACGCCGATATTCGACGAAAGGGTCGTATAGCCGGAGGTCGCAATGACCGGCCTGTTATAGAGCAGGTCGTCGGTCTGGGAATAGAACACCTCGGCCTGCAGGGTCAGGCGGTCTTCCAGCCAGGACGAGTCGAAGCCGATGTTGTATTTGGTGGATTTCTCCCATTTCAGATCCTGGGCCGGCGTGCCGAACGCCAGGCCGGAGACGCCGTTGTAGGCCGATCCGGCATTCACCAGATCCATCGCGGCCCAGTTGCCGATGCCCGCCATCGAGCCGGTCTGACCGGCGGAGAGGCGGAATTTCAGCTCCGTGAGGACCTTGGTCTTGGGGAAGAATTTCTCATTGGTGAGGATCCAGGCGAAGGAGCCGGCCGGGAAGAAGCCGTAACGGTTCTTCTTGGGGAACCGGGACGATCCGTCCGCACGGAACGAGAGGTTCAGGATGTAGCGGTTGTCCCAGTTGAAGGCGGCGCGGGAGAAGATGGATTCCAGCGCGTAGGCGTTGTAGCCGATGCTGCCGGCGTAGATGTTCGAGCCGGAGGTGATCAGGTTGAAGGAAGAAGACGGGTAAGCCGCGTTGGCATAGTTGTCGGATCCCGCCCCGAAGGTGTTGTATTCGTACTTTTCGAAGGAGTGACCGGCCATCAGGCTGTAGGTCAGGCGGCCGACCTCCTGATTCCAGCTGAGGACGTTGTCGACGACCCAGCGCAGCGAATTGTTCTTCTGTTCGGTGAGCGCGTGCCAGCCGTCCTTGTAACCGCGTTCGGTATTGAGTTCGGTGAGTTTCTTGACGGTATGGTCGTAGATGGTGTACGCGCTCACGGACGGGGTGTACTTGAGCCCCTTGATGGGGGTGACGTCGAAGGAGACCGTTCCGGAAAGCTGGTATTTGTTGTTGTAATAGTCCTCTTCCTCGATGCACATCACGGGATTGTGGCGGGCCAGACCGTCCGTGGACATCGTCCGGTAGTCACCGCTCAGGGCGTTCTTACGGATCTCCCGGCCGTACTCGTTAAGACCGCGCTCGCAGTACGGCGTGTACCAGGGCTGCTCCTCGCGCGCGGCGCGAAGCACCTTCAGCGAACCGTCGGTCTCCTCGCTCATGTCGTAGCGGGCGTAGGCGCCGCCGATATTGAGGTTGAACTTGAGCCAGCGGGCGATCTCGTGCCCCAGGCGGGTACGGACCGTAAATTTGTTGAAATTGGTCTTGTTGAGGTATCCCTGCTGGTTCTCATAGCCGCCGGAGACATAGAACGTGGTCTTGTCGCTTCCGCCGGACATCGCCACCGACGCGGCGCCGCGCAGGGCCCAGCGGCGGGAAATCGATCCGACCCAGTCGAAATCGGCCCGTTCGGCGGGGATATACAGACTCTTGAGCTCTCCCGTTCCTTTCTCGGCCACATAGACGTTCCAGTTGTCCACCGCGGCCTGCATCACGTCAATGTACTGTGCAGTATTGGCCATCTTGATGTCGTGCGCCACCTGGGCCACGCCGAAATAGCCGTCCACGTCGATGTGCGTCTTGCCGGCCTTGCCGGATTTGGTCGTGATGAGGATGACGCCCGCATTGGCGCGGCTGCCGTAGATGGCCGTCGCGGAGGCGTCCTTGAGGACTTCCATCCGCTCGATGTCGTTGGCGTTGATATTGGGATAGCTCTCGGCCGGGATGCCGTCCACCACATAGAGCGGGGCGGAGGATCCGTTGATGGAGCTGACGCCGCGGACAATGATATTCGGGGCCGTGCCCGGGATGCCGGAGGGCGAAGTGATGCTGACGCCGGTGACGCGGCCCTGGAGGGATTTGACCGGATCCACTTCGGCGCCGCGGTCCACTTCGTCCATCTTGATCGAGGAGATCGAGGAGGAGACCAGGCGCCTGGATGCGGTACCGTAGCCGATGACGACCGCCTCGTCGAGGTTCTCGGACTTGGTCCGGAGGGTCATGTCGATCCGGTTGCGTCCGCGTACCGGCTCATCCACCGTCTCGAATCCGATGAAGGAGAAGTTGAGCGTCCCCTCCTGGGAAACTTCCACGGTATAATTGCCGTCCAGATCGGTCGTCACGGCCTTGCCCGCCGCTCCGTCGGGGACGATGACGCAGCCGATGACGGGCTCGCCGCCCTGATCGAGGATGCGGCCCTTCACGACATGCCGGGAAGGCTGGGGTGAAGAGGCGTCACGCGATTCCGCCGCGGGCCGGACGGTGCCGGAAACCTGGATTTTCTTGTCTTCTACGGAGAAGGTCACATCCTGACCGGCGAAAATCTGTGACAGGATGGTCCGGATATCTGCGCCGGTGGCCGACACCGATACGTTCCGGGCGAGGTCGACCTGGCTGCTCCGGATGATGACGGAGTAGCCGAACCGTTTCTGGATCTCGTCGACCGCCTCCTTCACCGTCACGTTCTGCAGCTGCAGCGTGTGCTGCGCCCAGGCCGGAACGGACAGGACTGCGAATAGCAGCGAGAGAATAAGTGCTTTTGTCCTATACATTGGATTCTATTTGAGAGAAAGGGAGATGCTGTCCCCTTTCCACTTGATTTTCATATAATTCTGCGTATTGAGCGCCTGAAGGATAGCGGTAAGGTCCTCTCCGTTGATAAAGGAGGCGTAGAAGCGCTCCCCGGCGATCCGTTCGTCCTCGATGACGATCCGTACGCCGAACTTCCGCTCCAGGCAGCGGACAATGTCATCCATCCGGCGGTTGGTAAACTGCAGGCCGCCGCGGAGGACATTGTCCGAATAATTCCCGGAAGAGAAGCGCTGGCGCTCCACCGAGCCGGACTGATGGTCGTAGCGGACCAGGTCCCCGGTCTTCATCCGGAGGGTGTGGCCGCCGTCCTTGCCGGCGATGGCCATTTCCACCGAGCCGTCCACCAGGGCCAGTTCGGATTCGGCGTCACCCGGATAGGAGGAGAAATTGAATTCCGTTCCCAGCACCGTAACGGTGATGTCCCCCGAATGGATTTCAAAAGGCTGTTGTTCCATATGGGTAATGTCGGCATAAGCCTCTCCCTTCAGGAATACCTTGCGGGTCCCGTCGCGGAAATCCGACGGGTACACCAGCCGGGTGTCCGGCGCGAGGCGGAGGGTGGATCCGTCCGGAAGGGTGACCGTCTTCGTCTCGCCCGTATGGGTATAGGCCTCAGCCCATTCGACAGCGGCGGGCTTGCGGGTCAGCAGAACGGCGCCGAGGATGCACAGCGGCAGCAGGAGGGCCGCCGCCACGTGTTCCGCCACCCGCAGGATGCGACGGGGCCGGGACCGGCGGTTTTCCTCCCCTACGGCCTGTGAGAAGCGCGTGTAGCCCTCCTCGGCCATCGAGTAGTCGTCGGTCCCGAACTCATCGGCCAGTTTCTGGAAAGATTTGTCAGCGACGCTGTCATCCGCGTGCTCCAGAAACCATTTTTGCAAATCGTCCATTATTTCTGATAGGCTCCGGGCCACCAGGCGTCACCGCGGTCATTGCCGAGGGCGTCCTTGCCGAGAGCGCCGATGCTCTCCAGCCACTCGTAATAGAACTCGCCGAGGGTGTTGTCGCCAATGTAGGCGTTGAAATCAGTGAACTTCTTGTCCAGGCTCGCCTTGACGGCCGTCTCGAACTCCGTGGGCGTGATCTTCGTGAAAGAGTCATCCGGCCCCTTCCAGGTATACACGAACTTGTCCGCATCGAACGCGCCGTTCCCGAGAGACTCCAGACTGGCGTCATAGATATTTCCTTTGCCGGTAAGGTTGACATCGGTATCATCGATGGCGGGCCCCATAATGTTATTGTAAGCATACAGCGGGATCTTCATCTTGTCGAACGGTCCGAAGACGAGCGGAGTCTTGATGGTCGAAGTATTGATGATGACAGAATTGGCCAGCAGGAAACGCGTATCGTTGGAGGCGTCCGTGCTGCGGATTGCCACCAGGTCGGCCGCTCCGATGAGCGTCGAGTTGGTGAAGATGGTGAGGCCGTCACTGTTCAGCAGAACTCCGTTGCCGCCTTCCTGCTGACGCTCGTTGCCGTAAATCGTACAGTTGTTGAAGCAGGCGATGCCCGGGTTGCCGCCGTGGAGGATGAAGCCCCACTGGTTGGTGCGCATCGTATTGTTATAGAAGACGCAGTTATTGAAGAAACCGATGGCCCCCTGCTTGTTGCTCCTACTGCCGTTGGTCTGGATGAGGCCGCGGTCTGCGCCCCGGTTGCCGATGAACCTGGTATTGTTACACTTGAACCAGCCGCCTGTCGCTCCGGTAGATCCGTTGCCGGCCTGCAGGTAAATCAGCGCGCCCGTTACGGCCTCGCAGTCCTCAAAGACGCAGTCGTTGATCGTGAAGTCGGCCTGCTGGACGGAGATAATGCCGGCGCCTTTGCCCGTACTTGTCTCCATCGGATCGTTGATCCTGGCCTTGCAGGACTTGAACTGACATCCTTCGACGGTAACGATGACGTCCGCCTCGTTGGCGTGGATCGCGCCGCCGTTGCCGGTCTCGGTGTAGCAGCCCTCAAAGATACAATCTTTGTAATGCTGCTCTCCCTTGGAGTTATTGGCGGCACCGCCGGTATTGAACGAATGGCTCTTGAACGTGCAGTCTTTGCAGTTCACGACGGCGGCGTTATTGTTCGTAAAGATCGAACCGCCGTTCCTGCCATAGTTGTCCGCCTCGAAAACGCATTTGGACGCGGAGACGACCGCCTTTCCGCAATGGATGGCTCCGCCGCTGGACGAGGTGCTGACCTTGTTGTTGATGAACACCGTTCCGTCAAGGGTCAATTGGGCTTCCTCCCCCTCGGCGGAAGAGATGCTGATGCCGCCGCCGTTCCCGTCTTCAAGTTTGCCGTTCTTGATGGTCATTCCTTTGATCGAGAGATTGACCTGGCTGCCGATGGTGAGTACGCGGGCACGTTCCGCGCCGCTCAGAATAGCTTCGGTGCTACCCTTGAAAGTAATCGCGATCGGCTCCGGAGCACCGGGAAGGGCAATCTCAAGACCGGCGAGGTCTTCATCGTTCCTGGGGGTTACATAAGTGCCGACGGCGAAATAGACAGTATAGCCGTCGATAAGGTCGAGATTCTCATACAGGGGGGGCTGAGGAACGACAGGATCGTCTGTGACAGGAGGCTCTGTATCGCCGGCCGGGCCGGGCTCAACTGCCGGCTCCGTGGGCGCGATGGCAGCCATCATCAAATCCTGGAGACCCAGGAAACTCATTGCATTCTCCGCGCTCGAGCCGTCCTGAAGGCCGGCTCCTTCCGGAGAGACGTAGAGTTCTTTGGCCGGCTCCGGCGGTTCGGGCCCGTCGGTCGGGTCGTCGGTGTTCCCTTTGTTCTTGTCACAAGAGAATACAAGCGCCCCTGCCATCGCCAAGGCACCGCAATAGAAAAGAAGTTTTTTCATAGACGTGTACTAATTTTGGTCAGTTTGTATATAGTAGAACACGCCGGGCTGACCTTTTCCCCCAACGGGGATGATAAAAAAACAAAGAGCCGGGCGGAAAATCCGTCCGGCTCCTGCCTCTGTGTAATCCCTTGAGGATTAGCGGCGCTCGCCACGGTCGCGGTCGCGACCGCCACGGCCTCCGCGGCGTCCGCCACGGTCTCCGCCACGGCCACGGCCACCCTGGCCAGCGGCTGCACCTGCGGAGATGCCGGCATTCGGAGAAAGATCCTGCTTGCCGAACTTCTCACCGTTGCAGATCCAAACCTTGATACCGAGGGCACCGACCTTGGTGCTGGCGACGGCCAGCGCGTAGTCGATGTCGGCACGGAAGGTATGGAGCGGAGTACGTCCTTCCTTGAACATTTCGCTGCGGGCCATTTCAGCACCGCCGACGCGGCCGCTGATCTGGACCTTGATGCCCTCGGCGCCCACGCGCATGGCAGTCGCGACGGCCATCTTGATGGCGCGGCGATAGCTCACGCGGCCTTCGATCTGGCGGGCGATGCTGTCGGCGACGATGTTAGCGTCGACCTCGGGCCTCTTCACTTCGTAAATGTTGATCTGGACATCCTTCTTCGTGACTTTCTTCAGCTCTTCCTTAAGCTTGTCGACCTCCTGGCCGCCCTTTCCGATGATGACACCGGGGCGGGCCGCCTGAATGGTGACGGTGATGAGCTTCAGCGTACGCTCGATGATGATCCTCGAGAGGCTCGCTTTCGCGAGACGGCTGCCGAGATACTGACGGATCTTATAATCCTCGGCGATCTTCTCAGGGTAGTTACCACCGCACCAATTGGAGTCCCAACCACGGGTGATACCGATTCTGTTGCTGATAGGGTTTGTTTTCTGTCCCATAGTTTACTCCTCCACGGTTGCGGGTTTCACATCAAGGATGATGGTAACGTGGTTGGAACGCTTGCGGATCCTTCCGGCACGACCCTGGGGGCAGGGGCGGATCCTCTTGAGGGTCCGGCCTTCGCCGACCATGATGGTCTTGACGTACACGTTGCCGTTGTCAAGCTCGCTGCTCTTGTCCTGGTTCTTGGCTTCCCAGTTGGCGATGGCGCTCTTGAGGAGTTTCTCAAGACGTGCCGAGGCCTCCTTCTTCGAGAAGTGAAGAAGATCGAGGGCGTGGTTGACCTCCACTCCGCGCACGGTGTCGGCGACGAGGCGCATCTTCCGCGGGGAAGTGGGGATGTCATTGAGCTTGGCGATTGCGGTCTGTTTCTTGACCTCTTTCAGCCTCTCGGCCATAATTCTTTTACGTTTTCCCATAATGTCAATCCTTTAAACATTACTTTTTATTATTGCCTGAGTGGCCTCTGAAAGTACGCGTGGGAGCGAACTCGCCGAGTTTGTGACCAACCATATTCTCAGTTACATAGACCGGAATGAACTTGTTTCCATTATGAACTGCGATCGTGTGGCCGACAAAGTCAGGGGAGATCATGCTGGCGCGCGACCAGGTCTTGACAACCTCTTTCTTCTTGCTGCCTTCATTCATGGCAAGAACCCTTTTCTCCAGGGCTTCCTGGATGTACGGGCCTTTTTTAAGTGAACGACTCATAATTAGCTTAGTTTAATTCCGTTATTTCTTCTTTCTTCTTTCGATGATAAACTTGTTCGAAACCGCTTTCGGGTTGCGGGTCTTGTAACCCTTGGCGGGCAGACCCTTGCGCGAACGCGGATGACCACCGGAAGCACGGCCTTCACCACCACCCATCGGGTGATCGTGCGGGTTCATGACGACGCCCCGGTTGTGGGGACGACGACCGAGCCAGCGGCTGCGGCCGGCCTTGCCGGAAGACTCGAGGTTGTGGTCGGTGTTGGAGACCACACCCACGGTGGCGCGGCAGGCGACGGGAACCATACGGGTCTCGCCCGAAGGGAGACGAAGGATCGCGTACTTGCCTTCGCGGGCGGCGAGCTGCGCATAGGTGCCGGCGGAGCGGGCCATCGTGGCGCCCTGTCCGGGACGGAGCTCGATCGCGTGAACAAGCGTACCAACGGGAATCTCACTGAGCGGGAGGCAGTTGCCGAGATCCGGAGAAGCGGCGGGGCCGTTGAGGATCTTCTGACCGACCTTGAGTCCGTCGGGAGCAATGATATAGGATTTGACGCCGTCCTCATACTGGACGAGGGCGATGCGGGCGCTGCGGTTCGGATCGTACTCGATCGTGAGAACCTCGGCGGGGATACCGTCCTTGCAGCGTTTGAAATCGATGATGCGGTACATCCTCTTGTGACCGCCGCCGATGTAACGGACCGTCATCTGGCCGGTGTTGTTGCGGCCGCCGGTCGACTTGAGCGGGGTGAGGAGGGGTTTGTAAGGCTTTTTCGCCGTAATCTCCGCGAAGGAGCTGATAGCTTTGTTGCGCTGACCGGGAGTTACCGGTTTGTATTTCTTGATTGCCATGTCTTTGCTCCTTTTTAGATGTTAGCGTAGAAGTCGATCTTCTCGTCGCCGACGAGGGTGACGTAAGCCTTCTTGAAATGATTCATACGGCCGCGAAGAAGACCGGACTTGGTGTAGCGCTGTTTGCGCTTGCCGTGATAGTTGACGGTGTTGACGTCAGCGACGTTCACATTGTACATCTGCTCGACGGCCGCCTTGATCTGGATCTTGTTGGCGTCACGGTCTACGATGAAACCGTAGCGGTTGAGTTTCTCTCCCTGGTCGGTGAGTTTCTCAGTGACGATAGGCTTAAGTAAAATTCCCATTTCGCGTCCTCCTTATTTAACCCGGGCTGCGAGAATCTCCTGCACACCGTCGACGAGGACCAGCTGATGGGCCTTCATAATGGCGTAGGTGTTGATCTCGTCAACGCTGATGACGTTGACCTCGGGAAGATTGCGGGATGAAAGATAAATGTTCTTCGCATTCTCGGGAAGGACGATAAGAACCTGCCGCTGACCGGCCTTGATGGCGTTGAGGATATTGAGCATATCCTTGGTCTTGGGGGCGTCCATCGAGAACGGCTCCACGATGGTGAGCTTGCCTTCCTGGGCCTTGTAGGTCAGGGCGCTGACGCGGGCAAGGGATTTCACCTTCTTGTTGAGCTTGGTGCGATAGTCGCGCGGGTCGGGTCCGAAGACGCGGCCGCCGCCGACGAAGATATTGGCTTTCAAGCTGCCGTGACGGGCGCCGCCGCCGCCTTTCTGCCGGCCAAGTTTCTTGGTCGAATAAGCGACTTCGCTGCGGTCCTTCGTCTTGGCCGTACCCTGGCGCTGGTTGGCGAGGTACTGCTTGACATCGAGCCAGATGGCGTGATCGTTGGGTTCTACGCCGAAGACGTTCTCATCGAGAACCACCTTCTTTCCGGAAAGACTTCCGTCAATTTTCAAAACATCAAGTTCCATAATTAAGCCTCCAGAAGTAAATAAGAACCCTTGGCTCCGGGAACGGAACCCTTGACTACGAGAAGATTGTGCTCAGGGATGAGTTTGATAACCTCAAGGTTGAACACTTTGACGCGCTCGTCGCCCATATGGCCTGCCATCCTCATACCGGGGAAAACCCTTGAAGGCCAAGAGGAAGCACCCATAGAACCGGGGTGACGGAGACGGTTGTGCTGGCCGTGGGTCTTCCCGCCGACACCGTTGAAATGATAACGGTGAACGACACCCTGGAAGCCCTTGCCCTTGGAAGTACCGACGACATCGACGAATTTGACATCCTCCGTGAACACGTCCGTGAGGGTCAGCGTGTCGCCCAGTTTGAGCTCTCCCGCGAAGTCGGCCGGGAATTCGACCAGTTTCCGCTTGGGAGTGGTTCCTGCCTTTTCGAAGTGCCCCTTGAGGGCAGCGCTGGTGCGTTTCTCTGATTTTTCGTCATAGGCAAGCTGTACAGCGGCATAACCATCTTTTTCGACTGTACGTACCTGCGTGACAACACACGGCCCAGCTTCGACAACGGTGCATGGAATATTTTTTCCATCAGCACCGAAAACGGAAATCATTCCGATTTTCTTTCCAATTAATCCAGGCATTGGTTTGTTAATTAATTGTTTAATAATACTTTACATAGTCCGCACACATTTTGCGGGCTGCAAAGTTAGCATTTTTTCCTGGATTTACAAAAAGTTTTGAACAATTTTTTCAACGGCGCCCATCCCGCCCCGGCCACGAAAACGTCTCCGGACGCGCACGTCACGACCTCCCGCAGGAAGGGTATGGGAGCGTTTCGGGGCCGGAATGCGACTTAACCCCACACGCAGAAAGCGTATGGAAGCATTTTGGGGCCGGAATGCGACTTAACCCAGCCCGTAGAAAGGGTATGGCAGCGTTTCGGGGCCAAAATGCGACTTAACCCAGCCGGCAGAGAGGGTATGGAAGCATTTTGGGGCCGCCCCCCCCCTGCAACAGGCACTGAACTTGAGCTGATGACTATATGTAGATGGTGGCGACGCGCTCGGCGGGGCCGGTGAGGGTAACGTCGGAGAAGGACAGCTTCCGGATCGGGTCCGGATGGACGGCGGGGCTGAAGGTGACCGTGAGGTCGTGCAGGCGGGCGTGGACGCGGACGGTTTCCGGAGCGGAGCCGGCAGGGATCACGGGACCGGCAGCCGGGGCGGCCGAGGCGTCCTGCGGACGGGAGGCGAGAGCGGCGATGGCCGGTGCGTCCTGTGGACAGGCGGCGAGCCAGGCGGCGATGGCGGAGGCGGTGATGCCCGTGCCGCAGGCGAGGGTTTCGCCTTCGACGCCTTTTTCGAAGGTGCGGACGGCGATTTCGCCGGGAGCGGTGAGTTCGACGAAGTTGACGTTGACGCCCGCGGGGGCGAACTGCGGGAGGTGGCGGATCTGCCGGCCGAGGCCTTCGACGTCCACGTCGCGGACGGAGGGCACAAAGGTCACGAAGTGCCGGGTGCCGGTATCGACGAACCAGCCGGAGGAGATTCCAGGGACAGGGGTGACGGCGTAGTACTCCGTGACGGGCTTCATTCCGAGGCGGATTGTCTTGACGGGGCCGTCGTCGGAGATGAGCCAGGCCGTATGGGGGCCGTCCGGAGCCAGGAAGCGATAGCACTTGACGGCGGATGGCTCGGCAGCCGCAGCGCAACAAGCGGCCGAATCTTCAGCACCGGCGCAACAAGCGGCCGAATCATCAGCATCGGCGCAACAAGCGGCCGGGGCGAGCGGAGCCTGTGGCTCGATGCCCAGGTCGCGGGCGAAGGCGACGATGCAGCGGCCGCCGTTGCCGCACATCATTCCGCCGGAGCCGTCCGGATTGAAGAATTCCATCCGGAAGTCATAGCCCGGCGCCTCCGAGAGGACCATCAGGCCGTCGGAGCCGATACCGAGGTGACGGTCACATAGCGACGCCACCCGGGAGGGCGTAAACACGGCGCCGTCTTCGCGGGCGTCGTACAGCAGGAAATCATTCCCTGCACCGTGGTATTTGTAGAACTTCATCATTTTCCTGTCATAATCCGCCGGGTGTCGGCATACGGAGTCGCGTCCTTGCCGAGCGCATTGGCGAATTTCTCCATCAAAGTATATTCTTCCAGACTCTTGCGGCGGGTAAAGGTGAGGTACGATTCCAGCGCCGGGAACGCTTCCTCCAATATTTTCCGGTCGCCATACCGCGAGAAGAGCGTATCCACCCGGGTGAACGGAGCGCTGAACGGCACTGGATCCAGGACAAAGCCCTCCACTTCGCCCCGCATTTTCGCCCAGGTGGAGGGAGAAGGAGGAAGAATGTCGGATACAACCTTGACCCGGGTCGACTTGGGGCAGACGACCGTCAGGGTCTGGAAGGTCCGCGAAGAGAATGCGTCCGTCCATCTGGCCCGCCCTTTCCGGCCCAGCACGACGGCATCCGTCCCGACCACCTTTCCGGCGGCGTCCTGATAGCGGAGTTCGACCACGTCTCCGGATTCGCCGGCGGAAAATTCAAAGATGCAGTTCGCCCGGATCTCCCCGCCGAAGAAGAAGGTCCGGAGGGAATCCGTCCGGAGATCCTCCCGCGGTACCAGCCGTTCCCGGGAGGGCAGCGGGGATTCGTCCGGAACCAGCACCGAACGCACCTTCTCCACCGGAACGGCCGCCCCGAAGGACAGCGAATCCACCAGGGCGTCGTACTGGAGACCGCCCGGAATCAGGGTATAGGCGCTACCGAGGGAGACCTCCCAGCTGCCGTCCGTGCAGATGATGTCGTGGCTGCCGTCCTTATAGTCGAGATGCAATTCCGCAAGCAGAGCAGGCGCCTTTTCATCCACCACCTGTACCGTAAGGATATTGCTGCCGGAGGAGAGAAGCCCGGTCACATCCTGAACGCGGTAAGTCCCGGCGATGCCGCGGTAGAGGTCGGTCGCGACACTGTACGCACCCTCGACCGGCTTTCCGCCGATCTCGACGAGGCGTCCGCCGGAAGAAGCGACGCAAAGGGTTGCCCTGCGAAGGCCTTTCCCGACCGTGAATTCCTTCCGGAAGAAGGGCTGCTGCACCCCGGGCCGGACCGGACCGATCCACCGCGCCGTCCAGTTGCCCGCGGGAAAGACCGCCGTACGGAATCTTCCCCCGCCGACTTTCCTGTGGCCGTCCCGGTCCCACGCCTCCACCTTCCAGCGGTAGGTAGTAAGACTTTTCAGCGCGATCTCTTCCGGCAGATAGAGCATCGGCGTGGGAGAATGGATCTCCCCGGAATCCCAGACGCCCTTGATTACGACGCGGCACTTGTCCTGCACGAATTCCCCTTCCCCGTCGAACTGCCACGAGAAGATGGTCTCCCCGCTGCCGACGGCCACCGGCTTCCGAATATAGTCCACCGCCACTTCCGGAATCCGGGAGCAGGAGACGCCGAGAAGCAAAGCCAGTAACAGGACGGTATGCAGATGTCTGGTCATATTGTGCAAAGATAATAAGAATTAGATTCCGCGGCAAGTCCGGAATGACGCGGGGCGGCAACCACCGGCAGGGTGCGGCAAACAGTGGCGTGGGCACGAGAACCACCGGCAGGGTGCGACAAACAGTGGCGGATGTGACAACTGGTGGTGGGGCGTAAAGCAGAACAACTTAACAATCAATCGATTACATAAAAGGCCTTACTCGAAAATGAGTAAGGCCTTTTTCGCAAAACTCTGATATTCAGCGCGATACACTTAACGGCATCAGAACATACTCGCCCACGAACCTGTCTGGAACCAATAAAATCCCACCCATACGGCCGGAACCTAGAGCCGCAGGGCCGGGACGGAGCCGGAGAGGTCCCAGGTCGTTTCGGACCAGCCGATCGAACGGGCCACGGAGGAAGCCGTTGCCCCATTGGCCGCGGCCTTGCCGTGATACGGGCTGAACCACTTAGCCGATCCGGCCGGCTGCGCGAGCGGGCTGGAAGGCGAACTGTCGGCGTGGTCGAAGAGTTCGTTCAGGGAGCTGTCCGAATAGAATTCAAACACCATAGAAGTACTTCTCCAGCAGTTCCGGAGCGTATTCGGACGCGAAGAGCATCCGACGACCGCGCCGCCGCTGTAATGGCTGGCCGGATTCTCGCCGCCGGTAGTCACGGTCTTGATGGAAGAATTGAAGGCGATGCAGTCCTCCACTGTCGTATTGATATCGGTGTCCAGGCTGTTCGATGATCCCTGCCGGCCAAAGGCCCGGCCGACAATGCCGCCCAGCGCATACACACCGCTGACGGCCCCCGTCGCGACGCAACGGCTGACGGTCGTATTCTTCGGAGCGTCGCCCAGGATACCGCCATTGTAAGACCCCGTACCAACGATGTCCATCGAAGACACGCAGTCCGAAACCGTAAGGCCCGTGTTGGAGGAGCGGCCAATGATGCCGCCCATCACCGTCGTTCCCGCCGCGGAGCCGGCAGAAGCACACTCCTTGATCACACAACCGTCACCCGTAGAGGTATTGCACTGGCCGAGGATGCCGGCAACTACGCCGGAGTAAGCACTGAGCGCACCCTTGTACGAGCAGCGAGTCAGGGAGACAGAACCGCTCGTATGGGCGGCGATGCCGCCGACATAGCTGGTCCCGGAACCATTTTCCCGGACCGTGATGTTCGACTCGACCGTGCAGCCGGAGATGGTCCCGTTGCCATAGTATCCGACGATTCCACCAGCCACGTCATCGCGGGCGGTGATATTCATCGTGCTGGTGCAATTGGCGATATCCAATGCTGTACTGCACATACCCAGAATACCACCAGCCGCACGTCCACTCGCAGTTGTCAGCGTCCCGCTCGTCTGGCAGTCGCTGATAGAAACGTCTCCCAGTGCCTCTCCCAGAATGCCGCCGACGGAATGGTAGCCCGACTCATAGGTCAATGCCGCCGTCCGTTCCACAACGCCGCTAAATGAGCAGTTCACGAACGTTCCAGCGCCGGAGCGTCCGGTCAGGCCGCCGATATTCGCATAAGTGGACGTAGACACCTTTCCTCTTACCACGTGCACATTCTCCAGACGGCCCTGCAGGGTGCTGTCGATATTGCCCACCCACGCGGCGACAATGCCGCAGGGGGAATTTGCGGTCGTCACGACCTCCGCATCCTCCACCGTCAGGTTCTTCACCTCGCCGTGCAGGATGCCGAACAGGCTCGCCCGGCTGGATGCCGTGCAGCTGAAATGCGTGATCTTGTGGTTCTGCCCGTCATACATCACGCCGAAAGCCTTGTTCTCGTCGTTCAGGGGAAGCCAGTTCTGCACACCCGAGAAATCGATATCCGCTATCTGGCGGAACCAGGTGTAGGTATTCTCCTCAATCAGGTTGCGGATGTTGTTGAAGTCCTCAACGGACCCGATCAGATACGGGTCGCTCTCGCTGCCCTTGCCGGACAACGCCCGGCTCCAGGATGTCGAGGACGTAACCAAACGGTGCACATAGCCCTGATACAGGGTCTGCGGCCCCGGGAGGAACGTGTTCGTAAAGACATCTCCAGAGACCGTCGTCACGGTGATGGTCACCTCTTTGTCCGCGGAGAGGACAATTTCCCCGGCGGGAAGATACGCCGTGAAGCAGAGTCCGTCCAGGGTGCCGTCTTCCACGTCGATAGAGCGTTCGTCAAGGCCCTCCCCGGCGAAAGAGACCGAGGCGACGGCCGATGCCGAAGCGGGCAGGTTGAGAACCAGGCAGAGGCAGCCCGACTGCGAGAAGGTCCCGCCGTGCTCCGCCGCCCAGCCGTAGTTGAAATGGATGTCCTCAAAGCTGTCGACCCCCGTCAGCGTTGCGTCATAATGGAGGTGCGAGAAATCCCCGTCCGCCTTCTGGACGATGGTCTGCGTCATATAATCAAGTACGGCCGTCGTGATGTCGAAGCTGTCGCCTGAAGGCGCCTTCCCCTCGAAAACGCCTTTCGCGCCCTGGGATGAAACCAAGGTGAAATATTCATTTCCGACGAGAATCTGGTCGCCCTCCTGCCAGGACGGGATGAACCCGCCCTTCCCGTTCCCGGAGAGCGATACGCGGGTGTCAATCTTCTCTACTTCCGGCAGGGTAGCCGTAATTTGCACGGTCTCGCCGGCCTTGTAGGCCTTTTTAAGCGCCACAGTTGCCTCGGGCGCATTCTCCCGGGCGCAGGCAGCCGCCATCAGGACGGCAATGCCAAGAATGAACAATGTCTTTTTCATAGCGCTCTACGGTAAATAGTCCTTGCAAGTGTCGTAAATCTTGTCCGCCATCTGCTTGAAAGCGGGAGCGGTGGGATGGCTGCCTTTGCACTTCTCGATGGTGTCGCCGACGAAGTTGACGTACGGCAGGCCGAAATGCTCGGCGACAGCCTTGTTGGCCGCCTCGTAGTTGGTCGACAGGCGGTCACCGATGAGCATAATGATCTGCACGCCCTCATAACGGTTCTGCAGCATCTTCACCAGCAGAATCATCGCGCTCCGATAGCTGTTCGCATCGAGCTGTCCGATGGGAAGGTCCCAGTCGAAGGTGCCCAGCGGCGAACTTTGGTTGACGTCATTGGTGCCGCCGTGGATGATGATGATGTCGGGATCCTCGAAGGCGTATGCCCTGTCCACGAAACCGGCAGGCGTAGGCTTGCCGCTCGAACGGCCGTTCTTGACCTCGTGGACCACGCGGGTGCCGGACCAGGAATTGTTCACGTCCAGCGTACCGTGCTGCATATTGTCGTAGATGACGCGCCACCACCAGGTCTTCTCCTTGCTGTCGACCGCCTTGGCCGCGAGCGTCGCATCGGCATTGCCGACGTTCGGGTCGTTCGCCGGATAGAAGGCCGTATATTCGGGACTGCACATCGTCCCGTCGAAGGTGGAGATGGAGTCGCCGATAATGCCGACCTTGCGGGTGGGCTGCTCGTCCGGTGCCGCGAAATCCAGCGTGACGGTTACCGTCTGCCCAGCCACCGCCGTCACCGTCTTGGTGAACTCATACGTATAGCGGGAAGTCGTGACGGTGAACTTGCCACTGAAGGCTCCCGGAAGGCACTGGATGCCGTATTCTCCGGCCTCGGGCGCATGCAGCACGGCAGGACGGTGGACGGGATCCTCCGATGACCACGTCATCGTGACGGTCTTGCCGCCGCCGACGGGCTCGTCGTCCTTGATCTCACCGACGATATCCTTATCGGCCGCGTAACTCACGGAGAGCACCCGCTCCCCGACCGCGTAATACTTGCTGTCCTGCAGCAGGACCTTAAGCCCCGCCGTCTTGGGCGTCACCCGGCCATCCAGATCCTCCGCCGCCGTCAGATAATATTTCGGCTGCGAAGCCGCAATGGTGGTATTTTCCTTAGGGGCCGGCGGATTGGGATCATCCGGTCCCGGTCCCGGCTCCGGCTTGGGCTGCTTCCCGCAGGAGACTGCCCCTGCGAGAAGAACCAGCAAAATGCAATTTTTCAAAATAGGTTTCATATTGCAAAATTACAAAAAAAGTTCGTTTGTTCTGCGTAAAATGCAACTATTTAACAATCAGCTTCTTACCAAAAAGACCTTGCTCGAAAACAAGTAAGGTCTTTTGCGTAATGTGCTAATAATCAATCTGGTACATTCTACGGCTCAATCGTCACTTTGCGGAGGGTGTAACGCCAGTCGAAGAAGTAGAAGACCTTGGAGTTCTCCGGATCAAAAATCAAATCCTGCGGAGTCTGCGTAATCTGGCAAAGAGCCCCGACGCTTGAAAGGTAAGAATTACCGCCACCGAGGATGGTTGTCACAACAGCATCTGTCCATCCTGACTCTCCTTTGACAATCCTGCGGACAGCATAGTCGTCAAGCATATATATCGCTCCGTCAGGTCCATAGACCAGACCGTTCACGTTGGAGCCGAACGAGGCGGCTGTGGCGGAGCCGTCCGTCAGTGCAGCGAAGGATCCGGATTTGGTACCTTTACCGATGGTGGCGATGATTTCCCCGCCGGGGGAGATGACATAGACCTTGTAACCCGACGGAGAAGTGCCTTTTGCCGTGGACATAGTCAGGAGCATATTGCCATCCCTGTCGAAATCCATTGCGACAGGCCAGTTCGTTTCGCCGGTTGTCGACCCGACTCCAAGAGTGGAACAATCAAAGAATGTCGACTTCGTCGCCCCGAATCCGCCGGTCCACTTGTAAATGACAGACCCGTTACGGCATCCGACATAAGCATCATCACCGTTAAAACGGACACACATGGGATTGTTCAGCCCTGTCGTCACAACGTCGGCCACGGCATTTGTGGAAATATTCCAACTGCGGACCTTATTATCGCCCTTGTCGGCATAATAGAAGACTCCGTTATGGACTTCTCCCTGCCAGGGGGCGTTACCGCCGAGGATGACGGCTGATGTTACCGCGTGCGTGCTCTTATTGTATAGACGCAGCACTTTGTTGCCGTTAGCTTCTGTCAGCAGTAGGTTGGCATTGTCCTTCCAGCAGAGACCGCGAACCTGATTAAACTTCGCAGCCGTACCCGTACCATTGGTCGTTGCAGCACTGCCATCTGTTCCTGCCACGACTTCCACCGTGTATTTAGTAAGGGTGATAGTCTTCATCTCCTTGATTGTGGCGCGTTCAATCTTAATGTTTTTGGCCGTGCGCTCAGAGCCAGGAACAGTGGTGCCATCGGCGAAAGCCAGGCGGACTTTGATCTCGGGATAGACGTGGTCGTTGCCGGGACCTACGGGAAGCGGGACGTAGACAGTTAGCCCGTCCTCGGATGCACGCTGCGCAGCCGTAGCCGAGGTGATCGTCTGGGTAATCTCATATTTGTCTGAATGCGAATAAGCCTGGACGTATGGAGTAGCTCCCGTGAATCCACCCTGATCCGTACTCCAGCCGAACGTCTCCTTCATGGTCGAACAAATCTTGTAGGAAGTTTTCCCGTCTTCATAGCAGGGAGCCCAAACCACCAGTTTGGCAGCCTTTGGAGGAAGATACTTGTAAGTAAGCTTCAATAGACCGCCGACATGCTTGAACTGAAGATTTGTGCCATCATCAGTCACCTGGGCAAGCATCGGAGCCTCCACATTGCCCTCAAACCAAGTATAGCCCGTTTTAAGGTTCATCTTGAGGCTTCCGTCCTCTTCCCGTGCCCCGGTAGCCGGATAAACGGCAAAGCTGCTCGGACCGGTCACGATCCTGTCAGCCGCATCGGCTTTCTTGATGTCGAATGTCGCCGGACCGGCCGTATCATCACCGGTATACGTAAAGACCGTGTAACCGGCAGCATTGTTGGAGCGAACGTTGATGTTGTTGTTCTTCTTCCACATAAATTCGCCGCCCACAAATGCCGTCTTCGTGCTCTCCGGAGCGGCGACAGTAAGGGTTTTAAGGCTCTTGGACTCAAGTCCCGGCGTGTCTGTTGAGTTGTCGAGGTTTTCCTTTGCGCAGGAAAAAACCAGAGTCAGCAATGCAGCTGCAAAAAAGATGTTTCTTGTTTTCATAGCTGGTCCTCCATTATTCCCATTCTCCCACTTCGTCATCTTCGGTCCAGCCTTCCAGACCGTTCTGGCTTCCCGTAGAAACACCCGGGACTTTGGTGCTCGCACAAAAATTCATATCCAACTGTATTCTTGCGAGAGAGAATACCGGCGAAAAATAGACTTTTTTCATATCCGTTTATTTATAAATATAATCTACAAGAACCGGCCAGTGGTCGGAAGGGAGGACACCGTCGTAATTGATGCGAAGCACCAAATAGCGACTTACATCCAAATCCCCTTTATAATACTGATAATCATAGCGATGATACCACTTTTTCGCCTGCTCGTCGGTATCCGACCAGGCATTGTAGGTCGCGACCGGATTGGGATTGACGCCCAGTTCGGCACTCCGGTAATAGGTATCGGTGAAATATAGCTTGAAGTGGTCGGCGTGGGTCGCTTCGGTCGTCGGAGAATTCATATCCCCGACCAGGATGACCGGAGCGCCGTCCGAAATCATTCCCTTGACCTTTTCGATAATCAACTCGGCCGATTTGACGCGGATGGTAAGCGCCTCGTCCTCCGTAATGGAAGTGCCGGAACTGGCCACTTCCAGATGGGTCGTCAGGAAATAGAAATCCTTGTCGGCATCCTTGTCGTGCAGTTTCACCCACACGCAAAGGCGCTTGCGGCCCGGATCCGTTTCGACCCAGCCCGGAGCGGGCGAACTCGCCATGTCCGGGGTCGGCGAAAGGTAGAATACCCCTTCATCCAGCCGGGTGAATTTCTCCGTCTTCCACGCCAGGCAGGGCTCTTCGTCAGTCTCCTTGAAAGTATAGCCGGGAAGATTTTCCTTGAGGAATGTCCGCTGCTCGGGACGGGACTCCTGGAAGCCGATGACATCGAAGGCATAATCCTTCAGCAACTGGAGCACCGCCGCCTTGCGGACATCCCAGTGCCGGTTACCCTCGTCGGCATCGTTGTAGAAACGGATGTTGTAGGTTCCGGCCCGAAGTTTCTTTTCAGTGGAAACGGGAATGACGCCGTCGCCGATCCAGAGTTCCCGGATCATTCCGGCCGCCTGGTCGGAAATATAGAGCCGCTTCCCGTCCTCCGACATTAGCAGGCCGCCGATCAGGTTGAATGAGGCCGCGGTGCCAACCCCGTTGGCAATCTGCGCACGGTTTTTCTGCTGAATGCTTCCGGCGACTGTCTCCACCAGGGCATCAGCATACCCGCCGGACCCCTTTCTGATGCGGCGGATCCGGTGGGAATCGGCCACGTACAGATCCCCGTTAGGGGCAATAGCCATGTCGGCGATGTTGGCCGTAAACTTGGCGGTGAGCGGAGACCCGGGAATGCCGTCATCAAAGGACTTGGCATCCTTCACGCCCGCAATCACCTCGGTGGCACCCGTCATGGGATCCACCTTGACAATCTGGCAGCCGTTGGTGGAGACGATCAGGTTGCCGTCGGCATCGAATACCAGCGAGAGCGGCCAGGCCCCCAGGTCGATCGTCAGGGCCGGAGCGGCCGTGAAGTCACCTCCGGTGAATTTGTAAACGGCATTGAGGTCGCGGACGGCCACAAAGGCGTCCCCTCCCTCATTGAACGCGATATCCATCACGCTCTTCCCTGCCCATTCCGAACGGGCTGCTTCGGTCTGATTGACCCGGGAAGCCGGGTCGTACGTACGGATTTCGGCTTTGGCCTTGTCTGCAAACCAAACCTTTCCTCCGTGCAGAGTCCCGAGCCAGGGCACGTTCTGTTCGGTTCCGTAGGAATACGGCATCGAGAGGTGCTTCTTCTCCAAATCCCACAAACGGATGGTTTGGGATTGCTCCAGAATGAAGGCCGTCTTGTCCGCCTCGATCCAGCCCATTCCGCGGACGGCGCCGAGCACAGCTTCGCTCTCGCCCCCGTCCTTCTTCCCCGAAACGGGGTTGCTGAAACCGGCGGTACCGAACAGGGTGGTCACCGTGAAGGAGGGCGTCGGCGGATCGGGAATGACGGGACCGGGAGGATCGACCGGATTGTCAGGGCCCGGATTATCAGCGGGCGTTTTGGTACAGCCGAAGAGTGTCAACAGCGCGGCTGAGAGTAGGAGAATGCGTTTCATTTGATGGTTATTTTACGGATCAGGCAGTTCTGAACGTCGCAGACGTACAGCGTATTGTCGTCGTAGACCAGAATGCCGGCCGGTTCGTTAAACTTGATATTGAGACCCTTTCCGTCCGTGTACCCCTTGACACCGCCCATTACGGTCTCCAGCATACCGTTGGCATAGTTGCCGTAGGCATCGGGCTTGAGCTGACGAATGGCGTGGAAAGAAGCATCGGATATATACATCACCCCCTTCGAATCGAAGGCGATGCCGTGACACGAGGTAATCTTGGCCGTGAGCGGATCTCCGTTAACCCCGTCGAACAGGGCATCCCCCTTCACGCCGTCGCCGAGGATGACGCTCCGGGTCGTGCCCGTCGGGTCGATGGAGAGGAGGCAGTAGCCGTTGTGAGTGGCCGAAATCACATTTCCATGGGGATCGATAGCGATGAAGCTGGGGCCTTCCGCCACTTCGGCAAAGACACTCTTCTGCCCCTGTGGGGTGAATTTGTAAATGACCTTCTCATCCCGGCACGGAACGAGGAAATTGCCCTCCCCGTCCATCACGACATTCATCGGGGATTTCAATCCCGTCGCGACCGTGACCAGCCTTCCGGAGGCCGGCTCATACCGGTAGAGAATGCCGTTGGCCTTGTCGTTGCACCAGTAATTGCCTTCGCCGTCAAAACAGCCCTGCCAGAGCGCGGCACCCGGAATCTGGGCATCCATCAGGGTGGTGACTGTCAGGTCTGCGGCAATCCGGCGCAACTTATTGCCGCCCCGGTCGGTGAACCAGAGGGTACCGTCAGGCGCTTTGTTGATGCCGGTGGGCATATAGGTCAGCGCCTCGGTCCCCACGCCGTCCTGGCATTTGCGCTGGCCCTGCTGGCCGACGATGGTCGACGCCATATATTCGTGATCCGGCCGCTTGAGATAATTAATCTCCAGGCCGCCGCCCTCGCCGGCAGGTCCCTTGACCGTAATCGGACAGGGCCCCGGACGATGCTCGGGAAGGACAATCTGCAGACGGCTGGAGGAGGCCTCCAGCACAATGGCCGGTACGCCGTCGAGCAGCACCTCGTTCTGTTCCTGAATCGGGGAGAAATTCCACCCGATCAGGGTCACGAGGTCGCCGGGATAGCCGTTGCGCGGATCGACCGACACGAGGCGCAGATCCGTAATCCGGGCGGAATACGGTTCCTTGCAGGCCGTGAGGGCGAGAAGGAATAGGAGGGTATATAGGATTCGTTTCATTCTATCGTGATTTCTCGAATGGTGAAATTACTGTACTCGGAGATATAGAGGTGCTTGTCGTCGGGGGCCATCCGGATTTCACCGGGGGTGCCGAAGCGGGCGTCACTGCCGACACCGTCGCTTTGACCGCTCTGGCCGCTGAGGCCGGCAATGGTGCTGACGATGGCGTTCGCATATCCGTCAGAACCCTTCTGGATCAGTTTGATGATCTTGAAGCTGTCATCCGCTACATAGATGTTTCCTTCGCCATCGACCGTCATACCGAAGAGGTTGGATCCGAATTTCGCCGTCAACGGCTGTCCCGGCTGGCCGTTGTCATCGGCTTTGGCAGCCCGGATTCCCGCGATGACCGTCTGGATACCATTCGGGGCTACCGATATCACCTGGCAGCCGTTTGTCGTCACGATCAGCTGCCCGTCGGGCGCGAACTGCATAGCCAGCGGACCGTCCGTGAAGGTTGTGAAACTCTCCAGCGCCGTAAAATCACCGCCCGGAGCCTTAAGGATGCCCTTCACGCCGTCCCGGATCAGCACATAGCCGTTGCCCGCAGCGTCAAATGCGACATCCATCGGAGAAGTGCCTCCCTGGAGATCCGCCCCCACGACTTCGCTTTCGTCGGTCTTGTAGTTGTACCGGACAAGGCGGTTGTTACCCTTGCTTGCAAGGTAAATCCAGTCGCCATGCAGCGTTCCCCGCCAGGCCGCATTCAAGAGCGATTTGGCAGACTGGGTGGAGGTCACGGTATAGGAAGTCAGATCCATAAAGCGGAACGCATTGTTGCCATTGTCGAAAATAACCATCCGGCCGTCCGGCAGGAAGACAAGCCCGCGCGGCTGCCAGTATTTCACCTCGGAAGGGCCGCCGTCGATGACAGTCACGGCATCCGCCGCCCGTCCCGCCTTGCCGGAAACCGTCCGCACGGTATACTTGAGTTTCTTGGAAACATACATAAAGGCCGGTCCCTCGGCGGTCTTGTCCCCGACGGTCACGACCACCGGATAGCTTCCGAGCGGATTCTCCGGCGCCTTGATGCGGAGCTCTTTCATCGAAGCGGACAGCACCTCGGCCCGGACCCCGTTCAGGGTCACGATGTTTTCGGAGGGCACCGGGCTGAAGCAAAGTCCTTTGACGGTAATCTCTTCCCCGACCAGGCCCGTTGCGGGCTCAATCGAAAGAACTGTAAGATCCGGCTTCCGGTCGTAGGTAAACATCGGACCGGTGACACTCTCACCGCCGACCGTCACGACAAAGGGATACTGCCCCTCCGGATTGTCCGGCAGGGTAACCACCAGCCGGCTGACCGTCGCAGTGGTCACGAGGCAGGGCTTGTCGTTGATGGTGACCGTATTCTCCTCCGGCTTCGGGGAGAAGAGTTGCCCGCCAATGGTGATCTGCTCCCCTTCGTAGCCGTGCATCGGCGAATAAGAGAAGACCGCCAGTTTTTCCTCTTCAGGATGCTCGGCATAGCGGAAATGGATACCGCCCTTGGAACGGCCATCCACGGTCACCTCCACCTCATAGATGCCGAGGGTCTTCTCCGGCATCACGACCGAAATGCGGTCCATCGTGGAAGCCTTCACCGTCGCAGGCGTACCCCCGATGGTTACGGAAACCTGCTTTCCTTCGAAATACCAACCGGAAATCGTCGCTTCCGTGCCGGGATACCCGGCTTTGGGAATGATGGAAAGGACCTTGGGATCATGCGGGCCGTCCACGACGCCGCTCTCCCGGCATCCCAGGACGGAAAGCACTGTCAGCAAGATATAGATTGTCTTTTTCATACGCATTACGGTTCATCTACAGTTACCATCCAGCAGCTTACCACGGCCCTTTCACAGCCGTCAGCGGCGCGGTTGCGGAGTTGATAGACATCCACGGTGGGATGGCGGATCACCAGCATTGCGCTGCCGCCGCCGTCGAGATTGGACGCCCAGACGCAGCCAAGCGCCTTCATCATTTCTCCCATTTCCCAGTACAGCATTCCCTCCGACCACGTCGGCTGCCGTCCATCCACAATCATAAAATAGAGTGTCTGCCGGTCCGCCGTATAGCCAACCACGTTGCGAGGATGCCGCCAGGGAGAATAGGCGCTGAACGAGGCTGGAACGACGCCTTCATCCTTGACGACCAGGACGCCGCTGCCTGTCAGGTCGCGAAATTCGCTCTGATGGGGCCGGTAGTAGGCAGAATCCCGGATGACCGGGAGCCCATCGTAATCGAAGCCGATAAAGCTGATGGCCTGGTCGGTCAAGGTTGAGGAATAGAAGAAATCGTCCTTGAGGACCGTTCCGTCCTTGTGGATCGGCCCACGGGTCTTGCCGTTGGAGGTATCCCAGAAATCGGCATTCACGGCCGCCACGACCCTTCTGCCGGGCTTGTCGACCAGGCTGATCATATCCGAAGGTGTCTGGCGGGCACCGACGACATACGTATCTTTGTCGTCCGGAAGGACGAGTTTCATCTTCACCCCGGGCGTATTCAGCTTGATCCGGAGGAGGAAGGCATGTTCGACCTTATAGTCCGATGTCTGGAAATGGATATCCGTCTCATCCACGCCGGTTGCCAGCAGGAAGGTGCTGTCGGCGTAGATATGCGCAACGGAAGGGGCCTTCGCCACCATCTTACCCAGCTCGGTCCGCGGGACATACGGCGTATCCGGAATGTCCTGGGGCCCCTCGGGGAGTTTCTGGCAGGCAAGAACCGACAGGGATAATATAAGCCAATATATCTTTTTCATAACTTCTACTGCGTTGCTTTCCAGAGCGGATGCTGCTCAAGAGCCTTGTTAAGGGTCAGTTCCCGGGAAGGAATCGGAAGAACCGTGTATTTGGTCTCCACCCCGACGGTCGACTCGAATTTCCCGGTCCGGACGAGATCATACCAGCGGAAACCTTCGCCGAAGAGTTCCAGTCGGCGTTCATTGAGGACGGCGTTCAAGAAGGAGGATTCGCTTCCGGGATGCACGTCCTCGAGACCGCGGAAGCGGCGGAGCTGGTTGAGCCGGTCGATGCCGCGGGCGAGGCCCTGGCCTTCGGCGCTGATCAGATACATTTCCCCAAGGCGGGTAATATAGATCGGATCCTGCCCGGCATCTCCCTGGTAATACTTGTTCACCACATTGTTGCTGCCCTGAATGCTCACAGAATAAGGGGTGCGCTTGTCATAGTGGACAAACATATCCATCGCCTGCTGCGTCGGGCAGAAGGTGTAGCTGCCGCCCACATCCGATTCTTTGGTATAATAATAAGAACCGATGTTGAAAGAACCCTCGTTGAGAAGGTTGGGAAAGGTGAAAATCTCCTCCCGGTTGGCCTTTCCGCGGAAAATCTGGGAGAAATCCGCCAGGGCGAACCGGCCGCAGGTAATCAGTTCCTCAGCCAGCGCAGCGGCCTCGGTTTTCTTCCCCATCGCCAGGTAAGTCCGCGCCAGGAGGGCCTTGGCGGCATCCTTAGAGACATAATTCTTGTCGGTGAAATCCGGTGCCATTTCGACGGCCTTCCGGAATTCCCCCGCCACAAATTCCCAGGCCTCGGCCTCGGGCGTCTGCGGAACGTCGTAGTCGACAGGGCCCGTCACGATGGGCACATTCCGCCAGCGCGTCACGAGGTAATAGTAATACAGGCCCCGGAAAAAGTAACCCGTCCCACACAGTTCCGTCTTCCGGGGGCTGTCGGGCAGTTTCTCGGCCGCAATGATGAAATTATTGATCTGGTACAGGCCGGCATAATAGCCGTTCCAGGGGCTGGAGACGATACTTTGCCCCGGGGCAATGGCCCCCTGGATAACCAGGGCGGGGGTATTGGTGGAGGTGGCGCCCGGCCGGATCAGGTCGCCGCCGATGATATCGAACAGGGCATAGCCGTTGAAGGTCGGCTTGTACTGGGCGATGTTGTAAGCGCCCGTCATCAGGAGTTCGACGTCCGCCTCCGTCATCTTGTCGACCGTTTTGGCATTGTGCGGATATTGGGTCAGCAGTTTGTCGCAGGACGTGGCTGCGAGCACCAGCAGAATGAATACAATCTTTTTCATAGCCTGCTACAATTTAAGATTGATACCAAAGGTGAAGGTGGTCGGCTGCGGAATCCACATACAGTCAAGGCCCATCTTCGTGGCGCTCATCGAGGTGTTGACCTCGGGATCGAGGAAACGGAACGGGCTGTAGTGCCAGACATTGTCTCCCTGCACGTAGAAACGGAGCTTTTCGATGCCGATTTTCTTGGTCAGTCTCTGGGGAAGGGTATAGCCGATCTGGACGGTCTTCAGCCGGAGATAGGAAGCATCGTGCAGGAAGCGGGTGCTTTTGAACATCGTGGAATTCCAGGTGTAGCCGTAAATGGCGCGGGGCACCGTGTTGGAGGTGCCGGGGCCGGTCCAGCGGGCGAGGGCCTCGCTTTCCTGCGCGGGCCAGTTGCCGTTACCGAGACGGAGACCGCCGGTCCAGTATTCATACAGTTTCGCTCCGTATGAGAAAGTAAAGAAGATGTTGGCATCCAGGCCCTTCCAGGTGAAGGTATTGGAGAGGCCGCCGGTAAAGAGCGGATTGGCCGACCCCACGAACTGGGCGTCGTCCTCCACCTTGATGTCGCCGTCGCCGTTGACATCCTCATAGATGACGTCGCCCGCACGCACGCCGTAATGCTCATACTGATATGCCGGCACTTCCTCGTCGTACTGATAGATGCCGAGCATCTTGATCATATAGAAGCTGCCGATCTCCTCCCCAACCTTGAGCGCGTGGTAATCATCCGTCATCAGGATCTCGTTGTCGCCGATGAGGGAGGTGAGGCGATTCTTGACGAAGGTGATGTTGAAGTCGCCCTTCCAGTGGAAATCGCCCTTGCCGAGATTACCGCCGATGGCAAGTTCGAGGCCCTTGTTGCGCATCGTACCAATGTTGGTCGTGAGTTGCGTATAGCCCTTGGTGGCCGAAATCGGCATATCGTACAGCAGATTCTCCGTATCCTTGAGGAAGGCGTCAGCCGTGAAGGTCAGCGCGCCGCGGAAGAAGCTCAGATCGACGCCGACGTCCCACTGATGGGCTGTCTCCCACTGCAGGTCGGCATTACCGGGCTGCATCACGGCGTAACCGTTCTTCCCGTTGTAATTATACCCGGCATTGACGAGCGTCATCCAAGCATAATTGCCGATCCCACCCTGGTTGCCCGTGGCACCGTAGCTCGCGCGAATTTTGGCATTGATATCCTTCCATTTCCAGAACGGCTCCTCGGAAAGATTCCATCCCAGCGAAACGCTCGGGAAGAAGCCGTAGCGATGCTTGAAGTCGGAGGCGAATTTGGACGAACCGTCGAGGCGGGCATTCACCGTCATCAGGTAACGGTTCTTGAAATTGAGCGTTGTGCGCAGCATAAAAGACTGGAGCGCCCAGGTCGAGAGACCCGTCGTGTAATCGGTGATCTCGGCTGCCACGGAGTTGACATCGAAGTCCTTGTCGGGGAAGCCCTGCCCCACCTGCTTGGCCGTGGAGGTCTTGTCCATCTGGAAGGAATGACCCAGCATTGCGTCGAGCGTCAGCCCGCACTTGAAGGCGTGGTTGTAACTCAGGATATTGTCGACGATGATCGAGGTGAAATTTTTCCGCGAATCCGTCAGGACGCCGGCGGAATTGCCGTACATATGGTCCTTGCTATAATAGACGTGGTCCTCGGCCGACATAAAGTCGCCGCCGAAAGTCGTCTTGAAATTGAGGTCGCGGTAGAAGTCAATCCGGGCGTAAGCATTGCCGTAGACGCGATAGGTCTTGTTGTAGACCTTCTGTTCGTTGAGGGCCTGGACAAGGTTATAGTGCAACAGGTCGGCGTTGATGATGGTATAGCTTCCGTCGCTCTTGAACGGAGTGTCCCAGGGGCGGTGCTCCAGGCCGTGCGTCAGCATCGAGGTTCCGATGGCGCCGTCAGGCACACGGTTGGCGTCGGTGTAACTGAGGCTGATAGAGGCCCCTACCTTAAGCCACTTGGTCGCCTGGCTGTTGACGTTGGACTTGATCCCGTATTTCTGGTACAGGGAACCGATGCCGACGCCCTGGTTGTATTTGGCGTGAGCCGCGACATAATAATCGACGTGCTCGCCACCGCCGGAGACGGACAGGTCGGCCTGACAGCTCTGGGCGACGCGGAAGACCATATCGATCCAGCTGAACTGCGGCTTGCCCGGGAAGGGATTCTCCAGACGGGCGATGGCACTGTTGGTCTGCCTGTTATAGTTGTCAATCGCCTCATTCTGCACTTCCAGGTAGAGGTCTGCGTCCGCGACACGGAGCTTTTTGAGGTTCTGCAGATAACTGAGGCCGTAGTTGGCATTGGCAGAGAATTTCGGCTTGCCCTTGGCGCCCTTCTTCGTCGTAATGATAATGATGCCATTGGTACCGCGGGATCCGTAAATAGCCGCAGAGGCCGCATCCTTGAGGACCTGGATCGATTCGATGTCGGCCGGATTGATGTCCGACAGACCGCTTAGGGATTCGCCGCTGTAGGCGCCGGCATCCCCGGACGTATTCGACATCGGGACGCCGTCCACAACATAGAGCGGCTCGTTGCCGGCCGTGATGGAACCGATACCGCGGATACTCACGCGGGAACGGCCGCCGGGCGTACCCGAAGCGGCGGAAATATTCACGCCAGCCACACGTCCCTGCAGCATCGCATCCGGGCTGAGGAATTCCCGCTCGCCTTCGTCCGAAGGCTTGTAGGTCGCAATGGACGACGTGATGTCGCGACGCTGCATCGTGCCGTAGCCGACGACCACCGACTCCTCTAGAAGCTGTGTATCATCCACCATTACGATCTCGATGCCCTCCGTGGCCTGTCCGACGGTATAGAGCGCATCTTTGTACCCGAGCATCGTGACCTGCAGGACATCTCCGCGGGCCGCCCGGATGGTGAAAGCGCCGTCCGCATCGGTCATCGCCGCCTGCGAGCCGTTCATAACAACCACGCCGACCAGCGGGCCCATCTTATCCCGGACCGTACCCGAGACGGGGACGGGGGCCGCCTTTCCCGTCGGCTGTTCCGTCTTTTTCTTGACAATCAGGATCATCTTCCCCTTGATGACCGCCTCGGTACCGGTCCCTTCCAGAATGGCCGAAAGGGCCTCCTGCAGGGTCTTCCCGCTGGGCGTCGGTACGACCTGGGAGGGATCGGTAATGCGCTCGTTGTACGCGATGGAAAGACCGCTCTGGCTCTCTACCGCAGCAAGCGCTTCCCCGATCGGCATCCGGGCCGAAGGAAAGTTTATGACGGCCTGCGCCCACACGCCCGCAGGCAGCAGGAGCAGGACGGCGACCGTCAAAAACAAGAAGGTTTTACGCATATTTCAAGTTACTTTATATATATCTTATTGTCTTCCCGGGTGTACTTCATCCCGGGAACAATCATACAGATGGCGCCCATCAGGTCGTCGAGCGTTTCACCGTGGATAAAACTGGCGGTAATCACGTTTGCGTCGTATTTACTGGTCGTCAGGATGATGGATACGTCGTATCGCCGCTCCAGGGTATTGATGACGGAGCGGATCGAAGCCGACCGGAAGCACAGGTTGCCGCTTTCCCAGGCCACGGATTCCAGCGCGTTGGCGGAAGCGGTCGTCACGGCACCAGTCTCCTTCTCGTAGGCGAAATACTGGTTGGGTTTCAGCGTGACGGCGCGGTCTTCACTTCCCTCCGGCCAGGCCGTGATGACGCCCCGGTAGAGGGTGGCCTTCACCGCCGGCTCATCAAAATAGGCATTGACGTTGAAACGGGTTCCGTGCACTTTGACCGTCACTTCCGAGGTCCGGACAAAGAAAGGATGCTCCTCGTCGGAGGTCACATCAAAGGAGGCCTCACCGGAGAGGTATACGCTTCGGTCGCGACCGAATTTCTCTGGATACACCAGCACTGATTCGGCATTGAGAACCGCCTTGGTACCATCCGGGAGAATGACTTCCGTCACCTCGCCGCGGGATGTCGCAACCTGGCACATCCGCGGAGCAGGGGCCTCCTTCCGGGAAGCCCACATCCAGGCCGCCAGCGGGGAGATCAGGGCTACAGCGATGGCAGCGGCAATGGCCAGCCAGAACGCACGGCCGGGTCTCCGGGTTTCTGAAACCTGTATTTTCCGTTGTACCGCCACCCAGGCGGCATCGATTTCTTCCTGCGGGACTTCACCTCCGTCGATTCGGTCCCATCCGGGGAATTTTTCCATAGTTTTGTCGTCTTACAACTATAAGACGACAAAACACGCCTGTGCACCCAGACAATGTGTCAGAAAATACCGCATTTCCTGCGCTTCCTCCGCAAAAATTGACTATATTTGCGTTAATGATGCCACAGAAAGGAGAGGAACTGCTGAAACGGATAGCCAGGGGCGATACCGCCGCCTTCCGGCAACTCTTTGATGTCTGGTATCCCAAAGTAAAGGTTTTTCTCTCGGGATTCACCCTGGATGACGAAGACGCCCGCGACCTCGCGCAGAACATCTTCGTCAAGGTCTGGACAATGCGGGCCAGCCTTCCTGAAATCCGCTCCTTCGGCGCCTATCTGTACCGGATGTGCCGCAACGCCGCCCTCGATTACGGCAAGCGGCACCGCATCCAGGTCGACCTGCAGGAAGATTACGCCGAGACCGGGCCCCTCGACGAAGACTACTTCGCACGGGAGATGCGCTCCCGTCTGGAAAGTCGGATTGCCCAAATGCCCGAACGCCGCCGGGAGGTCGTCACCCTATCCCGCATTGAAGGCCTCTCCAACGACGAAATCGCCACCACGCTCGGCATCAGTAAAAAAACCGTGGAGAACCACCTCAACGCAGCGCTCCACGATCTTCGGAAACTCACTTCCTAATACACTTTATCTTACTCCTTTCAATGATTGGTGGAGCCATCTTCGCGGTTGTGGTAGCGTGGCGTCATGCGCAGGTCATGGACATAGCCTGTGAGAAGATCCACATAAACGGGATCCTTCATCGTGATGCCCTCCAGGCGAATGTCCATTAGGTGACGCTCCAGAGAACGGGTGGGCCGGTCTCCGCATAGCCAGAGGACGCAGCCGGCCTCTCCCATCAGGAGGCCAATGGAAGGGTTGTACTTGTCCACATCTGCCCTAAGCTGCTTCACAGCTTCGCTGTAGCCAAATGCCAACCAAGGTTACTCCTCCAGCCCATTTAGAGGAGCGAAGCGACGATGGCGGCATCTGCCGCCGTACCGGAGTTGAGGAACGAAAATGACAACTGGTGGTGGGGCGTAAAGCAGAACAACTTAACAGTCAATTGATTACACAAAAGGCCTTACTCGAAAATGAGTAAGGCCTTTTTCGCAAAACTCTGATACTCAGTGTGATACACTTAACGGCATCAGAATTTTTTGAGGGCGGCGATGTGGGAGGTGCTGCTCATACTCGCCCACGAACCTGTCTGGAACCAATAAAATCCCATTTTTTTCCTTATGGATACAAGATTGTACGGTTTGATTGTGACAACTTTTTCATTCGTCTTGACGAGGGCCGCAAAAAAAATATAAACGAAAGAAGGTTGCCCGGAATGCAAAAAGGTCGGCAAAAGCCGACCTTGGGGTGGTCCCTGTAGGATTTGAACCTACGACCAACGGATTATGAGTCCGCTGCTCTAACCGCTGAGCTAAGGGACCTGAAAAAGGCGATGGCGAAAAAAGCAAAGCCGCGCCATCGCCTTTACGGTTGGTCGGGGACGTCAGCGTCCTCAGACCTTGATCTCGACCTCAACTCCGGAAGGGAGCTCGAGCTTCATCAGGGCGTCGACGGTCTTCGCGTTGGAGTCGTCGATGTCGAGAAGCCGGCAATAGGAGTCGAGTTCAAACTGCTCGCGGGCCTTCTTGTTGACGAAGGTCGAGCGGTTGACAGTGAAGATCTTCTTGTTGGTGGGAAGAGGAATGGGACCATTGACCTTTGCACCTGTAGCCTTCACCGTATCCACGATCTTGGCCGCGGATTTGTCCACGAGCATATGATCGAACGATTTGAGTTTGATTCTGATTTTCTGGCTCATATAGCTAACTGTTTTAATTTACTTACTAATCTTCATCGTCAAAGGACCTGTGCGAATAGCCGCTCTTCTCGATCACATCCTTGGCGAGTGCCGGAGGCAGCTCGCTGTAGTGGTCGAAAGTCATCGTGCTGGTCGCACGGCCCGATGAGAGTGTACGGAGTACTGTCACATAGCCGAATTGCTCGGACAGCGGGACAAACGCCTTGACGATCCGGGCACCGCTTCCGGCCGCATCCATCGCCACGATCTGGCCGCGGCGGCGGTTGAGGTCGCCCACGATGTCACCCATATAATCCTCCGGAGTCACGACTTCGAGGGACATGATGGGCTCCAGGAGCACCGGCTTGCATTTCGGGCAGGCGTGGCGGAACGCCAGACGGCCTGCGATCTCGAAACTGAGCTGGTCGGAATCCACCGGATGGAAGGATCCGTCGATCACCTTCACCTTCAGGGACTGCACCTCGTATCCGGCGAGCACACCGTTGGCCATGGCCGAGGTGAAGCCCTTCTCGATACTGGGGATGAATTCCTTCGGGATGTTGCCGCCCTTGACCTCGTTGATGAACTGAAGCCCGTTGACGCCCTCGTCCGCAGGCCCGATCTCGACAATGATGTCGGCGAACTTGCCGCGGCCGCCCGTCTGCTTCTTGAACACTTCGCGGTGCTGGGTGGATGTGGTGACGGCCTCCTTGTAGTTGACCATCGGGGCGCCCTGGTTGATATCGACGCCGAACTCCCTGCGGAGACGGTCGACGATGATGTCCAGGTGAAGTTCGCCCATACCGCTGATGATGGTCTGGCCGGTTTCGGTGTCGGATTTGACGGTAAATGTCGGATCCTCCTCGGAAAGTTTCGCGAGGGCGATGCCGAGTTTGTCCAGGTCGCCCTGGGTCTTGGGCTCCACGGCGATACCGATGACCGGATCGGGGAACTCCATCGACTCGAGGGTGATCGGGTGGGACTCCACGCAGACGGTGTCGCCCGTGCGGAGATCCTTGAATCCTACGGCCGCACAGATGTCTCCGGCCTCCACGAACTCGATCGGGTTCTGGTGGTTGGAGTGCATCTGGTACAGGCGGGAGACGCGCTCATTCTTGTCGGTCCGGGAATTGTGGACATAACTGCCCGCATCGAGCCGGCCGGAATAAGCCCGCAGGAAAGCCAGACGTCCGACGTACGGATCGGTCGCGATCTTGAACACGAGCGCGCAGAACGGCTCCTTGGCATCGGGACGACGCTCTTCCTCCTTGCCCGTCCAGGGGTTGGTGCCGACGACGGCGCCCTTGTCGAGCGGGGAAGGAAGATAGCGCATCACGGCGTCGAGGAGGAACTGTACGCCCTTGTTCTTGAACGAAGATCCGCAGCACGCCGGGACGATCTTCATCGAGATCGTACCCTTGCGGAGCGCCGCGATAATCTCGTCCTTCGTCAACGACTCGGGATCTTCGAAATACTTCTCCATCAGGTCCTCGTCGCTCTCGGCGGCGGCTTCCAGCAGCTTGCCCCTCCACTCCTCGGCCTCAGCCCGGTACTCGGCCGGGATCTCGCCGAAGTGGTAGTTGACAAGCTCCTCGTCGGAGTTGTAGTAGATCGCCTTCATGTCGATGAGGTCGATGATGCCTTCGAAGACATCCTCAGCCCCGATCGGGAGGCAGACCGGCACCGCATTGGCGCCGAGTTTCTCCCGGATATCCTCCACACAGGCGAGGAAATCCGCACCGACGCGGTCCATCTTGTTGACGTACGCGATCTTGGGCACGCCATACTTGTCGGCCTGACGCCATACCGTCTCGGACTGCGGCTGCACCCGGCCGACCGCGCAGAAAGTGGCGATCGTTCCGTCCAGCACCCGCAGCGAGCGCTCCACCTCGACGGTAAAGTCCACGTGCCCGGGAGTGTCGATCAGGTTGACCTGGTAGACCTTCCCGTCATAGTGCCAGAATGCGGTGGTCGCAGCGGAAGTGATGGTAATACCACGCTCCTGCTCCTGCACCATCCAGTCCATCGTGGCGGCACCTTCGTGAACCTCTCCGATCTTGTGGGTCTTGCCCGTGTAGAACAGGATACGCTCCGACGTTGTCGTCTTGCCGGCATCGATGTGGGCCATGATGCCGATGTTCCTCGTGTATTTCAGATCTCTTGCAGCCATCTGACAGTATTTTCCGTATTAGAAGCGGAAGTGTGCAAATGCCTTGTTGGCCTCTGCCATACGGTGCATATCCTCTTTGCGTTTGAATGCACCACCTTCGTTGTTGTACGCTGCAACAATTTCCGCGCACAATTTTTCGGCCATGGAATGTCCGGAACGCTTGCGGGCGAACAGGATCATGTTCTTCATGGAAACGGAGATTTTCCTTTCCGGACGAAGTTCCGTAGGCACCTGGAAGTTGGCACCGCCGATACGGCGTGACTTGACCTCGATCTGAGGGGTCACGTTCTCGAGCGCCTTCCTCCAAATATCCAGTGGAGCCAGTTCAGAATCTTTCATCTTCTCGCCTACCATGTCAATGGCATCGTAAAAAATTGAATACGCGATACTCTTCTTCCCCTGCAGCATAAGATTGTTCACGAAACGGGTAACCATCGCGTCGTGAAACTTAGGATCAGGAAGTAGAATCCTCTTTTTTGGCTTCGCTTTTCTCATTTTTGAAAAGAATTAAAGGTGAATTACTTCTTAGATTTCTTCGGCCTCTTGGCACCGTAGAGCGAACGGGACTGGGTCCTGCCGTCCACACCTGCCGTATCCAAAGCTCCTCTAAGGATGTGGTAACGTACACCCGGCAGGTCCTTGACACGGCCTCCGCGCACCAGCACGATGCTGTGCTCCTGGAGATTGTGTCCTTCGCCCGGGATGTAGGCATTGACCTCCTTCGCGTTGCTCAGACGTACACGGGCCACCTTCCGCATAGCGGAATTCGGCTTCTTAGGGGTCGTCGTGTAGACCCTGAGGCATACGCCACGCTTCTGAGGGCAAGCATCCAGCGCGCGGGATTTGCTCTTGTAAGCGATCACCTCGCGGCCTTTGCGAACTAACTGTTGAATTGTAGGCATAAAAAATTGTTAATAAATAATTTATGGTATAACCCCAAAAATTTTGGGATGCAAAGTTAGTAAAAAATTTTTAATCCACAAAGTTTTCAACAACATTTCCTTTCTCCGCCGGTGCGACAGCCGTTACAGGTCCTCCGAATCGGTGGAGGACCCGTAACGAAATCGGGGGAAAACGCAACTGGTCCTCCGGGGAGGCGGAGGACCAGTAACGCTTGAAGGTCGGGAAGGATTAAATCGAATCCAGCGTGAGGTCGAAGGAATACTTCTTCCCCTCCTCGATACCTTCCGGACTGGATGTCGTGATGGTCTTGGTGAGAATCTTGTCACCGGCGGCGTTGTAGGCGTCGAAGGTGAGCTTCGGATTGCCGCCGTCAGAGGCCGTAGAGCAACGGCTGGGAATCATCACAGCATAGTACTTCTGAGAGGTAGGGCTATTGCCAACCTCGACGGGCGATGCGAAATCCAGCGTGATCATAGACTTTCCGCCATTTGCATCCGCCCAGCCGTCCTTGGCCGCAATCTCTCCGGTCGTACGCATCGAGCCCCAGAGGGGAACAGAGTTCCGGTTCCAGAACCGCAGCTCGTTCGGTTCGTCAAACGTAAAGAACAGCGGAGCGTTGCCGGCAATCACATAGCGGTCGCTCACATAAGGCTCTCCGGAAGCCTGCTGGGTCGAGAGGGTGATCGTCATGTGGTCGATAGTGGCCGAAATGGAAGCCGCCGTGGCGATGGTGAATTCAAGGATGCTTGTCAGCGGAATGAAGTCCCCGAATTCCAGCATATCATCCGTACGGGAAAGCGCCTGGCGGGATGAAATGGATAAGTCACCCATCAAAAACTGATAATCGTCATAATGGACGCCATCCTGCACTTCCGGAACGTTCACGTTAATGTAAGGGTACGGAATATTTCTGATATAATTATCCTCCGGAACATCAGGAATGAAGTACGCTTTAATGGGATCGACCGCTTCCCGGGCCGGATAAAACGGCAGGAACAGAAAGAGTTCGTCCTCGGCGGAATCGGGTTTCCCGAACATACTTTGAAAAGGAAGATTTGACTGGAAAACCGCACTCTGCCTTCCGGAGCCATTGGGGGTAATGGTGAATTTATCCAAAACCCGCTTGTCAAGGTTATTATAAACCGCCTCGAAAAACGCGATGATACCGGCACTCTTTTCATCAATTTGCGGATTATCCATCAATTCTTCCGCACGCGCCATAACATCACTGTAGCTACCGAGATAAAGTGAATTCACGGCAATTTGATCGTCCTTGTCCCAGACCAGCCTGTATCCTCCGCTGCCGAAATGGGTTTTCACGCCTTCGCCCAGCGTGGCACGGGCCATCATTTTATCGGAATGACCATCCCTGGTTCCGGGAACCTCGCTGCGGCTGCAGCCAAAGAGCACCGCCACTGCGGCCAGAGCCGCAAAAATTCTGATATCTTTCATTTTCATTCCTCCGTCCATTAAAGGGTTCCCACACCATATTCTCCGGCATAACCGGCATCACCGATGATATATCCCAACGAACCGACCGTCTCATCCTTCACAAGGCGGACAGCACATCCATAAGGATAAGAGACATGCGCCTTATGGCTAAAGAATCCGTCGGCAAAGATCAGCGCCAGGGCTTCCGTCGAATCCTCCACGGGATCCTGCGCCCAATAGACACCGAAACTTCCATCGACCGAGGTGCCGTCACGGAAGCCGGCCATAGGGAGGAATACGGCGCCTGCCGCCTCCATGCGGGCCCAGTCGCCCGAAAGCCCGGCGGTACCGCCCTCGGCATTATATGTATTGTCAAGGAAGGCTTCCGCGCTTCCCTCCCAGCGCCCGCCCACGAAAGGCTTGCATCCGGCGGGGTCGGTCCACTCATCCGGAAGGATGACCATGCCCTTGATAGTCTTGTCGGACGTATAGACCGTAGCATATCCGCGCAGGGCATGCGGGTTGCCGCCGTTCCGGCCATAATTGGTAATAGGGCCGACCACGATATCGCCATAGCCCGAATAATCCTTGAGCCATTCAAACTCTCCCAGCAGATAACGCCATCCCTTGGAAGGGAGGGTGAACCACTCCGATTCCGAGTCGAACGTTGCGGCGGCATTCCCCCAATCGAAGAATTCGCCCGTATAATCATCCTCGATGAGTGTAGCGCCAAAACTGCTGTTTTCCAGACTGAGACCGAACAGATCCCATGCATTCGCGTCATACGCGCCCAGATAGTCGTACTGATGATCGGCGAACTTCCAGACGCCGGCAATCAACTGGAGATTGCCCGGGGCGAAGGATATTTTACGGACGGGTGATACCGAGAATTCGTTGGAACCCACGATATCGAGCTCGAAGTCGTAGGTCATCTGACGGCCGCGGCTGCGCGGGAACGTCCATTCCTTGTAACTTCCGCCGCTTGCGAGCAAGGCGTCGGAGGCATCCTTGGCCAGAATCTGGATCTTCGGATAGTTTCCGGCGGGAACGGGGATGTTGATCACTAGTCCGTCGGCAGCATCCGACAGCGCCGCGTCGAGGACAAAACTCACCTCATCGGCCGCAGCGGCGGGAGCGATCCACGGAGTTGCCGTCGAAGGATCGGCCACATTGAAGGTACCGGTAACGCCCTTGCCGAAATTGACGGCGATCTTCTTCGTGCCGGCGGGGACGCTGTTGAGCGTCAGATGCAGGGCCGCACCGACGTGGTAGAACCACAGGTCGTCGTCTTTCGGATCGTTGACCGCGATCATCGGCGTGGGATACCAGTCGCCCATTCCTTCCGCCGTGATGTCGTAGGATGCGGGAAGGGTAACGGCCGGGGCCTCCGCCGTACCTGCCGCAGCAGTGGCGGGATAAATGGCGTAACCATCCCGGACCTCACCACCCTCGGGAGCGAAGGTAAATACGCCGGCAGCGGTTACCTGTACGGTCTTGTATGCACCGGCGGTCGAGTGAACGGCTATCTCGTCGGGGTCGGACCAGGCGAACTTGCCGGATGAAGGATTGAACTCCACCTTGCTCTCGGGCCCGCCGAGATGGGCGGTCAGCGTCTCGCCGACCGGTCCCTCGAACGGTTCCTGCTTCTTGCAGGCCACCGCCGCAAGCACGAGCATTGTCAGTATTGCAATATATCTTTTCATATTCGTCTCCTCCTTATTCGCTTGCAGTCTCGATGGTCCAGCCGGAAGGCACGCCGGCATCCGTGACCGGATCGTATGTCGCCGCCGCGTTCATCACGAAGGTGCCGGTCTCGGGAACTCCGGAGAGCCAGTCTTTAAGATTATCCGTACCCGAGTCAGAGGCAAACATAGCCTTTACATAGTTCAACGAAGAGCAATCTTTGAACATCTCTCGATAGCAACTATAGCTCGGAAATGTCAATGCGGGCAGTTCCGGGGCCCTAACGAGGGATGTGCACCGCTCAAACATGTTTTCATAGCAATAATCGTTCAATGTCGTGGCAGGAAGCGCCGGTGCATTCACGAGGGAAGAACATTTCCTGAACATCCTCTGATAGCAGCCTCGGGCCAGGTCGGTGGCAGGTAGTTCCGGAGCTGATGTCAAAGAAGAACAATCATTAAACATATTCTCATAACAACTCGAGGCCAACTCCGTTGACGGAAGAGCCGGGGCCGAGACCAAACTGGTACACCCGGAAAACATGGAATAATAGCATGACTCCGCCATACTAGTTGCAGGTAGTTCGGGCGCGAAAACCAGATTGATGCAGTCCTCAAACATATGCGAATAACAGCGGTCAGCCAATTCCGTCGCAGGAAGAGCCGGGGCCGTCCGCATTTTACTGTTAAATTCAAACATGCCATTATAACAATATTTCTGCATTACCGTTGCCGGAAGTTCTATACGTTCGATACCGCAGAAAGCGAACATCTCGGAGTAGCAGTTTCTCGTTAATTCTGTAGCAGGAAGAAGGAGATCATAAGAGGGATGGCTGCAGATTTTAGGATCCGCGAAAAAGTCCCCCAATCCGCTTAGCTCATCCTCAAACAACTCATAGAACGTAAAGTGATCCGGAAGAGTTTTCAACGTTGAGAAATTTTGCGGATTCGGCGTAATCAAACTCATTATATTACCATAAATATAGCACTTGGCCGTAGCACGGATATTGGTCCGTTTTACCATGTTGGCATAGTCGTATTCACTGATTTCATAGGTAGCATACGATGGATTGTCTCCCCTGAAATAGAACTTGTCTCCCCGGGCGCCATCCAGCGTCAAATCGGAGTTGAATTCAATCCAGGTTTCATTGTCACGGCTATATTCAATGGTAAGCCCTATCGGGTTGGAGATGATAATCTGTCCTGCCCGGGCCATCTTGAGGCATAAAGGAATAGTAGAAACATCCACATACAGGTCTGAACCGAATTCATACCCGTCCGCACGTTCAACGACGACATCTATCTCTTCCTGCCAATCCAGAACAAACTGGTCATATCGGTCATACAACGACACGGAAATGGTTTCATATGTTCCGACAGGAACCGGGATATTGATTACAAAGCCGTCCAATGTCGCACTACTGACTGGAGAAGCAAGTGTAAATGTGATATCTTCTGCCGTCCCGGCGGAAAGTGCGATGGAAGGGGTGTCCGATGTCGGATTGTCGACCACGAAGTCCCCCGTCACTTTTTTACCCAGATTGACGACGATCTTCTGCGTCTCATATGGCACCTTGTCCAGGACCAGGCGAATGATGCCGCCAAGATGATGAAACAGAAGGTCATCGGATGCGGGATCATTGACCGCAATCATCGGAAGCGGGGAATAATCCGCCATGCCGGTCTTGGGAATCGTATAGGAGGCCGGAAGATTGACAGTCAGCGCCGCGGCATCTGTGGCGATCGAGGCGGGATACACGGCATAGCCGTCACGAGCCTCGCCATCGGAAAGATGCACATTGAAAGCCCCGTCACCGGTAAGAGTGGCCGTTTCATAGCCATTGACGGTGCGGTGTACGGCAATCTCGTCACCCGCGGTCCAGGAGAACTTTCCGGCGGCGTTCACATCCACCTTGGTATTGACAATCCTTGCCGTCAAAGTCTCTGTACGGAGCATCTCATCCCCCCCCTTCGGAAGGGAGTCTTTGGCACAGGAGGCAAGGATCAAAACGGATACTATCGAAATATATTTTCTCATAATCATCTCCCCCTTTTACTCAGTTGCTGTTTCTACTGTCCACCCATTGGGAATTCCACTGTCTCCCCTGTGACTTGCAGGATCCCAGGTCGCGGCGGCATTCATGACAAACGTGCCCTCAGAAGAGACCCCGGACAACCAGGACCACGCGTCAGACGGGAATGTCAGGAACATGGCTTTGACATAATTTAAATTCGTGCAACCATAGAACATTTCGTCATAGCAATAAGTGCCGGCCGTAACTGCATCAACAAGGACCGGGGCGGTCGTCAACGACGTGCAATTATAAAACATTCTATAATAGCATTTTTCGGGAAGGGTGGTTGCAGGAAGAATCGCAGGAGCCACTGTAAGGCCCGAGCACCCGTAGAACATATTATAATAACAGTTTTTCGCCAGTGTCGTTGCAGGAAGTTCCGGGGCCTTGGTCAAAGAGGAACATTGATAGAACATCCCATTATAACAGTCCTCGACAAGGCTGGATGCCGGAAGGACTTCCGGTCCCTCTCTAAGACTTGTACAGCCTTGGAACATATCTTTGTAACATCCTTTAGCAATCGTTGTTGCAGGGAGATCCGGAGCATTTGTTAAAGAGGTGCATTTATAAAACATCTGATTGTAACAATCCTCTGCCAGGGTTGTCGCAGGAAGCATATTTGTCGGTATCGTCTCCAAGCCTGAGCATTTATAGAACATTCCGGAATAGCAATCCTTCCCCAATGTCGTGGCTGGTAGTACTGGTATTTTCGTCAATGAAGTACACTGATTAAACATCCACATACAGCACGATTCCCCCACTTCAGTGGCCAAAATAGGCGAAAACTCTTCAAGGCCGGTACAGAGCAGGAACATACCCGCATATGCTTCCTTCGGCACAATCGTGGCTGGAAGTTCCGGCGTCTTAGTAAGAGAGGTACAACCCTCAAACATAAACTCATAGCTAGCTTCGCCGAGTTCCGTGGCCGGAAGCTCCGGTGCCGTCGCCAGAGATGTACACGCATCGAACATCATAATATATGCGCCGGCCGCGACCGTCCTGGCAGGAAGAGAAGGTGCAGATACGAGACCAGAGCAATTCTGGAACATAAAAGCGTAACAGGCCGGAGTCAAAGTCGTAGCGGAAAGTTCCAAACCCTTTTCGGGATGAAGGACGATATCCGTGGCCCCCGCGAAGAGGAACGCCAGTGCACCCGTCTCTGTAAAGTCTGTCCGATCCGGGAAATGATCGGCATCAATCAGACTCATTATATTGCCATAGACATAACACTTTCCGTCACAACCGAATTTGGTCCCTGCAACCGGACTAAAGGAACTATTGAGGTCATCGGGATCCGGAAGTTCCACATTGCTGTATTTTTCATTATTTCCCCTAAAATAAATGCAATCGCCTTCGTCGAAAGGAATATAAATCCGATCATCGCTCTCGGCTGTCCAGTTCTTGTTGTCGAAACTGAACTCGATCGTAAGAGCCTTGGGGTTGTCAATTGTTATGGCACCGTCTTCCTGCGCCTCGAAGCATAGCGGAATCGAAACAGTACTGACGACGGTCTCGCAATGGCGACCGCGGCCGCTGAAGAAAGAACGGACGTCTTCATCATTGTAAGAGAAGATAACGTCCCCGTTCTCGTTCTTGGCCTTTACGGAAAGCATCTCATACAATCCCGTCGGAACGGGGAGATTGAGAATAAAGCCGTCGGTGTACTCTGAAGGAGGTTCGGAAAGGGTGAAAGTTACAACATCCGCATTGTCATCCGTCGCGATATAAGGGACAGAGGTTGCGGGGTCATTCACCGTAAAGCTACCCGTAATGCGCTTGCCGAGACTGACCTCAAAGGAGGCCGTCGCCGGAGAAACGTCATTGAGCATCAGGCGAAGCAGACCGCCGATGTGGCGGAAGGTAAGGGTCTGGGAGGACGGGTCATTGACGGCCACCATCGGGGTCGGGGACCAGTTCTCCATTCCCTGAGGGCCGATCTCATACTCCGAGGGGAGGATGACTTTGAGATCGGGGTTCCCGTAATTCCCGGCATCCGCGATATCGGCAGGATAGACCGCGTAGTAGTCACGGGTCTGACCCTCGCTCAGCACAAAGAAGAAGTCGCAGGTCGAAGCGGGGTCGTTCGGCACAACGGAAGCCGTCGTATAGCTCGCCGGGACCATCACCTTGTCGCCACGCTTGCCCTCGGTGACGTGGACGGCGATTTTGTCATTGGCGGAAGACCAGGTAAACTGGCCGTATGTGTCGTCGAACTCAACCTTGGTGGCAGGGAGGGCGATCTCACCCGTCAGGCGGACGGCCGTTTCGCCCTCGCCCGGCTGAGGGACGAGGTTATTGCCCATGTTCTCCTTGTTGCACGCCACGGCGGCCAGGAGGATCATTCCATATATAATATTCTTTTTCATCGTCATATCCTCCTATTCAGCCAGTTTGACAAGACGGACGGCGCTGTTCATCTGCCGCTCGAGAGAGCCGTCTTCAGATGTAATCACTTCCGGGCCCTCACACCCAAAAACACTGGCGCCGACAGAGATCTTGTCCGGATCCGGATTCCCGTCCCCGTCTTTGTCTTCATATCCGTACGAACACGTACTGCTCCAATAGACATTAATATATATTGATTCATCTTCATGGACAAAAACATACGGTTGTCCGCCTTCGGGGATTATGGCACCTGTCGGTGCAAGGAATACCGCACCCGCCGCTTCTACATCCTTCCAGACCTTGAGAGGCAGGTCGATAAAATCATAATCGGAATCGTATTTGCTGGTGCTGTTGATATTAACGGCACTGAAGACGCTCTGGTCGCCGGCATAATCAGTCCCGAAGGTATCGGGGAAAATCAGCAGACCGGGGAGACCGTTTACCTTTGCTTTTGCAAAACGCGCGTTCGCGACTCCATTGACGGTAGAAGCGGCACGCTCATGGAAGATATATTCCCACTCATAGGCCGTCATCGTAAACCAGCCCGCGCCGAGACATTCTATCAACTTATAATTATTCCCCCAATCGCAATAAACAGGATCCCAGGTCTCTTTGTCGCCGACATTTTGAACGGACGGGCCAAAACCATAAGGATTTGTAATCTCCTGTCCGGGAATAACAGTTGCATTGAACGACCACGGCTGATAATTCCGCATCGTTGCATCCGACGCCGCGATCCCGGCCGTAGCCCAGCCGAAGAGATCGAACGTAGCCGTCTCTGAAAGCTCGACGACACCGTTCTCCTTGAAGCACCGGTCATACTGCTGCTTGTGGAAATCCCACTTGCCGGCCTTGTAGATGAGGTTACCGCGGGCGAACTGGACTTGCTTGATCGCGGAGATGGAGAACTTGCCGGGAAGGATGTAGGGTTTGTTGCCGCCCCAGTTGATATCCTCGCCTTCGGCGCCGTTCCAGTTGAGGTCCTCGCCGATAGTGCCGTTCCAGTTGATGCCCTGGCCTTCGGCGCCACCCTCGTCGAGTTTCGGGAAGAAAAGACCCGTAATCTTATGCTTGAGCATCGCGTTGAAACTGATCCATTCTCCGTCCCTCTTCATGTCGAGCTTCCGGGTACCGATTTCGTTGCCGGTGAATTCGAGAGTGATTTCCTGATAGGAGTCCGCGTACGAAAATACCGTAAACACCAGCGGAGCGCCGTCCCGGACAAGTTTGATACCCGTCAGGTCGACGGTGATGGAGGTCGATTCGCCGTGGCTGTCGTCCGTATAAAGATTCCTGACGCAGGCAAGGGGCTCGTCTTCGCGGTTGGACACCAGGCGGAACTGCGTCAGGTTCACCTCGTCGTTGTCCCCGGCGCTGATGGAAATCTCATAGGCGTTGAATACCGGGATCAGCGACAGGTTGACCGTACCGGCCGTGCTGGCGACGGGATCGGTCGGGAATGCATACATGTACGCATACTTCATATCCGGCAGAAGCGTCAGCGCGTCCGCACCGGTCGCACCCTTGGGCGTGAGCGTCTGGACGGCGGGATAGGTCAGCGTCAGATTGTAAAGCTCCAGCTTATTCTCCCATTTCCCTTCCTCGAAAGGAGCCACGGAAGGAGAAGGATACAGCGCCGCGAACGTATACAACTTATCCTCATCTTCCAGCCATTGAAGCGGCTCATCGACGGGAGTTACCGTCGCCTTGCTTTTCACGCCGTCGGTAGAGATGCTTGCAACTGAATAATCGCGGATCTCCGTCCCTTCAATGTCTGTTTCAGGAGAGCCCCAGGCCATAAAGATGGCGAGTTTGTCATCTTCGACCCAGTCGATACGCTCTTTGCTCCCGATGATGTCGCCACTGTACGCCGACTTCGTTCCGGGCGTCGTGGAAGAGACCGCAAAACGGATGGGGCCCGTTGCGCGGAAGGAATGTTTCTTACATCCCGCGGAGAGGACGGTAAGGACGGCGAGGGCCGCGGCAATTACGATACTTCTTGCTTTCATACGCATTCCTCCTACTCCCAAGTGTGGTTAAACTGAGTGTCATCGGCGAAGTCGTACTCCTTCACCTCCTGGCCCGTCGATTCGACGGTTCCGACATTGTCCACGATGGACCCGAGGAGGAACGCACACTCCATCTCCGTGCGCACCTCCCGGATTACGCCGGGGCGCTGATAAAATTTTTTCATATCCGAACTAACTATCATTCACACACTACATTGACCTGGCATAGCCGATCAATGACTAGAATGCTGCAAATTTATAATATAAATTCTTAAAATCAAAGACGGCACGGGCAAAAAAAGAATCGTGTCCAGAGGGCATTATGGCTGTCGATATGGCAAACCCAACAGAGGCCGACTCACATCACAGTTGAGTCGGCCTCTGCTTGTCTGCGGAATGGAACCGGATCAGTTAGCGTCTTCTACCGTCCAACCCTCCGGGATGCCACTGGCACCGGTTTCCCAGGAGGTCATGCTTGCGTTCTTGACAAAGGTGCCTTCAGAAGAAACACCATACAACCAGCCGGTAGTGTAACTCGAAGTTATCCTACTAGCCAAACACTTGACATAATTAAGCTTTGAACAGAGATCGAACATACGGCGATAACAATTACCCGCCAGCATCGTCGCAGGAAGTTCCGGCGCGGTCGTAAGGCTTGTACAACTCGTAAACATGCCCTCATAACAATTACTCGCCAGCCTCGTCGCAGGAAGTTCCGGCGCGGTCGTAAGGCTTGTGCAGCGATCGAACATAAAGTAATAGCAATTACTCGCCAGCATCGTCGCAGGAAGTTCCGGCGCGGTCGTAAGGCTTGTACAGCGCGTAAACATCATGCGATAACAATGAGGTGCCAGCGTAGTAGCCGGAAGCTCAGGTGCGGCTGTGAGGCTTGTGCAACCAGCAAACATGTAGTTATAACAGTAATCCGCCAATTCCGTTGCCGGAAGCTCAGGTGCAGCTGTGAGGCTTGTGCAACCAGAGAACATCTGACCATAACAACTGTTCGTCAACTTCGTGGCCGGCAACAGCAAATTCTTCGTCTGATGGTTTAGAATGTTGGCGGAGTTGAACATGCGATCGAAAGCATGCTCCCCCGTGATCTCCGTGCAGTTCTTGAAGTCATCCGAGTCCACCAGACTCATAATATTTCCGTAGATGTAGCAAGCCTTGTCCGGCAGGATAGTAGTCGGATTCGAGCTAATATAATAGGTAGGATTGTCTCCCTTCAGGTAAACACATTCTCCAGCGTCGAGAGAAATTGTGACGCTGTTTTCGCCGCCGGTCGTCATAGTCCAGTTCTGGTTGTCCTTGCTGTACTGGAACACGGGGAGGCCCGCCGAGTTGGCGATAGTGACCGTCGTCCCGTCCTCCAAGGCCTCAAGCGTGAGCGGAACTCCGAGCATCGGGTCTTCAAGCACCAGATTGAAAGGATATTTCTTCCCTTCCTCGATACCCTGGGTGCTGGAGGTCTCGATGGTCTTGGTGAAGATCTTCTTACCTTCGGCATTGTAGGCATCGAAGGTCAGCTTGGGGTTCCCGCAACCTTCCTTGTGAATGCACCGGGAAGGTATCATCACGGCGTAGTACTTCTGCGCGGTCGTAGATTCGCTCACGGAAACCGGCGAATCAAACTGAAGGCGGAGGGTGGACGTCGCGTCAGAGCCGATTCCCTCCCAGCCGGTCGCTTCAAAGTCGACATTGACCCAATCGCTTCCGAAGCCGAGCATAAACGGCTTGCAGGAGCGGTTCCAGAAGCGCATCTCGTGCGATGCATCCCAGGAGAAGAACAGCGGGACGGTTCCGGCGATCATATATTTATTGGAGACGTATGCTGCATCAGCCTCTTCCTGGGTGGACAGGGTAATGTCCAGATGATCGATCTCACCCGAACCGGAAGAGGTCTGCATCGTGAACTCCAGAATGGAGGTAACCGGCTTGAAATCCTCGAACGGGATCTTCTCACCGCCAATCAGGGCACTCTTGATGCTGGGGTCTTCGGCGCCGCCCATCAGCAGTTGATAATCCTGATAGCTGACACCGTCCTGCACAGGCTGGATCGTGAAGTCCAGATACGGGAACGGAGCTTCGCTGACCATCGGGTTGTAATCCACGAAATCCTCATAATAGAAGGCCTTCATCTCTGGAGCCGTCGCAGGCGCCGGATAGAACGAAGCAAAATAATACGCATCGTCATCCTCCCCCGCGGCCATCCAGGTGGAAGCCGGTCCGTCGGAGATGAATTCCGCCGTCGTCTGACCCGCTCCGCCCGAAGCGATGGAGAACGTGCCCGTATAACGCTGGGCCGCATTGTCCCGAAGCAGCCTGAAATAGGCGATGACTCTAGCATCGTCCTTATCTTGTTCCGTAGGACTGGTTATACTGTATTCCGAAAGGATGGATGCTACAAGGGGCTCATAGTCATCCATATTCCCCAAATAATTGGAATAGACCAGGAGCTTGTCGGTGCTGTCCCAGACCAGGTTGTAGCCATCCGTATCGAAATGGGATTTAACCCCGTTCCCGAGGGTTGCCTCCGCTACGATCCTGCGGCCGGAGACAGGTGCTTCCTCACCGGGGATCTCACTATGTTTGCATCCGGAAAGTGCGACAACGGCACCCAAAAGTATAATAATCGTTTTTTTCATACTCATATCCTCCTTCCATTAAAGCGTTCCCTGACCATAGCTTCCGGCATTGCCGGCCCCGGTACCCAGATTCGGATCGGGATTATTCTCAATATCCTTTACCAAGCGGACGGAGAGACCGCACGGCCGCCAGAAGCGCTCAACGACCACTTCGGAGTCCTCAAAGACCAGTGCATAGGCATCCTCAGAGTCCGCCGCGGGAGTGCTTGACCAATAGGCGCCCGTCGCATCGACCGCATCGATATCGTTACCCTCACGAACTCCGTTCGCCGGCAGGAATAACAGACCATACTGCTGATAGTTGGCTAAGTCATAATAGCTTATTTCACATCCGTCAAACGAAGCCGTTCCGTCATTGATCCCGGCGGCAGTGAACTTGCTCATATCGCCAGTGTACTCATCGGCGAAAATGAACATTCCGGGAATGTCGCCCACTTTACCTTTTATGAAGCGATTCGTAATGGCACGGCCGTTAATCAGATAATCCCACTCTTCTCTTGAAAGGGTCCGCCATCCCTGACCGAGCCAGGTTTCCAGGTTATGGTTCCGGCCCCATTCGCAATAAGGCTCGCAGGCATCTCCTCTCCAGGTAGTATTCCCGGGAAGAGTCGTCGTCGAGGGACCGTAAGCATGAGGATCCTCCGAAGAGGACCAGACGCGGTACTCCGTGTGGCCTTCATCGGAGCCATAATCTCCGCCAGGGTTCGGAACACCGGCCGTCGCCCAGCCGAAACAGTCCATACTCGTACTTTTATTCAATACCAGGTTTTCCTGATTAAAATCGAAAACCCGCCTCTGCTGAAGGGAGTGGAAATACCATAACCTGTTATAATCCGAATTCCACAGTCCGCTATATGTCAGGTTTCCTCTGGAGAACGCCACTTTTTCGGTAGCGGAAACGGAGAATTCGCCTGGAAGCGGATCGGTGTCCACCGTTGTCAATTCCAGCGTGAAGCAATAGCGCTTCCCAGATTCGAAACCGTACTCAGGCATAACCTTCTTCGCCTCAAACACCTTCTGTCCAAACACATCATAGCCCTCAAATACGAGGGTTTCTCCCCCGTATGAACTGAGGAAGTCATACTCAGACGCGTCAACATAGGAACCGTCATAAGGAATTCCATGCTTATACGACGGAAGGACGACAACACTGTAGACCTTCCCGTCCGAGGTGTTCGTGATGGCCGGATAATTTCCATCATGCAGATCGAGCAAAATCTCCGATACCCGGGATCCGTCATACTGATAAATGTACTTGATGGGCCCGTCACTGATCACATAGGCTTCACCGGCAAGCATGACGTCATTATTCTCCGAATGAATCCGGAGGTTTTGTAAAATGACCGGATTGGAGGAATCCGAACGGATGTCGAACTGAAGCAGGGCGGTCAGAGGGGAGAAGTCGTTGAAACTGACCGGCTCGCCGGCCAGAACGCCGGACATCGTATAAAGCCCGAACTCTTCTTCGTCGGTCGTATCAAGACCGTTGTCCATACAGACATGATACTTTCCGAAACCGTCGGCATAATACTGCACGGAAGAGACATTGTTCACAGGAATTCCCAAAAGGATCTTACCGGAAGGTCTCTTGGCCACAATCCGGAATTCAGGATCCGACGACATCGGATAAATCCCGACAAAATCGTAATAGGCTTTCTTCCCTTCCACCGCCTCATCGGAATTGGCGAACCAGTCTTCCTTGGCGACGGACGAATACAATGTCGCAACGGTGGACTGATCCGAATCCGGAACGACGGTGGTTACCGCGGACGTAATATATTTGTCAACCGTGAGGCCGATATAGCTTCCATCGGCGGGATAATCCGCGACGAGTGAACTCCAATATGCGTCAAACCGGGATGCGAATTCCTCGTCTTCATTATTCAGATAAATGGAGAGAATACCCACCCTGTCGGAATTGTCCCAATACAGCGTCCCCTCGTTTTCGGTGTAATCGTCGGAAGGAGACAGATAGGATTTGCTGACCGGCGAAGCATATGCCCGGAAAGTCATCTTTTCACCCTTCCCGAAATCGCCGTTACCGGCCTCCTGCATTCCGGAGTCCTTCCGGCAGGAAACAACGGCCATTAAAGCCATCAAAATGGCAGCAGAAATATATTTGATTGATTTCATTGTCGTTCCTCCTTTCATTACCAATCCCTGACAGTATCATACTTGCCGGCGTCGACAGCGCCCAGATCCGAGTGCACGGAAGGCAGCGTCAAAGTGAAATCGTAACGGGTTCCCGCCACGAAACCGCCTGACGGGAGCGTCCTCTTGACCGAAGATAACGCTACCCCGTTCAAATCAAGGGCCTCGAACAGCAGGTAACTGTTCTCATCGATATACTCGGACTGCGGCATAACGCAGGCGTAGAACCAACGGTCTGTCGGAGTGGAACTCAAAGTAATATCTTCAGTGGCGTCCCACTCGTTGTTCGTGCTCCAGCCGAGCATAATAGAATCAAAAGTATGATATCCGGAGAAGTCATTCTCCCCGGGGTACATCGCTTCCAGCTGCGGGATGCTGTACATCGTATACTGGTCGCTCTGAAAAGCGTCGAAATCGGTAAAGGTCTGCCCGGACAGCACGTGATACCATGCGCCTTCCCCGCTATGGTCCGCATCGTTTTTCAGGGTGATCCGCAGATTCCGCATCGTGATGGGGGTCTCGCCATCAAGCTGAATCTTGAATCTGAGCAGTGCATTTACCAGACGAAGCGTCGGGAAAGAAATGGTATAGTCGCCGCTCTCCACAATCTCGCTTTCCGTAAGGACGTCGGTGTGCCCGCAAATCGTCTGGCAATGGACATAATTCCTGTGATACTTGGCATCAGAACTGTTCACTCCGTAGTCATACTGTATCTGGCTGACAGCCGACTTCATATAATAATGATCCGCTCCGGACGCCTGAAGTTTCTTCCATTCCATATATTCTGTGAAATAAGAATATCCGCTTCCCTCTCCAGGAGTATCATAACGCCAATACTGCTCCCCATTCCCCCACCAACTGTCGCCGCAGGAAAGCAGGAAGAAAATGCATTTGTCGGACTGGGTGAAGAAATCGTGCGGTGTTTTGTCCATACTGTATACATATCGACTTTTCGCCTCATTGTCGGACCAGCCTGAATTACCATAGGAGTCTGAAGACGATGTCACGGCCAGGTCATACCTGAGAATCTGTCCACCGGCGCCGTCCTCTTCGACAGGAATGCCGACAAGGAAAATACGATCGTGCCGCCAGAGCAGTTTTCCCGGGGTCTCATCGGAGTCCTCATTGGCAAAGTATGCCTTGGACAGCGCATCCTCGGCCAGGAATACCTTCAACTGTCCGTCATTTTCAGGGAGGGGGGTGCTATCCTTACTGCAGGATGCGGCAATCAGACAAAGCGCCGCAAATAAAAGTATCTTTTGAGTTTTCATCGCCACCTTCATTACCAATTAACTACTTCATAAGAGAGATCGATCTCACCGTTGGACTGCATAATCTTCAGACCATCCTGGGTGAGCGTCAGGACGAAATCATACCGCTTGCCCGCCTCGAAACCGGGCCGGGGAATCCGGATATAGCCTCTGTGTTCAATACTGTAACTATAGCCATTATCCTCATTTTGACTCCGGACGTCACAGCGCGCACTGATGCCGAGTGCATATTCTCCACGGGACGGATAGCTAGTCGTAGGGAACACGACGGCGTACATCACATCACTGGGTTCGCCATTCAAATTGAGATTATCCTGTGCATCTTCATTGTAATCGGAATGGACATACAATGTAGACCACTCATAAGGAAAGTAACCGCCGTAATACCGGCTGTGCGATTCGTCGAGCTGAGCAGAGTAATCATACCGCCCCCACTGTATGGAACCATCCGACATAAGGGATGAGAGTTTGATATAACGAGTACCGACCAAACGTTCGGCGTACTCGAAGCGTTCAAATTCCTCCAGCGTTTCAGGATCTACCGTCTTCCCGACTACGATATCGGAATGATACCCATTCCCATCAGCTTCTTCTCTATAATACGTATAGATATACGGTTCAATAGTTATGCTTGTCACTGAAAAATCTAACGGCTGGTCCATCTTGAGCTGGAATTTCAGCAGCGAGGTGACGGGAGTAAAGTCATCGAACTCGACACGCTCTCCGGGGTTATAAGTCTTGCCACCGGCGACCATCAACTGATAATCGCCAAACTTTCCCTTATACTGGTCCGATTGCAGATATACAGGCATAACGAGCTCACCGTTCTCTTCCTCCAGATCGTTCGGGGCCGGGGCGGGATAATAGGCGAAGAAATGCTTCGTGCCATCTGTCGCGGCATTTTTAAACCATTCGCTTTCCTGAATGTAAGAACGGAACAACGCGGACGTCTGCCCCACACCATCGGGCTGGATGTATGCGGTACCGCTCACGATAGAAGCGAGCGGATCGTCCGGATCCACGGAATAGACCGCGAGGTTGTCGTATGCATCCCAGTAAAGCTGAAGATTGGTGTTGCCCGGTTCATCCGATTCAAAATGAGACTTGGTCGCCGAGGCGGATGCACGGAATTCCATTCCCTTCGGGATGTCCGCGTTTTCGGTCCGGACCTTATTGCAGGCGAGAAGCATCCCGCCGGCCATCAGTGTCAATAAAAGATATTTTTTCATACTCATTCCTCCTACTGCTCCAACGGAACAACGTCACTATACGACCCCGCATCCGTTCCTACAAGGTCATAGTATTCTCCCATCGCCAGATTGAAATTGTAACGGTAGCCGGGCTTGAAACCATCCGTGGGGATTTTCTTTTCGGCAACCAAAACCACATCGTCACCGCTATACGCCTCGAACAGCAGCACCGCGCTGTTTCTATTTCCGGACCAGAAAAATCCGTCCATGATCGGGGCGACAACCAGAGAATACAATTCCGCATCAGCAATGTCGGCAGGGATACTGACCGGGTTTTCAAAATCCATGGAGATACTCTGTGAAATGACCAGATCGGGGTTGACATACTCATCATTCTCGGCTACTTTGGACGCATCCAATGGTATCAGGCCAAGATTGTCCGGGTCGCCAAGAATGAACAGACTCAGGAATCCGGTTCCGGCAAGACCGACAAAGGCCTTCATTTCCTCGGCTTCTTCATAATCGGTAGTATAATAATACTTCTCCGGCCATTCGACCCGCACTTCCACGCCATCCTTCCAATAGGAGGTGCTCCCTCCGCCGTGAGATTCTTTCTCCCTCATTTTCAGAGACAGCGTGATCTTGTCAATATTCCCGACCGCAGCTCCGGTTCCGGACATCAGTCTGAACTGGAAAAGGGTGGTGATCGGCTTGAAAGTCGGGAATACGACCGTCTCGGTCCTCTCTATAAGGCCCTTACGGGTATAAGGAGTATTGATTTCCAGGTCCATCAGGACTTGATCGTCGGCCCAGGACTTGCCATCCTGGCTGACCGGAACGGTGAAAAGCGGAGTGTAAATCCTTTCCACTTCATCGTCGTCTTCCGAAAACTCGGCCCCCAGGACGAAAGGATGCTTCTCGCCGCGTGCCGGATAATAGGCGACAAAGAGGTAGGGAGAGTCGTCATTCTCGTCCCCCTCCTTCATCCACCAGTTCATATCCGACTCGGCGCTATAGAACGTTGCACTTCCGTCCGGGTTGATCGACTTGATCTTGGCAATGCCGCATTTCACATCCGTAAGATCGACATCGTCGCCTTCTTCATTCATATGGAGGGCATACACGCCGATATCGTCATCCTCATCCCACTCCAGCTTGGCAAACTCACCGTCCTCGGTGGAGGCGTCGGACGCGAAATGCGATTTGGTGCCGATGCCGTCGATCTTGACGTTGAAGAGCATCGCGTCTTCGGGGACATCGGTGGCGAACACGACGGGGCTCTTCGGCTGCGCCGTCTCGCCCGCCTTCTTGCAGCCGGCCGCAAAGGCGGCTGCGACAATCATTCCTATAATAATATATCTTCTCATATTCTCGTCCTCCTACCAGTCCTGATTGGTATAACCGCCGGCATCCGTCGCCTCGAACCATCCGTCGGGCGTGAGGGCCTGCGGGATGAAGAGATTGAAAATGCGGTGTTTAAGGCTGCTGCCGAAAGTGATGCCGTAATTCTTCTCGCCCTCGCCGTCCACATTAAGGCCGGTCTCCGCATTCGTTTTAAGTTTCAGCTTACGGGGAACCGAAGCGCCGTCCACCAGCAGGTTGAAGGTGATGGTCACCGCTTTCTTGGCGTGCGTACAAGGGGTAAGCACCGAGAATGTGATCGGCTCGCCCTTCACCAGCGTGATCGGGTCGTGATCCGCATTGAACCAGACCTTCACTTTCTTCGAGACGTCCTCGGCGGGGGTATCCGATGTCTGACCCTCGCTGTTGACCGACCAGAGGCAGGTGCCGGAAAGCGGCACATTGGCATCCTCCATCTCGAAGGAGGCGATCGTCAGCGACTCCTCGACATCTTCCGCGCAGTCGACCGTAAATTCGAAGGTCGTCACGTGAGACTCGAAGGAGAGGTTGATCGTACCGCCCTGCCCCGTCCAGGAACCGTTGGCAAGGAACCAGGCATATTTCATGTCGGGATCGTACACCTTCTCGGACAGGAGATCGCCGTTATAGAGGCGGGCTTCCTTGTCGGCAGAGAGGGTCACGACCTGCTCCTTGGGATACTCGCACGGAACGATGTATTTCACGGCGTTATCCACAATATCGAATTGAAAACCATCGAGATCCGTGCAGGTGGGGTAGGTCCCATAGAATCCGTGATAGGTCCCTTCCTGCCACTTCAGGCCGTTGCCGTCGGCCGGCACGAGGGTCGCGTTGCTCTTGACGTCCGAAGCCGTAACGGAGCTGACCGCATAGTTGTCATAGCCCGCATACGTGAAATCGCTGCCGGTCCTGACCACATATCCGACGGATATCCGGTCTCCCTCGACCCAGTCGACACGCTCGACATACTGTCCTGCCGTTTCGGATGCGAAATACTTGCCGCTATAGGCCGTTTTGGTTTCCGCGGGACGTGCCGACGCGTCGCTCACCGCACGGAAGCGGATCTGCGAACCCGGCTCGGGACGCCACTGGTGCTTCTTGCATCCTGCGCCGAGGATCACAAGGGCCGCAAGGGCCGCCGCTGAGAAAATTCTGCTTGCTTTCATCTTCCGGTCCTCCTATTCCCAGGTATGGTTAAACTGAGTTTCATCGGCGAAGTCGTACTCCTTCACCTCCTGCCCCGTCGACTCGACGGTGCCCACATTGTCCACGATAGAGCCCAGCAGGAACGCACACTCTATCTCGGTGCGCACCTCCCGAAGCACTTCGGGGCGCTTGTAAAATCTTGCCATATTGTAAAAATACTTGCTAGTTCACTCTAAACAGGGTGCAAAAGTAGCAAAAATTTCACAAAACGGCAAAAATATTTAAGGAATGTCAACGGGTACCAGCGTGAGCGTGATCTGATCGCCCACTTCGCAGCGGGTATAGCCGGGATCGGGAGTCCCGTCTTTCAGGGATTGGAGGACGGCATACTGAACGCCCATATAGGTGGTGCGCTCCTGGAAATGGTCGTGGCCGGTGAGGACCAGCGAGACGCCGCACCGGGAGAAGAGTCCGGTGAGGGCCATCGTCTCTTCCTGAGACCAGTTGCTGGTGGTTTCCTGCGACCAGTCTTTCCGGAAGAAATGGGTGTGGGTGAATACGATAATGTGCCGGTATTCGCCCCTGGCGGCCGCGAGGACCTCTTCCGCCCAGGCCCGCTGCCTGTGGCCCAGGGTGGATCCCGCCGAATCGAGGCAGAGGTAGAGATCTTTCGCCCCGGAGGGGAGAAGGGCCTCGAACCAGTAGGAGGAGGTGTGATAGAGTTCCTGCCACTGTTTCCACTGGCCGAAATAGAGGTCGTGGTTGCCGGGGGTGCCGAACATCCGCTGCGGAGCCGCCTTCACGTGTTCGTCGAAAACTTTCATCTGGTCCTTGCCGTCCACGATGTCGCCGAGGTTGATCCAGAAAGGCGCCGAGCCGGTATCGGCCGAGAGATCCGCGATGAATTTGTCGAGATTGCGCGTCGAATGATAGACGTGGATGTCGGTAGCCGCGTAAAAGGTGTAATCCTCCGTGGGAATGACGACCGAGGGATAGCCCTCCGCGTCGTTGTACGCGACGGAGGCCTCGAAACGCTTGTCGGAGGAAGGGCTGGAAGCCACGAACAGGCCGGGAATGTCGTATTTGTTGCAGGCGCCGAGCAGGATCAGGCCCGCGATGAAGCAGATCTTTCTCATTTTCCGAAACGATAAGCGACGCCGGCATAGAGGGAAAATCCATACCAGTAGGCCGTCAGGTGATACATTCCCGTGGGACGGAGGTCGAGTTCGGCAAGTACGCGGAGATTGTGCCCCACGTCGGCCGTCCCGTCGAGGAAGAAGATGGGCTGCATCGAGCGCTCGTAATGGAAGCGGGTGAAATTGCCCACGCCGCCGCCGAGGTTCCACCGGCTCTCGGGCGGGCGGACCTGGAAAGCGACCCGGTAAAGTACGTCGAAAGGCTCCACGACATAGTCGTCCGTACTGCTCCACCGCTTCTCGAGCCCGCCCAGGATGCGGGTGGAGACACCCAGCTGAGCCGTCAGATAGGGCATCCGATAGCCGACGCTGGCCGCCGAGACAAAAAGGACATTGCGGTAGCAGGCGTACACCTCGCTGTGAAAGGTCCCTTCAAGGAACAGACTGCCATACGGAAGCGTGAATACGGGACGCGCCGTGACGGTGAAGGAGCAGACGCCGGGAGAGGTCGCCTCGACGCCCGCATCCGCCTCGAAGGCCCTGGTGACGGGATAATGCAGGCCGACGGCCGCGCCGCCGAACCAGCCGTAGGCGTTGTTCTGCCCCACGACGCCCTGCACCGAGACTTCCTGCGCGGAAAGAACAGGGGCGGCGAGGAGAAGAAGAGCGAGGAGAAGATGATTTTTCATACTGCAAAAATAGGAAAAAATCGGGATTGTCAAAGGTTGGCGATGATGCGGTCGAAGCCGTCGTGGGGGTGGAGGGAGTGCTTCTGGAGGTTGCTGTGGTAGGAGTAGACGGTGGTGACCGACATATTGAGGACCTTGGCGATCTTCATCCGCCGGGAAATGCCCATCCGGATCAGGGCGAGGATACGGAGTTCGGTGGAGAGTACACCCTTAGCGGGCATCTCGAGCCGGTACTGCGGCTGCATTTCGGCGTTGACCTTGTCGACAAAATCGGGGAAGATGCCGAGGAAGGCCGAATCGAAGTATGCGAGGAGACCGTTGAATTCGCCGTCGGCGAAGGAGGGGTGGCGGAGCATCGCCACGACGGCCTCGGGACCGTCCTGCCGGACGGCGCGGCGCAGGGAGGACCGGTATTCGTCCACTTTGTTGAGGTAATCCACGCACTTCTCCATATAGTTTGCGAGGAAGTTGTCCTTGATCTTGGAGACCTCGCTCAGTTTGCGGCGGGAGAGGTTGAGCCGGGAGGAATACCGGGAGAGGATCACCAGGAATACGACCGCCACGACCAGGAGGAGCGCGATGGCGATGATGGTGGTGAAATAGGCCCGCCGCTTCTGCCGCTGCTGCTCCAGCAGGGCGTTCATCACCGCAAGCTCCGACTGGATGACATCGTCGTAACGGGACTCGTAATGCGAGGAATAGGCATCCTTGAGGGTGATGCGCAGGTAACGGTCGGCCCGCTCGATGTCGCCGGTCCGGAAAAGGATGAGCGCCAGTTCGTAAAGCGCGTTGTACGCCTTGACGGAAAGACGCATGTCGCACTCCGCCGAAGCCGCGAAATATTTGACGGCCCGTTCGGTCTCTCCCCGGTAAAGATACTCCTTGGCCAGGAAATAATTGGCCTTGGCCGTGTCGTTCGGGCTTTTGAGAACGCAGGCGCGAAGCCGCCCGACGGCGTCTCCGGGTTCTCCGTCGAGACGGAGCATCTCATTGTGATAGGAGGCGCAGTCGATGCGGGTGCTGTCGCCCCGCCACCATCTGTCGACAATACGGCGCCGGGCGGCCTGGTATTCCGGCGCAGTCTGGGCAAGGCGGGTATAGATGTGATAACCGGCGAAGCAGTAGATGTTGAAGGCCTCTTCGGGCATCGCTACGGTATCGATCCGCTGCAGGACACGGAGGGCGGCGTCCAGCGAATCCATCTTGTAGAGGATATTGGCGTAGCACGACTCGCCGATACGCCGCTGGCGGCTGTCGCTGCCGGAAAGGGAAAGCATCTCCCGGACCGCCGCGTAACACGAGTCGATGTCGTGATAGAAGAAAAATGACTCCAGCGCATAGACCGCCTCCCACCGGGCGGAATCGCTGCCCGAACGGAGCGCTTCGGTGCGGAGCGAGTCCTGGATACGGTCGTGAAGGAGGTCGTATTCTTCCTGCCGCTCGATGGCGCGGTCGAGGGCGGCGAAGTGTCTCGCCCCGGGACGGGAACAGCCCGCGAGGACGGAAAACATCAAAAAACAAGCAAAAAATATCCGTTTCACGCTGCAAATATAGTCAAAAAATCCTTGTTTATCAAAAAGCCGGATTTTATCCTAAAAAATTAACACACAATCGTTTAATAAAATTTCACCCCTTTCGAAAACCTTGTTTTGAGAAAACCGCTGGAGAAAGCGTTCTTTTTTCGCGTAATTTTGCATTTGAACACAACGCGATAACCAAAAATTCGTTCAAACCATCCAGTATGAAACATTCATTGAAACGTGTTTTGTCCGCTGCCGCCCTTCTCCTCCCGGGGCTCGTCGCCTTCGGTCAGAACGGGCAGGTAACCGGAAAGGTGACCGACGCCGCGACCGGAGAACCGGTTCCGGGTGCGGCCATTCTCGTCAAGGGCGGAACGGGAGGAGCCGTAACGGATCTCGACGGCGTCTATTCCATTTCCGCAGCCCCGGATGCGACGCTCGTATGTTCCTGCATCGGCTATGCGGACACCGAACAGGGGGTCGACGGCAGGACCGCCGTAGACTTCGCCCTCGCGGTGGACGCCCAGATGCTTGAGGAAACCGTCGTCGTCGGTTACGGCACGCTCAAGAAATCCCAGCTCGTGGGCAGCGTGGAGCAGATTTCCGGTGAGGAACTGGAAGGCCGCACCAACGCCAACGTCTCCAGAACCCTCCAGGGACAGGTCCCGGGCCTGAGCATCTTCCAGCTCGACGGAAAGCCGACGCACGGCGGCAATGTCTACATCCGCGGCGGCGCGACCTCGTATGTAATGAAGAAGAATATGACGTCCAAGACGATGACCGAGTATTCCATCGGACAGGGCGGCGGCGCCCTCGTGCTGATCGACGGCGTCGAGGGCGACCTCAGTTCGGTCAATCCCGAGGATGTGGAGTCCGTCTCCGTGCTCAAGGATGCCTCTTCCGCAGCCATTTACGGATCCAGGGCCGCCTACGGCGTAATCCTGATCACCACGAAACAGGCCTCCGGCGAAAAGATTTCCGTCAGTTACAACGGCGCCGTCTCCATCAACCAGCGTACGGTACGGTGGGAAGACCATATCATCGACGACGGCCTCGAATTTACCCGCAACTTCTATGACTTCTGGGTCGGAAGGACCGAAACCCCCACCGCGGCCGGAGCCCTTCCCACCAAGATGAACACCTATAATATCCCCTCCAATTACCTCGAACTGTTCGAGCGGCGCCGGGCGGCCGGCATCACGAGCCCGTACGACATGAACGGAGACGACTACCTCTATTTCGGCTCCGTCAACTATCTCAAGCTCTTCTACAAGCCCGTCAATATGACGCATACGCACGCGGTGAGCGTCAACGGGTCTTCGAAGAAGATCTCCTATTCCCTGACGGGACGCTACTACGGGCAGGACGGCATCTACAAGATCGGCAACGAGAAATTCGACCAGTTCAACGTCCGTTCGAAGGTATCCCTCAAGATCCGCGACTGGCTCACCGTCGACAACAACACGTCCCTGTACCACGTCAACTACATCCAGCCGATCTTCGCCAAGAGCAAGGACAAGGTGGGCAGCCAGGTGCAGCAGATGGGCGTAATCGGCTTCCCGGTCCTTCCGCCCGTCAATGAAGACGGCACTTACACCATCGGCGGCGCCGCCTCGGGATATGAAGCCTTCGTGGAAGGCAATTCCGCCCAGGAGAGCAAGACCATGTCGGTCGTCACGACGACAGGCATCACCGTCGAGCCGGTCAGGGACGTTTTCAAGATCCGGGGCGACTTCTCCTATAAATATACGGCTCGGAACATCCAGCGCTACGTGGCGCCCACCACGCAGAGCCGCACGCCCGGCATCCTGACCTACTATGTCAGCGAGGCCGACTCCTACAAAAAGGAATACAAGTACGAGACCAACCACATTTCGGCCAACGTCGTCGGCACCGTCACTCCGAAACTCGGCCCCGACCACAAACTCAACATCGTGGCCGGCTGGAACCTCGAGAGCCATAAGTACGACATCGAGAGCATTCTCCGGCTCGGGATGCTATACCCGGGCCTGACCAGCTTCGAGATGTTCGAAGGCAGCGAGATCACCCTCAGGCAGTACGACAGCAACTGGGCGACGATCGGCGCCTTCGCCCGCGCCAACTACACCCTCTTCGGGCGGTACATCGTGGAAGGATCGGTCCGCTATGACGCCAACTCCCGCTTCCCGAAGCATCAGCGGGGCGGCTGGTTCCCCTCCGCCTCGGCCGGATGGCGCGTCTCGGAGGAGCCCTGGATGAAGGGCGCCAAAAAGGTGCTTGACAATCTCAAGATCCGCGGCAACTGGGGCACGCTCGGCAACGGCGGGGTGGCTCCGTACTCCTTCCTGGAAACGATGGGCATCGGCAAGACCACCGTCATCTTCGACGGCGGTTTCGAAAACACCGCCGGAATGCCCTCCATCGTGCCGAACAGTCTCACCTGGGAACGCATCACGACCTGGGATATCGGCCTGGACATGGACCTCTTCCGCAGCCGGCTCTCCTTCTCGGGCGACTATTACGTCCGGCGTACCAACAATATGTACTCCGCCGGGCCGGAACTGCCCGCCCTCCTGGGTGCCGACTCGCCGAAAGGCAACTACGGCCAGCTTACGACCAAGGGATGGGAACTCACCCTTTCCTGGCGGGACTCCTTCCGCCTGGGCGGGAAAGATTTCTCGTATTCCGTCAAGGGAAGTCTCTGGGACAACAGGACCTGGGTGACAAAGTTCTATAACGAGAGCCACAACATCTTCGGCTACTACGAGGGCAAGGAAATCGGCGAACTCTGGGGATTCCGCACCGACGGCCTGTTCACCACCAACGAAGAGGCGGCCGCCTGGTATCCCGACCGCTACCACAATCTCGGCACCTCGACGATCCCGTACGCGGGCGACATCCGGTTTGTGGATGTGGACGGCAACAAGGAAATCACCGCCGGCGCCGCAACGCTGGAGGACCACGGCGACCTCGACCGCATCGGCAACATCATGCCGCGCTTCCAGTACGGCATCAACGTCGACCTCCGTTGGAACGGCATCGGCCTGAGCGTCTTCCTCCAGGGTATCGGCCACCGCGACTGGTATCCTTCCGAGGGAACCAGCCTCTTCTGGGGCGGCTACGGCAGGGCCTACGATTACGCGCTGAAGGACCAGCAGATCGACCGGGTCATCCTCGACAAGAGTACCGAAAACTGGACCGTGGCCAACGCCGCCGACCATCCCTACTGGCCTCGCCGGCTCTACGGCCCCGCCATGGCGGGGAGCGGACTCGGGACGATGAACTCCTACAACGACTACTTCCTTCAGAATGCGGCCTACCTGCGCCTGAAGAACCTCACGCTCGACTACACCTTCCCGAAGAAACTCCTCGAGAAAGCGCGCATCGAGAAACTCCGCCTCTATTTCTCCGGAGAGAATCTCGCCACATGGTCGCCGATCTACAAGCATACGTCGATGTTCGATCCGGAGGTCATCGGCAAGGGCGACAGCGACTTCGCGGACGGCAACTCCACGTCCGAGACAATGGGCGACGGCGCCAGCTATCCGATGCTACGCTCCTTCACCTTCGGCATCAACATCACATTCTAAGGGCTATGAAAAAGACGATATACATCATTGCGGCCCTCCTGGCCTGCTCCTGCGGCAAATTCCTCGAGAAGACCCCGGCCAACAAGTTCGCGGCCGAAACCTTCTTCGCGACGGAAAACGACCTCAGGCTCTACGCCAACGGTCTCATCAACACGGCGATCCCCGACGCCACCGACATGGGCCTCGGCGAAGACCGGTTCACCGACTTCTGCGGCACCAAGGCCTCCGAAGAATTCTTCCGGGGCAACTATTCCGCCGCCAAGGCCTCCAACTGGACCACCTCCACCTGGAGTTTCCCGCGCCGTGTGGCCTATATGATCGAGAATATGCCGCGTTGCAAGGACAACGTCCCCGAAAGCGTCTACAACCACTACGAGGGCGTCGCCCGATTCTGGCGGGCATGGATCACCGTCAAGCGGATGAAGGTATTCGGAGATGTCTACTTCGTCGACAAAGTCATCCAGCCGGCGGACACGCTGACGCTCTACGGCCCCCGTCAGGACAGGGAGGAGGTCTTCCATAAGATTACCGAAGACCTGGAATTCGCCTGCGGGCACTGTCTGACCGCGGGGCCCGGCATCCGCTCGGACGGCTGTGTCTATATCAACAGATATGTCGCCCTTGCCTTTGCCTCCCGCTTCTTCCTCTTTGAGGGGACCTACCGCAAATACCACGCGACGAACCCGTCCACCGGCAAGCCCTGGAACGGGGAATACGAGAGTGCGGACGACCTCCTGGCCCTGGCCGAGAAATACGGGAAGGAACTGGTAGAGAGCCGGGCTTTCAGCCTGCATCCCGATTACCGGGAACTGTTCGTTTCCGCCACCCTGCCTGCGGACGAGGTAATCTGGGGAAGGACCTATTCCACAGACCTCAGCGTGAAGCACGGCGTAACCTATAAGTACTGCTCCACTACATCCTCCCTGCTCTATTCCCCGACCAAGGAATATGTCCGGATGTTCCTCAAGACCGACGGAACGCCCGCCGAGGAGGCGATCAGCGTGACGCAGGAATTCAACGGACGCGACAGGCGGCTCTCCGCCACCGTCCTCTCCCCGGGGCGGACCTACACGAAGAATGACAATACGAAACCGGAGCTCCTGCCCGACTGGACCTGGACCGTCGGCGGATACGAATGGATCAAGTGGGTGCAGCTGGAGGAGGATCCGATCAAGGCGGACAACAAATCCTACAATTCCGTCCCGATCATCCGCTACGGCGAGGTGCTGCTGAATTATGCGGAAGCGGCGGCCGAACTGGGCCATATGGACGAGGCGCTCTGGAACCGGACCATCGGCGCCCTCCGCGCGAGGGCGGGCGTCACGAGCATCTATCCCGGCTCGGCCGGCTATGTGGCCGATGACTGGCTCAGAGAGTACTATACGCAGGATGTATTGCATCCCGCCCCCCTTTCCGACGTGCTTCTGGAAATCCGCCGCGAGCGGGCCACGGAACTCTCGATGGAGGGCCAGAGCCGCTACGACGACCTGATGCGCTGGCAGCTTGGTGACCTCATCGAGCGTCGTTACAGACACCAGGGCTGGAGAGGCATCTACGTCACCGAGGAAGAGGCCGCGAACGGAATTATGTGGAGCGGCAAGAAGTACACGGTGTCCAAGACCCTCGGTACCAACGAGACCAATTACAGGATTACCGGCAGTTCCGATGGTAACTGGAGTCTTTCGGAAGGCAGCTACGGCTTCCTGATCTATCACTACAACGTCGTTTGGGACGACAAGATGTACACGCATCCCATCCCTCAGTCGGCCCTCAACGTCAATCCCGACCTCGGTCAGAACGACGGCTGGCAATGGATTTAACCTTTAATGCACTGATACTATGAAAACAAAGTTTTATGCCGCACTGACGGCACTCGCCGCGGCGCTCTGCCTTTTCCAGGCCTGCGACGACAAAAAGAATCCCGGAGAGGACCCTTCCATCCAGGTTACCCCCGAGTCCATCGAGGCCTCCTGGGAGGGAAACATCACCGAAATCACCGTTACCGCGAACTGCCCGTGGACACTTTCCAAGACGGACGGAAACGGCACCGCCGTGGACTGGGTCAAATGCGACCGCTCCTCCGGCAAAGGCGACCAGAAATTCAATGTCAAGGTCGAACAGAACCCTACCGGCGAAGCGCGCAGCGCCACGGTCACCGTCTTTTCGGGTGACGTGAAGGCGTTCATCGACGTGCAGCAGGAAGCCAATCCCGATCCGACCCCCGGCCCGGGTCCCGACCCTGGCCCGCAGTATCTCGAACTGTCCTTCGACTTCACGGTTCCCGGCCTGGGATGGCCCACATCCAACGACGACAGCTGGGCTACCCTGAAGAACTGCGATTCGGGCTGCGCCACCGATAACGACGGCACGGCGACGTCCAATTCCCACAGAAGGGCGCAGGTCACCTACACCCTGGACGGCAAGGATTACGACTTCACCTTCGCCGATCCGAACGGCGCGGAAAAGCACAACATCCGCCTGGATCCCGAGAACAAGGGTGTCTACAGCGGTACGCTCCGCTACTTCGGCCTCCCGGCCATCGAAGGCAAGAAGATCGTCAAGATCGAGATGGTGCAGAATGCAAGCACCAAGACGTCGGCGACGTTCTTCCGCAATGTGGGCGTGACCGCGTGGGTATACCACAAAGATGTCGCTATTACCGATATCCAATATGTATCCGGCGGCGAGGTCCAGAACCAGAACACCAATGGCGAAACTTACACCTACGAACTCTCCGGCACCTATCCCAACCGGGTGTACTGGATCAACTCCCCCACCAACGCCAGCATCATCAAGTCGCTGAAACTCTACTACGCCGATGCGGACGGCTCCGAGGTTGCTCCGGGACCGGAACCGGCGGATCCGACACCGACTCCCGGACCGGACGATCCGGGCGTGGACCCGACACCGGTCGAGCCCACGCTGGAATTGGAATTCAGCTTCACCGGAAAGCCCTTCGAGGGCTGGCCGACCGCTGCGAAATACACGCATGTGGACGGAGGAGTCGAGTGTACCTATCCGCTTAACGGCACCAATTATATCTTCGTGCCGGCCGACTGCGACGGCGCGTCCGCGGGACAGGCATTCTGGATGCCGCCGGTGGAGGCGAGCGAGGAGAACCCCACCGCCAAGCCGGGCTACTTCGCCCTCAACGCGCAGTACCGTTACCTCGGCCTGCCTAAGATCGAGGGGTATGCCCTGTGCAGGGTGATCTGCCACAATGTCTATCTCTCGACGACGGCTCCCAAGATCGGTGTCACCACCCTCATCAACGGCTCCGCGGCGCATCCTTCCAACGACGCTTATGTCAAGGGCGGCGAGCTCCAGACCTGGGATGCCAACGGCGGCGGAACCTATACCTACAACCTCCTCGAGACGGCGGCCAATACCCGGTACTATCTCTATGCCTATGCCAAGGCGGGCATTGACACGATCAAACTCGGTTACTATCAGCCGAAACAGTAATGCGCCGGTTGGGGAATATACTGCTCGTTCTTCTGGCGGGAGCCCTCCTTTTCGGCTCCTGCCGGGAGAAAGAGACCGTCCGGGAAGAACTCTCCGTCAACCCGACCTCCATCGAGGCCGGGGCGGCGCTGAAGAGTTATAAGATTACCGTGCAGTCCAATACAACATGGACCGTCACGGTGGAGGGAAGCGCCAGCTGGCTTTCACTCGACCGCGCTTCCGGCCGGGAAGATGCGACCGTTACCGTACGGGTCCTCGAGAACAAGTATCAGGACCCGCGGCAAGCGACCGTCCTCTTCAAGACGGCCGGGGGCACGGAAGCCCGCGTGACACTGACCCAGGAGGGCAAGGAAGGCGGCGGCGAGGCACCGGAGGAGAATGTCCTCCGTCTCGGCACCTACAACCTCCGGATGAGCAATCTCGACAAGGAAGGCGACAATGCCTGGAGTCTCCGGAAAGACCGGTTGAAACAGTCGCTCATCGCCTGCGATTTCGACGTGTTCGGTATCCAGGAAGTCAGTTCCGAGACGCAGACGTGGCTCAACGCCGAGTTGAAAGACTATTATACTTTCCGGTATTTCAGCCCCTACGCCCAGAACGGAACGGGCGACAGGGCGCAGGGCATCGGCTACCGCAAAGACGCTTTCACCCTCTCCGACTGGCACTTCTTCTGGGCCTGGAACACCCCGGACACGATGGGGAATAATGACACCGGCGACCAGGGCACTTTCAAACGGGGCGGATGCTGCTGCATCCTTACCCACAAAGCGACCGGCATCAAGTTGTTCTTTATGAATAACCACGGATGCCTCAACGCCGCGAGCAACAAGCAGAACGCCCACGTCTATGTCGAGCAGGAGCCGCGCTTCAACCCCGACGGGCTTCCGTCCTTCTTTGTGGGGGATATGAACCTCCGCGAATCGACTGAAGCCGGATCGCCCTATATGACTTTCACGGCCTATTGGACGGATCCATACAAGGTCCTCTCCGCCACGGAGCGGACCGGCTGCGCGGGCAGTTACAACGGCTTCGCCAACCCTACGGGGAAATCCAGGATCGACTATGTATTCTACCGCGGCGAGGGCATTACGCCCAAGTTGTACCATTGCGACAACACGCTCTATGGCGGCCTCTACGCCTCCGACCATTTCCCGGTCTGGGTGGAATATGCAATTGAGAAATAAAAGGCGGAAAATGAAGATCAGAAGATATTTAATCCTGCTGCTTGCGGGGGTTGCAACCGCCTGCGGGGTGGAGACGGACCGGATCGAAACCCTTCCTGAAAGCGCCGCGGCCCTGTCCAACGACAAGGTTGCGGTCGCGGTCGGGGCGGACGGATCGCTGGTTTCGCTCCGGAATGTAGTGACAGGGCAGGATTATGCGGGAGGCGCGCTGCTCTGGCGGATGTATTACGATGCACCGGAGGAGAAGGAAATCCAGATCCTCGGCTCGGAGCAGCGGCCGGCGGTCACGCAGGAGGGGAATGTCATTACTCTGCAGTACGATTCCCTGACGGTACGCGGCAAGGCCCTGGATATGCAGGTGGTGCTGACGCTTACCCTGGAGGAAGACAAGGTGCGTTTCGGATCCGTTCTGACGAACAATGAGCCGCATACCGTCATCCGGGAACTGCACTATCCGCTCATGCATGGGGCGAATCTGCCGGCGGACCATCAACTGTTTACGGCGGAGGCCGGCGGCAAGCGCTTCTCCGATCCGCAGGCCGTCCTCGCCAAGACCCAGGACTCCCCTTACAAGCGCCCCGAGCAGTTTTTCCGCCAGCGGGATGTCAAGTACGGCGCCAAGGTCTTTATGAACTGCTTCGCCCTGCTGGGCGAAGAGCAGGGCCTGTATTTCGGCTCCCACGACGAGACCTTCCAGGACACCTGGCACGGGCTCCGGGCCTATCGCTCGGAAAGCGGCGCTTACGACTGCCTGGAATTCGGCCTGTTCAAATATCCCCACTGCTTCTGCGGCGAATCGTGGTCCTGCGACGCCAATGTCGTGGCCCCTTACACCGGCACCTGGCACGTCGCCTCGCGCATCTACCGCGCCTGGGCGGACACCTGGTGGGATCAGCGGGAGACGCCCCGGTGGGTCCGGGAGATGCCGTCCTGGCAGCGGGTGATTTTCAAGCACCAGTACGGAGAATACCTCTTCAGGTATCCCGACATGAACGGGGTCGTGGACGAAGCGGGACAGAGCGTCGGATGCAACGCCCTTTTCCTCTTCGGCTGGTGGGCCGAGGGAATGGACCACGGCAATCCGGACTATTCGCCGGACGAATCCCAGGGCGGAGACGCCGCGCTCAAAGAGGAAATCGCCCGGTATCAGGCGAACGGGAACCATCTTCTGCTCTATTATAACGGCAAGCTCATCGACCGCGAGAGCCGTTTCTACCGCAGCGGAACGGGCCCGAAGGTCTGCCGGCACGACAACACCGGATCGGAGATCCTGGAGCGGTATAAATTTACCGGCCAGGGCACCTGGCTCGGGGAATACGACCAGCGCACCTTCGCCATCGCGACGATGATGGATCCCACCTGGAACCAGGTCCTCTGCGACCTGCAGGACCGAGCCTACGAACTCGGAGCGCACAGCGTCTTTTTCGACCAGCTGGGTTATGTCGAGCGGGAGAGCACCAACTGGGACACGTCCCGCGAATATCCCGTACCGGATGTCTACGGCATCCGGAAACGGGCGGAATGCCTCAGGATGCTCCGCGACCGCTATGCGGAGAAGGCACCGGACTTCGCCCTCGGCGCCGAGGGCACGGTGGACGCCCTCGCCCGGTACTGCGACTATACGCACGGCTATCCGGCCAATGACGGACCGGAACGCTGGCTGAACTTCTTCCGGTACACGTTCCCCGAACTCGTCTTTACCGACCGCGGTCTCCGCGACGACGTGGACGTGCCCCGCCACGTCAACAACACCGTCCTGGACGGCCAGCGCAACGACATCGAGATCTTCCGCGCCCGCGGCATCATCTCGGAAACGCCCGTGTATCAGGCCTATCTCGCCGAAGTCAACGCCATCAAGACAAAATATAAGGACTGCCTCCTGCTGGGCCGCTACAACGACACGCTCGGATTCTCCTGCCCGGACGAAGCCCTGGACGCCCGCTCCTTCGTCAGCGAAGACGGATTGGAAATGGCCGTTGTCGTGGCGCACCAGAATCCCGCGGACACCCGCCGGCACCGTGCGAGGATCGACGTGCCGGGATTCCGCTTCGCGGAGGGTTCCGCCACCGGCGGCGGCCGGATTTCCGGCCCCCGTGTGGACCTCGGACAGTACGATATGGCCGTCCTGCTGTTCAAGAAAGAATAGGACGAGGGGGCCGCTCATTTCAAAAAATTTGCTTACCTTTGGGAAATTGACTGAAATGAGACACGCCGTGCCGAGAATACCTCTGATCCTGCTGGGTTTGCTATTGCCGCTGGTAGTGACCGCACAGGGTAGCGCTACGCCCCACCAGGTCCGCCTGGGCTGGGGCGATATGCTTTTCGAGACGATGGCCTTCCATCCCGGGACGTCCCCGGACGGACTGCGGTCGCACGACTTCGGTTACACCGGACACATTTTCGCGGAATACCGCTACCAGTTCACCAAGGTGGTCGGCTTCGGCGGCAAGGCCGATTTCGAGAGCATCTTCTGGAAGGAAACCCCGTGCGACTGGCACTGGAACCCGACCGGGGAGACCGTTCCCGTCCGGAACTACAACCTCTGCATCATCCCGACCGTGCAGTTCACCTATTTCCGGAAGGAATGGGTGGAGCTCTACGCCGCCGTCGGGGCCGGCGCGCTCATCGCCTTCGACAACGCCCGCAAGGTCGAGGCCGCCCCTGCCCTGGACCTCACCCTGCTCGGCATCTGGATGGGGAAAGACCACTGGGGAGCCACGCTGGAGATCGGCGGGCTGAACGCGTTGACGACCCTCCACAGGATCTATATGCTGGGGTCGAAGATGGCCTCCGTCAGTGTCACTTACAGATGGTAGTCCTATGAGAAAAACAAGATACGCCCTGCTCCTGCTGCTGTGCCTTTGCGCCTGCCGGCATCCCGAGGTGGAATTGATGGATTTCTCCACCTTCGAGGTCATCTCCGTCCGGAAATCCAGCGTCGTCGACCGGAACGGCAACCTCAACCCGGAAGTGATGGTCATGGAAGAGCCCAACCTGTCGGACGATCCCGACACCAAGGTCGCCCGGACCAGCGTCCAGACGATGTTCCAGAGCATGCTGGGCACCATCCACCACAAGGATCTTCTCCACATCGCCGGCATTTTCCAGGGGCACGACATCGACAATTCCCCGCTCAAGCAGTCCGGCAAACTGATCATTCCGGCGGAGGGAAAAATCAAGAACCTCATCCTCGTCAGCCACTACACCATCGGCGCCAATTTCGAGAGCCCTTCCGAGACCTTCCCGCTGGAGGCCCTCCTGGCGGCGAAGGGCTATGCGATGGTCATTGCCGACTACATCGGATTCGGCATCACCTCCAACCGCGTCCATCCGTATATGCACACCGAGAGCACCGCCCGCAGCGTCGTGGACATGGCGCTGGCCGTCAAGCCCTATCTGGAGCATATCGGCCGTGCGCCCGAGAGCGAGGAAGTCATCCTCTTCGGCTATTCCCAGGGCGGGTCCACCACCCTGGCCGTGATGGATCTGCTGCAGGACGAGTACGCCGACGAATTCCCCATCCGGAAGGTCTATGCGGGCGGAGGGCCCCACGACCTGGCCGCGACCTACGACAAAGCGATGGAGCTGAACATTACCGGTATCCCCTGCGCCATCCCGATGATCGTCCAGGGCGTCGACATCGGCGAAAATCTCGCGCTGGAGATGAGCGATTTCTTCAAGCCCCGGCTGCTGGACCATTACGACGAATGGATCAACTCCAAGGCCTTCACGGTCCACGAAATCAACAAGCTGATCGATACGCGGGACCTCCGGGACATCATGACGGAAGAAGGCCGTGACAAGACCAATCCCAAGACCGCCATCCTGTATCAGGCCCTGCTCGCCAATTCGGTGCTGAACTTCCAGCCGAGGGCTCCGATCTTCCTCTTCCACAGCCGCGACGACGAGACGGTGCCGTTCATCAACGCACTCCGGGCCGAGGAGCTCTTCAAGACTTACGACCTCCGGCTGGATTTCGGTAATTACGGCCCCCACGCGGTGGCCTGCGTCCGCTTTATCTTCACCGTATACAAAGACCTGCCATGAGACGAATCCTTCTCATCATTGCGGCCCTCTGCGCCGCCCTGCTCCCCTTTGCCTGCACGCCGGCGGACATCGTGGTGAAGCGAGAAGTCGACATGACGCTCAAGATCGAAAAAGTCGGCGGATCCAAGGTGGAGTTTTCCGTCCGGACATCCAACGAGGACGCCTGGTACACCTACTGCCTCATTTCGGAATCGGATCCGAGCTTCAGTCTCTCCGACGAAGAGGCGGCCCGGGGATACATCCGGTATCTGGAGGAAATCCGGGAAACCGGGGGTAAGGAAATGGCGGATTTCCCCAGGGAACCGGAAGGCCGTTTCGAGGACTTCGCCTTCTACCGGGGCAGCCGGAAACTCAAGGTTCCCTTCCTCGCGGACGATACGGACTACCGGCTCGTCCTGTTCCAGGTCAACCCCAGGACCCACGAACTCATCGGGAAGGGACACAGCGAGACCTTCCATACTCCGGATGTCGTCCTCAAGCCGATGAGTTTCGACTTCGGCACCGATAAGAACGTCCTCATCATCACGCCTTCCGACCTCGACCGCACCTATATCTGGGGCATCCTGCGGTACGACCAGATGTTCGACGACTATGCCGGACCCTTCTTTTACCTGTACACCCTGATCGACATGTATGAAGACTACGGCTTCGCCGAGCCGATGCTCTCCAGGGGCGTCGTCTCGATTCCGATCGAGGAGGGCTCGCTGAGAGAAGGCGAGACCTACTGCATCGCCGCCATCGGATACGAAGGCGGCGAGATCAATTCAGAGGAAAGTTTCTGGTATTTTATTCCCGACAACGGGACCATCCACGGGATCTGAGCCCCTAGTGCTGGATCGCCATCAGGCGGATATATTTGAGAACCGTCTCGCACCAGACCTTGTCGCCGGGATACTGGTAGCGGCAGTTGCCTTTCGGATCGGGGGTGAAGAGGGTCTCTCCGTTGCGGGTGAGCGTGACGAATCCGCGCGGGGAGAGTTTGTAGAAGTCATCCCCTTCCACGGCGTTGATGACCGCCTGCGGATCCCACATCTTCTGGCCGGTATCGCAGTTGAGGAACTGATAGGTCCATTTGATGGGATGGAGGTCGGTCCAGTCGAGGTCTGAGATCACCAGTTCGGGACGGTAGTCGAGCGGATCGCCGACCTCACCCGGGGAGAAGACCACGTCCACTTCCCTGGGAAGCAGCGCGAAGAACTTGAGCGAGAAATCGATGGCCTGCTTGAAGTTGTAGTCGGGCTCGACGGCGTCGCCGAACACGCCGCCCATCGCATAGATTTCCTTCACCTTCCTGCGCACCAGTTCCACACCGTTCAGCGGAGAATACTCGTCCGGACCGGACTGCAGGAGCCGGGCGAGGGTGGTGACGAGGCCGATGGAGGCGATGGTCACGCTGCGGTCGGGCTGCCCGGCGAGAAGCTTGCGGTACAGCTTGTAGCCCTCCATATAGGTCCCGTCGTCACCGACGGTGCGCTTGAACATCGGGACGCCCTCGGTCGAACGGGCATAGGGAAGGTTGTGATAGGTGATCCACACGTGGGTCTCCTTCTGGCCGTCAGTTTCCAGGCCGATGGGAATGTCGGGGTGGCCGTAGAAATTGTTCATCACGTCCACGATGTCGGCATTGGCGCGGCCCATCCGGTCGACGATGACTCCGAGGAGGTCGCAACGGCCCATATCCATATAGCGGTACAGCATCATCAGGGCGAAGAGGTCGTCGGTCGAACTGCCCATGTCGCAGTCGAGGATGATCCGGACGTCCTTCTGCTCGTAGTTGCTCCGGATGTTGATGCCCTTGCTGAAGTTGTAGACCGTATGCTGATGGTTTTCCCGGGCGAACTTGAGCGCCGCGGCGAGGCTGTCCTCCGGGAAGATCCGGGAGCTGTCGAAATAATATTTGCCCTCTTCGGCATCGTACCATCCGCCCACCATATTGTTGTGGGCGCGGGCGTGCTTGATAACGGCGGGGATGCTCTTCTTGTCGAAGTGGTTCTGGGTTTCCTTATAGGATACCGCGATACCTTTTGTCGGCTGGCGCAGCGAATCCAGGCTCACGGTGAAGCCCTCGGGGTACATCTGCCCCATCGCCCAGATTACGCTGGCGAGCTCCTTGTCGGTGAGTTTCTGCTGAGAGAAAACCGGGAATGCGGCGAGCGTCGCAAAACACAGAAGAGAAAGCAAACGTTTCATATGCATAACAGTTGAATGGTTAATCCTTACAAACTTACGCAAATTACCGGAAACATAAAATGATTTTCTATGAAAATAAACTATATTTGCAGACACGCGTAAAGAAACAGACGATCATGAAGAAATTATTCTATCTCCTGCTGACGGTTCTCCTCGCGGCCGTCTCCTGTAAGAAAATCGATACCGGCGGGTCCAAGATTCTCGTCCAGGCCATCTCCATGGATGACAAACTCTCCATCTCGCTCGACGCGACGACGGCATACCTGAAGGTTGCCGTCACCCCGAAAGAGGCCTCGCTGGCAAAGAACTGCAAGGTTGTATGCGAGCCGGAGGGAATTATCGAATGCGCACTGACGGCAGACGCGGTCGCCATCGATCCCAAGGCGACCGGTACAGCCACGCTGACCGTCAGCGCCAAGACCAACCCCGCTATCAAGGCGGAATGCACGGTGACCGTGACGGAGCATCCGGTAACGCCCTCATCCGTGAGCATCGTCAAGACCGACCCCCATTTCGTGGACGGTGTGCTTTGCCTCGCGGAGAACGAATCCTTCCAGCTGGAGGCGAAGGTCAGGGACGAAAATAACGCCGTCCTGTCCGAATTCCCGCTGCAGTGGTACATCGCCGAGGGAATGGAAGTATTCCAGAATCTGTGGGGCGAGACCGGCGAGATGAAAGCGGCCTCCCTGGGTGGCGCCTCCGCCCTTCTGGGCAAAGTCCGTGTGACGCTGAAAGACTTCCCGGGCATCTACGATGAATGCTATGTGAAGATCCTTCCGGTTCCGACCTCCATCAATGATTTCTACCTGACCGCCAACTACCGGTTCAACCCGGACAATGAGTTGATCCTGCGGAAAGACAAGTTCACGCAGTTCAACGTCGTTCTCAAGCCCGAGGGGTCTCTCCAGGCCTTCGAGGTCACCTCCAGCGACATCAGCGTTCTCAGCGCGACCGCCAGCTCCAAATCCGTCATGCTGAGAGGCCTCAAGAGCAGCAAGGACCCCGTGACGGTCACCGTCAGCTCTCCCTACGGCCCCAAAAAGGAATTCAAAGTCTATGTGTTCGATTACGACGGGACGGATATCAAGGAGGGCGACTATGTCTATTGCGACGGGACTCAGTTCGACCGTCGGGACTGCGGATTGAGATATGTCGGAAAGCCGAACATCTACGTGGACGCGGACAACAGAAGAACCACCGGGCCCAAGGCGCTTCCTTCCCACCCCTTCGGGTACAATTATGTCGGCGTGGTCGTATCGACATTCCTCCCGCAGGATAACGACTTCATGGGCTGCGGCTGGCTGGAGCACTGCCGCGACGGAGCCGGCGCGACGCAGCTGTACGAGTACCATAATTTCAGGAAAAGCAGTCTCGGCGGTTTTGCCGATTCCCCTTCCATCCACGCACTTGTCGTCAAGAAAGACCAGGCTTCAGAGAATTTCTGGTCGAAAAAGACGGAGCGGATCGCCTCCACGAATGACAAAAAAGACGGTCTGTTCCAGTATCAGCTGGTCAACACGGAGACTCCGACCCGCCTTGCTTTCAGCGAGGCCGAGGCCGACGACCTGACAAAGTATTGGAAGGAGGTATATGAAGGGCAAGGGTGGTCCGATTCCCCGGTTTATACTTATTGCGAAAGCGGTGTTGTCGGCTACCTCCTGCAGCGGTTCTACTCCAAACACGTGAATAATACTGATTTCCAAGTCATTCCCGCCATTCTTACCGATGCCTTTACCGGCGTTCCGACGATATCCGCGGGCAAGACCACCGGCTGGTTCCTGCCGGGCAACTATGAATGGGAGAAGACCGGATTGTATCTCGACGCCGTCAACGCCTCGCTGCAAAAGAGCGGCGGCACCGTCCTCTCCGGCAATTATTGGAGCACCTTCGAGCGCGACTACGCCCGTGCATATCGATACAACGTCGCTTCGGGCGAGATAAAGAGCGGTCTGGCCGCCAAAGACAAGGACAAGGCCTCTACCCGCGCCTTCCTATACCTGTAACCTATAGAAGGTCCCGGAAATAAGAGAGGTTGTCGAAAGAGGGCGTAAGTTCTCCGGACTCGATCCGATGGATAATCCCCACGACGCAGTCATTGACCGGCGTGGGGAATCCTATTTTGCGGCCGTAGGCGCAGACGGAGCCGTTGATGGCGTCCACCTCGGTCCGTTTCCCCTTCTCCAGATCCTGCAGCATGCTGGCCTTGAGGCGCGCGTGCTTGCGGATGGCGATGGGGATGATAAAACTGGAAATGGCCTTCTTGACCGGGCCGTGGTAGTCCAGCAGTTTCACGATATCCTTCCCCTGCACCGGCTCGATGCGGATGCCGCCGGCGGCGCAGACGTCGATGCATTCCTTGATGAGGGCCTGGACCACGGGGCGGGAACGCCGGTCGCCCGCCGCCTCGCCGAATGTGCAGCCCAGCACCGCGCTCATCCCTGAGAACGAGGCGTTGATGAGCAGTTTGCTCCAGCGCGTGCCGATGAAATTCTCCTCCACGTCCACGGGCCCCATCATCTCCAGCAGGGCCTTCACGTCCCCGAGATGCGGGTTCGGTTTCGGCGAAATACTGCCGAGCGAGAAAGTGAGGCTGTCCGGCGCGCTGGTCAGCTCGCACACCCCCGGGCCGGTCATTGTCGCGCCCCAGGCCACCGTGCATCCGAGCACCCGGTCCTCGCCCACGATCTCTCCGACAAGGAGTTCCGGCAGGCCGTTCTGCAGCGTGACGATCACGCCGTCCTCCGCCAGAAAGGGCTTCAGGAACGACACGACCTCCGCATTCTGCTGCTGCTTCGTCATCAGGAAAATGATGTCGTAGGTACCCGACATCTCCCCCGGAGTCATCGCCGTGACCCGCTGGGTAAATTCCACGGTACCGACTACTTTCGCCCCCTCCTCCTGCAGCGCCTTGACGTGCGCCGCATTGCGGTTGACGAGTTCAATGCTTCCTCCTGCTTTTGTAATGAATGCGCCAAGGATGGTCCCTAACGACCCGGCGCCGTATATGACTGTTCTCATCGTAAATCTGTCAATGTTATTCTCTTTCCCGAAGAAATCGCCCCCACGGGGCAGACGAGACGGCAGAGGTGGCAGCCGACGCACTTGGCGGCGTCCATCTGCGGACGGCGCGTGACGGGATCCATCCGGAGGGCCTGGTGACCGCCGTCGGAGCAGGAGATGACGCAGCGGCCGCAGCCGATGCAGCGGGAGCGCTCGAACCGGGGATAGACGCGGGTGTCGCGGTCGAGGTCGGAAGGAAGGCGGAATTCGGGAAGCCGTTCTCCCACCAGGTCGGCCACATGCTCCACCCCTCTGTCGGCCATATAGTTCTGCAGACCCGAGATCATATCCTCGACGATGCGGTAGCCGTACTGCATCACGGCCGTGCACACCTGCACGTTGCGGCAGCCCAGCTGGATGAATTCCAGGGCGTCGCGCCAGGTCTCGATGCCGCCGATGCCGCTGTACTGGATGTTTTTCATCATCGGGTTCTTCACCATCGCCAGGATATGCCGCAGGGCGATGGGCTTCACCGCGCGGCCGGAATAGCCGGAACCGGTCTGGCAGCCGTTCACCTCCGACCCCTCGCCCAGCGTCACGCTCTTGATGGTGTTGATGGCCGATATGGCGTCGGCACCGGCGAAGTAGGCACCCATCGCGGGATCCGATATGTGGGCAATGTTCGGCGTCATCTTGGGAATGACGGGAATCTTCACGCTGCGCTTGACATAGGCGGTGAAGAAGGTCACCAGTTCGGGATCCTGGCCCACGTCGCTGCCCATGCCGGTCATTCGCATCTGAGGGCAGGAGAAATTGAGTTCGACGGCGTCGCAGCCCGCCTCCTCGGCCATTTTCGCCAGCTCGATCCACTCATCCTCTTTCTGGCCCATGATGGAGGCGACGACGATCTTGGAAGGGTAATCCCGTTTGAGACGCCTGAGGATGTCGAAATCCACATCCACGGGATTCTCGCTGAGCTGCTCCATATTGCGGAAGCCGTAGAAGTCGCCGTGAGAGCCGTTCTTGTATACGGCGTCGAACCGGGGCGAAACCTCGCGGATATCCTGCAGGCAGATGGTCTTGTAGAATACGCCGGCCCATCCGGCATCGAAGGCCCGGGCGACCATCTCATAATTGGTGCAGACGGCCGAAGAAGCGAGGAAAAAAGGATTCTCGCAGCGAAGCCCGCAGAAATCGATCTCCAGAGAGGGAAGCGGCCTTGAGGGCGCCTCCGGCAACTGCGCGACGATCTCGCGGATCCGGATCGGGCGGTCGTAGTGGATGCAGGCCTTCTCGGCGGCCTCGAGCGCCTCTTCCGGGCAATCTTTCACCCAGGCGCGGGCGACGGTCTGATTGTCAAAACGCACGGCACGGACAGTCCGTGCAGGATCTCCGCTCCCGCACGCCTTGCTGCAAGGCGCATCGGAACAGAGCAGACAACGGGCGGATTCTTCCTGAATGTTCATCATACGGCGGACATTTTTTTAATGTCGCAAGTTAATGATTTTAGGCGAATCCGCCAAAAACCCCGTACGTTTCGGCTCGGACACAATGCCGAAGATATAGTTGCCGCAACCGGAAAAAGTGTTACTTTTGTAACCGGTATGTCAGGCAACCGATCCATTATTCTGCTGATTACGCTGATTCTGCTCCCATCGTGCATGAAGACCGCACCGGAAGGGCAGAATCCTTTTACGCAGGATTTTGCATCTCACTCGAATCTGCCGCAGATTCTTGTCCATACCGGCGGCAAGACCATCGGGCGACAATCCATCGACGCCACGTTCAGTATAGACGGGAAACTGCTCCAGGGCTCCATACACGGCAGGGGAAACCGAACCTGGCAATACGAAAAGAAGCCCTATAAGATAAATCTGGACCGCGAAGAAACCATCCTGGGATTCAACAAAAGCCGGGAATGGGTGCTGCTCGCCGAATATAGAGACCCTTCGTTCATGCGCACGGCCTTCATGTTTTCCCTGGCGCATCTTGTCGGAATGCCCTATTCCCTGAAGTACAGACACGTGGAACTGTATCTCGATGACGAGTACCAGGGGGTCTATGTGCTTGTCGAAAATGTCCGGCGCTCTCCTTCGCGGATTGACATTGCCGACGACGGGTTCATCATAGAAGATGACACATACTGGGAAAAAGAACCGGTCAGCTTCGAAAGCACGCTTGGCTTTCATTATACCTTCAAATACCCTGACAACCCGGATGACGGGCACCTGAAATCCATCTCCGCCTATATCGGCAGGATGGAACGTACGCTGCTCTCCGGCAACGGGGAGGATTATCTGGATATGGACAGTTTCGCCCAGTGGTATCTTGTCACAGAACTTCTGGGCGTATATGACCCCAACATATTTTATGTCCTCAGGTCCAAGGAAGAAAAACTGAGGATGGGGCCGGTGTGGGATGCCGAGAGCGCCCTTGGACTTTTCGGACGCGACGCTGACAATCCCCTGCCCGCCCCGGGCTCGATGGCGACCGGTTATCCCATTTGCAGCAACAGTTACTACTTTCCCTATCTTCTGCACAACCCGCTTTTTACCGACTGCCTCAAGCGGAACTGGGATGCACTGAAACCACTTCTTCCCCGTTTCAAAGAACAGATGCGCGACTTGTTCCAGGGGCTGGATGAAGCGCTCGAATGCAATTTCAGACGCTGGCCCGGCAATTACCCGCCGCGCTGCTGGGAGGCAGAATTCGCTTTCATTTTTGATTATTTCGAGCGCCGGGCCGCATGGTTTGACGGATACGTAAGCTACCTGGCCGCTCCGAAAGCGCTGATTCCCCTGGAGGCCGATATCTCCAACCCGTCATTTTCCGTCCCCGAGGCTGTCGATCTGGGTCTGAGCGTCCTATGGGCATCCTGCAATCTGGGCGCGGCCCGGGAGAGCGAAACCGGATACTACTTTGCCTGGGGAGAAACTCTTCCCAAAGAAAGATATTCCTGGAGCAGCTATGCGTATGGAAATGATTCCGGCACAGGATTCCAGAAGTACTGTTACACAGGGGGCGAGGCATGGTGGACCGGTGCAGGAGACGGTCCGGACGGGCTGGACGTACTGGAAGAGGCTGACGATCCCGCCCGCGTTCACCTGGGCGGCAAATGGCGTATGCCCACGCGCTGGGAACTCTGGGAACTTTGGGATTATCTCAGCTACGGCGAAGGACAGATTCACTACGAGTTCCGGGACGACATGTTCGGTTTCCGGATATCGAGTCCCGATACCGGCGGGAGCGTCTTCTTCCCCTGTGCCGGCAGGGTGGAAGACGGGAGTATTGAATATTTCGCAGCGGCCGGCTACTACTGGACGTCAAGCCTCGCCAGGAGTGTCGAATGCGGCCCGGCAGGGGCCTATTTCATAGGGGTTGACGGCGCCCGGGAGGCTGTGAATGAATGGCAATGCGGACGTTTCTATGGGATGCCGGTCAGGCCGGTCTGTGACAAATGAGAAAGCTTTCGCTCATATTGCCCCTCTTTCTGCTTCTCGCCTGTGTGGACGAGGAAATCTTTGACCCGGGAAAAAATCTCTCCGTGAAAGAAGAGGACCTTCTGTTCCGGCCCGGGCAAATGGTTGTCAAAGTCACACCGACGCTTTCTTCTTCCCTGGAGCGCCACACCGGCGGCAACGGCAAGATCAACCCAGTAGAAATTTCTGAGTTTCAGGAGGTTGCAGGCATAATCGGCATGGAGTCCCTGAAAAGACTTTTCGCTCCCGCAGGCGTTTTTGAAGCGCGCTCGCGGGCGGAAGGCATGCATCTGTGGTATCAAGTGTCATTCGACCCGTCATTTTCCGTAAGCAGGGCCCGGGACCTGATGGCGTCGCATCCCGGCATTTCCGCAGTGGAATGCGACCCGATGAAACGCCTGTATGCCGACACTGTCGTGGAATACGCCGCACCGTCCGGCGTCATCCTTTCCGGCGCCCCCTTCGATGATCCGCTTCTATACCGTCAGTGGCACTATTGCAATGATGGCTCGCGGGAAGGCACCGCACCGGGGTGCGACATCAACGTATTCCCCCTGTGGAAAGAAGGGGTTACCGGACGCGACGATGTCATCGTCTGTGTCGTTGACGGAGGCGTGGACGACACCCATGAAGACCTGGCCGGAAACATCTGGTTCAATCCGGAGATCCCGGGCAGCTGCGGCTATAATTTTTGCAACGACAGTCCCGACGTTACACCCGACGACCATGCCACCCACGTGGCCGGAACCATTGCCGCCGTCAATAACAACGGTCTCGGCGGCTGCGGAATCGCCGGGGGCGATCATGCCAAAGGAATCCCCGGTGTGAAAATCATGTCGTGCCAGATCTTTACCGGCAACGAGAGTGTCTGCAGTCCCGCCGCCGCCATCAAATGGGGCGCGGACCACGGCGCCGTCATCTGTCAGAACAGCTGGGGCTATCCCGAACTGGACGAAACGCCGGAATCGATAAAGGCGGCCGTCGATTATTTTGTCAAATATGCCGGGTTGGATGCCGAGGGTGTCCAGACCGGACCGATGGCCGGCGGGCTTGTGGTATTTGCCGCAGGAAACGAAAGACGCATGGCCAGTTCCTCGACCTATGAAAGCATCTTGAACGTAACCTCCCTCGGGGCCGGTTTCGTCAAAGCCCCGTATTCCAACTGGGGTGCCTTTGCCGACCTGGCCGCGCCGGGAGGGTACAAGCCCAACCGGGTCCTGAGCACCCTTCCCGGAAACCGCTACGGCTGGATGTCAGGGACCTCGATGGCCTGTCCGCACGTCTCCGGAGCTGCCGCGCTCGTCGTTTCCGCCTGCGGAGGTCCCGGGTTTACCCCGGCTGAGTTAAGACAACGTCTTGAAGAGTCCGCCCGCAACATTTCGGCCTACAATCCTGATTATTATCTTGGGCACGGTCTGGTAGATGTTTACGCCGCAGTCAACGCCCTCCCGAATACTTTCCCTGAATACTTTGAGGAAACTCCGGCAGATTTTATGTAAATTTGCGTTGTATGAAAGAAAGACTGGCATCACTTGACATCCTGCGCGGGGCGGATATGTTCCTGCTGCTGGCCCTGGGGCCTGTGATCAGGAGCATCTGCAAGTTATGCCCGGACGGGACCGCCTGGCTGGCTGGCCAGTTCCAGCACGTAGTCTGGGAGGGATTCGTCCTTTGGGATATCATCATGCCGCTGTTCCTGTTCATGTCCGGAATTACAATCCCGTTTTCGATGGCCGCCTACAGGGACGGACGCGCAAGGCCGGATGGGAAATTCCACCTTAAACTGCTGAAGCGTTTCTGCCTGCTCTTTCTCCTCGGATGGATCGTGCAGGGGAACCTGCTGGAATTCAGCTGGAAAGATTTCCACCCGTACGCCAATACGTTGCAGGCCATTGCCGTCGGTTACGTGGTCACGGCGCTGCTTTTCGTGTACCTCAAACCACGATGGCAGATTGTGGCCGGAGTCGCTCTTTTTGCCGCCTACTGGATTGCCTTCGCATGCACGGGTATGAATCTTGACCCGCAGGACAATATCGCCATGGTGGTGGACAAAGCCGTGCTGGGGTCACACCGTGACGGCGTCCGCTGGGCCATCGACGGAACCTGGCGCTTCGGCAGGAGCTACCAGTACACCTGGATACTCTCCAGCCTCAACTTCGCCGTGACGGTGCTTCTCGGGTGCTTTGCCGGGCAATTGCTGAAAAGCGGGAAACACGCGCCGGCGCGGCGGGCGCTGCTGGTCGCGGTGACGGGCGCGGCCCTTGTCGCCGCAGGCCTGGCCATATCCCCGGTATTCCCCATTATCAAGAAGATCTGGAGCAGCAGCATGACGCTGTTTTCCGGTGGAATTTGCTTCCTGCTGGTGTCGTTTACATATTATTTGGTTGATGTGCGTGGATGGCACAAAGGTGCCGATTGGCTTAAGATATACGGGATGAACGCCATCACGGCCTACTGCATCGGCGAGGTGGTCAAATTCACCTCCGTATCGGAGTCTTTGCTCCACGGCTTCGGCGGTCTTACCTGCTACCCGGTAATCATTGCTTTTGCCGACGCGGCGATTCTTTTCGGGATTCTCGCCGTTATGTATAAGAACAAACTATTCCTTAAAGTATGATAAAGAGATTTCTCCTTCTGATGGCGCTTGCGCTTGGTATCTGCGCATGCACGGATGATTACGGCTACAAAATCAAAGACGGAAGAATCGTGTACAATACTCCGCCGAGGCCGGCCGGACAGCAGAGCATGCTCGGCTTCGCCTGCGACCCGATCGACACCGTACGCATCGGTGTCATCGGCCTCGGGGACCGCGGCAAGGATGTCCCGAAGCGGATGGCCTTCATCGAGCACGCCTCGGTCAGGGCGCTCTGCGACCTCATGCCCGAACGGATCGAACGGGCCCAGAAGAGCCTTGTGAAGCGCGGCGCACCAAGGGCCATTCACGAGTTCTCCGGAGAGGAAGGGTGGAAGCAACTCTGTGAACTGGACGACATTGACCTTGTCTATCTCGCCGTTCCGTGGCAACTGCACACGACGATGGCCGTGTATGCCATGGAGCACGGCAAGCACGTCGCCGTCGAGGTGCCCGCCGCGACCAGTATCGAAGAGTGCTGGGCGCTCGTGAACACATCCGAGAGGACCAGGAAGCACTGCATGATGCTGGAGAACTGCTGCTACGACTTTTTCGAACTCACCTGCCTGAATATGGCCCAGCAGGGACTTTTCGGGGATGTGGTCCACGTAGAGGGGTCCTATCACCACAACCTTGACCCATGGTGGGACAACTACCAGGGCGACTGGCGTATGACCTACAACAAGGATCACCACGGCGACGTGTACCCGACCCACGGCATCGGGCCCGTCTGCCAGGTGCTGGGCATTCACCGCGGTGACAGGATGGAGGAACTGGTGTCGATGGACACCGGGGCCTTCGCCGGCCAGGCCAAGGCCGACGAACGCTATGGAAAGGGTGCCGTCAAATATGAAAACGGCGACCTTACTTCGACGATGATCCGTACCCATAACGGCAAGACCATCCTTGTAGAGCACGACGTCGTGACCCCGCGTCCCTACAACAGGATGTACCAGATTGTCGGGACGAAAGGCTATGCCAACAAATATCCCACCCCGGGCCTCGCCCTCGGGAGCGATGCCGCGGAGATACTCTCTTCAGACGACCTCAATGCCGAGAAATATATGAGCGACGAGAAGCGTGACTCCCTCCTCGCCGTATTCAAACACCCCATAGCCCGGGAGATAGAGGAGCTGGCCCGCAAGGTCGGCGGCCACGGCGGGATGGATTTCATCATGGACTACCGCCTGATCTACTGCCTCCACAACGGCCTGCCGCTCGACGAAGACGTCTATGACGCGGCGGAGTGGAGTTCGCTCGTGGAACTCACGGAGGTTTCCATCACCCACGGCTCCATGCCGGT
>JAEEGG010000597.1_pt1 | contig 111660 bp, 101 predicted proteins | sample 9134161 | NCBI WGS metagenome assembly JAEEGG01 (sample SAMN16246543, study PRJNA631951) | gut metagenome | biome: gut microbiome; feature: rumen; material: CR-attached | host: Bos | place: Iran: Karaj | collected 2018-10
AAATACTCTGTGTATTTCAAGGGAATGCAACGCAGCATGGCGGAAAACAGGCCAAAATCCGGTCGTTGAGCGGTAGTGTGAACACGCTCTAATATCAAAGCTCAAAGGAAGCGGGATCGACGTCCGTAAGCGGAACGGGTTCCGATTCCGGAACACGGCGCAGAGGATCATAGTCGAAACGGCGGCACTTGTCCCAAGGCTGCATGACCCCGTGATGGATACAGAGCACTTCATCATCCTGACCGGGGCGGCCATGCCGGCAATAGGAGCAGGAGGGTTCGATTTTACTGCGGAACAGCACAGCGGATCACCTCACCGGCATTATAGCTCAGAAACCGCCTTTTTTCTACCTCTTTTCACAAAAAACGCGGCGGTGAAAAGCAAGGCGGCAAAAAGGACGGGAAACGCCGCGCTATATGGCAGGAGCAGAACGCAGACAGCCATCATACCGCCGTGAAGCAGCCGCAGGGGAATATAGCGCACCACGGAAACTTCGCTACCCTCCAGCGAAGAAAACACCTGAAAGGCGGCGGAAAGTCCGCCCCAGCCGATCAGAAACGCGGCGACTGCCGCCGCCCGGGGACCGGACAGCAGCAGGATGCCGCCGGTCAACTCGAACATGCCCCGCAGAAGCGCGTCTTCCGGAAGAAATGCGCTGAGCACCCGGAAAAAGACGACGTAGGCGCAGATCAGCAGCACGGAACGCCCGCCGCCGAGAAAGGAGGCGGTGATTTTTCCGAATACGGGATCCGACGATGCGGCCTCCGGGCCGGATGCGCCTTCCGACGGCTGACGACCGATCCCGAGAATCACGCCCATTCCCAGGGAAACCGCCCATTGCAGCACAAGGAGGAGAAACGCCTGACGGTTTCCGCCAGGCAGTATGCTGCCGACAAGGCCGAACAGGAAGCCGGGACTGCAATTATCGGAAAACACCGCCAGCCGGCCGGCCTCCTCCGGCGAACACTTACCCAGCCGGCAGCAGGCTGCCGCAGCTTCCGCACCCACAGGAAAACCGCCCATGAGACCGGCCAGAAGCGCGGGAAATGCGCTCCGCCGTATGTGGAATACCCGCTCGAAAAGTCTTCCCGGTATATCCGTCAGGATATCCGGAAGCTCCAGCCGCAGCAAAAGATTCGTCAGGATCAGAAAGGGGAACAGCGAAGGGATCACGCTCCGGAGGCAAACTTCCAGACCCGCCTTTGCCGCCGCGGAGGCGGCGTCCGCGTGAAGGACCAGCAGGAGAAACGCCGCCGTAACCGGCAGAAAGAGCGTGAGATTCTTCAAAGACCGTCTCCGCATATCCCGACCCCCGCAAAGATAGAATAGGTGATATAAACCTATGCGGACAGGGAGGCGATCTTTCTTGAAGGGGATAACACTTGCGCTCCGAAAACTGACAGGCCCGGCGGATATCCCGCTCAGCTTCGACGGAGGTCTTCCGGAAATCCGGATCGACGCCATGCGCAGCCTGGTGATCGAACCGCATCGGGGCCTGCGCTCCTTTGCGGAGGAAAGTGTGCTGGTGGAGACCGGCGGCGGGCTGATCCATATTCGGGGAAAGGATATCGTGATGAAACGAATGACCTGGCGGGAGCTTCGCCTGCAGGGCGCTTTCAGCGCCGTTGAACTTGTTGCCGAACATGCGCTCTGAGCTGTGGCTGACGGAAGGGGTGCGGATGCAGGCCCTCTGCCGGGATCCGGCAGAGCTGATGACGGCGTTCTGTCTTGCAGGGATCGACGCTTCCGATTTCCGCTGCATGGGGGAGAACCGATACCGCTTCGATATCCCGGCGTACGCCGCAGACCGGGCGCAGGCGATCGGGAGCCGGACCGGCGCGGAGATTTCCGTGCTCCGCAGGGCAGGCTTTCTCCATTTTCTGCGCCGCTTCCGAAAACGGGCTTATCTTCTGCTGATCCCGCTTCCGTTCCTCCTGTGCTTCCTGTGGCTTTCCACCTGCCTATGGGAAATCGAAGTCAGCGGGAACCTGACCGTCAGCCACGGGGATATCCTCTCCGCTCTGGAGGCAGTGGGGGTCTATCCCGGCGTCAGTGGTCTTCATCTGGACAACGCGCAGATACGCAGCCGGATGCAGGAGGCCCTGGAAAAGCTCAGCTGGTGCACGGTGCAGGTCCACGGCAGCAGGGCACTGGTGGTCGTGCGGGAGCGGCGGCTGCCGCCGGAGATCGTGGACGATCATCTTCCGCGGGAGGTCGCGGCCGGAAAGACCGGCACCATAGAAAGCATGAACATCCTGGAAGGCAGGGCGCTGGTGAAGAAGGGGGATACGGTGCTTCGCGGCCAGACGCTGATCACCGGCGTTCTGACCGACCGGCAGGGTCAGACCCGGCGCGTTCACGCCATGGGACGCGTTTTTGCCAGGACTTGGTATATACTGAGCGCGGAAATGCCGCTGGAAATATGGGAAAAGACGTACACCGGCGAAGAAAGGGCGCTGTGCAGCCTGGAAATCGGCGATTTGCGGCTGAATTTTTACAATGACTGTAGCATTTCCGGGGATTGCTATGATAGAATACAGGAAAGCAAACGCCTGTCCGCTTTCGGACTGGCGCTGCCCCTGCGCTTTATCAGGACCCGCTGCCGCGCCTATGCGCTCTCTTCGCGGGAGCTCGGCGAAGAAGAAGGCGCTCAGCTTCTGGAGGATCGCCTGCTTTACCGGCTCAGCCTGGAAGCGCCGGAAGCGGAGGTCCTGGAAACCGGCTTCCAGCGGGAGCGGAGAGGGGGCGTGCTCCGCGTGACGATGCTGGCCCAGTGCCGGGAGAATATCGGCGAGGAGCGGGATATCAGCGGAACATAAGAAACTGAACAAAAGAGAGAGGAAACTATGGCGGAAAAAACCATCGGCATCGACCGGATCGAAAACCTGGTTAGCGTATTCGGCTCCTTCGATGAAAACCTTCATATTCTGGAAAGCGAACTCGGCGTACACATCACCGACCGGGATTCCGAGCTGCATATCGTCGGGGAGGAGGAGCCGGTCAGCTATGCGGAACAGGCGTTGACCGGACTTTTAGCCCTTGCCTCCCGCGGCGAACCGGTCACCACGCAGAATGTGCGCTACGCCCTGAAGCTGACGATGGACGGGCGGGCGGATCGGATCTCCCAGCTGGCGGACGACGTCGTCTGCATCACCGCCAAGGGCAAACCCATCAAGGCGAAGACCCTGGGACAGCGCAGCTATATCGAGGCGATCCGCAATAACACGGTGACCCTGGCGATCGGTCCGGCAGGCACCGGCAAGACATATCTGGCCGTCGCCTGCGCGGTGACGGCTTTCCGTGCCAAGGAAGTCAACCGCATCATTCTCACCCGGCCCGCGGTAGAAGCGGGGGAGAAGCTGGGCTTCCTGCCCGGCGATCTGCAGAACAAGGTCGACCCCTATCTGCGCCCGCTCTACGATGCGCTTTTCGACATGCTGGGGGCCGAAACCTATCAGAATTACCTGGAAAAGGGGAATATCGAGGTTGCGCCTCTGGCCTATATGCGCGGGCGGACTCTGGACGATTCCTTCATCATCCTGGATGAAGCGCAGAACACATCGCGGGAACAGATGAAGATGTTCCTGACCCGCATCGGCTTCGGAAGCAAGGCGGTCATCACCGGCGACGTTACCCAGATCGATCTCCCGCGGGACAAGGTCAGCGGCCTCAAGGAGGTCGTCAACGTGCTGCGGGACATCGACGACATCGAAATCTGCCGCCTGACCGGAGACGACGTCGTGCGTCACGCGCTGGTGCAGAAAATCATCGAAGCCTATGAAAAATACGAAAAGGGCCACCCGCGGGATACTGCGGCGACGGCGGCCCGGAGAAGAAGGCAAAGCTGATGGCACGTCATTCCATACTGATGAGCGGGGAAGTTCCCTATCCCCGCTGGGCTGCCCGGCTGGCAGGGCGCTGCATCCGCACGGTCCTGCGGCTGGAGGGCGTACGCGTTCCCTGCGAAATCAACGTTTTGTTTACGGACGACGCCGGCATCCGCGCGCTGAACCGGGATCTGCGGGATGTGGATAAGGCGACGGACGTGCTTTCTTTCCCGGCTTTCAACTTCACGCCGGAGGCCTTCGACCCATCGGACGGAGAATTCGACCCGGAAACCGCGCTGCTGCCTCTGGGCGACATGGCCCTGAATCTGGACCGCATCCGGCTGCAGGGAAAGGAATACGGCACCGGAGAAAAACACGAGACCGCCTATCTGACCGTGCACAGCGTTCTCCACCTTCTGGGCTACGACCACATGGACGAGGGAGAGGAAAAGCGGCGGATGCGCGCGAGAGAACGGGCGATCATGAGGACGATGAGACTATGAAAATCACAAAAACCGGAGTATTCACCATCGCGGGGCGCCCCAATGTGGGAAAAAGCACGCTGGCCAACTATATCGCGGGGGAGAAGATCGCCATCGTCTCCCACAAACCGCAGACCACCCGCAGCCGCATCAGCGCCATTTGCCAGCGGGAGGACGCGCAGCTCGTCTTTCTGGATACGCCGGGTTATCACAAGCCGAAGAACGCCCTGGACAGCTATCTGGACAGGATCGTGGAGAGCAGCGTGGCGGACAATATGGACGCCGTGGTGCTGATGGTGGAGCCGATTGCCAACGTGGGCAAGCAGGAGCAGGCGCTGATCAAAATGATCCGCGGCTCCGGTTCTCCCGCCGTTCTGGCCATCAACAAGTGCGACACGGTGAACAAGCCGGAGCTTTTGGCGGTGATGAGCGCTTATGCCGAAGCGGGGGATTTTGCCGAGATCATCCCCATCTCCGCAAAAACCGGAGAGGGCGTGGAGGAGCTGCTGACGATCCTTCGGGGCTATGCCGCCGAGGGTCCGCAGCTTTTCCCCGACGATATGGTGACGGATCAGCCGGACCGGCAGATCGTGGCGGAGATCGTGCGGGAAAAGCTGCTGTACTGCCTGGAGCATGAGATACCCCACGGCACTGCCGTGGAGGTGGAGCGCTTCAGCGAGCGGGACGACGGGATCATCGACCTTGAGGTGACGATCTACTGCGAAAAAGCCAGCCACAAGAGCATCATCATCGGGCGGGGCGGCAGCATGCTCAAGCGCATCGGCGAGCTGGCCAGAAAAGACGTGGAGCGCTATATGGGCACCAAGGTCTACTTCAAAAGCTGGGTCAAGGTGAAGGAAAACTGGCGGGATCAGGACGCTATGCTGCGCAACTTCGGCTATCATGAGTGAGATCGTGCTCAAAGGGCTGGTGCTGCGAAGCGCGGATTACAAGGAAAGCAGCAAGATGCTCACGGTGCTGACAGACGCTCTGGGAAAGATCAGCGTCTCTGCCCGCGGCGCGACCCGTCTCAAAAGCCGCATCAGCGCCGCATGTCAGCCCCTGGTTTTCTCGGAAATGACCCTTTCGGAGACTAAGGAACGGTATTATCTGAAGGAAGCTTCCACCCTGGAAACGTTTTCCGGCCTCACCGCTGATCTGAAAAATTACGCACTGGGATGCTATTTTCTGGAGCTTCTGGACGCCTCCTGCCCGGAGACCGTGGAGGAGCCGGAAGCGCTCACCCTGGGCCTCAACGCGCTATGGCTGCTATCTGAGGGCAAAAAAGAGCCGCAGCTGGTGAAAAGCGCCTTTGAGCTGCGCCTTATGACGCTGCTGGGCTATCAGCCGGAAACGGAGCAGTGCGCCGCCTGCGGCAAAGCGAAGCCGGATGTTCCGGCGCTGGACCTGCGGGGCGGCGCGCTGTATTGCCGCGACTGTGCCCTGAAGGCGCTGGCCGAGCGGCCAATGACGCTGGACGAGCCCTCCCTTCTGGCGATCCGCCACATCGTTTCCGCGCCGAGAAAGAGCGTTTTTTCCTTCCGCATCAGCGACAGCGGACTACGCCGGCTTTCCGATGTGGCGGAAGGCTATGTCAAGGAACAGCTGGAGCGTTCCTTCCGAACGCTGGACTATTATAAAAGTCTGTAACGGTGAATAGATATGATTACAAGAGAAGAATTCTATGAAAAATCCATGCGAACACTGGAGCTGCCGCAGATCCTGAAGCTCCTTCAGGAGGAGGCGGTCTGTGAAGCGGCCAAAGACGAAGCCCTGAAGCTGCGGCCTGCGGATATCCGGACGGAGGTCAGCGAAAAGCTGCAGGAGACCTCGGACGCAAAGAGGCTCATTTCCCTGAAGGGAACGCCCCCTCTATCCGATATCCGGGAAGTGACCGGCAGCCTCTCCCGGGCCCGCCTGGGCGGCATGCTCAATACAAGGGAGCTTCTGGATATCGCCGGCGTCCTTCGGGCAGCAAGGCAGATGAAAAGCTGGACCTCCGACGAAGCCGGGAGCCTGACCGGCCTTTTCGGCGCCCTGATCGCCAACAAATTCCTGGAGGAGAAGATCACCCTCTCCATCGTGGGGGAGGAAGAAATCGCCGATGCGGCCAGCAGCGAGCTGGCCTCCATCCGCCGCCACATGCGGGCGGCCAACGCCCGCATCCGGGACGTGCTGAATAAGATCATCACTTCGCCCTCCTATGCCAAGGTCCTGCAGGAACCCATCATCACCATGCGCTCCGACCGCTATGTGATCCCCGTAAAAGCGGAGCACAAGGGCGCTTTGGGCGGGCTGGTGCACGACGTATCCTCCAGCGGGCAGACGATTTTTATCGAGCCCATGCAGGTGGTGCAGGCGAACAACGAGATTCGGGAGCTCCAGGCGAAGGAGAAGAAGGAGATCGAACGCATCCTGATGGAGCTGAGCAATGACGCCGCCTCCTTTGAGGAGGACATCCTGTGCGATCAGCATGTTCTGGTGCGTCTCGACCTCGTTTTTGCAAAGGCAAAGCTCAGCTACCGGATGCGGGCAGATGCGCCGAGGCTCAGTGAAGACGGCTGCATCAGCCTGAAACGCGCCCGGCACCCCCTCATCGACCCCAAAAAAGCGGTCCCCATCGATATCTCCGTGGGCGGGCAGTTCGACACCCTGGTGATCACCGGCCCCAACACCGGCGGGAAGACCGTCAGCCTGAAAACGCTGGGGGTCTGCTGTCTCATGGCCGCCTGCGGCCTCCATATCCCCGCAGACAGCGGCAGCGCCGTGCCGGTACTGAAAAAGGTGCTGGCCGACGTGGGGGATGAGCAAAGCATCGAACAGTCCCTGTCCACCTTTTCCTCCCATATGAGCAACATCGTCGGAATGCTGAAAGAAGCGGATGAAGACACGCTGATCCTCTTTGACGAGCTGGGAGCGGGCACCGATCCGGCGGAAGGCGCGGCGCTTGCCATCGCCATTATTGAATATGCCCGCAGCCAGGGGGCCAGGATCGCCGCCACGACCCATTATGCGGAGTTGAAGGTCTACGCAACCGCCACCGCCGGCGTCATGAACGCCTCCTGCGAGTTCGATGTGGAGACCCTTCGCCCCACCTACCGTCTGCTCATGGGTATTCCCGGAAAATCCAACGCCTTTGAGATCTCTCGCCGGCTCGGCCTGGACGAGAGCATCATCGACGACGCCAAGGGGCGGATGGCCTCGGAGCAGACGGACTTTGAACAGGTGGTGTCCCTGCTGCAGAAGGAACAGCAGAAGATGGAGCAGGCAAAGCTGGAGGCGGAAAAACTTCGTCTCCAGGCGGAGGAAGACGCCAGAGCGGCCGCCGAACAGCGAAAAGCGGCGGAGGAGGAACGGCAGAAGGCCGGCGCCGGCGCCAGACGGGAAGCGGACCGTCTGCTGCGGGAGGCAAAGCGCGTCTCCGATGAAGTGTTCGACGAGCTGAACGAGATGCGCAAGAAGGCTGTTCGGGCGGAGAACGCCCAGCAGATCAACGAAGAACGCGTCAGTCTCATGAAGAAGCTGAACGACGCGCAGGACAGTCTGGGCGTTTCCCATGACGAGGAGGAGCTTTCGCAGAAGCCCACACGCCCGGCCAGGGCCGGCGACACGGTTCTGCTGCTGAAGCTGGGCACCCAGGCCAGCGTGATCTCCGCCGGCGCGGACGGTACCCTGACCCTGCAGGCAGGCATCCTTCGCATCACAGCCAAGCAGGAGGAAGTTCGCCTCGTGGAGGAGGCCGAAAAGGTCAAGCTCAAATTCAAGAAAAAAACGGACGCGCAGATCCACAGGCTGGCGGTCAGCCCGGAGGTGGACCTGCGGGGCAGCATGACGGACGAAGCGCTGCTGATGCTGGAACGGTATCTGGATTCCGCGAGGACGGCGAAGCTGCCCAGCGTGCGCATCATCCACGGCAAGGGTACCGGCGCTCTGCGCAAAGCCGTTCAGGATTATCTCCGCCGCGATCCCGGTGTCAAAAGCTTCCGGCTGGGACGTTACGGAGAAGGGGAAGACGGCGTCACCATCGCGGAACTGAAAATATGATGCCGGTGTTCTCACACAGTCGGACGCTGCGTTTTCCCGGCAAAGAGAATTATCTGCAAACGACATTTGCCGGCAGATTCCGCCGTCGTTTATCGGCACTTTGACTATTGACGGATGAAGGATTCCTTGCTAGAATGTTTTAGTGTAAAAGTGACACACAGGGAAAAACAATGTAAAGGTCGTGACGCCGTATGTACATGAAGACGATTACCGTCAACAATCAGGTGGGACTCCATGCCAGACCTGCGACTTTTTTCATCCAGAAAGCCAACGAATTCAAAAGCTCCATCTGGATCGAAAAAGAGGAGCGCAAGGTTAACGCCAAAAGCCTTCTCGGTGTACTCTCTCTCGGCATTGTCAAGGGTACGGATATTTCCATCGGCGCGGAAGGTCCCGATGAAGAAGCGGCTGTGCTGGCTCTTCAGCAGCTGATCGAGACGGACTTCAGGGAATTTGCCGGCTGACCGTATCCCCGTCTGCATCATCCGTTTGATTCATGAGAGTGACCGTAAGGCAGGCCATGCTGGTATGGCCTGCCTTACGTACAAAAATGCATGGGGAAGGAGGGGAGTCCCGCGGAATCGATCCTGACCGCCCTTGCGGCATTTGCCGGCGGAGCGCTTGTTTCCTGGGTGAATTTCCTTCTTCTTCGGGCGCTCATGAAGGCGAAAGGAGAGACGGGAATCGGCCTTGCCTCTCCCTTGCGCATGCTTATGAGCGCCGCCTACCTCCTGATTCTGTACTATGTCGGCAAGCATACGGAGCTCAATCTCACCGCGCTGCTGGTGGGCGGCGCCCTGGGACTGACCGTGACGCTGCTGCTCTTCACGATTCTCCTTACGGGGAAAATGAACGGGCAGGGAAAGGAGTGATGATGAATGGGTGAAGCCTCCGAGCCGGTCATCCGCATTTTCGGCATTCTGGATGTGACCGGGGAAGTGATCGCCATGTGGGTATTCCTGGCTGTGGCGGCGGTGATATCCCTCGCAGTCACCCGGCGGCTGAAGGAACGGCCGGGAAAGCTGCAGAACCTGCTGGAGATCGCTGTGGAAGCCCTGGATAATTTCTTCGCGGGCATACTGGGTCCGGAAAACGGACGGCGCTACCTTTTTTTCCTCGGTCCGCTGTTTTGCTTTATCCTGCTTTCCAATTATTCCGGACTTGTGCCCGGCGTCGGGCTCAGCAAATATATCAAAGCGCCCACTTCGTCCCTTTCCGTCACCCTGGGGCTGGGCATCGTTACCTTTATTTTCCTGCAGGCGGCGGGCGTCCATGCCGGCGCAAAACATTATCTCAAGCATTTTCTGACCCCGGTGGTCCCGCTGCTGCTGCTGGATGAGCTCATCAAGCCCGCCTCCCTGGCCCTTCGTCTGTTCGGCAATATCTTCGGCGAGGAAACCGTGATGGAAAACCTCTATCATCTGCTTCCCATCGGCGCTCCGATCATCATGATGGTGCTCAGCCTCTTGTTCTGCGCCATTCAGGCCATCGTCTACACCATGCTCACAGCCTCCTATCTTCAGGAGTTCATAGAAGAATAAGCCTTTTCACAGAAAGGAGAATCCCCTATGACCGATTCCGCCATTATCGCCCTTGCCGCGGCCTTCTGCATCGCAGTGTCCACCATCTTCCCCGCCCTTGCGCAGGGCAAAGCGGCCCGCGCCGCGCTGGAGGGTATCGCCCGTCAGCCGGACGCCGCCAAGGATATCCGCAGCGCGCTTCTTCTGTCCCTGGCGCTGATGGAAGCCCTCACCATCTACGGTCTGCTCATCGCGTTCATGCTGGTGGGTAAGATCGGCTGATCGGGACGATGACCATTCAGCTCAATATTCTGATCTGGACTGTCATCTGCTTCTGCGCTTTCATGCTGATCCTCTGGCGTCTGCTGCTGAAACCGCTTTTGACCTTTATGGACGCCAGGAATGCGAAAATCGCCCATGCCCGCAGTCTGGACAAGTCGTCGGAGCGAGCGGAGCTTCGCGCGCAGGCGGAAGCTCTGGCCCTGGCGGAGGCGCATCGCAGATCGGAAGAACGGAAGCAGGCAGTCCAGTCCCTGCGGGAGGAAAGCCGGCTGGAAAGGGAAGCGAGAGACAGGCGATTCCGGCAGGAAACACAGGCGCGTCGTGAAGAAGCGGAGGCGGAAGCCGCCGCGCTCGTTCCGCAGCTGGCCGTCTCCCTGAAGGATCACGTGGATACTTTTACGGATAAGCTGATGGCTTTCGGAGAACGCTGAATGCAGCTTATTTATGCCTTGATCAACTTCCTCATCCTTGCTGTGGGGCTTTGGATCGTAGGAAGGAAAACGGTCCTCAGGCGTTTTGCCGAACGACGGGAACGCATAGGCCGCGAATTGGACGAAGCAGAGGCTCTGGAGGCCGCTGCGGTTTTGCCGTCTTCCGAAATCGATGAACCGCAGCCGGAGGATACGCTTGAAGGACCGATAGCGGATGCGGATATGGAGATACTGCGCCGCTCCATCTCAGAGGAAGAACAGCAGGCGGAGGAGCTGCACCGACAGGAGCTGGAGGACCTGCAGCGCGAAGCCATGGGCAACGCCAGAGATCAGGCGGTCAGGTCCCTCGTGCTGGAGCTTGGGGCCCATTTGACGCAGGAACCGCAGTTGTCACGCATCCGCGCGCTGGAACCGCTGTTCGCCGAGCGCATTCTGGAGAATATCTCCATCACGCCCGGCGATATGTGCTACCTGATGCATCACGATGTGCTTTATGTCACCCTTACCTCCGCGTTCCCGCTCCCGGATGATCTGGTCGAGCTGATCGGAAAACGTACCACAGCACTCCTGCGGGAAGTCGGCGGCAAGCCCTCCTACTGGGTCAAGGTCGATCCGGACCTCATGGGCGGCATTCGTCTGCGCATCGGTGATACCGTGTATGATATGACGGTGGAAAACCGGCTCTATCATCTGGAAAAGGACCTGACGAAACGGCCGATCGACAAGCTGCTGGACAAGGAAAGCATCCTGCAGGACCTGATGGAGGGCATAGAGGAGGCGCAGCCGAAGCTGGACACCTTCCAGCTGGGCCGGGTCATCAGCGTTTCCGACGGCATCTGCTGGCTGGACGGCCTTGCAGATATCATGTACGGCGAGGTGGTGGAGTTCGATTGCGGCGAGCGGGGCATGATCCTGGAGATCGATCCCCAGCGCATCGGCTGCGTGGTCTTCGGCAGCTATGAAATGATCGAAAGCGGCAGCCGTGTCCGCCGCGTCGGGCGGATCGCCAGCGTACCGGTGGGCGAAGCTCTGCTTGGTCGTGTGGTGGACCCCCTGGGGCGCGCCATCGACGGAAAAGGCCGCATCCGCACCGAACTGAAACGGCCCATAGAAAACCCCGCGCCGGGCATCCCGGACCGGAAATCCATATCCGTTCCGCTCCATACCGGCGTCAAGGCGGTGGACGCGCTGGTGCCCATCGGCAGGGGACAGCGCGAGCTGATCATCGGCGACCGTCAGACCGGGAAAACCGCGCTGCTGCTGGACGCCATCATCAATCAGCGGGGGAAAAACGTAGCCTGTATCTATGTAGCGATCGGTCAGAAGGAGACCTCCGTGGCGGAATTCCGGGATAAGCTGGTAAAATACGGTGCCATGTCCTACACCACGATCGTCAGCGCCCCGGCCTCCAGTTCCGCTTCCCTGCAGTATATCGCGCCCTTTGCCGGCGCGGCCATGAGCGAGTATTTCCTCTATTCCGGGCGGGACTGCCTGATCATTTACGACGATCTGTCCAAGCACGCCGTGGCTTACCGTGAGTTGTCCCTGCTGCTCCACCGCCCCTCCGGACGGGAAGCCTATCCCGGCGACGTGTTCTATCTCCATTCACGGCTTCTGGAGCGTGCCGCCAGGCTGTCGGAGGAAGCGGGCGGCGGCAGCGTGACCGCCCTGCCCGTCATAGAGACGCAAATGGGCGATATCTCCGCCTATATCCCCACCAACGTGATCTCCATCACGGACGGTCAGATCTTCCTGGAGACAGACCTTTTCAATTCCGGCCAGCGGCCCGCTATCAACGTGGGGCTTTCCGTCTCCCGTGTGGGCTCCGCCGCGCAGACGCCTCTCATGAAGCAGGTTTCCTCCAGGCTGCGTATGGAGCTTGCCCAATACCGGGAGCTCTCCACCTTCGCCCAGTTCGGCTCCGATCTTGACGACGATACGCGGAAGGTCCTGAATTCCGGCGAGCGGATGATGGCCGCCCTCCGGCAGCGGCGGTACGCGCCGCTGGAGGACTGGAAACAGGCGCTGCTGCTCTTTGCCGTCTCCGAGGGCTTCGCTGACGACGTTGATCCTGAAAACATGGAGGAATTCGAGGACAGGCTCTATTTCCACATGGAGGGAAGGGAGCCGGAACTGGTGCAGAAGCTGAAAAGCGGCAAGAAAATGGATGCGGCTTTGATTTCCAGCGTTAAGGACGCGCTGACCCGGTTCCGGAAGGAGGACAACAGCTATGGCGACCTTGGTTGACCTCCGGAAACGTCTCCGCGGCGTTCAGACCATCTGTCAGCTGGCCGGAGCCATGCGCAGCGTATCCTCCGCAAAGCTCGCGCGGCTGAACAGCGCAGTATATGCTTTTTCGCCCTATGCGCAGGGCTGCAGGGAATTGATGGAGGCTTCCGGGGCGGCGATCCCCGTGATCCCCGGCGCAGAGGGACGGACGCTCGCGGTGCTGCTCTCCGGCAACCGCGGTTTATGCGGTAGCTATCATAATGAACTGTTCTCCTATTTTCATTCGCTTTCCATTTCCGCAGAAACCTGGTTCATCACCGGCGGCAACAAAGCTGCCGCCCATCTGAAAGAGCGCGGAATACCCGTTCTGGAAGAATTCCCGATTTCCGACGTGCCGGAATATGCGGAAGCGGAAGCGCTGACGGAGCGCATCCTTTCACTGTATCTATCCGGCAGGGTGAACCGCGTTCTTTTCGTTTACAGCGAAGCGGTGAACGCCATGAGTCAGAAGCCCAAATGTCTGGAGCTGCTTCCCGGCGAAGGTTCGGGAGCAGCACAGGATATTCTCTGGCTTCCCGATCCTGCGACGGTCTGCGAGGGACTGGCGGAATTCTGCCTTCGTGCGCAGGTGTACTATCTTCTGCTGAAAAGCGCCATGGGCGTTCAGGGAGCGACGCTGAGTTCCATGCGCTCCGCTTATGACAACGGAATGGATTCCGCAGCGGAGCTGGAGCGGGAAATCAATCGACTGCGGCAGACCAAGGTCACCGCCAGCGTTATCGAAACTTCAAGCGGCCTGTGGCTGGAAGGGGAGGGATAAGCATGTCCGCCGGTAATAAAGGATTGATCACCCGCATCAGCGGGCCGGTCGTGGACGTGACCTTCCAGCAGGCGGAGGAAACGCCGGAGCTCTTCAATTCTCTGGAGGTGGAGACCGGAAACGGCAAGCTGGTGCTGGAGGTCCTGCAGCAGCTGGGCAACGGCAGCGTGCGCTGTATTTCCATGCATGCCACGGACGGGCTCTCCCGCGGGATGTTTGCCACGGATACGGGGAACCCCATCACCATCCCCGTCGGCGAAGAGACCCTCGGCCGGATGCTGAACGTCAACGGCGATCCCATCGACCGGGAAGGGGACGTTCCGACGGCCTTGCGCTGGCCCATTCATCGAAGCGCGCCGCCTTTTACGGAAATCGTTCCGGGCGGTGATCTGCTGGAGACAGGGATCAAGGTCATCGACCTGATGACGCCCTACACCAAGGGCGGCAAGATCGGCCTGTTCGGCGGCGCCGGCGTGGGCAAAACGGTGCTCATCATGGAGCTGATCCGCAATATTGCCTTTGAGCACGACGGGTTTTCCGTCTTTGCGGGCGTGGGCGAGCGTTCACGCGAGGGAAACGATCTCTGGCAGGAAATGAAGCAGTCCGGCGTTCTGAACAAGACCGCGCTGGTTTTCGGCCAGATGAACGAGCCGGCCGGGGCCCGTCTCCGCGTGCCCCTGAGCGGCCTGACCCTTGCGGAGTATTTCCGGGAAAACGCGCACAAGGATGTGCTGCTGTTCATCGATAATATGTTCCGCTTCACCCAGGCGGGCTCTGAGGTATCCGCCCTGCTGGGGCGCATGCCCTCTGCGGTGGGTTATCAGCCCACCCTGGCGTCGGAAATGGGGCAGCTGCAGGAACGCATCGTGAGCACGGTGAACGGCTCCATCACCTCGGTGCAGGCTATTTACGTCCCTGCAGACGATTTGACGGACCCGGCTCCCGCCACTACATTCTCCCATCTGGACGCTACCACCGTCCTGTCCCGCGCCATTGTGGAACAGGGGATCTATCCTGCCGTCAGCCCCTTGGAATCCAGCTCGCGGATGCTGTCGCCGGACATCGTCGGCGACCGTCATTATCGCGTTGCCCGGGAGGTCCAGCGGCTGCTCCAGCGCTACAATGAGCTGCACGACATCATCGCCATCCTGGGCATGGATGAGCTCTCTCCGGAGGATAAGCAGATCGTTCGGCGCGCAAGAAAAGCGCAGCGTTTCATGAGCCAGCCCTTCCATGTCGCGGAGGGTTTTACGGGTCTTGCGGGACGTTTTGTCCATCTGGAGGATACGATCAAGGGCTTTGAAGCGATCCTCGGCGGCGAATGCGACAGCCTGCCTGAACAGCCCTTCCTGATGGCCGGCACTATCGAAGACGTCTTCGCCGCCGCAAAGGAGCAAAGCTGATGGCAGGCGAACTTCGCTTCCAGCTGCTGACGCCCATGAAGGAGGTCGTCTCCTGTACCTGCGATACGGTAAATCTTTTTGAAAAGGACCCTGCGGAGGGCTGGGGCGGAGGCGGCATCGGCATTCGCCGCGGCCATCTCCCGGCGGTCATTGCTCTTGCGGAGGATGGGCCGATCCGGGTGCTCACAGAGGGAAAGCTCGTCTTTTCCGCCCGCGTCCGCGGCGGTTTTGCCCGCGTGGACGCCGAATCCGTCACGGTGCTGACGCCGGAGGCGGAAGTGTCTGCGGAAGAATAAACCGGCGGCAAGGACCATGTCCTTGCCGCCCAACGCTTCATCTTCATAGAATTACGCGGCCGTCTCGCAAAAGACGGCCGCGTATGTGTTCAGTTCATCGTTCCGGGCGTACCCTCGTTCATGACGCCGGGGAAACCCTCCTGCTCGATACTTGCAAAGTCGCTTTCGGAAAGCCCATCCCGTTTCAGCATGGTTTCCAGCACGTCAATATCCGTGTCCACGTCCAGCGTGTCGTGCAGATACAGGTTGTCCAGCTGTTTGCGGTAGGCGGAAATAATGGTATCCATGGTAGCTTCGATCCGCTCTTTCGTCTGGGAAAGCTTATCGCCCTGAAAGCCCTTTTCCTCAAAATCCGCATAGCTGTCCAGCAGCTTGAGGGTCGTGGGGAAGTAGTAGTTGAGGAAACTGCTGATCTGCGGCTGTTTTTCCGGGTCCTGTCGGACCGCATTGAAGATGGCGGCTGCCAGTCCTCGGATCTGAACCGCTTTTTCCAGCATGTCCCTGTCGCGGATACGGCCGCAGGCCCGCTCCATCTCTTTCAGCAGCAGGTCATATTTGTCTTCTTCCCGTCCAGGTTCATCCGATACCTGAGAAACGATCTGATCCTCCGCCTTGGTCTGGTCCAGAATCAGTACTCCCTTGGCCTTGTCAAAATAAGCGGAACCCGGCAGGTAACCCCGTTCGACCATTTCATCCAGCTCGCGGATCAGCGTTTTTTCTTTCACGCCTGCGGCGGAGGCCAGAGACTTCAGGTCCACGTAGGCTTTATCCCCGATGATCTTCACGATGTTCTGGTAAAGCCGCTCCTTCTTATCCTTGGAATGGGCTGCAAAGAGCATCCCGCCGCCGCCCAGGGCGACTGCGATCCACTGAAGGATTTTCCAAAGAACCCCGGAACCGGCAATGGCATAGATGCTGCCGAAAACGCCGAGGGCCAGGAACACCCACCCCAGGGTAAACAGCGCTTTCTTTCCCTTGGAGATATGCTGTATCCCATCGTCCGGCTTGTCCTTTTCCTGAGTCTGGGCCGGCTTCTGCTGTGCCTGGGCCGGTCTTTGCTGCGGCTGCGGTTTGGGCTGCACGGGCTGCTGCGGGACCGGCTGCGGCTGCGCGGGCTGCTGTGTCTGTTGCTGCTGCGGCCCCATGGGATGGTGCACGGTGGGGACGGGCTCATGCACGACCACCGGCTCTCCCTCTCTGGCAGCGCGGGAGCGGGAGGAGGAATTGGATGCATATTTCTGTCCCGCACGGCTGGAGGAAGCCCTCGTCGCGTCGGGAGTGCCGTTATTCCGAAATCCCTCCTGAAGCGACATGAAAAGCCTGCCCAGCACATCGTTACCGGTCAGCTTCATAATCAGGAAAAAGAGACCGACCGGGAAAGCGTTGACAGCCAACAGCACCGCAGTCACGACCCACGATACGATGTTGGCGTCTTCATTCACTTTGTTTGGCTTCTTGTTCCCGCTCATCTTTTCCCCCGAAATATCGAATGTTGTTCTCTGTCTTACTCTGCCTTCGGTCCGGCGTTGACGATGGTATCCGGCATATTGGTGTATTTCTTGAAGTTCTTGATAAAGCTCTGGGCCAGCTCCTTCGCGGCGGCTTCGTAGGCCTGGTCATTCTGCCACAGCGCCTTCTGGCTCAGGAATTCGCTGGGCACGCCGGGGCAGGTCTTGGGAACGGAGAGGCCGAAAATCGGGTCCTTCTCGAATTCGCTCTTTTCCAGTTCGCCGTTGAGGGCCGCCGTGACCATGGCGCGCGTATAAGGCAGCTTCATGCGGAAGCAGCGCTCCATGCCGTATCGGCCGCCTGCCCAACCCGTATTGACCAGATAGACGTTCGTTTCATGCTCCTCGATTTTCTTGCCCAGCATTTCCGCATACACGGAGGGATGCAGGGGCAGGAAGGGAGCGCCAAAGCAGGTGGAGAAAGTGGCCTGCGGCTCCGTGACGCCGCGTTCGGTTCCGGCGACCTTGGCGGTATAGCCGCTGACATAGTGATACATAGCCTGTTCCTTGCTGAGCTTGCTGATGGGCGGCAGTACGCCGAAAGCGTCCGCCGTGAGGAAGATCACCGTCTTGGGATGGCCGCCGACGCCGGGGATCGCGCAGTTGGGGATAAACGTCACCGGGTATCCGGCGCGGGTATTCTCCGTCAGGGAAGCGTCGTCAAAATCGAGGATACGGGTGTCGGGGTCCATGATGACGTTCTCTACCAGCGTCCCGAAGCGGACGGCGTTCCAGATCTGCGGCTCATTTTCCTTGCTGAGGCGGATGCACTTGGCATAGCAGCCTCCTTCGATATTGAAAACGCCCTTGTCGCTCCAGCCATGCTCGTCGTCGCCGATGAGCTGGCGGTTGGGATCGGCGGAGAGTGTCGTCTTTCCGGTGCCGCTGAGGCCGAAGAAGATAGCCGTGTCGCCATCCTTGCCGATGTTCGCGGAGCAGTGCATGGAGAAAACGCCCTGCTTGGGCAGGAAATAGTTCATCACGGAGAAAATGCTCTTTTTGATCTCGCCCGCATACTGGCTGCCGGCAATCAGCACGATCTTCTTCTCGAAATTCAGGAGGATCGCAGCTTCAGAGTGGACGCCGTCCACTTCCGGGATGCACTTAAAGCCGGGCGCGGCGATGACGGTGAAGCCGGGCGCAAAATCCTTCAGTTCTTCTTCCGTGGGGCGGACAAGCAGCTGATGGATGAAGAGATTCTGGCTGGCCAGCTCATTGACGACGCGAACGGGCAGATGATAGGCAGGATCGGCGCCTGCGAAGCCGTCGAACACAAAAATGTCCCGCCCCTGCAGATAGGCGGTCAGCTTCTGATAGATGGAATCAAACTTTTCAGCGGAAATCGGTACATTGATCTTGCCCCAGTCCACGTCGTTATGAATGCAGGGCACGTCCACCACATAGCGGTCGTCCGGGCTGCGGCCGGTGTATTTGCCGGTGTTGACGACCAGAGCGCCGGTTTCGCTCAGGGTGCCTTCGCCCCGTTCCACCGCTTTTTCCGTCAGCACGGCAGGGGAGGGCTGGTAATAAACCGCTTTGGGGGCGATGATCCCCAGGGATTCGATGTACTTCAGCATAGGGTATTTGCTCCTTTCAGACATTTGAGTTCTGTCCAATTCAATATATTATATCAAAACGCGCGCCAATAGCAATAGTGATTTTGCATTTCAAAAGTTGCTTTTTCTGCGGCGTTATGGTATAAGTTTGAGCAGAAAGAACGCAGATTTCCCCGGAGGTTCCGCAATGATGAAAAAAACATTTCTGAGGCTGGCAGCCCTTTTGCTCCTCGCTGCCATGATGACGGCTGCATTCGGCGGCTGCGTCGTGATCGGCGAGCGAAAACCGATCTGTACCATCGTTTTTTCCAACGGCAGCGAGGTGCGCATCCGCCTGTATCCCGATAAATGCCCCAACACGGTGAACAACTTTATCAAGCTCTGCAATTCCGGGTTTTATGACGGAAGCACCGTTCACAGGATCATGGAATATGTGCTCGTTCAGATGGGAATGCCCGCCGACAGCGATGCGACGGACGCGGGTTACTACATCAAAGGGGAGTTTACCGCCAACAACTACGCCAAGGGCGATCTGACCTTTGCCAAAGGGATCGTGGGAATGGCCCGTCTCAGCGACGAAAACGAGTCGAAGAAGTTCTTTGATACCGCCAGCAGTCAGTTTTTCATTATGCTGGAGCCGAAGGAAACCATGGACGGTTACTACGCCGCCTTTGGGAAGGTCATCTCCGGGATGGACGACATCGTCGCCATTTCCAAGATGGATGTGGACGCCAACAACTATCCGAGAGACGAGATCTATATCGTCACGGCTCGCGTGGATTGCTACGATTACAAGCCTTCCGAGCCGAAGACGATCGACAAGAAGGACGCCAAGCTCTATTGATTTAAGAATTTCATTGAAAGAGGGGCCTGCCCGCCGGCAGGCCCCTTGGTTACTTTCTGATACATGTTTTACTTTCCGATGCTTTTTGCCTGTTCCGTCACGCCCTTCTCACGCCATCGTCCGAACAGATAGCAGGGAAGAATGAGCAGCAAGCCCGCCAGCATGGACCATCCCCAGGTCTGAAAGATACCGATATAGTGTTCAAAGCCCACCTTGGCGGCCTCTGCGGCAGCACGGTCCGCGAATTGCCCCGCCGCTACGGCGGCGTCCAACGCCCGGTTCAGAGGCAGCGCGGCCAGGAGCCAGCTGAGGGGCACGCGGACCAACGTGGATCCGATGGAGCAGAGGGCGCTGGTAAGGGCGGCTCCTGCGCCGCGGAGAGCGCCGGAAAGCGTATTCTGAAACGAATAAAAGACATAGAAGAAACACACGAACCGAATGCCCTGCGCAGCCATATGGCGGGAATTCGCATTCGCGCCGAAGATCAGGGTGATGGACGAACAGGTAAAATAAAGGATGACGGAGAGGAAAACCGTTACGCCCGCGGATAACAGCAGCGCGGAATGGATCCCCTTGTTGGTGCGCTCCACATCCCCGGCGCCGATGTTCTGCCCGACGAAGGTGGTGATGGCCGTTCCGAAACCCATCATGGGCAGCAGCACAAATCCGTCGATCTTCATCAGCATGGAATTCGCCGCGATGAATTCCGTTCCGAAACGGTTGGAAAAGGTCTGGATAATGAGGCTGCCGCCGGCAAAGCACATGTTCTGCAGCGCGGAGGGGAGACCCAGACGAAGGATATGCTTGGCAATGCCGCCGTCGATCCGCAGATGCCGGAAATTGATCTTCGCGCCGTAAACGCCGGTAGACTGACGGCGGAGCATCAGGCAGCCGCTGAGGATGTGGGCGAGGATGGTAGCCAAGGCGACGCCAGCCACATCCCAATGGAACGCGCATACAAAGAGCAGGTCCAGCAGAATGTTGGCGATGCTGGAGATGATCAGGGCATACATGGGCCATTTGGCGTCACCCAGGCCCTGAACCATGCCGTTCATATTGTTGTAGACCACGTTTCCGCAGGTCCCGGCGAAAATGATGCGAATATACAGCGCCGCGTCGTCCAGTATATCCGCCGGCGTACCCAGCATCCGCAGCATGGGCTTTGCGCAGATAAAACCGACCACCGTGATAAAAAGGCCCGCCAGCATACTGATCAGGAAAGTGGTGGTCATGGATTCTTCCAGCTTCTTGGCGTCCTTGGCGCCTTTATACTGGGAAATGACGATGTTGGCGCCCATACTGACGCCCATATACAGGGCGTTGAATACCATCATGATGGCGAAGCTGGCATTGACGGCCGCAAGGCAATGGGTGCCGTCGGCAGCGAAATTGCCTACGACAACGGAGTCGACTACATTATAAAGCTGCTGAAACAGATTGCCGAAAATGATGGGAAGGGAAAAAAGAAGTATCTTCTTTGTAATCGGCCCCTGGGTCAGGTCTCTGCGCTCGGCTGCCCGCAGAAGCCGTTCTTCATTGCTCATGACGCTTAATCCTTTAATATTGATTCTTTGATGATTTGGTTTTCATTATTATATCAAGCATACAGGTTGAAATCAAGCGCATACTACATATCTAGCTATTGAAATTTTGGCGGGGGAAAGGGAAGATTGCATTGACTTTCTCTTTGTAATAAGGTAATCTTGAATCAGAAAAAATGAAAAAAGGAGGAGTATCCATGAACCTTTCCGAAAAGTACGATTCCATTGCAGCCGGCCTTTCCATCGGCCAGTATTGCCCGCCCCGCTGCTTTGAGCTTGCGGGAAAAGAGTTCCGCTTTATCATGGACACCGGCGAGGAGACCGGCGATATCGTTCTGAACTTCGTGGATGAGACCAAGGTGCAGTTCAGCGTTCAGAACGGCAAGCGCAGCGGCGAGGCCAACTATGAATGCCGCAAGAGCGACGACTGGACCTATCTCGTGACCTACTGCCTGCAGGACCCCAGAGAGAACCACACGTTTGTCATCGACAAGGAGCAGGGCCTGGTGACCTTCCTGCGCTGCCCCCTGGGCGAGAATCCCTATTACCCCTACCTGATCGAAAGCCACTGGACCTTCGGCTATATCTTCGAGGAAGGGAAGGAGCACACGGACCGCCGCCGCCACGGCTTCACCGACGATGTGACCGGCACCTGCGTCAAGTGGACCTACGGTCACAAGCTCGCCACCGTTCATGTCTATTACAGCTCCAACTGGTATCGGATCACCTATCCGCGCGACAAATCCAAGCCCGAGGAGCCGGTGTCCACGGAGAATCTCAACAACGCCGTCACCAATCTGCTGCCCGGTCCCGATGAACCCTGCTTCTATGTGAAGATCAAGGAAGGCATGTATCTCGTGAGCTGCACCGAGCAGAACATGGAGAAAATCCTGGGCGACAAGATGGGCTTCCGCAGCGATACCCTCTGCTTCCTGGACAACTGGAACCGGATGTACAGCGTCGGCCGCGGCTACGGCACCGCCACCCACGAAGGCAAGGACAGCGAAATCTTCGTCATGATCGGTAAATACGCTTCTCCGGAAGAGGTTGACGAGCATTTTTTTACGGATCCCTGCCCCTACCTGGTGTAAAAGAGTGAGGGGCACGGATCGCTGAAGCCTGATCCGAGATGAACAGCTCCCGCTTCGGTCATCGAAGCGGGAGCTGATTTATAATTGGAAATACCAGGTATTACGCCTCCGGCTCCCCGGTCAGTATCCCTGCAATGCGGAGATAGAGGGATTCCGCGTTTTTGCGGAAGCGGTTTTCCATTTCCGAGGCCTGTTGGTCGCTGCCGGCCAGGATATCCAGATGCAGCATTTCTCCCAGCCCGTCCGAAAGGGAGAGGCTGACGGTAAACCCACCCTCCGGTTTTTCACGATGGGAGGTCTTGATCATGGCTTCACGCGCCAGTATCTTGGCCGCCCGTTCCGCGCCGGAGGCTGCTTTGATCCGGACGGTGTAGGGGAGACTGCTCTCCATCTCGGATGCGGTACGGATGCCCTTGGGGGTGATGCTGTACTTGTCCTGCGCAAGGATGATCAGGTCGTTTTCCTCCAGCTCCGTCAGGCACTCGATGTAGTCAAAGTAATTGGTGGCGTTGTCAATCAGGGTAAGCTCCGTGAGCATATTCTGCGACACAGGAGCGGGAAGCCTTTTCAGGATATAGAGGATAAGGACCTTGATGTCGATTTTCTGCCTGATGAATCCGTAATTATCCACACTGATCACCTCTGATTCGTTATCGTCCGCCCAAACCGTCACAAACGGGACCTACCGGCATAGACTGATATTGAAATCATCCTGTCAGGAGGTATGTCTATGGCGGACAGAGTAAAACCGGGACCTGTCGATCACGCAGCCGCGATCCGGGAAGCCGTGAGCGTCCATACAAAGAAAATCTATGATTCCTGCCGTGATAAGGATTGCCTGGAGGACCTGCGCCTGTATCCCGACGTCTCGTCCCAGGCGGCCATCGCCGCGGCCATCGGCATCCGGGCAAAATCCGTGGAGCTGCTGCATGCAGGCATCGCGGTGGAGGAAGCGGCTTTCAACCGCGGATACTATACCGTAGACGTTCGCTTCTTCTACCGCATCCGGGGCGAAGCCTACAGCATCACCGCCGGGAGCAGCGCCATTACCGGCCTCTGCGTCTGTGATAAGCGGGTGCTGCTGTTCGGAAGCGAAGGGAACGCCAAGGTGTTCTCCTCCGATTCCTGCGCGCAGCTCAACTGCGTGCGTCTGCCGGTCGCCGTCGTGGACGCGGTGGACCCCATCATCCTCAACATCCGTTTGGCGGATGTAAGCGAAGCGCATACGGGGGAATTCGACCAGAAGGAGATACCGGATTTCATCAAAGGCGCATTTCCGGATGGTTTGTGCTTCACAGGCGACACGAAACGGGTCTATGTGACCCTGGGGCAGTTCAGCATGATCCGGCTGGAGCGGGATTCCCAGATACTGATCCCGGCTTACGATTACTGTCTGCCGGAAAAGGGCTGCACCGCCGGAACCGGAGACGATCCCTATGAGCTGTTCAAACGGATACGCTTTCCCGTGGACGAATTCTTCCCGCCCGATACTCTGCAGAACTGCGAGACCTATCGGGAAGCGGCGGCGCAGGGGGCGCAGACCTGACGTCTGCCGGAGAGGCTGCCGAAAGGCAGCCTCTTTTCCTTATTCGTCCTCTCCGGGGAATTCCAGCTCGTCCACAAAGACGTCCTGGAATTGGGGATCGGCCGCCAGTTCCAGATATTCGATCCTTTTCGCCAGCACAGCCGCCCGCCGGTACTCGTCGATGCTCAGCACACAGAGCCTGGCGCCCTGCCCGGCGGCATTGCCGATGGCCATGACCTTCTCCTCCAGCTCAGGCGGGATCAGGCCGATGCCGCAGGCGCTGGCAGGGGACATGTAGCTGCCGAAAGCGCCGGCGATCATCACACTCTGAATGTCGCCGGTGACGATGCCCAAGCGGCTGCACATCATCTGGATGCCCGCGGCCATAGCGCCTTTGGCCAGCTGCACTTCCCGCACATCCTTCTGCGTGAAGACAAGCGCCTCCCCGGTGCCGGAGGAAGCCGCGTCTGCCAGGAGGAACGCGCGCTGTCCCTCATATTCGGTGATCCTGTCCTTCAGCAGCAGCCCCTCCGGGGTTTCGATCTCCTCGGGGGGAAGCAGCCGTCCGGCGGATTCCACCAGTCCGGCGCGTACAAGCTCGCTCATCAGGTCGATCAGGCCGCTGCCGCAGATGCCGATCGGTTTTCCGCCGCCGATCACGCTGTAGGTATATTTTCCGTCTTTCAGACTCACGTGGTCGATGGCGCCCTCCGCGCCGCGCATGCCGCAGGTGATGAGCGCGCCTTCAAAAGCGGGGCCGGCTGCCGTGCTGCAGGCAATGAGGCGTTTTTCCGTCCCCAGGACCATTTCGCCGTTGGTGCCGATATCGATCAGCAGCGTGATCTGCTTCTTCTCGTCCATGGAAGCGGCCAGGGCCGCGCCGACGGTATCCGCGCCGACAAAGCCGGCAATATTGGGCAGCATATAGAGCTTCGCAGAGGGATTCACCGTGAAGCCGAATTCGGAAGCCGCAAGCTGCATAGGCTCCGCTGCGGCAGGCGTGTAGGGCGCATAAGCCAGGGAAGCGGGAGAAATGCCCAAAAACAGGTGATGCATACAGGTATTGCCGACGACGGTGATCAGATAGATGTTTTTCATCTTCTGCTTTGCGGAAGCGGCGCAATTGGCCGCAAGCTGGTTCAGCGCCTTGCGGATATCCCCGGTGGGACCCTCCATTCCGTTCTCAACGCAGTATTTGACCCGCATGATCACGTCACCGCCATAGGTCGTCTGCGGATTCAGCAGGCTGGCCTGTGCGATCTGTTCGCCGCTGCGCAGATCGGCAAAATAGCAGGCGACCGTCGTCGTGCCGATATCGTAAGCCAGGCCAAGCACCGGGGAGCCGACGCTCACCACATCCAGGATCTCATCGGCGCAGACGATCGCATCCACGCGATAGGCGTTTTCCTCCAGCGTGTTGTAGAGCTTGGAAATAACGCGAAGATTGGGCTTGAAAAAGCCCTTTTCAACACGCGCAGCTTCGGAAAGCGCGTCCGTCAGCCGCAGCCAGGAATCCCGAAGATCGGCGGTGCTGGGCTTCGGGATCTCCAGCGTGTAGACCCTGACGGCGGGCGTAGGCGCGACTTCCCGCGTGATGCCGCCCATGAGGATGCGGTGTCCCTCGTCCTTGCGGGAAATATCCACCGTGATATCTCCCGTGATTTTGGTCATGCAGGCCAGGACCTCACGCTCGCCGCCGTCATCCGTGACCATGACCTTGCACTTCTTGCAGGTCCCGTTGCCGCCGCAGGGCGCGTCCAGCTTGAGGTCGCACGCGCGGATGGCGTCCATGATGGACATGCCGGCGCTGGCTTCAAAAACAAGACCGGAGGGCAAAAACGTTACCTTCATTTCGTCACCTCCCGGAACAGGTAGCAGCCCACATAAGTAAGCGTGCCCCGTCCGTGGTTATACAGGATGTTGTTGTCCTTGCACACGTCGCTGATGACCATACCGTATCCTTCCATGGGGCTGCTCATGAGATCGGGGAAGCGGCATGGCGCGTCGGGAAAGGTGCATTTCTGACAATGTGTGCATTCACCCGCACCCAGCGGAAGCACCTCCAGCTCCTTGTGCTCTTTCCGAAGCTTTTTCAGGAATTCCACAAAATGCGCCGAATGTATCTTCGCCGTTTCCTCCATCGTCTCAAAATCGAAATCATCCTCCAACTGACCCGTCGTCTCGACGATCAGGCCGGCCTCATATCGGTTTACCCGTTCCTGGCATTCCGCGATCGTTCCGCAGTTCGGCGGGCAGCTCCAATTGGTGTTATAGGCGTGGCATTTGTTGACGGCGCACATTTCCCGCACTTCTTCACGAAGCTTAATGGTTTCCACCTTCATCGGTTCGGCAAGGGTGAATCCGATCCCGAGCGCTTCTTCGCGCAGCATGGCCATATCCATCTTCGGCAGGTTCCTTTCTGTATCGTGGTTGATTTCATTTTATTATATAACATTTTTTGAAATTTGCAACGGGCTATGCTATAATGAGCTTTGTCAGAAACAAGCTCAGGAGGCGCCCCATGTTCAAGCGAAGAGTTGAGGATTCCGGCAAGACCACGATCTTCCGTTTTGCCTGCCGGATTTTTTATGCTCATGTAATGAGTATCCTGATCATGCTGGTGGTCTATTTCCTGGTAGACAATCTGCAGCTGATCGGCATCCACCAGCCGGACGGGCTTTACAATGCGGCGGTCACCGTCGCCTGTCTCCTGTTCTACCTGGTCTATGTCTATGTCCAGTGCTGGCGCATCGGACAGCGGGACTACAATCAGGTGCTCTACCATCATATCACATACAATAAATGGAAGCCTCTGATTGCTGCCGCCTGCAGTCAGATCCCCGGCTTCCTTCTCGCCTTGTTTGCCGTGATCCCTTCCACGCGGGATTGGGGACGTTCCATTTTCAGCGTCTTTTATTTCTATGCCTCCTGGCTTCTGGCCAGATGCAAGGATTCCTTTCCGTTTGTCTATTTCCTGCCGCTGCTGCTGCCGCTGATCCTTGCAACCGGCGCGTATCATCTGGGATACCGGGGCATCTATCTCGCCAATATCTTTGTTTACAAAATGCCGAAGGAGCAGAAGAAGGAGAAGTCGCGCAGGTCATAAGCCGGTCTCCCTTCCCATAGGATGCAGGGAGGGGAGGGACTGTTCTTGAAATTTCGTCTTGTGACGCTGGCTGCCGCGATCATGCTGATCGCCTGGGCGTTTTTCTGCTTTCCCCTGTCGCGCCGTGTGTTCCGGACTGACCGGGGTGATTGCGTGGTGATGATCATTGACGCGGGGCACGGTGGGGAAGACGGAGGCGCCGTCGCTGCGGACGGGCTGAAGGAAAGCGATGTAAACCTGGCGATCGCTCTCAGGACGGACCAGCTGCTGGGGCTTTGCGGGATCCCCACCCGCCTGACAAGAGACAGCGACGATATCGCTTATCCCGATTATGCGGAAACCACCCGGCAGCGCAAGCGGGCGGACCAGGAATACAGAGCCGCTTTGATCCGCGGCACGGATCGCGGCGTGCTGCTGAGCATCCATCAAAACAACTATACTTCTTCCGGACCCAGAGGGGCCCAGGTATTTTACAGCAGCGTTTCCGGCAGCGAAGCCTTTGCAAAGGAAATGCAGGCAAATCTTGCACTCTTATGCGGCGATCACCGCAAGGCTGCGCCGGTATCGGAGGATATTTACCTTATGCGTCAGGCAAACTGCCCGGCCATTCTGGTGGAATGCGGCTTCCTGTCCAATCCGGAGGAACTGTCCCTGTTGCGAAGCGACGAATACCGCACCAAGCTGGCGCTTGCACTGACCGCCGGCTGCATCCATCACTATCAGGAGCTGGAGGCGCACTATGGCAAAGGCTAAAAGCGTGTTTTACTGCACGGAATGCGGAAATGAGACGGTGAAATGGCAGGGGAGGTGCCCTTCCTGCGGCGCGTGGAATACCATCGTCGAGCATAAAGATACGGGAAAGAACAGTCCCTCCGCTTTCGTCGCCGCCCGGATGCCGGAAAAGCTTTCGCAGATGGAATCGGAGGAGGAAGTCCGGTTTTCCACCGGTATCGGCGAGCTGGACCGCGTGCTGGGCGGCGGTGCGGTCACCGGTTCCCTCGTGCTGGTGGGCGGCGCTCCGGGAATAGGGAAGTCCACGCTGCTGCTGCAATTTTGCGGAAGCCTGCCGCCGGAAAAGAAGATCCTCTATATCAGCGGAGAGGAATCCGGCCGTCAATTGAAGCTGCGTGCGCAGCGCCTGGGCTGTGACCTGGACAGGCTCTATGTCCTGATCGAAACCGACCTGGACGCGATTCTGGAGTCTGTCTCCGCATTCCGCCCCGACGTGCTGATCGTGGATTCCATTCAAACCATGTACCACGCATCCCTGGAATCCTCGCCCGGCAGCGTTCCCCAGGTGAAGGACTGCACCATGGCCTTCATGCGCCTTGCCAAGGACGAGGGCGTCACCGTCTTCGTCGTCAGCCACGTGAACAAAGAAGGCGCGATCGCCGGTCCGAAGGTGCTGGAACATATGGTGGACTGCGTCCTGTATTTTGAGGGTGACGGCGGCGCCGGTTACCGCATCCTCCGGGCTGTCAAGAACCGCTTTGGCTCCACCAATGAGATCGGCGTCTTTGAGATGCGGGGCGAGGGCCTGGCAGAAATACCGAATCCTTCGGAGAGTCTCCTGGCCGGGCGGCCCGTCGGCGCCGCGGGGACCTGCGTCACCTGCGTGATGGAGGGCAGCCGCCCCATTCTGGCGGAAATCCAGGCTCTGATAACAAAATCCAGCGCCAATATTCCAAGAAGAAGCTTCAATGGGTTAAATTTTAATCGTTCTACTTTGCTGCTTGCAGTCCTGGAAAAACGGGGCGGTCTGCGCCTCGGCGCCTGCGACGCTTATATCAACGTCGTTAACGGCCTGGAGCTCGACGAACCCGGAGCCGACCTGGCGGCAGTCCTTGCCATCGCTTCCAGCTACACGGAGCGCGTCATACCAGAAACAACGGCGGCTATCGGGGAAGTGGGGCTGACAGGGGAGATCCGAACCGTGTCCGGGATGGAGCAGCGGCTGAGCGAGGTCCGCAGGCTCGGCTTTGACTGCTGCATCGTGCCGAAATGGAAAGGCGTTCAGCGAAATGTACCGAAAGGACTCCGCCTGATCGAAGTGCGCAATATCCAGGAAGCTCTGGCAGCGGTCATCGGAGCGAAACGGCAGACTGTATCGGGCGACCCCGAATAGTTCAGGTACTTGATGAAAGAGACGGTCCTATGGAAATATTGATCAAATACCATCTTCCCGAGCTGGAAAGGGTGCGAAGCCTCCAAATCGGTGATTGGATCGATTTGCGCTCCGCCGAGCATGTGGAACTGAAAGCTGGCGACTTCCGACTGATTTCTCTCGGCGTCTCCATGAAACTGCCGGAGGGCTACGAAGCGCATATCGCGCCGCGCAGCTCCAGCTTTGCAAAATGGGGCTTTCTGCAGACCAACAGCGTCGGCGTCGTGGACAACAGCTACGCCGGGACCAACGATATCTGGAAGCTGCCGGTTTATGCGACGCGCGATGCGGTGATCGAAGTGAACGATCGTATCTGCCAGTTTCGCATCATGAAACGAATGCCGCAGGTCAGCTTTCAGGAAGTCGATGCCTTGGAGGAAACGGATCGCGGCGGTTTCGGGAGCACGGGCGTCCGCTGAATCCGAAAGACCGCGTTTACGGTATTTCACAGCCGCACCTTACGCAAGTGTAAAAATGCGGCCCTTATCGGCACAGTCCTCTGCGAAAAGCCCCCTACTTGACGCAAAATTTTTATTTTGTTGAAAGTATTGTTTATGTTAAAGTAACTGCTGTCAGAAGCTGCTGTCGTCCCCTTTCGGTTACTGTTTATCGGAGGAATTCCAATTGGAGCTTCATGATTTGACCGTGATCCGACCGTTGCTGGAAAAACACGGTTTTCATTTCTCAAAATCCATGGGACAAAACTTTCTCATACGGGATTGGGTCCCGCGAAGAATCCTGGAGGTCGCCGGCATCACCTGTGACGACGGCGTTCTGGAGATCGGTCCCGGTATCGGCGTCCTTACGCAGGAGCTTTGCTCTGCCGCCGGTAAAATCGTGGCTGTGGAACTGGATCACAGGCTGATACCGGTATTGCAAGAAACACTGGCGGTTTTTTCCAATGCGGAGATCGTAAGCGGCGATATCATGAAACTCGACCTGATGCAGCTGCTCTCCGACCAGCTTCCCGGCCTGCCGCTCAAGGTTTGCGCCAATCTCCCCTATAATATCACGACGCCGGTGCTTCGCTTGCTCATGGAATCCGAGCGCTTTGCGCAGATCACCGTGATGATACAAAAAGAAGTCGCGCAGCGGATCTGCGCCAAACCCGGCACACCGGAATACGGAGCTTTCACCGTTTTCACGGAATTCTATGCTTCGCCTGCCATTTGTTTCGACGTTCCTCCGGATTGCTTTTATCCCAGGCCCAAGGTCACTTCGACCGTGATCACCCTGCATAGAAAGACGCGGGATATCAGCCCGGAAGACCGTGATTTTCTGTTTTCCATCACGCGTGCTGCCTTTTCCCAGCGAAGGAAAACGCTGGTCAACAGCCTCTCTTCCCTGTTCGCGGGCAAGCTTACCAAAGAAGAGCTTCAGGCGGCTGTCGCCGCTTGCGGATTTGATCCTCTTGTCCGCGGTGAAAGGCTTAGTCTGCGTGATTATTTAACGCTATCTAGTTATATTAAAACAATTTTATAGTATGAAAGGCCGCCGGATATGTTATCCGGCGGCCTTGTTTCGCTGTTTTGTTTTTCCCGGGTCAGGCTTAGTCCTTCTTCACGAACTCAAAAGCGGGAACCTGCTCCTGCTGCTCGTAAATGGGATTATAGACGTTGCCGCGGAAGACGGTGGCGAAGCCGGGGGTAGGCTTCTCGTCGGGGAATGCGCGGAGGATGGCGTTCATGCGCAGCTCCCAGCCGGGCTTGAAGTCCACATGGGTAAAGATGAACTTGTCGCCGCGCTTGATGCCGCGGACCACGCGCTCGCCGGCGTCGTCAGGATCGCGGGAGAGCTTGCTGAAGTCGATGGGATTGCCGTTCTCGTCCTTCGGGGGCTCGAACTTGGGCATGGGCAGCGGCTTGCCGTCCTTGTCCTTCGGGGGCTCGCGGCGAGCGGGCATCTTGGGCACGGCATCCTCGCCCAGGTGCTTCTTGATGACTTCCTGAGAGCTGACGCCCAGGTTGGTGGAATAGGGGCCGGGGCAGAACGCGGCGGAGCCGACGTTGGTGCCTTCCAGTTCCATGGCCAGTTCTTCCATCAGAGTGATGACGCCCATCTTCAGGGAGTCGTACATCGGGAAGCCCTTGACCGGGAAGATGCCGGACATGGAGGCGGTGGAGACCACATAGCCACCCTCACCGTGCTTGGTGATACGGGGCAGGATGGTGCCGATGCCGTTCAGGATGCCGCGATAGTTGACGTCGATGCAGAGGTCGATGGTCTTCCAGTCGAATTCGCCGGTGGTGAGACGGGGCTCGGCATTGCCGATGCCGGCATTGTTCACCAGGACATGGATATTGCCGAACTTGGCTTCCACAGCGTCGGCAGCCTTGACATAGCCTTCCCGATCGGTGACGTCCAGATTGACGCCCATGGCGGGGAAGCCATGGCTCTCGAACCAGGGAAGCGCTTCGTCGATGGCGCTCTGCCGGAAGTCGGCGATGGCAACATTCATGCCCTCGCGGGCGCAGGCCTTGGCGATGCCCAGGCCCATGCCGCTGGCGCCGCCGGTGATGAATGCGGTTTTACCTTTCAGATCGATGAACATGTTGATACCTCCAAAAGTGATTCATTTGATGTTTATATTCTACAACTGTTCTGCGCTTTCTGTCAAGCGTTCCGGGCACTTTCACCGAATAACCCTTGCGTTTCTTCTTTCCGGATGGTAGAGTTAGGGCGAAAGGTCGGGTGGATGTGGAGCTGGATCGGGAAATCGCCGGGCTTTTGCTGCCCTGGTATGAAAAAAACAAGCGCTCCCTTCCCTGGCGTGCGGACCGGGAGCCCTATCATGTCTGGCTCAGCGAAGTCATGTGTCAGCAGACCCGCGTGGAGGCCGTCAAGGGGTATTATCACCGCTTCCTGACTGCTTTGCCCACGATCGAGGATCTGGCCGTCTGCCCGGAGGAACAGCTCTCGAAGCTCTGGGAAGGGCTGGGCTATTATTCCCGCGCCCGCAATCTGAAGCGCAGCGCGGAAATCATCTGCCGGGAATACGGCGGGGTCTTCCCTTCGGATTTCGCTGCGATCCGGGCGCTGCCCGGCATCGGCGACTATACGGCGGCGGCCATTGCTTCCATTTGCTTTGATCTCCCCTGCCCTGTCGTGGACGGGAATGTTCTGCGTGTCGTGACCAGACTGAGGGCTTTCCGCGGGGATATCCGCAGGGAGCGCACGAAGGCGGAGGTCCGGCAGGCGCTGGCGCCGCTGTTCGACGGCGTCAGCAGCGGTGCGCTCAACCAGGCGCTGATGGAGCTTGGCGCGCTGGTGTGTCAGCCGAACCGCGCGCCGGACTGCGGCGTTTGCCCTCTGCAAAAGCTGTGTTCTTCTTCCGCCGGACTGTGGAGAGAAATCCCCTTCAAAAGCGAGCTGAAGGAGCGCCGGGTCGAGCGGCATACCGTGTTTCTGCTCTGCTGCGGCGGCGCATGGGCTTTGCGGAAGCGCCCGAAGAAGGGCTTGCTGGCCGGCTTGTGGGAATTCCCGAATCTGCCCGGCGACCTGGAGGCGCAAGCCGCCCTTGACGCCGCTGCGGCGTGGAACTGCCGCCCGATCCGGCTTCTCCGGCACACGGAAAAGCGGCATATTTTCACCCATATCCTCTGGGAGCTTCCCGCATGGGTGATCGAATGTCAAAACCCGGCGGACGGCTTTATCTGGGCTTCTTCGGAGGAGATCAAGGAGCGCTATTCCCTGCCGACGGCTTTTCGGCAGTTTATGAATGAAACGGAAATAAAGGAGAATCCATATGAAAAAAGCGATTGAATCCAAGGAAGCCCCTGCCGCCATCGGTCCCTATTCCCAGGCGATCCGCGCGGGAGGCATGGTCTATGTGTCCGGCATGCTGGGCATCGATCCGGCGGACGGAAACCTGAAAACGACCGTCACGGAGCAGGCGGAGCAGGCGCTGAAGAACCTCAGCGCCGTGTTGAAGGAAGCGGGAACGGATACGGGCAGCGTCGTCAAGACCACGGTGTTTTTGACGGATATAGGCGCGTTCGCCGCCGTGAACGAAATCTACGCCCGGTATTTTACTTCCCCCTTCCCTGCCCGCAGCTGTGTACAGGTGAGCGCCCTGCCCAAGGGCGGCGCGTTTGAGATCGAAGCCATCGCGGAAGTGTGACGCGAAGACGTTGTGAGGGCCTGCCATCCGGCAGGCCCTCATGGTGTTTCCTTGAAAACGCAAGAATAAACCGCCCGCAGCTTCAGGCCGTGGGCGGCAAATCCAATGATCATCGTTTTGATTTTACCCCGGAAGCTCAGGAAAGGCGGCTGCCGTCGGGGATGGCGTCGTCCGCGAAGATCACCTGGGCACGATCCCCCACCGTGGCGGCGAGGATCATGCCGCAGGATTCCACGCCCCGCAGCTTCGCCGGGGTCAGGTTATAAACAAGCAGCACCTTTTTACCGATCAGATCCTCCGGCTGATACCAGGCATGGATGCCGGACACCACCTGCCGCTGCTCCTGGCCCACCTGCAGCTGCAGGCAGAGGAGCTTATCGGATTTCTTCACCGGCTCGCAGCTGAGGACCTTTGCCACCCGCAGATCCAGCTTTTGGAATTCGGAAATGGAAACAAGGCCCGCAGCGGGCTCCTCCGGCTTTTTTTCTTCCGCGGGGGATGCTTCCTTCTTCGCGGTCTGATGGATGGCCTCCAGCGCAGCCAGTTCCTTCTGCATATCGATGCGGGGGAAGACGTTCTCGCCCTTGCTCACCTTTGTGCCGGGCGTCAGCACGCCCCAGCACAGGGCGTCGTCCCAGCCGAAGCGATCCTCCGGGACGCCCAGCATCACCCGGAACTTCTCTGCGCTGTCGGGAATAAAGGGCTTCAGCAGGGTCACGCAGACGCGCTCCGCCTCCGCCAGGTTATACAGCACGCCGCCGAGGCGCTCCGCCTTTTCCGGGTCCTTGGCAAGCACCCAGGGCGCCGTCTCGTCGATGTACTTGTTGGCGCGGGAGAGAACCTTGAAAACCTCCTGCAAAGCCTGCTGGAAAGCATACTTCTCCATCTGCTCCTCAAAGCGCCCGGGCAGCGCCTTCACCATCGCCAGGAGTTCTTCATCCTCCGGGCCGGAGGCGCGTTTTTCGGGAATGACGCCGTCGAAATACTTTTCCATCATGGCGGCGCTGCGGGAGATCAGGTTGCCCAGGTCATTCGCCAGGTCCGCGTTGATGCGGGCGATCAGAGCTTCATTGGAGAAGTTTCCGTCGCTGCCGAAGGGGAATTCCCGCAGCAGGAAATAGCGCAGGGCGTCCACCCCATAGCGGTTTGCCAGCAGCACCGGGTCCACCACGTTGCCGAAGCTCTTGGACATCTTGCCCCCGTCCAGCAGCAGCCAGCCGTGGCCGTAGACCTTTTTCGGAAGGGGCAGGTCCAGGCTCATAAGGAAAGCGGGCCAGTAGATGGAATGGAAACGGACGATCTCCTTGCCCACGAAATGCACGTCGGCCGGCCAGTATTTTTCCAGATCGTGGTGGGCGTCGTTGCAGTAGCCCAGAGCGGTCATATAGTTAAAGAGCGCGTCCAGCCAGACATAGACCACGTGGCCCGGATCGAAGTCCACGGGAACGCCCCACTTGAAGGTGGTGCGGCTGACGCAGAGGTCCTGCAGGCCGCCCTCGCAGTCCAGGAAATTATTGATCATTTCATTGACCCGGCTGGCGGGCTCCAGGATGTCCGTGGTCTTGAGCAGCTCCCGCACGCGGTCGGCATACTTGCTGGCCCGGAAGAAATAGGCTTCCTCCTCGGCGTATTTCACTTCCCTGCCGCAGTCGGGGCACTTGCCGTCCACCAACTGGCTCTCGGTCCAGAAGCTCTCGCAGGGGGTGCAGTAGAGGCCGCGGTAAGCGCCCTTGTAGATATCCCCCTTGTCATACATCATTTTGAAAATGCGCTGGATGGAGGTGACGTGATAATCGTCGGTGGTGCGGATAAAGCGGTCATAGGAGATGTTCATCAGCTTCCACAGGTCCTTGATGCCCGCGACCACGCGGTCCACGAACTGCTGCGGCGTGACGCCGGCCTCCCTGGCCTTTTCCTCGATCTTCAGGCCGTGCTCGTCCGTGCCAGTGAGGAACATCACGTCAAAACCCCGCATTCGCTTATACCGCGCCATGACATCGGTTGCCACGGTGCAGTAGGTGTGCCCGATGTGGAGATTGGCGGACGGATAGTAGATGGGGGTCGTGATGTAAAATGTCCCTTTGCTCATGATTTTGCCTCCTAATAGAATGTGACATATATTTTTACCACCGTTGCCGGAAAAAGTCAACTTTTCCGGCGTTTGAAACGCCGAAGATTTGTGTTCGAATAACCGAAGATTTGCTACTTCTTGTCGGAAAATCGGTTGACATACTACATCTTGTATGCTAACATACGGACGATAACTTTAAGACGGCTCGTGAAGCCGACAAGATATCGCACAATCGCACAGGGGCGCTGAAGAGCGCGTGTGGTTACCTTGCCGGCGAACAGGCGGCAGGGTATTTTTCTTTGTCCGCAGGGCTGGAATACTATGGAGGGACATATGAAACTGATCTACAGTATCAAGGACAAACCGAAATTCGGGCAGGTCGTGCTCTTCGCGCTCCAGCAGCTGCTGGCCATCATGGCCGCCACCATCGCGGTCCCCGCTTCCGTGAATCAGGCCTTGCAGTCGCCGGTGCTTTCCGCCTCCGCCGCTCTCTTCGGCGCTGGCTGCGGCAGCATCATCTACCTGCTCTGCACCCGGAGCAGCAGTCCTGTGTTCCTGGGCAGTTCCTTCGCTTTCATCGGCTCCATCATCTCCGCTTTCAGCGGCGCCGCCGCCATCGGTCTCAGCGTCGAGGCGGGATACTGGGGCATCATTATCGGCGCGCTGATGGCCGGTCTCGTCTACGTCATCATCGCCATCGTCGTTAAATTCTGCGGGGTAAAATGGATCGACAAGCTGATGCCCCCTGTCATCATCGGGCCCGTCGTCGCAACCATCGGTCTCAGCCTGTCCGGCAATGCCGTGGGCGGTCTTACCAGCAGCAGCGTCGCCGGAGGAAGCATTTATGTTTGCCTGATCTGCGGTTTGATCACCCTGGCTGTGACCATGCTGTCCGCCACCTACGGAAAGAGAAGCCTGAAGCTGATCCCCTTCATCATCGGCATTCTGGCGGGCTATATCGCCGCCACCATCTTCTACCTCATCGGCAAGGCGACAAACAATCCTGCCCTCATCGTCATCAACTACAGCGCTTTTGATGGCTGCGGCGTCTTCAAGCTCCCCGATTTTGCTTTCGCTCTGGGCAAGGGCGGGTTGGCACAGATCAACGGGACCTACATTCTCACCATATTTGCCGCATATGTGCCTGTAGGCTTCGTGGTCTTCGCGGAGCATCTGGCCGACCACAAGAACCTCTCCAGCATCGTGGGCGTCGATCTTCTGGAGGAGCCCGGCCTCACCCGCACGCTCCTGGGCGACGGCATCGGGTCCATCGTGGGCACCTTCTTCGGCGGCTGCCCCAACACCACCTACGGCGAATCCATCGCCACTGTCGCCATCACCCGCAACGCCTCCACCGTCTCCATCTGGGGCGCTGCTGTGGCCTGCATCGTATTCTCCCTTATCTCCCCGCTGGTCGCTTTTCTGGAAACGATCCCCGACTGCGTCATGGGTGGCGTCTGCTTCGCGCTCTATGGTTTCATTGCCGTTTCCGGTCTGAAGATGCTTCAGAAAGTCGACTTGAACAAAAACCGCAACCTGTTCGTCGCTTCCATCATTCTCGTTGCCGGCGTCGGCAATATGATGATTTCCTTTGGCAACGTCACCATCCGTACCACGGCCTGCGCCCTGATCCTGGGCATCCTCGCCAACGTGATGCTCTCCAAGGAGAAGGACGAGGAAGAAGCGAAATAAACGCTGAACGCCAAGATAAAACCCGCCCGGCGGCTGCCGGGCGGGTTTTGTGTCGGTTCTTACTTTCCGTAGCGGTCCGCCAGGAAGAGATAGCAGGAGGAAGCCCAGGAGGACCAGAAGAGCTGCTTTTCGCCAAAGGCTACCAGGCCGCGCTCCCCTTTCCCGTCCAGGGCGTTGTGGATGTGGAACATGCCGTTGTCCCGCAGAGTGCGGGCATACCGCAGGCCCATTTCCTTTGCCAGCTCCGGCTTTCCGGCGGCTTCCAGAGACAGGCACATGATCAACTGGGCGGGAACGATCACGCTGCCGGCGGTGAAGCCGTGGTTAAAGTAGGGACTCTCCGGGCTTTCGGAGGCGAAGCCGAAGGGCGTGATAAAACCGTTGGCCCAAATGAAATCCACGGTCTTCTCGATGATCTCCTTGGGCAGACGGTCGCCAAGGATCAGCGCTGCGGAGATGGGCAGGCTCAGGGTATCGGCCACGGCGCCGGTGCGGATATTTTTCACCACCCAGCGGTCCCCGTTCCAGAGCATCTTGATCAGCTTCTCCGTCAGCTCGTCGGCCCGCTTCGTCCAGGCGGCGCACTCCGCCTCCGGCACGCCGATGCTCCTTCCCAGCTTTGCCAGCGCGTCCATCATGCGGACCGTGTAGGCGTTCATATCCGGGGAAGCCAGGGGGAAGCCCACATAAAAGTAAGCCGCGTCCTCCCAGCCGGTCTCGATGGCGCCCTGGTTCTCCCATACGCCGTCCCCATCCATATCGCGGAACTTGAAGAAAAACTCCGTCCACTTCGCCATGCGGTCATAGACAAACTGTTTTTCCTCCAGCGGGATCGCGCTCAGGTCACAGTGCTCCATGAGCCAGTCCAGCGCGACGCCCTGGAAGGGCGGCTTCATGCTGCTGCTCATGCCGGACTTGTGGGAGATCGCGTCCTCGATGCGGCCGTTGGCGTCCTGATGATCGAAGCAGGAGCGCAGGATATCCCAGGCGAGGCGAGTGTCCTTGCTGAGGAAGATGGCCTGCATGGCCTGCTGCCAGCCGAAAGCGCTTTCGAAGATGATGCGCATCATCTTCACCATGGTGTGCTGATAAGCCGTGACCCCGTCCGGATCTACCATCAGGCTCCAGGTGGTCCAGAGGGCCTGCCGGCGCATGGGCTCGAATTCCTCGGGCAGCGAGGGATAGAGGCTGGTGCAGAAATCGTCGAATTCCTTCTCCACCGCCGCTACGGCCTCGTCATAGGCCGGGTAGGAATCCAGCGCACGGCCGCAGGGGTCCGCCGCGTATTCCTCGATGCCGAATTCAAAGACGCCCTCCTGATCGGGGTTGATCACGAAGCCGCCGCCGGGCATGGCTTGGACTGCGCCGCGGAAAACGATGAGCAGCCCGGTGTCGTCGGAGAAGGTGAAGCGCCAGGTGCCGTTGGGAAGCTCCAGCGGCGTGCTGCCGAAAGCGCCCCTCTGTGTGCTGATCCGAAGGCTCAGGCCGTCGGTGCCCCGTCCGAGGATCAGGCTCTTTTCCGCGATGCAGAAACGGGCGCTGCCCTTCAGGGACTGGAGGATGACTTCCGATGGGGTCGTAGAGATGACTGTGGGCAGCTTCTGCCCCTTGCAGAGCAGCTCCATGGACATCTGGCGGCAGGAATTCTGGGCATTCAGGCCGCTCATGCCGCTGCCGCCGCCCTTGCAGGTGGTGAGATACAGGGTGTTTTTGCCGAATTGGGCGTCGCCGTCGTTGCGGTTGGCAAAGGCGAGATAGCTGCCCCGGCGGGAGAAGGGGGTACTCAAAAGGTCAACGAAGCAGGTGCTTTCCAGCATGGTGAACCATCCTTTCCTGTTTTTATTTTGTTTTTTCCATTTTATCAGGCCGAAGTGCTTTTGTAAACTCCGGTCTTGCCCTGTTTTCAACATTGTGATACGCTCTGAATCGACAGGATACGGCAAAGGAGGGTTGCCTGATGCGTTTTTCCATGGAACGGGATTTTGATCGCTTCGTCGTCTTCGATTTGGAGACCACCGGATTCGGAACCGCCGCCGGGATCACGGAAATCGGCGCGGTGAAGGTGGAACACGGAGAATTCATCGCGCGTTTCTCCTCCCTGGTGAATCCCGGCTGCCATATCCCCTACCCCGTTCAGCTGCTCAACGGCATCACCGACGAGCTGGTAGCCGATGCGCCTCGCTTTTCCACACTGCTGCCCCGTTTTCTTGCCTTCCTCGGCGACGATCCCCTCATCGCCCACAATGCGTCCTTTGACTGTTCCTTCCTTTATCGGGAAGCGGAAAAGCTCGGCATCCGCATACTGAATCCGGTAGTAGACACGGTGAAGCTGGCGCGCCGTGTCTGGCCCGGGCTCCCCAGCTATAAGCTGACCTACCTTACGGATTATCACGGTATCGCCCAGGAGGACGCGCATCGGGCCTGGTGCGACGCCAAGGCCACCGCAAAGCTCTACCTGATGATGCACAGCTGAATGTACCTCTCACTGCCGCTTTACGGCAGCACCGCGCAATTCCGGAGCGCGGATCGTGCAGATGGATTCTTCGCCAGGCCGGATGAAAACCCGAGGGAATGCTTGGGTATTGTCGAGGTTTTGGTCAGCATGACGGCATCATCGACATGAATGATCTGTGCCGCGAATTGCGCGGTGTTTGCTTATGGATTATCCCCCGTTCGTTCTCATTCGAAAACGAACGGGGGATATTTCATGTCGCCGGCTTCCGGCTGTTTTAGTTTTCGTGTGATTCCTCCGATTCGGGTTCCAAATCGGTTTCCTCGACTTGTTCGCCGCCGCTGTTCGCTTTTTCCGCGTTTGGCTCCCCGGCAGTCTCCGCCGCCTGCGCCTCCAGCGCCGGAACGATGATGTATTTCTTAATGATGGGGTAACAGGTGAAAACGGTGCAGAACCAGCTGAAGGAAAAGAAAAACAGCGGCAGAAGGATGATGGTCAGCAGCGGCGCAAGAAGGAAGGTCACCACGATGCAGGCCAGGGTCACCAGGCTGCTGAGGACATTCCTGCCGAAGCCCAGGAACACGAACAGCCAGGCATTCTTCAGGATGTGGAAGACATTCAGATTGACCGTCACGGCCATCAGATAGGTATAGTGCCGCATGAAAAGCCACACCAGCAGAACAAGGCCGCAGATCACGGAAAGAATGACGGACAGAGCATAGCCCACGTTTTTCCCGGCTTCCGCGATGCCGCCGAACATGCCGTTGAGGCAGATCCAGAGCACCAGGAGGTCCGCCACGCCGAAAAACAGCCCCTGCCTGACATTGCTCCAGGCGCGGCTCCAGAAATCCGACATCCAGGCATGCTCTTCCCGCGCGAAGTTCCGCAGGATATAGGTGAAGCCCATGGTGATGGGACCGTAGAGCAGCACGGACAGAATCAGCAGCGGGCGATTGAGCACCTCCGGCACAAAGCTGAAAAAGGAAGCGATAAAACCGACGCCGGCCAGCAGGATCACGCCGTCGCCGATTTCCTTCAGGCGGTCGGCAAAAAGTCCGTTCAGCGTATAGAATACATAGAGGACCATGGGCAGCGTCAGCAGGAAAACCCAAAGATTCAGGGTCAAAAACCGCCAGAATTTTCGGAAATACAGCTCAAAGAAACGAAAAAAGCCCTTTTTGACCGGCGCGTTATCCAGCAGATCCGGCCTGTTTTTATAGATATAGGGGCGGAATAAGCTCATGGAACGAATGACTCCTTGCTTTCGCCAAGCCGTCAGGCTCTGGGATGGGCCTTCTGATAAACCTCCGTCAGATGATCCTGAACGACCTGGGTGTAGATCTGCGTGGTGGAGAGGTCCGCATGGCCCAGCATCTCCTGAATGTCCTTCAGATCAGCCCCGTTGACAAGAAGATGGGCTGCGAAGGAATGGCGCAGAGTATGGGGCGTGATCTCCTTCTCGATGCCGGCCTTTTTTTGATAGGCTTTCACGATTTTCCAGAAACCCTGGCGGGACATGCGGCTGCCGCCGAGATTCACGAAAAGCGCGGGCTCGTCCACCTCATCCACCATGGCCGGCCGAACATCCTCCAGATAGTCCTTCAGCGCTTTGACGGCGACCTTATACATGGGGATGACGCGCTCCTTTGTTTCCCCGCGGCAGCGGATAAAGCCAACGGACAGATTCACGTCTCCGATATCCAGGCCGATCAGCTCCGAAACGCGGATGCCCGTGGCGTAGAGCAGTTCCAGCATGGCCTTATCGCGGATGCCTTTGGCTTCCTGGGTGTCCGGCTGCTCCAAAAACTGTTCCACCTCGCTGCTCGACAGGATCTGCGGCAGCTTTCGCTTTTGCCGGTCCATGGTCACATGCCGCGCGGGATTGTCTTTCAGCTTTCGTTTTTCAAGCAGATGAGCATAGTAGGAACGCAGGGTCGCGCTGCATCGCTGCACCGTCGACTGGGATTTGCCGGAAGCGCGGAGGAAGCGGTAATAGGCGGAAATATCTTCCTCCCCCGCCTGCAGCAGCGTTTTCTCCGCGGTATTCCGAAGCCATTCGCCGAACTGCCGGAGGTCCCGAAGATAACTGCTGAGGGTGTTGGAGGAAGCATTCTTTTCCTTTTTCAAATAGCCTTCAAAATCCCGCAGGGACTTTTCAAGTTCCGTCAAAGACTTCCTCCTTTCCCTGAGGCTAAACACTCAGAATGTAATATGCGAGAGCAAAGGCTGCCAGAAGAATCACGGAAAAACAGACGCTGATGCGCAGCGCATCATAGGCGTAATCCGGACGCAACAGTCCGCCGGAACGAATCTGCGTGCGGATGAGAAACGACAGCCGCCGGACAGAGGCAGCGGTCACCACCAGGCACAGGCAGGCAAGCCAAAGGAATGCAGAGCAAAGGAACCCATCGTGCGTAAATCTCAGAAGCATTCCAACAGCAAAAGCAGAAACGAATCCGGCAAACGTCAAAATAAGATCGGAGAAAACAAATCCCGACGCGGAAAAGCCGAAAACGAGCAACAGAAGCGGAGCGGCACAGAAAGCCGCCGGAACGAGGAGCAGCGGACGACGCGCAACAAAACCAAAAACCAGCTCCCAGATGTGCATGGACGCGGGAACGGAAAGCTGAAGGAAAGAGAGCGCGCCGCAAAGCGTCCCGAAAGAAAAGAATGCGGCGCAAATCAGCATCCGCTTCTGCGCCTGAGAGTGTTCCATGTCGCGATACCTCCGCCCTTGCTCCGGGCGGAAGGGAAAAAGAAAGCGCCTTTCCGGCTCGGATTACATCATAATACAGCGTCGTCCGGCTTTCAAGAGATTCGCCGGAAAAACCGTAATTTTGTGCATTATGCATAGATATTATGTCTACTACATTATGTCTACTTCTGTAACGGGTTATCCGAAAGTTCACGAAAAGTCCTGAAAATCCGTCGATTTTTCCAGGTTATTGTGTTATCTCACGGCATTGCCACAATATCTGGTATCACCAACCGATAATATGTAAACTGTTCATTTGAATGAGGATCGTCTGTGGATTCTTCGCTTTTTCCCTTTCTTGTTTCTCAGCTCTACGCCCATTGCAGTTATCAGTCCCGGAAGAATGACGCAAATCGCATGAGCGAAGATTTCCGGCTGTATCTGGCTTCCCTCAGAAAAGACGACACCGGACATCATTAGAAGGATCGCGGGGATCGCGCACCCAAGCAGCATCGTTCGACTGCTTCCCTCTCCTTTCTGCTTCAACGCAGCGCCGACCGTTCCTGCAATCAGGCAGCAAAGGATGATTCCCGGCTCAGCTTGTTTTATGCTGAGAACACCCTTTTGGATCAATCCCGCTTCGACGCAAAGAAGCAGCACAAGGCTTGCTGCCGTCGCTCCCGGAATGCGCCAAAATGCACCGAACGAATTCTTTCCCGACCGTTTGACCATAAAAAAGCACCTCCGCATATCCTCGTTCAAAGGATATGCGGAGGCATGCAAACAATATGCTATCAACCCTGGGTATCGATCCCGTTGGTGGAAATGGCCCAGCGCATGATCTGCAGACGCACCCGATCTTCACCGGTCTCAAAGGTGATCATGTCGTCCTTAATGCCGACGATCTTGCCCACGATGCCGCCGATGGTTGTGATCTGATCCCCCACCTGCAGATTGGTGCGCATTTCCTGCAGCTTCTTTTTCTTCTTGTTCTCAGGCCGGATCAGGAAGAAATAGAACACCGCGAACAGCAGGACGATCATAATAATACCGCTGTAACTACCCAAACCTTCCATGAAAAACCCTCCAGTTTTAGATACTTGATTATATATTCGCGCTCACACAAAGTCAATCATTTTCTCTCTGACGGTAAAACTCCCGCCGGAACTCCGCGAAGCGGCCGTCAGCGAGGGCATTCCGGATTTCTTCCATCAGGTGGTTGTAATACCAGAGATTGTGAAGGACGCCGAAGCGGAGCGCCATGATCTCCTCCGCCTTGAACAGATGGCGGATATAGGCGCGGGAATAGCGGCGGCAGACAGGACAGCCGCAGCCCTCCTCTATCGGCCGTTCATCTCTGGCGTATTTCTCGTTTTTCAGGTTCATGGTCCCGCCGTGCGTGAAAAATTTAGCATGCCGCCCGTTTCTTGCGGGCATGACGCAGTCAAAGAAATCGATGCCTCTGGCCACGCCCTCCACGATGTTTTCCGGCGTCCCCACGCCCATGAGGTAACGGGGCTTGTCCTCCGGCATTTCCGGCACCAGATAATCCAGCGTGGCGTACATTTCTTCCGTACTCTCCCCCACTGCAAGACCGCCCACAGCGTAGCCCGGAAGGTCCAGTTCCGCGATTTTGGCCATGTGGCTCAGCCGAAGCTCCCGGTCGATCCCGCCCTGATTGATGCCGAACAGCTGCTGACCGCGGTTCACGGTGTCCTCCCGCTCGTTCATGCGCCGCAGCTCCTCCTTGCAGCGCAGCAGCCAGCGGTAAGTGCGCTCGCAGGATTCGGCGATGTATTCGCGTGGAGACGGAATCTTCACGCATTCATCGAAGGCCATGGCAATATCGGAGCCGAGGCCGGATTGAATGCGGATGCTGTCCTCCGGGGACATGAAGATTTTCGCGCCGTCGATGTGGGAGCGAAAAGCGACGCCCTCCTCCGTGATCTTCCGCAGGGAGGCCAGGGAAAAAATCTGGAATCCGCCGCTGTCCGTCAGGATCGGCAGACGCCAGTCCATAAAACCGTGAAGTCCGCCCAGGGATTTGATGACGTCCTCTCCCGGCCGAAGATGCAGATGATAGGTGTTGCAAAGGGCGACGCGGCAGTCCAGCCGCTCCAGGTCCTCGCTGTTCAGGCCGCCCTTAATGGCCCCCTGGGTCGCCACATTCATGAATACCGGCGTTTCTACGGTCCCGTGCGCGGTTTCGAATCGGCCGCGGCGGGCCTTCCCTTCCCTTCGGATGATCGCAAATGCCATGTCATGCCCTCATTTCCCTCAAGATACCCGGCACATTGTAGCAAATGCCCGTCCCCTTTGCAAGTGCGGAAACGCCGCAGGTTTCCCTGCGGCGCCGAGACCTCGCGCATTCAGATCCTGCCGCTCACCGTCAGCGTCGCTTCGCCGGGGCTGCGCGTCCATATGCCGGTGGCCGGGTCCTGGGCAAAGCTTGCCGCCGGGATTGTGACGACGCCGGGAACGGTGGAAAATACGCCGCTGGTCGCGTCATAGGCATACTGGCTGTCACTGAGGATTTGCCCGTTCAGCGTGACCGTGATGTCATGCAGGACAGGATCGAAGGAATCGCTGACCGTGACGTTGTCGCTGCCTTCCGCCGGCAGACCGCCGAGATTCGTGATGTGGAAAGCATACGTGATCACGCCGTTTTCCCGCACCATCGCAGGCTGAACGGTTTTCGTGATCTTCAAATCCGCATTGCACGACGGCGTGACGGCAGCGGAGGATTGCAAGGCTTCCGTGATCCCCGTACCGAACAGCGTCGCCGTATTCATGATCTGGCCCTCGGAACAACCCGGCGCATACGCGTTGGTCCTGGCTGTGTAAAGAACGATGGTATTGCCGCCCGAGGGCACGCTGAGGCCGGTGATGCGAAGCGGCGGACCGGCCAGCGCTGCCGGCGCGTCCTGCAGTTCGCCGTCGATATACACACGGGCAGAACCCGCCGCATAATCCAGCGGCGTCAGGGTCTGCGCTCCGAATTGATAAGCTCCCAGGTCGTCGCTGAGGGTCAGTCCGCTCAGCTCAGTGCTGCCGGAATTGAGGATACTCACCGCATAGGTGATGCTATCCCCCGGTTCATAGGTGTCCGTGACCGCCGTTTTCGTCATGCGCAGACTGGCTGCGATCTCCCCCGTGACCAGGTTGGATACCGCCGTCCGGCCTTGATAGGAAACGGTCGCATAATTCTGAAAAGTCGGCATAGTTATTCTCCTATCGGATTTGTCGCCTTTCGGCTCCTCTTCATTCTATGCCTGCGCGGCAGCGGTGTGAGACGGCGGCCGGAATCCGATTGACTTCCGACAGGATTCAGGGTAGAATACTTTTACAAGGAGGTGCGGCGCTATGTCACAGAATAAGAGCGGCTTCCTCTCCGACAGCATGCAGGAGCTCCTGGGTCCCGGCACAGGGCAGGTTTCCCTGGAACGGATGCAGGAGCTGAACAGGCTCATGTCGTATTATCGCTGCGCCATGATGGAAGTGGTCACCAAGTTCAATGTTCTGAACGAACAGTTCTCCCTGCAATTCGACCGCAACCCCATCACCGGCATCAAAAGCAGGCTGAAAACGCTGCCCAGCATTCTGGAAAAGCTGGAGCGGCGCGGTCATCCCTTTACGCTGGAATCCATCGAAGAAAACCTGAACGATGTGGCGGGCGTCCGGGTCATCTGCTCCTTCCGGGAAGACGTGCATATGCTGTCGGAAGCGCTGATGCAGCAGGACGATATCATTCTTCTGGAACGAAAGGATTATATCCGCAACCCCAAGCCCAACGGCTACCGAAGCCTGCACATGATCGTCTCCGTTCCCATTTTTCTGGCTCACGAAAAGAAATATATGCGGGTGGAGATACAGCTGCGGACCCTGGCGATGGATTTTTGGGCGACGCTGGAGCATCAGCTTCGGTATAAAAAGGATTTTGATTTTGCCGCGGATATGGAGCGAGAGCTTTACACCTGCGCCCATCTCAGCGCGGAGCTGGACGAAAGGATGGATGGTCTGCGGCAGCTGATGCTGCAGCAGAATGCGCAGCGCGGCGCAGACAGCGGCGAAAAGCCGGTCCGGTGGACGGATCAGAGTCATAACCTGCGGTAAGCGCCATTGCCGCTGAGAACGCAAAGGGCACGGTTTTCATGATAGAAACCGTGCTTTTTAGACATGAGTGCTGCGACGGAGATCGTTGATCACGAGCGGATATCTTTCAGCTGCCTGGCGGTGGGGTCATCCCCGCCGCTTCATGAACAACACGCATATGGATTCGCTTGCATTGATCTTATTATTTACTAACGGGAACAGATAACAGCGATGCTTTACTCCGATTTTACATGAGAAGGATGTGGAAATGTGACATATCAGGAAATCAAGGAAAATGAAGAAATCAACACTTATATCCGGCAGGCAGATGCAACGCTGTCAGCGCTCGGCTTTACGGAGCACAGCTTTGCTCACGTGACGCTGGTGGCAGAAAAAACCGGGTATATCCTATCCAGTCTCGGATACCCGCCGCGCACTGTAGAGCTCGCGAAAATTGCAGCTTATCTCCATGATATCGGGAATCTGGTAAACCGCGTGGCGCATAGTCAGTCAGGCGCAATCATGGCTTTTCGCATTCTGGACCACCTGGGCTTTCCGGCTGAAGAGATCGGCCAGATCGTCGCGGCCATCGGGAATCACGACGAAGGAACCGGAGTGCCTGTCAGCCCGCTTGCTGCGGCCTTGATTCTGGCAGATAAAAGCGATGTGCGGCGGAATCGTGTGCGGAATCAGGATGAATCTGCTTTTGATATCCATGACCGCGTAAACTACTCAGTTAAAAAAGCAGAGCTGAAAATCAACGGAGCTCATACGATCATCAAATTGAAGCTGTCTGTTGATACCCGTTACGGCTCCGTGATGGATTATTTTGAAATCTTTCTGCAGCGTATGATTCTATGCCGGAAAGCCGCTGAAAAGCTTGGCCTTGAATTCAAGCTGATGATCAACGAGCAGCAGCTGATATAGAAGTCTGTGCAAAGGAGACGTTCTTCCAAGCTCGCGTAAGAAAAATGCAGGCAAAAGCCTGCAATGATATAGAAATCGAGTGGCAACAACGTGAAATCCGTTATTGCCACTCGATTTGGCAGCGGGAGAAGGATTTGAACCCTCACATACGGAGTCAGAGTCCGCTGTGCTACCCTTACACAATCCCGCTTTATCGCTTCTCTGGCGAACATTCGTAATTATACCCGATTTTCCTCTTTTGTCAAGCGCTTTTTCCGAATTCTCCGATATCGCATTTGTTTTGTGAATCTCTTGCAATTTTGCCCGTCATTTGCTATCATCTATACAGCAAAATAAACAAGGAAAGAGGAATTATCATGATTCGTGAATTCAAGGACAAGGTTGCCTTTATCACCGGCAGCGCCAGCGGTATCGGCAGCGGCATTGCCCACGCCTGCGCCAAGCACGGCATGAAGGTCTGCGTCGTGGACAAGCGGGAGGATGCGCTCAAGGAAGCAATGAAGTGGTACGAGGAACGGGGATATGACGCCATCGCCATTCCCCTGGACGTGACGGACCGGGAGGCTTATGCCAAAGCCGCTGACAAGGCGGAAGAAGTCTATGGCAAAATCCACCTTCTGGTCAACAACGCCGGCGTGTCCGCCGGGCGCAACGCCTGGGATTCCACCTGGAATGACTGGGATTTCATCATGAGCATCAACTGCATGGGCGTGGTCAACGGCATCAAGACCATCGTTCCCAGGATGCTCAAGCACGGTGAGGAAGCCCATGTGGTTTCCACCTCCTCCACCGGCGGCGTTTTCGCCGTGGACGGCTGCGCGCTTTACAACACAACGAAATTCTTCGTCAGCGGTCTCATGGAGTGCTGCGCCGCCGATCTGCAGGGCACCAACGTGGGCGCCAGCGTGCTTTATCCGGGACCCACCAACAGCCAGCTGGGCATCAGCTCCTCCGCCGTCAGACCGGAAGCGCTGAAAAACAAGGGCGAAATTCCCTTCGCGCCCCCTCCCCGCAAGGATGGTGAGGAAGCGCCGAAGATGCCGGCTTTTCCGGATTTCAGCAACATCTTTATGACCCCCGATGAGCTTGGCGAGCGCGTCATCATGGGCGTACAGCGGGGCGACATCTTCATCTGGACCCACCCCGAATTCAAAGCCGGCGCGCAGTGCCGCAACGACGCGCAGGTGCGGGCTATCCCCGACGAACCCATCACCCCCAAGCGCAAGGAACGGGCGGAGGCGTTGAAATTCTTCGGCAGCCTCACCTATAACCCCGTCTATGAAAAGCAGACCACGCCGCCGGGTCTCAAGGAAGACTGGGACCGCAGCAAGGAATAAGAGCGCTGAAGAATGGCCGCCGGGTTCCCGGCGGCCATTTCCACTCTCTTAGACTCTGTTATCTTTTCGTCAGCGTGCCGAAAATGCCGCGGACGATGCTGCCGCTGATTTCCCTGCCGACGCCGTTGACGACGCTGTTGAAAGCGCTGTTGACCGCCCGCTTTCCCACGCCCAGCTTTTTGCCGGTGGGACGCCGGATGGTGCTGCTGATGACGCTGGTGGTCGCGCTCTTGGCGGCGTTGGTTGTGATCCGCTCCGCCTTTTTCATGACCTGGCTCTTTTTCCGGTCCGACGCTTTCTGTGCAGCCGCGGCCTCTCTTTCCGCGGCCTTCTGCGCTGCCAGCGCTTCTTTCTCCGCAGCCTTCTGCGCCGCTGCGGCTTCCTTGGCCGCCTGCTTTTCCTCCTGCTCCCGCTCCAGCTCCTCCTGTACTTCTTCCGCCCTGGCCGCCAGAATCTCATAGGCGGATTCCCTGTCTACGGGCGTATCATATCGGTCCCCGATGCCGTCGTTAGCGATGGCCGACGCCCGCTCCTCGTCGCTGATGCTGCCCATGCGGCTCTGGGGCGGAAGGATGAAGCAGCGCTCCACCGCCATGGGGCTGCCGTCGGCGGAAAGGAAGGAGACCAGCGCTTCGCCGGTGCCGAGCTCCATAATGGCGTCCAGCGTTTTGAATTCCGGATTGGGCCGGAAGGTCTCGGCGGCGGCCTTGACTTTTTTCTGCTCCGCCGGGGTATAGGCGCGGAGGGCATGCTGCACGCGATTTCCCAGTTGCGCCAGGATATCGCCGGGCAGGTCCGTGGGGCTCTGGGTGATGAAATAGACGCCAACGCCCTTGCTGCGCACCAGGCGCACGATCAGCTCGATCTTCTGCAGCAGCGCTTTCGGCGCTTCATTGAACAGGAGGTGCGCCTCATCGAAGAAGAACACGATCTTCGGTTTGGTAAGGTCGCCGGCCTCCGGCAGATTCTCATAGAGTTCCGACAGCATCCACAGGAGGAAGGTGGAATACAGCGCGGGATGCTGGAACAGCTTCACACAGTGGAGGATATTGATCCATCCCCGCCCGTCATAGGTGGTCTGTATCCAATCCTTCACCTCAAAGGCCGGTTCGCCGAAGAACAGGTCGCCCCCCTGGTCCTCCAGAGAGACCAGGCTGCGGATGATGGCGCTGACGGACTGCGGCGCGATATTGCCGTATTCCAGGCTCAGTTCTTTGGCCTGCTCGGAAATGAGGCGCAGCATGGCCTTGAGGTCCTTCAGGTCCAGCAGCAGCAATCCGTTTTCATCCGCTACGCGGAATGCGATGTTGAGGACGCCGGTCTGCGTTTCATTCAGACCCAGCACGCGGGCCATGAGCAGGGGCCCCATGTCGCTGATGGTGGTGCGGATCGGATGCCCGCCCTCTCCGTAAACATCCCAGAAGCGGGTGGGATAGGCCTGGTATTTCCAGCCCTCGATACCAAAACGGGCGATGCGCTTCTGCATATCCTCCGTGTCGCGGCCGGGAGCCACCATGCCGCCCAGGTCGCCCTTGACGTCCGCCAGAAACACGGGCACGCCCATGTCGGAAAAGCTCTCCGCCAGGACCTTGAGGGTGACGGTCTTGCCGGTGCCGGTTGCGCCGGCGATGAGGCCGTGCCGGTTGGCTTTGTCGGGTTCGATGCATACCTTTTCGCCGTTCACGGATTTTGCGATCCAGAGTTTTCCATCCTGATACATGGTGATTCCTCCCGAATTTGTCTTTCTTTATTTATACCGCCTTTTTCCCGCTAATGCAAGAAAAAAAGCCCCGGCAGGCGTTTTAACCTGCCGGGGACTCGCTATGGCCAGATTATCTGCAGATCAGCTGACCGTTCGACACATCGATCGTAATGGTATCCCCTGCGCTGAGCTCGTCGCCCAGTATCTTTCGTGCGACCAGGGTCTCCACCCGGCTCTGCAGGAAGCGCTTCAGCGGCCGCGCGCCGTAGGCCGGATCATAGGCGTTGTCGATGACATAGGTCTTCGCGGCCTCCGTCAGCACCAGACCCAGGGACTTTTCCGCCAGGCGGCTGCGGAGGGATTCCGTCAGGATATCGATGATGCCGGTCAGGTTGTCCTTCGTCAGCGGGCGGAAGCAGATGGTCTCGTCCAGCCGGTTCAGGAACTCCGGCCGGAAGCAGCGGCGCAGTTCGCCCATGACCGCTTCCTCGGCGTCTTCCCGGATCGTGCCGTCTTCCCTTACGCCGTCCAGCAGATACTGGCTGCCCAGATTGCTGGTGAGGATGATGACTGTGTTCTTGAAATCCACGGTACGGCCCTGGGAATCCGTGATGCGTCCGTCGTCCAGGATCTGCAGCAGGATGTTGAACACGTCGGGATGGGCTTTTTCCACCTCGTCAAACAACACAACGCTGTAGGGTTTCCTGCGGACCGCTTCCGTCAGCTGGCCGCCCTCGTCATAACCCACATATCCCGGAGGCGCGCCGATCAAACGGCTGACGGAAAACTTCTCCATATACTCCGTCATGTCGATGCGCACCATGCTGTGCTCGTCGTCAAAGAGGCACTCCGCCAGCGCTTTGGCCAGTTCCGTCTTGCCCACACCCGTGGGGCCGAGGAACAGGAAGCTGCCGATGGGGCGGTTGGGGTCTGCGATGCCGGCGCGGGAGCGAAGGATCGCTTCCGTCACCTTCTGCACGGCTTCATCCTGGCCGACGACCCGCTTATGGATCACCTTGTCCAGCTGCAGCAGCTTCTGCCGCTCGCTCTCCATCAGCTTGGAAACCGGGATTCCCGTCCACTTGGCGACGATATCGGCGATCTCCTCCTCCGTCACCGTGTCGTGGACCAGGCTGTCGCCTTTCTTCGCGGCCCCTGCTTCCTCCGCTTCCTTCAGTTTCTGCTCCAGGGCGGGCAGATCAGAGTATTTCAGCTTGGCCGCCGTCTCATACTCATAGCGCAGCTGGGCGTTTTCGATCTCGCCCTTCACCCGCTCGATCTCGCTCTTGAGGGTCTTCACGGATTCCACGCTGTCCTTCTCCCGCTCCCAGCGGGATTTCATCTCATTGAACAGATCCCGCTGCTCCGCAAGCTCGGCCCGCAGCTTCCCGAGCCGCTCCTGGGAGAGCTGGTCGGTCTCTTTTTTCAGGGCCATTTCCTCGATCTCCAGCTGCATCACCTTGCGCCGCACATCGTCCAGCTCGGAAGGCAGGGAATCGATCTCCGTGCGCAGCTTGGCGCAGGCTTCGTCCACCAGGTCGATGGCTTTATCCGGCAGGAACCGGTCGCTGATATAGCGGTTGGACAGGGTGGCCGCCGCCACCAAAGCGCTGTCGTGGATGCGCACGCCGTGGAAAACCTCATACCGCTCCTTCAGGCCGCGGAGAATGGAAATGGTATCCTCTACTGTGGGTTCATCCACCATGACGGGCTGGAAGCGCCGCTCCAGGGCAGCGTCCTTTTCGATATACTTGCGGTATTCGTCCAGCGTCGTCGCGCCGATGCAGTGCAGCTCACCCCTGGCCAGCATGGGCTTCAACAGATTGCCCGCATCCATGCTGCCCTCCGTGCGGCCTGCGCCGACGATGGTATGCAGCTCGTCGATGAACAGGAGGATCTTCCCTTCGCTCTTGCGTATCTCCTCCAGCACCGCTTTCAGCCGTTCCTCAAATTCGCCCCGGTATTTTGCCCCGGCGATCAGCGCGCCCATATCCAGGGAAAAGATGGATTTGTCCTTCAAGCCCTCCGGCACGTCGCCCCGGACGATCCGCTGGGCCAGGCCCTCGGCGATGGCGGTCTTGCCCACGCCGGGTTCGCCGATGAGGACGGGGTTGTTCTTCGTCTTGCGGGAGAGGATGCGGATCACGTTTCTGATCTCCGCGTCTCTGCCGATGACCGGGTCCGGCGTCTGTTCCCTGGCGCGTTTGACCAGATCGGTCCCGTATTTGGAGAGGGCGTCATAGGTGCTTTCGGGATTGTCGCTGGTGACCGGCGACGTCTTCACCTGGCTGAGCGCCTCCGCAAAGGCGGCTTTTCGGATGCCGTGGTCGCTGAGGATCCGGCGGATCGCCGCCGTCGGCGCGGCAAAGATGCCCAGCATCAGGTGTTCCACGCTGAGGTATTCGTCATGCATGGAGTCCCCCGCTTTTTCCGCAGCCCGCAGGACCCGCTCCGTTTCATGGGAAATATAGATTTTGTCGTCCGCGCCGCCCACCTTGGGTAGCTTGGAAATCTCGCTGCTGAGCTCCGTCAGGATAGCTTCATTGTCCGCTCCCAGTTTCTCGAACAGCGACGGGATCAGACCGTTATCCTGGGACAGCAGACCGAACAGGATGTGCTCAGGTGTGATATACTGGTTGTGGTTTTCCTCCGCCAGATTTTGGGCGGCTTTCAGAGTTTCCACCGTTTTCTGCGTGTACTTATTGCTGTCCATGATGTTCGCCTCCTTAAATCAGCAGGCCGCCGGCGTTGACATGGGCGGCATACTGCCGCTCTGCTTCCGCAGCGTTCAGCCTGCCGGACAGACAGCCTTTCAAAAGCCTGTCAAACAAATGAACGTATTCCGAGATGGTTTCCGCCAGTTCCTTTGCCGAGCAATCCCGGCTGGGAACGGAAATGCTGCGGACGAATTTGCCGTCATAAAGAACGCAGGGGACTTCGTGGCCCAGCTTGGGCGCGAGATAAGCGTCCTCCAGCTGCTTCCACAGGCGGAAAAACCGCCCCATGGCATTCAGCAGCTCGGCGGACTGCGTCCGGTAGGATACCGTCAGTTCCCCGATGGAGCCTTCCCCGCTGCGGTAAAGCTCCACCTCGTATTTCACCGTAGGCCGGTATTTATAATCCAGCGCGCTCTTCATGGACATGCTGAGGGCATTGGGAGTAACCATGGGGATCAGCTCAGGGTCCGGCCGGAAGAGGGATTCCATGACCTGCATAACCTCGGCGATCCTGCGCTCCGGCGTCATCAGATCCAGCTGTTCCGCCAGAAGCTGATTCACCAGCGCGCTGCGGCTGGTCCCGCGGCGATGCGCCAGCTGATCCACCGCCCGCACCACATCTTCATCCAGCAGCAGACTGTACAGCGTCTTTTTCACTTTGCCATACACCTCTCCTTCTGACAGGCACAGTATAGCACGTCCGTTATGATTTGTCAATCCGATTATATAATTATTTCTGCGAATTTCATTCTCTGCCATTTGATTATTGCTTTCTTGCAGCAAAACCCGCCGTTCTAAGACGGCGGGTTTTCTTTTCGGTTTCGGTTACTTCAATTTCTTCAAATATGCTGCAGCGCTTCGGAGCCCGTCCGCGGCGGCGGAGACGATGCCGCCGGCCCAACCGGCCCCTTCCCCGCAGGGGTACAGGCCGCGAATGCCGACCGCTTGCCGGTCTTCCAGGCGCAGCAGGCGCACCGGGGAGCTGGAACGGGTTTCCGGCGCGGTGAGGATCGCCTGCGGATCGGCAAAGCCTTTCAGCTTTCGGTCCAGCAAAGGCAGGCCGGCCCGCAGGGAATCGGTGATGACGCTGGGAAGCGACCGATCCAGGTCTCCGTATCGTACGCCCGGCAGGTACGTGGGAACGACGCTGCCGGGGCCGGTCGACGGCCGGCGGTCCAGAAAATCCCCCACGGTCTGTACCGGCGCAGCGTAGCTTCCTCCGCCGGATGCAAACGCGCGCTTTTCCAGGCTCCGCTGCCAGCGCATCCCGCCCAGCGGGTCCTTTTCCGGAAACTGCTCCGGCTTCAAGGAAACCAGCAGGGCGCTGTTGGCGTTCTTCCCCGCTCTGCCGGAATAGCTCATTCCATTGGTGACGACGCCCCCTTCCTCGGAGGCCGCCGCCATCACATAGCCGCCGGGACACATGCAGAAGGTATAAACCCCCGTACCGTCCGGCAGATGCACCGCCAGCTTGTAGCTCGCTGCGCCGAGGGAAGGATGTCCGGCATAGCGCCCGTATTGGATCCGGTCGATCCGTTCCTGCAGGTGTTCGATGCGAACGCCCATGGCAAAGGGCTTGGGTTCCATCGCCGCACCGCGGCGCAGCAGCATTTCAAAGGTATCTCTGGCGCTGTGTCCCACCGCCAGAAACAGGGTGTCGCAGTCGATCTCCCCCATCCCGTCGACGGATTCCGTCCGGACGCCCATCAAAACGCCGTCCCGAAGGATCAAATCGGCGACCCGGCAGCCGAAGCGGATCTCCCCGCCCAGAGACTGGATATGCCTGCGAAGATTTGCTACCACCTGGGCAAGCACGTCGGTGCCGACGTGGGGCGCTGCGTCCCAGAGGATGCGCTGCTTTGCCCCGAAATCCACCAGACGGCGCAGGACATAGGCGGCCTCCGAACCGCCGATGCCGGTATTCAGTTTTCCGTCGGAGAAGGTGCCGGCGCCGCCCTCCCCGAACTGCACGTTGCATTCCGGGTCAAGCACACCCGTTTCCCGAAGCAGCCGGACTTTTTCGCGGCGCTGCTCCACGGGCAGGCCCCGTTCCAGCACCAGCGGACGCAGACCGGCTTCCGCCAGCGCCAGTGCGATGAACATTCCGGCCGGCCCGAAGCCTGCCACGACCGGGCGCTGCCCGGGCAAGCCCTTCGGCTCGGGCATGCGGAACGCATCTTCCGGAGCGGCCAGCTCGGCACTGACGTTTTCCGCCAGAGCGTCTTCCTCCTCCACCGAGACATCCACGGTATAGAGGAGCTTGACGCGATCCTTTTTCCGCGCGTCGATGCTGCGGCGCACGATCCGCAGCTCCCTGATTTCCGAAGGAGGAAGTCCCAACGCTTCTCCGGCCAGTTTTTTCAGCTTTTCCGGCCGATCCTCCTCCGGGGACAGGGTCAGATTTCTTAATCGCAGCATCTTATCCCCCGGCAGCGCACACGCCTGCAAGGCGACCGCTGGACCAGGCCCACTGGAGATTATACCCGCCGCAGTCCCCGTCCACATCCAGCACTTCCCCGCAGGCATAGACGCCGGGACAAAGCCGGCTTTCCATCGTGTGCGGATCGAAACCGTCCGTCCGAATGCCGCCCACCGTCACCTGGGCATTGGCGGGGCCCAGATCCCCGGTCACGGGAAAGGCGAAGCATTTTGCCCTTTTCGCCAGTCTCAGCGCCGTTTTTTCCGCAAGCCCGGCCACGCTTTCCGAGGCTTTCAATCCTTCTGCGGCAACCAGCACCCGTCCGATGCGGTTCTGCACCGTTCCCACAAACACATCTCCCAGCGTCAGCCGGGGCGTGTTTTTTGCGCGGCGAAGCAGCATCCCGGCCAATTCCTCCTCGCTGAGGTCCCTGACAAGATCGAGGTTCACCACGGTCTCCGGCTGCTCCAGCGCGGTTCGGGAGATTTCAAAGATCGCGGGACCGGAGAGCCCCGTGTCGGTGAACTGCACTTCGCCCTCCGTCGCGGCCAGAATCCTGCCGCGGCGGGTCACCGTGACGCCGGCGTCCGCCCGCACACCCTTCAGGCTGCGGCAGCCGGGATTATCGGAGCGCAGCTGCACCAGCGCACAGCGCAGGGGCGTACAGGGATGGCCCAGCTCCCCCAGCAGGCGGTAGCCCAGGCCTGTGCCGCCGAAGCGCTCCCCCGCCATGCCGCCGCAGGCCACGATCACGCGGTCCGCGGCCATACTGCCGCCCGCCCACGAAATAAGCAAGCCGTTTTTTGTCCTCTCCAGACGGTTCACCTCACAGCCGTCAAGGAGACGAACGCCCGCTGCGTCCAGCGCATAGCGCAGCACATCCACCACGCTGCCCGCCGTATCCGACAGAGGATAGACCTTGCCGTTCGGCTCTGCGACGGTAATGAGGCCAAGTTCACGGAAGTATTTCCGTGTTTCCTCCTGCCCGAATCGCCGGAGGGCGGGGACGGCAAAGCTCCGATCCGTCCCGTGATAGGATTCCGGCGAAGCGTGAAGATTCGTCAGATTACAGCGGCCGTTGCCCGTAACGGCCAGCTTTCGTCCAAGCCGGCTCTGCCGCTCAAATACAGTAACCGCGGCGCCGCGGGAAGCGGCTGTCAACGCAGCCATCATCCCGGAGGCGCCGCCGCCGATCACTGCGACCGTGATCATTCTGTCCCTCCTCAAAGCTTTTCCAGGGGGAGCGAAAGGCGAACGGAAAAACCGTAGCCCGCCTTGATCTGAAAGCTGCCTCCCGCTTTTTCCGCGTAGCTCCTCAGATGCTGCAAACCGAAGCCCTCCTGCGGCGCGTCGTCCGGCACCTTGCCGTCGTTCCATACTTCGACGTAGATTTCGCCGTCCTCCACTGCGGATTTCAAACGGAATCTGTGCGCTCCGCCGTGCTTCATGCCGTTGGTCACGCATTCCTGCACCATTCCGTAAAGAAAGCTCATTCGCTCGCTACTCATGGGCGTTTCCGCGGCGCTTTCCAGCCCGCTGAAATCCGCGTCGATCGTAACGTCCGAATCCTGCTCCGTCTGACGGCAGCAGAGAAGCAGCAGCTTTTCCAGCTCCTGCACGTCCATGATATTCTGGTCGTTCATCATGCGCACGCTGTTGCGGATGATGTCCATGCTCTCCCGCATGCGCGCAATGGCCCGGTCCGTTTTTTCGTCGGCCGCTTCCGGTTCCTTGGGGCGCTGCATTTTCGCAGCTTCCAGGGCGAAGATGGCCGCGGTGATGGTATGTCCCACGCTGTTGTGGATATCCCGGCTGATCCGCTCGCGCTCCTGGATCCGTCCCCGGAACTCCGCCGTTTCCTTTTCCAGGGAAAGCATCTCGTTTTTCCGGCTGGCGTCATAAAACTGACGGATGACGCCCATGCTCTGGCGGTTGAGGATCTGGGCCAGCACGGCGAAGCAAAGATAATAGATCGCCTGGGGAATGGCGGTATCCACCATCACATAGTGGAAGCCGTAGCGATTGCGAAACACCGGAGGCAGCAGCAGATAGCTCGCCACCAGATAGGAACCCAGCATCGCCAGCACGGATAGGACGCAGGTATATAAGCTGAGAATGCGGTGATAATAGATCGTCACCAACGCTGTGGGAAAGGCAAAGAGCAGCAGCGCCTGGGCGTTGAAAATGATATAACTGAAACCGCTGGCCAGGACGCTGCAGGTCATGATGGCATATTTTACCCATCGCCCTTCCGCCTTCACGATCTTGACAAGAATAAACGGCAAACAAAGCAAAAAAGCGAGGGCGATCTTCCACCAGAACTCGGTAGCATAGGAATAGACGTTGAAAACGCCGTAAACATCCAAGGAAAAAATCACCGCGATGATCAGCAATTCATAGAGGCAGATCATCGCGGTTCGTTTATTGATCTCGACCTCGTTCTTCCACAGCAGGTCTTCAAATCGTTCCATCGTCGGTCCTCATTTATCGGATTGAGCCGTCCTGGTCAGGCTGACGGCCAAAGCCGTCCGATCCCGGACGCCCAGCGCGCCGTAAATGTTGGAAAGGTAGTTCTTCACGGTGCCCTCCGTGATGTGCAGCACGGCGGCGATCTCCCGATTGGAGCGGCCATCCTGGATCAGGCGGCAGATTTCCCGTTCCCGCTCGGTCAGCTTGCCGTACTGCTCGCGGAACTGCGCCCGCTTGGGGTCTGTGCCGGACAGCTCATTGCCCATTCTTCGCGCATTGCGGTGCAGGACCGACATGACCTTTTGATCCAGCACCGTATGTCCGGAGGCCACCATTCTGGCCGCCTCGATGATCTCGCCGGAGCTGACGCTTTTCAGGATATAACCGTCCGCGCCTTCAGAGAGGGCGGAAGTAATGCTCTGATCGTCATAATAGGTGGAAAGCACCAGCATGCGCACTTCCGGCATACGCCGCTTTACTTCCCCGATCAGCCGGACCCCGCCGATCCCCGCCATATTCAGGTCCACCAGCATCACATCCGGGCGGACATGGGCCAGCTTTTCCAGCGCTTCCTCGGCGCTGGCGGCGCTGCCGACGATCTCGAATTCCTCGTCGGTAGAGAAGAAAACGCTCAGGCTTTCCAGAAGCAGGCGTTCGTCATCCACGAAAAAAATCTTTATGGACATCCATTACCACCTCTTTCGGTATTATGCCATACCAGGCGGCAGTGTTGCAAGTCTTTTGTAGAATTTCACCGATAACGCAGATGCGGAAGGCGGGAAAATAATTGACTTTTCCATACTCATACTGTACTATATATTTACTGAACAGGAATATGGAGGTCCGAAATGACAGAGTACAAGCTAACGCCCAAGGAGAATTACCTTCGCGCCATGCGGGGGGAATTCCCGGAATATCTCCCGATGTGGGACATGTTCGGCTGGGGTGTCCGCAGCAGCGCTACGGCCCATTTCACGAAAAAGCTGCCCAACGGCAACACCGTCAATGAATTCGGCGTGGAGTCCGTCTCCGTTCCCGACGCGGAAGGCGGTTCCATTCCCGTACCCGGCAAGTTCATTCTGGAAGACATCACCAAATGGCGGGATGTGATCAAAACGCCCAGCCTGGAGGGAATTGACTGGGAAGCCGCCGCAAAACGGGACCTGAAGGATTTTGACAGAAAAACAAAGCCGGTCATGAGCCACATTGGCGGTTTTTTCCTCACGCTGGTCTCATTTATGGGCTTTGAAAACGGCCTCTGCGCCATGTATGAGGAGCCGGAGGAGGTCAAGGCTCTGTTCCAGTATCTTCTGGAGTATTATCTGAAGGTTTACAAGAACATCCTGTATTATTACAAGCCCGACGTCATGAGCATGGGCGACGACACAGCCACGAAAAACAATCCCTTCTTTTCCCCCGAGATGGAAAAGGAGCTGCTTCTCCCCTTCCAGAAGGCGGAGGCGGACCTGGCCCGTGACGCCGGCATCCCCATCCAGATGCACAACTGCGGCCGCTGCGAGGACTTCGTGCAGGACTGGGTGGACATCGGCATCAGCGCTTGGGACCCGGCGCAGACGGACAATGACCTGCTGGGCATCAAAGAGAAATTCGGGCGAAAGATGCTCATTGTGGGCGGGTGGGATTATTCCGGCCCCGTCAGCCATCCCGGGTCTTCCGATCAGCTGCTGAAGGATGAGCTGGTGAAATATGTGGACACCATGGCGCCCGGCGGCGGCTTTGCCTACTTCACCCGTTTCCTGGGTAAGACCGGCGACGCGGAGGCGGCCCGGAAGATGAAGATCATGAACGACTTCTACTATGACTACGCCAGAGACTGGTATAAGCGAAACGGATATGTCTGAGCATGAACCGCAGCGAGCGATATCCGATCCTACGGGTATCGCTCTTTTTTTTGCAGTTCTATAAACTTTTTATCGGCTCGCGTAACCTCGCCGCTCCAAACGGTGCTTATCGGGGTGAAGGCCTTTCAAATACTGAAGGAAGGAGATGGAAGCGTTGGACGACGCCGGGATCGTTGCACTGTATCTGCTGCGGGATGAAGACGCCATAAGGCAGACCTCCGCAAAATACGGCGGCAGACTGCGGGCACTGTCTTATGGGATCGTCCTGGACCGGGAAACGGCGGAAGAATGCGAAAACGACACCTATTTGGAAGCGTGGAACTGCATCCCTCCCCATGAGCCCAGGAGCTATCTGTATGCCTTTCTTGCCCGGATCACCCGGCACATCTCCCTGAACTGCTGCCGTGACCGCGGCCGCCTGAAGCGCAGCGCCCATATCGTCGAACTGAGTTCGGAGATGGAGGAGTGCATCCCCGCCCCCGACGATGTTTCCTGCCGCGCGGAAGATCTGGCCCTCAGCGAAGCGATCAACGGCTTCCTCCGCGGTCTGGATCAGGAGAAGAGGAACATCTTCATCCGCCGGTACTGGTATCTGGACAGCGTCGCAGACATCTCCGAACGCTTTGCCGTCACCGAGAGCAAGGTAAAGACGACGCTCTTCCGCTGCCGCGCAAAGCTTCGCCGGCATCTGGAAAAGGAGGGTTACATTCTGTGAGAGGAAACGAGCTTTTGGATAAGATGGAACTGATCGACCCCCTGTTCATCGAAGCGGCGGAGACTGCGCCGCTTCGTGCAGGAAACCGGAGGTTTCTTTGGGGCTCCATTGCCGCGTGCTTGATCCTGCTGATCGGGTTCTGCGCCGTGGTGCAGTCAGGTGCTTTTCCAAGTCTGCAAACGGGAAGAGTCAGCAGTTCTGCGGCGCCGGGGGGAACGTTTACCTCTGCATGTGTTTTCTGGCTGGACGGAAACAAAGCCGTCGCTTACGGTCCCATCGATGGTGAGGACCGTAAGCGGTATGATCTTATTCCCGACAAGATCGCCGTCGGCCAGACCCTAAATGAGGCTACGATCATCACGGAAGCCGACCTTGGGGAGTTCATGGGAACCGTCACCGGCTGTATTGATCCCGCCCTGAACGGCTGCAGGGTCTATCACTATGCCAAATACCCCGAAAAGGACGCCATATGTATCGTGGACACGCCCCAGGGCTATGCATTCTATTGCGGCAGCGTTCTCGCTTTCGATGCTGTGGTCGGCGGCAGTTCGGATGAACTCTTTTCGCTCTACGGTCTGCCGGATTCTCTGGAGGAACTGGAGATCCTTTCCCCCGGCGAAAGGTTTCTGTTTGAAATCACGGATCCCGCGCAGATCGCGGTCATTTTTGAGATCCTTTCCGGTAAAACGAACATCGGACTTATCGCCTCGGATTATCGCTACGCCCAGGCATGGTATGACGCCTACGGAAATGAGGATGTGTCTTTCAGTGAGGAAAACGGATTTGTGTTCCGGGACGGCACTTCCGGGGACGGAGATTCCGGACAGGTTTTTGCGGAAAAAACCTATGAGAAGGCGCATGCGCTTTGGGGAAAAGGAAGCTGTCATCTCTGCTTCACGACGGTAAAGGGGTTCCGGCTGCTGATCGACTACAGTCCTGCGGTATGTTCCTTCAACGCACAGGACAGTTACTACGTGTTGTCCGAGGCGGAAACGGAAACGCTGAATACGATCCTTCGGATCACGGACTGATACTGATTGCATATCAGTATGACCTCCCGAAGGGAAACGGGAAACGGAAAACGGCACAGCCGAAGCCATGCCGTTCTCGGGATCAAGCCCTATTTTCTGACCCGCAGACGCCTGTCTGCGGGTCAGATTTTTTCAGCCGGTCTCAGCGTTCCGGAAGATGGACTCCACCCGCTGTCGCAGGGCCGGGTGCTTTTCCAGCGAAGGGTCCGCCGCCAGGAGGCGCTCCGCCTCCGCCTGCGCCTCCTTCAGCACATCCAGGGAGGCTGCCAGGTCCGCGATATGCAGGGTCGGAAGCCCATGCTGTCGGGAGCCGAAGAAATCGCCGGGTCCGCGCAGCTTCAGGTCCTCCTCCGAAATGCGGAAGCCGTCACTCTCCTTTACCAGAGCGTCCAGCCGCTCCGCGCTGACGCCGCCCCCCTTGCCCTTAAAGAGGACGCAGTAGCTTTTGTGCTTCCCCCGCCCCACGCGGCCCCGCAGCTGGTGCAGCTGGCTGAGGCCGAAACGATCCGCATTTTCCACCACCATCAGGGCGGCATTGGGCACGTCCACGCCCACCTCCACCACGGTGGTGGAGACAAGGATCTGTATTTCCCCGGAAACGAAGGAAGCCATGACCGCTTCCTTTTCCGCCGTCTTCATTCTCCCGTGCAGCAGTCCCAGGCGATATTGAGGGAAGACCTCGGTGCGCAGCTGCTCATACACCTCGGCGGCGCTGCGCAGGTCCAGGGTCCCCTCCTCGTCCTCCTCAATCATGGGGCAGACCACATAGACCTGACGCCCCTCGTCCACCAGGCGGGCGATGAACCGCTGTATCCTGGGACGCATGCTTTCCTCCACGGCATAGGTATCCACTTTCTGCCTGCCGGGGGGCAGCTCGTCGATAACGGACACGTCCAGGTCGCCGTAGAGGATCAGCGCCAGCGTCCGCGGAATGGGGGTCGCGGACATGACCAGGATATGGGGCGCGGAGGTCTTGGCCGCCAGCGCGCTGCGCTGGCCCACGCCGAAACGGTGCTGCTCGTCCGTAACCGCCAGGGCCAGGCGGGGAAACTCCACCCCCTCGCTGAGAAGGGCATGGGTGCCCACCGCCAGGTCCGCTTCTCCCAGGGCAAGCCGTTCCACAGCTTCCCTTTTCGCCTTCGCTGTCATGCTGCTTTTAAGCTGCACCACCCGGATACCCATCGGCTCCAGCAGCGTCGAGAAGGTGCGGAAATGCTGGTCTGCCAGCAGCTCCGTCGGGGCCATAAAAGCGGCCTGGAATCCGGCGCGGCAGACCGCCCAGATGCAGGCGGCGGCCACCATGGTCTTGCCGGAGCCCACGTCCCCCTGCACCAGCCGGTTCATGGCGCTGCCGGAAGCCATATCCGCCAGGGAATCCCGAATGGCCCGGCTCTGCGCCCCCGTCAGTTCGAACGGCAGGCGCCCGGTGAATTCCTCCAGCGCCGGCGCGGGGATCACGTGACCCGCCTCGCTGCGCCGCTGATTCTTCATGCTGCCCAGAGCGCAGGCCAGCACGAAAAGTTCTTCAAACACCAGTCTCTGCCTGGCACGCATGGCTTCGGCCATATCGGCAGGCATATGGATGCTGCGGTAGGCCCGGCGGATATCCGGCAGATCATATCTCCGGATCGTCTCCGCAGGCAGCAGGTCCCGCAGCTCCTCCAGGCAGGAATCCAATCCCTGGCGGATGGATTTGATGAGGGTATTCTGGCTGATGCCCGACGTGAGACGGTACACCGGCACGATGCGCCCGGTGGTCTTTCCCTCCCCGTCCGCCGGTTCAAAGGTGGGGTTCTGCAGGCTCAGCTTATTGCCGAAGCGCTGAAAGCGCCCATAGAAGCTGTAGCGGCTGCCCACATGCAGCTGATTCTTGAGATAGGGCTGGTTGAAAAACGTCACCTCCGCGCTGCCGCTGTCGTCGGCAATGCGGAAGCGGGTCAGGTTCAGGCCCTTGCGGATGCGGCTGAGCAACGGCGTGCTGATCACCGCCGCCCGGACGCATGCGGTCTCCCCTTCGGCGATCTCCGCCAGATCACGGATGACGCTGCGGTCCTCGTAGGCGCGGGGGAAATAGGAAATGAGGTCATAGACCGTGCGGATATCCAGCTTTTCCAGAAGCTTCGCCCTAGCTTCGCCGATGCCCTTCAGATAGCGCACGTCGCCGTAGAGCTCCATATTCCTCCCCCCTTTCGCTCATCTGCCGTTCTTGATCTTTTCCCAATAGGCCTTGGCGGCCAACTCCGTCTTGTTGTCCCCGTATTCGTAATACCTGGCGTCCTTGATGGTGTCCGGCAGATATTGCTGCTTTACCCAGTGATTGGGGAAATCATGGGGATAGAGATACCCCTGCTCCCGCTCGAAACCGGTTCCGTCCGCGTGGACATTCTGCAGTTCTCTTGGGGGCGTGCCCCCCTTGCCGGCTTTCACATCCGCCATGGCGCGGTCGATCGCCGTCACCACGGAATTGGATTTGGGCGCCGTCGCCAGCAGGATCACCGCCTCCGCCAGGGGCAGCCGCGCTTCCGGAATGCCCAGCTGCAGCGCGGAATCCACGCAGGCCTTCACGATAGCCGCCGCCTGGGGATAGGCCATGCCGATATCCTCGCTGGCGGAGCAGAGGATCCTCCGACAAGCCCCGGCCAGATCTCCCGCCTCCAGCAGCCGCGCCAGATAGTGGAGGGCTGCATCCGGATCGCTGCCCCGCAGGGATTTCATCAGGGCGGATACCGCGTCGAAATGCTGGTCACCCTCCCGGTCGTATTTCATGGCGCTCTTTTGGGCGATCAGCTTCACATCCTCATCCGTGGCCGTCACCACGCCGCCGACGCTCCTGCCGCCGTAGAACAGCAGCTCCACGCTGCTGACCGCCTTCCGCACGTCACCGCCGCAGCCAAAGCAGATGCTCCGGATCGCCTCCGCGGAGAAATCCGCTTTCAGCGCCGTCTTTTCCTCCATACAGCGGATAGCCCTGCGGACGGCAGGTTCCATTTCCGCCGGGGAAACCGGCTTGAACTCAAAAACGGCGCTGCGGCTGAGGACCGCGCTGTAGACATAGAAATAGGGGTTTTCCGTGGTGGAGGCTATGAGGCTGATCTTGCCGTTCTCAATATATTCCAACAAGGACTGCTGCTGCTTTTTGTTGAAATACTGAATCTCATCCAGATACAGCAGGATGCCGTTGGGGGCCAGCATGGTATCCAGGCTGCTGATGATCTCCCGGATATCCGCCGTTCCCGCCTGGGTGGCGTTCAGCTTCCGCAAGGTGCGCTGCGTCGCCTGGGCGATGATGCCGGCAACGGTGGTCTTTCCCGTTCCGGAAGGGCCATAAAAGATCATATTGGGGGCCTGACCGCTTTCGATGATCCTGCGGAGCATCCCGTCCGGCCCCAGGATATGCTGCTGCCCCACCACTTCATCCAGCGATTTCGGGCGAATTTCATCTGCCAATGGTCTCTGCATTTTTCATCACCGAAGGGATTATACCATATTCTCTGATGGAAAACCATGGTGAACCGTGCTATAATGCGAAAAACGGATTTCCGAGGTAATGAGATGGCATACATAAACGAGATCATCCGTCTTCTGGAGGAAGAATACCCCGCCGCGCTGTGCAGCCTGCAATATGACGTGGACTGGCAGCTGCTCTTTGCCGTTCGCCTCAGCGCCCAATGCACCGACGAGCGCGTGAACAAGGTGACCCCGGCGCTCTTTGAACGCTTCCCCACCCTGGAGGATTTTGCGGAGGCGAAGCAGGAGGAAGTGGAAGGGCTGATCCACTCCTGCGGCTTTTTCCGCGGCAAGGCAAGGGACCTGATCGGCAGCGCGCAGATGCTGCTGCGGGACTACGGCGGCAAGGTGCCGGACAGCATGGAGGAGCTCCTGAAGCTGCCCGGCGTGGGGAGAAAGACCGCCAACCTGATCCTGGGCGATGTCTACAGGCAGCCGGCCGTGGTGACCGACACCCACTGCATCCGCATAGCCGGTCGCCTGGGCCTGACGAAAAACAAAGAACCGGTGAAGGTGGAGCGGGACCTTCGGGAAATCCTGCCCCCGGAGAAATCCTCGGATTTCTGCCACCGCATGGTCCTCCACGGGCGAAAATACTGCATGGCCCGGAAACCGGACTGTGCGCGCTGCCCGCTGACGGGCATCTGCAAGAAGATTATGTAAACCCATTGGACGAAAAGCATCCCGGAGGGAAGGGCCCCTCCGGGATGTTTGTTTTATTCGGTGGCGTAGTTGGTGAAATAGTTCTGAATGAGGATCACGGGGGTGCCCCGATCGCCGCTGCCGCTGGTCAGATCGCAGAGGCTGCCCAACAGGTCCGTCAGCTGTCGGGGGGTGGTGCCCTGAGAGTTCATTTCGCCCTTGAGGTCGCCGTCCTTGGCGCGGATTTTCTCGCGCATGGCGTCCATGAGCTCCTGTCCGCTCAGGTCCTTCAGCTCATTGTCCGCGAAGTATTTCATCTTCAGCTCGTTGGGCGTGCCCCGGAGGCCCTCGGTGAAAGCGGGAGAGACCACCGGATCGGCCAGCTCCCAGATGCCGCCCACCGGGTCCTTGAAGCCGCCGTCGCCGTAGATCATCACTTCCAGCTTTTTTCCGGTGGCGTCGTAGAGGGCCTTCTGCAGGCTGTCCACGAACTTCTGGCAGTCGCGCGGGAAAAGCTTGACCTTTTCCTCCGTCGCCTTGTTGGCGCCCAGAAGGCCGAACTTTTCATTGTAGCCGCTGCCGTTCACCGGCGCGGTCATGATGTCGTCCAAGCTGAATACGCGCTCGGCGCCGTTGTCCTTGAGGATGCGCTTGGTGCGGGCGCGGGTGTGGATATCGCAGTTCAGGACGTTTTTCGTATAGTGGAGGATATAGCGGGGGTCATTGGAGAAAACGATTTCGATGTTGCTTCCCAGGCTCTTGTAATAGTTCACATAGTCGATGCCGGTAAAGGGGTGGACGGTGTTGTTGCCGAAGATGGCGCGGAAGCCGCGCTCGTCAAAGCTGTCGGTGTAGGGGTTGATGCCCTTGCGGTCCATCTCATCGTCGCTGATGAGCCGGTTGCCAACTTCATCGCTGGGGAAGGACAGCTGGACATACAGCTTCTTGCAGGCCATGCTGATGGCCCGAAGCATGATGGCGAAACGGTTGCGGCTCATGATGGGGAAAATGATGCCCATATCCTCACCGCCCAGCTTCTTGCGCACATCCTCCGCGATCTGCTGCACGGTGGCATAGTTCCCCTGGGTGCGGGCAACGACGGCCTCGGTCACGCCCACGACATCCCGATCCTGGAGGCAAAAGCCCTCCTTCTCGGCGGCAGTCAGCAGGCTGTCCCGGATCATGGAAACCAGATCGTCGCCCTGACGGAAAATCGGTGTGATAATGCCTCTGGAAGTAACGCCCGTATATCTCATGATTAACAGCTCCTTTACTATTCATGGAACTGAAAAATTATACATGAGAAAGCACTTGGCTGTCAACGGGCAGATTCCACATCGTTTTTTCTTCTTTTGTTATGTCTTTTGGCACGAATAATCAAAAGAACGATCACGACGATCACAATCGGCCCGAGCACGATGGGGAGCGCGGAAATGAAGAAGAGGAATCCGCCCTTGAAAGCTCCCAGCAGCCACTGGCAGGAGGAGCGGAACCTTTCGCCGATCTCCTGGCCGAAGGTGTGGGTGATGGGCGTCTCCTGGGTCAGCTCCTTTACCTCGCTGATACTGAGCTCCAGGGTGGAATAGTTGATCTTGCTGTCCCAGTTCGTGAGGGTGGTGGTGAGGGATTCGATGCTGTAGCGGACGCTGGCCAGCCTGTCCTCAATGCTCAGCATATCCTCCACCGTGTCCGCCTTGCTCAGCATGTCCAGCAGCCGGGATTCCTCCGTGCGATAAGTGTTCAGGCGGGACTCGGTGTCATAATAGGAGCTGGTGATATTCTGGGCCTGAACGCTGGAGCGGGTCAGGTTCCCGAGGGACTCCAGCGCGCCGGTGAAGGCCTGAAAGCTGTCGCGCGGAACGCGGATCGTGAAGGAGGCGGTGCGATAGGCGGGGCGGTTATAGTAGGTGGTGCTGTAATCCTTGCCGGTCACATAGGAGCTTTCGATAAAGCCGCCGTATTCCCCGATCAGGGCGTAGACCTTCTCCACGCTCTCCTCAAAGTGAATGGTTTCCACATTGGCGGAACCGGAATAGATGATCTTGTCGAAAGTCTCCGCCCTGGCTGCAGCGCTGTCGTCGCTGCCGCTCATCAAGGCTTCGGATTCCTCCCCGGGATATTCGTAGTCGCCGTCGTAATAAGCGCCGCCGCCGGGCGCAGCGTCGGCCATCGCAGGGGCGACTGCCTTCATGTAACTGCCGGAGCTGTTCGCGTCATAGGCGTAGGCGGCCTCCGTCTTGCTTCCGCCTCCGCCTCCGCAGCCGGTCAGCAGGAAGGTCAGCATCAAAAGGGCCAGCGCCAGGGCCGCAATCTTCCGTGAATTCTTGTTCATGGGAACGACCTCCTTTTCTACAGTCACTTTCTCAGACGCAAAGGAAGGAAAAAAGTTCCGCAGCCGGACTGGCTGCGGAACTCTTTGCTGAAATCAATAGGCTACGCCCCAATAGATCATGTGCTTGGCCGGCTTGCCGCAGATGGGGCAGACGTCGTCCAGATGCTCCTGCACGAAGGGGATGCAGCGGCTGGTCATGCCCGCCTTCTCCTTCATCGCCAGCTCGCAGTCCAGGCCGCCGCACCACATGGTCTTGATAAAGCCGCCGTGCTTTTCCTGCAGTTCTTTGGCTTCTTCCAGAGAGTGGGCTTCAAAAATGTGACTGTCCAAATTTTGCTTTGCCTTGTCAAAAAGGCCCTGCTGCACGGCGTCCAGCAGCTCCGGCACCTTCTCCGTCAGCTCCGCCAGAGCCACGGGCACCTTTTCGAAATTATCCCGGCGGACGCAGACGCACTGCCCGTTTTCCATATCGCGGGGACCCAGCTCCAGCCGCAGGGGCACGCCCTTCATCTCCCACTGGGCGCATTTCCAGCCCAGGGAATTGTCGCTGTCGTCGATCCTGGCGCGGATACCGGCGGCTTTCAGCGCTGCCAGCAGCTCGTTTGCCTTTTCCAGCACGCCGGGCTTGTGGGCCGCCACGGGCACCACGATGACCTGGATGGGCGCCACGGCGGGGGGCAGCACCAGACCGTTATTGTCGCCGTGGGTCATGATGAGGCCGCCGATGATGCGGGTGGAAGCGCCCCAGCTCGTCTGATGGGGATAGGTCTGCTTGTTTTCCTTATCGGAATAACTGATGCCGAATGCGCGGGCGAAGCCGTCGCCGAAATAGTGGCTGGTGCCCGCCTGCAGCGCTTTATGGTCGTGCATCATGCACTCCACGGTATAGGTCCTCTCCGCGCCGGCAAAGCGTTCCTTCTCCGTCTTAACGCCGCGGACCACCGGCATCGCCAGGAATTTCTCCCAGCACTCGGCGTAGACCTCCAGCATCTGCTCGGTCTCCTGAATGGCTTCCTCCGCCGTGGCGTGGAGTGTGTGGCCCTCCTGCCAGAGGAACTCGCGGCCGCGCAGGAAGGGCCGGGTGGTCTTCTCCCAGCGGAGCACGCTGCACCACTGGTTATACTTCATGGGAAGGTCCCGCCAGGAATGGAGCACATGGCTCCAATGCTCGCAGAACAGAGTTTCGGAGGTGGGGCGGATGCAGAGCTTCTCCGGCAGCTCCTCGCTGCCGCCCATGGTGACCCAGGCGCACTCCGGAGCAAAGCCCTCCACATGGTCCTTTTCCTTCTGCAGCAGGCTCTCCGGGATCAGCAGGGGCATGGACACGTTTTCGTGTCCCAGCTCCTTGAAGCGCCTGTCCAGCCAGCTCTGGATGTTCTCCCAGATCGCGTAGCCGTAGGGGCGCAGGATGAAGAGGCCCTTCACGCCGGAATAATCCACCAGCTCTGCCTTGACGCAGACGTCTGTGAACCACTGGGCGAAGTCCACCTCCATATCGGTGATCTGTTCGACCTTCTTATCCTTAGCCATGATTACTACTCCTTACAAATCAGATAACCGCAATTCTACACGCGGCGGCAGGAATTGTCAAGCGCTCAAAGGTTTACCAGCTGCCGCCACAGGCCGGGGCTGAATTCCGCCTGCCGCCGATAGGCCTGGGCCGCCCGATATTTGAAGTCAGAGTGCTCGATCAGGCGGAAGATACCCGATAGGGTATCGACGATCTCTTCCCTCGTCTCCCAACGGCGAACGCAGCCCGTGAAGACGAATTTGACGAAAGCACAGACGGCCGCGAGCCCGAAAAAAGCCCTGGCGCCGTCGCTGGTGCCGCCCACGTGGGGGAAGCTGTTGTAAAACATATGGCTTAGCAGGAGCCGCTCCGCCGCTTCCCGCCAGCCGGGGAGGCCCGCAAAGACATGTTCCTTCGCTTCCTCATAGCGGCGCAGGAGCTCCTTCGCTTCCTCGCGGGAGAGCTTCTCCCTGCCCGTCATTCCGAAAAAGCTGAGCGCTTCGAGACACAGCGGGCCCGCCACCTTGTTTTTCCCGCTGCAATCCGACGTCAATTGATGGAGAAGCCGGACAGAGTCCAGATACCCTTCCTCCTCATCGCAGCTTTCCGTGCAGCCAAACAGTTCTTCTCCCATGGCGGCAAAACGCGCCGGGAGCGGCTTCGTGCGATCTCCCATGAGTTCCAGGGCCCGGCGGCATTCCGCGTATTGCTCCGGCTTCATGTCGATGAGGAACATGGGTTCCTCGGCGATCTCGGCTTCGATCAGCTGCAGAGGTTCCCGTGAAGCAAGCGCTGCCTCCGTCACCGCCTCGCAGCTGAGGCTGAGGGCGCATTCGGCCGTGCCGCCCACGCTGCGCCGGTTGCGGGGATAGAGGCGGCAGACGTCGGGAAGTACGCCCTCCCCCAGCTGCTTTTGGAGCCTGCACAGGCCGTCCTCCCCCAGAAGGCGGCAGCGGGCATGCTGGTCGTGGACGATGTGGGCATAACGTCCCTCATCCGGCATAAAGTTCGGCCGCAGCGCTTCCCGGATCTCCTTTTTGAATTCCTCGGAACAGTCCGCGGAGAGCATCCGGTCATGTTCCTCGCGGCTGATGGTGACCGGCCAGCCGACGCAGCAATTGGCGCGGCATTCGCCGCATTTGCAGGAAAAGGCGGGGTAATAGTCCGCAACGATGTATGTCATACCGGATTCTCCTTCAGATGAAAAACCAGTTCTCTCGGGTGGCAGCTGACCTGATAGTCCCCGCAGCGGCGGCAGTCCGCCAGAAGAGCGCTGTCCTCCGTCTCCTCCGCGCCCAGCCTGCGGTAAAAGCCCGGTTCCCGCGCGGCGACCCAAAGGCTCGTCTCCCCCGCACCGGCGGCATACGCGAGACACCGGCCCGTCAGCAGCTTTCCCAGACCGTGCCCGCGGGCCTCCGGCTCCACCGCCAGGTATTCCAGCACCATCCGGTCAAACCTGCGGGTGACCGTGGCCGCGGCGAGAAGCGCGCCTTCCCTCCGGGCGGTCACGGAAAAAACCGGATGATAAAGGGCCGCCCAATCGTCGGTGATATCCAGCCCGGCGCTGCGATAAAGCGACGTGAACGCTGCGTGTCCGTTCTCCGTCTGTATCGTGATCTCAGCCACGGGCGGCTTCTCCGAACAGCGTGCGAATGTCCTTTCCTTCCCGCAGCTGCCGCGCGAAATCCGCCAGCAGCCGGCCGGAGCGCTCACGCACGAATTTCACCTCCGGATTGGAGCCGGGATCGATGCCCGTCATGCGGGAATAGACAAAGGTCACGTCGCTGAACAGTTCCCCCAGCACGGCGGAATGCGCCATGGAAAGCTGCCCGGAGACCCGCAGCAGGAAGGTAGGCATCACGTCGCAGAAGCGCTTGTAATTGGCAAGGGAGAGGATGACCTCCTCGTCCCCCAGCATCAGCCCCTGATGTGCTTCATCCGCGGCCTCGATCTTCTCGTGCACCAACGGATGGCGGAACGCGGGACGCATGTCGTCCCGCAGCAGGAAGAAGCCCAGCTTCGTATCCTTATTGCCCAGCACGCCCTCCAGGTTCATATGACTGTCCCTCGGCAGGCCGAAGAAGCGGGAGACCAGCAGGTCGTTCCCGTTCTTGTTGACGCCCTCGTTCCAGAACTGAATGAATTCATCCGCCAGCAGCCCCAGGGTCTCGTCGCCGCAGCCGAGGTAGATGAAATCCGTACCCTTTGCCTTTTGGAAAGCAAGGATAAACCGGGCCATATAATGGGGCAGGGAATCCGGATTCGTAAGGTCAAATGCCCGGATGGCCTTTTCGACCGTGGACCAATAAGCGTTCGTATCCATCCCGCAGACCAGCATGGGCGCCAGCAGGATGGGCGTCTTGTTGCGGCCGAAGCGGCCGGATACCCGGTCCGGCATGGGAAGGATGAGGTTCCCGTCCCGCTCCGCCAGCTTTTTCAGGTTGCCGCCGTTGGTGAAGACGATGCGCCGGAGGCTGCGGGAGGTGTATTCATGAAGCTTGATGGTCTCCTCCGTCACGCTGCTGCGGCTGAATTCCATAAAAAGGGTATTCTGCTCCGTGGCGTCCGGCGGCAGCAGCCTGAGCTGCAGGGGCGAATGGATCACGAGCCAGCAGAGTTTTCTCTCCGTGTCGGCATTATTGAGCGCGGCGGCATAGTGGCAGAACTGTTCGTTCGCGCCGATGCCCGTGGTGACCAGGTATTTCAGCCGCTTTTCCCCGAACCACCGGCGGATCTCCTCCCGGATCAGCGGCGCGGTCTCAGCCATGAAGCTGTCATAATAGGCTGTCACCTGCTCATGATAGAGCTCCAGAAAGGGATCGGCGGCAGCGTTCTCCGACACCTGGCGGGAGAGGGCATACAGGCTTTCTCCCAGGCCCTTGGGCAGCGCCGCCGGCTTATCCGGCTCCGGAGAAGCATAGAAGCGGAACAGCTCCGGAAAGGGGTTCAGGGCGGAAGCATCCCTGCACAGGGGCGCTGCTTCCGTGCCGCCGTCGCCCGCGCCGCTGCGAAGCTTCTGCTGTGCGATCAGCTCTCCCAGTCCCAATTCCGAGACCGCTTCCTCCATCTGCTTCGGAGGCAGACGGAAAACCTCGGACAGGGCGTTTACCAGTTCTTCCCCGTTGAGGGAAGTTTTCAGCGCGCCGGTCACCTGCTGCCTCCGGACGCCCTTGTCCGGCCAGCGGCGAAGCAGATCATCGGTCAATTGTGCAAAGAAATCAGCATTCATCGGTTTTCTCCGTTCGATCGATCACTCGGTATTATGTGGAATTGTATCACGATCCGACCAGATTGCAAGGGGAAAAGGCGGCGCTTCTTGACGGGGCCGGGGAGGCATGATATCCTTTGTCCAGCACAGGGCAGGAGGCGCTTATGGAACGGGAATACGCAAAAATGACGGTCACGCCCAAGGCGGAACGGGCGCTGCGCCGGGGGCATCCCTGGGTGTACGGCGAGGAGATCACCGCTGCGCAGGGCAGCTGGACGGACGGGGACATTGTGGACGTTCTGAGCAGTAAGGGCAGATGGCTGGGCGCGGGCTTTATCAACGCAAGCTCCAAAATCCGGGTGCGCGTCATCTCCCGCAATACCAACGACCGCTTCGACGAAGCGTTTTTCCGCCGCCGTGTCAGCTATGCGCTCCGCTACCGTCAGGCGGTCATGGGCGCGGATTTCAGCGCCTGCCGTCTGATCTTCGGGGAAGCGGATCAGTTCCCCGGCCTGACGGTGGACAGGTTTGAGGATATCCTGGCGGCGGAGGTGCTGTCGCTGGGCATGGACCGCCGCAAGGACCTCATTTTCCGCCTTCTGAAGGAAGAAGCGGAAAAGCTGGGCGTAAGCATCCGCGCGATCTATGAGCGCAGCGATTCCCCCCTGCGGGCCAAAGAAGGCCTGGAGGAGTCCTGCGGCTTTGTGTCCCTGCCGGGGTTGGAGACCGGGCTGGACGGTCACGTGATCATCACGGAAAACGGCATCCGTTACGATGTGGATTACATCCACGGGCAAAAGACCGGCTTTTTCCTGGATCAGAAGTACAACCGTCTGGCCGCAGCCAGGCTGGCCAAAGGCCGGAAGGTGCTGGACTGCTTCACCCACACCGGGGCATTTGCCCTCAACGCAGCCATGGCCGGCGCCGAGCGCGTCACGGCGGTGGACATTTCCGCCGACGCTCTGAAGCAGGCAGAGCGGAACGCGGCGCTGAACGGCCTTTCGGAGAAGATCGATTTCCGGCAGGGGGACGTATTCCGCTTCCTGACGGACGCTGCCGGCGCTGGCGCGGATTGGGACTATATCATCCTGGACCCGCCCGCCTTCACCAAGAGCGGCGCTACGGCGGACAGCGCCTATCGGGGATATCGGGAAATCAACCGGCGCGCCATGCAGCTGCTGCCCCGGGGCGGCTTTCTGGCAACCTGCTCCTGCAGCCATTTCATGCCCAGGGATCGCTTTGAACAAATGCTCCGGGACGCCGCCGCAGACGCCTCCGTCAGCCTGCGGCAGATCGAGGCGAGGCAGCAGGCGCCGGATCACCCGATCCTCTGGGGCGTCCCCGAGACGGATTACCTCAAATTCTACCTGTTCCAGGTGGTTTAGCCTTTCCCAGCTTCCCTTTCTTCCTTAAAGCAGAGCCCTTCGTCGTAGAATTCGCAGTTCTCACAGACGGAGGGTTCTTCTTCCAGAGACCAATAACCATGCCGGAAGTCCGGGCAGGAATACTGCTCGTCCACCGCTTTTCCTTTTTCTTTCATATCGTTCGCTCCTGTTTTCCACCGGGGCCGTTGATTCCCGGTGATTCCAATGGTATAATTCTTTCGGTCCAATAAAGAACTGTCAGTTAACGATCTGAATGAGGTGGAGAATAATGGCACAAAGAACCATGCGTGAAATGTATCTGGATATGGCAAAGGGAATCGAACCCGATTTCCTTTTGCAGTACACCTACGGCGGCAACCCCTATTCCAAACGTCCCGAGATCTGCACCGGCTGCTTCCCTTCGCTCATTATGGGAAACCGCGGCCCCGGCGGAGACAATAAGGACATTTGGGGCGTGACCTACGTGTCAAACAAGGAAGCCGGCTATGCGGGCCTGCCGGAACCCGGCAACTATATTCTGGACGATATCACCAAGTGGCGGGACGTGATCAAAGCGCCCGATCTATCCCATGTGGATTGGGAACAGATGGCGAAGAAGGATCTGGACGCCATCCGTCAGCGGGGTTGCGACCCGACCCAGAGCGCGATCGCCTTCGGCCTGCACGGCGGCTATTTCCAGACCCTGATGGCTTTCATGGGCTTCGTGGAAGGTCTCTGCGCCATTCAGGAGGAGCCGGAGGAGGTCTACGCTCTCTTTGACTACCTCTGCACCTTCTACAACGATATCGCGGAAAAATGCATCGACTACTACAAGCCCGACCTTGTGCATATCTCCGACGACGTGGCCGCCTGGGGCGCTCCCTTCGTCTCTCCCGCCCAGTATCGGGAGCTGATCAAGCCCTTCCAGGTGCGGGACGCCAAGTGCGGCAATGACCGGGGGCTGCCCATCGCCATGCACTGCTGCGGCAAGTGCGACATGCTGGTGGGCGACTGGATCGAATTCGGCGTCCGCTACTGGGACCCTCCCCAGACCTGCAACGATCTGGTGGGCGTCCAGAAGAAATTCGGCGATCAGATCATTCTGGAGGGCGGTTTCGACGCCATCGGCAGTCTGATGAGCGAAGACTGCACGGAGCAGCGCTTCAAGGACGCGGTGGTGGAGGCCATCGACACCTACACGGAAAACGGCCTCTACATCTTCGACCACTGGCTCTTCGGCGACCCGGACAACGACATGTTCAACAACCGCAATCGCTGGATGACCGAGGTCGTGGAGGATTACGGCCTCACGAAATACGGCAATCGCTGATTTAGCCTTGCCGGGACCGGGCAGCTTCGGCTGCCCGGCGTTTTTATTCTTTCGGAACGGCGAACAACAGGCCGCCCGGGATCACCTCTATCCGGAAGGACGTCCCTTCCACGATCTCACCGTCCAGGGAGACGATGAAACCGGGCTTTCCGCTGACGTCGATGATCCTGCCGCGCCGGTAGTTCACAACCCCCGCAAAGCGCGGGTCCTCCAGGTGGCTACCCGCCTTGTAGGCGTTCATCAGACGGAGGAAGCGGAGCCGCGACACCGGCTTAACCAGGCAGATCTCCGCCAGACCGTCGTCAGGCAGACTGCGGGGCGCGCATCGGTAGGAGCCGCCCACATACTGGCCGTTGGCAACGGTGCACAGAAGCATGTCCCCCTCGTGGAACGCTCCCCCGTCCACCTCCATGCGGCACCATGTCCGCATATTGAAGATCAGCGCCTTTGCCACGCCGGTGGGATAGGCGTTTTTTCCGCCGATCAGAGGCTTGGGCTTGACGTCGTTCATCGTTTTCGCGACTGCCGAATCCAGGCCGAAATGGAATGCGTTCACCGCCCAACGCTCCCCGACCTTGAGGATATCGATAGGCCGCGGCGTCGCTCTCAGCAGCGCCTCCAGCGCCTGAAAGCGCGCTGCGCCGCCGAAGGCCTTCACGAAATCGTTGCCGCTGCCCAGGGGCAGAACGGTCATGCAGGCATTCGGATGCATGGCGGCGCCGGAAGCCACCTCGTTCACGGTCCCGTCGCCGCCGCAGGCCACAAAGCAAAGCTTTTCCTCCGGCTCGGCGGCGCAGCGGCTTTGAATATAGGCTGTCGCATCCCTGGGGCCTTTCGTTTCGTAGACTTCGCAATCCGGCAGACCGCCGATCAGTTCCCGCACGATCCGGGGCACAGAACCGTCGCCCGCGGCGGGGTTGACGATGAACACATGTTTCATGGCAGTTCCTCTCTATCTCTCGGCCGCTTCCCCATCCCGAATCAGGAAGCGGTGCTCCCCCGGCCCCAGCAGCTCCTGCCGCCCGTCCGGCAGCCTTGCCTCCGCCTCGCTGCCAAAGGGGACGGTGAGACGCAGCGCGAGCCCTTCTTCTCCGTATCGCCATTGGGAAACGATGTCGCCGCAGGGCGAGCTGAGACGGCAATCCGCGAATCCGACCCGCCGGTCCGGCAGCGGCTCCCAGCGAAAACGGCGAAAGCCCGGTGAATCCGGCAGCGGCCGGATCCCGCACATATACCCGTAGAGCCAGGCGGTCACGCTGCCGTAGGCATAGTGATTCAGGGAGTTCATCCCCGTCTCGGAGAAGCATCCCTCCTCCGTCAGGGAATTCCACCGCTCCCAGACGGTGGTCGCGCCCAGCTTCACCTCATAGAGCCAGGAGGGATAATCCTCCCGCAGCATTAGCTCCCAGGCTTCCTTCGGGGGCAGCTCCGCCAGCAGCCAGGGTGTTCCCAGGAAGCCGGTGGTCAGATGGCCGGACTCTCGAAGCAGGGACAGCAGCGCCGCCCTTGTCCTGGCCCGGTCCGCTGCCAGACCCAGATGCAGCGCCAGCACGCAGGCGGTCTGCGTTCGGCAGAGGATCTCTCCTGCCGGTGTGAAATAGGCGTCTCTCAGCTTGCGGCGATAACCTTCCGCCAGCGCCGAAGCTCGTTTAAGCAGCTTCGTTTCTCCCAGGACCTTTGCCGCTTGCGCCGTTCGATCGGCCGTCAGGAACGCATAGCAGAGGCACAGGAAGCCGATATCCGTCTTCCCCACCCGCTCCGCGGGTTCCTCCGGCCGGTCCAGCGCCAGCCAATCCCCGAAATGGCGGCAGGCGGACGCCCAGTCCGGCTGCGCTGCCACCCATTCCATCCAGGCGCTCATGTTGCACAGCTGCCGCCGCAGCAGGCTGCGGTCCCCATAATGGAGCCACAGCGTCCACGGGATCACCGCCGCTGCGTCGCCCCAGCCCACGGCGCCGCCCTCAAAGCCGCGGCTGCGATTGCGGGCGAAGGGCACCACATAGGGCACGCAGCCCCCGGCCTTCTCCTGCTCCTCCCACATGTCCGCCAGGTATTTTGTAAAGAAAGCGGCGCAGTCCATGTTGTAGCAGGCGGCGTCCGCGAAGACCTGCGCGTCCCCCGTCCAGCCCTCCCGCTCGTCCCGTTGGGGACAATCCGTGGGCACATCCAGGAAATTGCCCCGCTGACTCCACTGCACATTCCGGATCAGCCGGTTGAGGCCCTCGTGCCCCGTGGTGATCTCGCCGGTCTCCTCCAGATCGGAGGAAACGACGCAGCCGTTAAAATCCTCCGGATCGACGGGCCCGTCAAAGCCCTCCAGCAGCACATAACGGAAGCCGAACCAGGTGAAATACGCCTCAGCGATCCTTTCCCTTCCGTCGCAGATCCATACAAAGCGAGCCTTGGCCGAGCGGAGGTTGGCCCGGGAGAAGCAGCCCTTTTCCAGCTGCTCCCCGAATTGCAGGCGCAGGACCTGTCCCCGTTTTCCCCGCGCCGGGAAGCGAAGCCAGCCGACCATATTCTGCCCCATATCCAGCACGGTCTGACCCGCCGGCGTCGTGAGCACGCGGAGGGGCTTTCGCTCCATGACGATCCTCACGGGGGGACTCAGCCGGTCCCGCAGCCGGCCTGTGGGCGGCGTGCAGAGCCGTACCTGCCCGCGCTCCGGTTCCCTGCCGGGGTCCCATACTTCCCCGTCGTAGATGCTGCTCTCCAGAATGGGAGAAGACTTCCAGCGCCAGCTTTCATCCGTGGGGATCACCCGCGCTCCGGAAGCGGTCACGATATGCGTTTCCGCAATGGCGCAGTCATAGGGACAGTATTCATATCCTTCTGCGGGCGTGAAGCTGAACCGGCCCCTGGAGATGCCGCCGGCCAGCCAGATTTCCAGCCGGTTTTCCCCTTTTTGCAACAGGTTTCCGATGTCGAAGGTCTGCACCTGCACCCAGCGGTCATAGGCGTTCAGCCCCGGCGTCAGCACCTCGCCGGCAGCGGGACGTCCGTTGACAAACAAGCGGTAAAGCCCGAGGCCCGTGAGATAGATGCGCCCGGATCGGGGCGTTTCCGGCAGATCGAAGCTTTTTTCGAGGATCGCGTTTTGCTTCTGGCCGGGGGAAATCCATTTTCCCTGCCAGTCCTCCTCCATTTTCCCCGTTTCGAAGGCGGCTTCGCCTTCGGCCATATCGCCCCCGTCGCCCCAGACGGTCACCTGCCAGCGGTAGGCGGTGCGGGGCTCCAGGCGGAGGGGAAGCTCCGTCCCCAAAGCGTCCAGCTCGGTGGAGACGCCGGTATCGCAAATGCACTCGCCGCCCTGAAATACCCGCAGACGCGCCTTCAGCTGCCGGCAGGAAGTGGTATCCGTCACTATCCAGGAGAAGCACGGAGCCCGCAGGTCGACGCCCAGGGGCGTTTCCCAATGATTCACGCGTAGATGAGTGATGCGCATCGTCTTCTATCCGCCGTTTCTTTTTTTCGTATTTTATCATATCCGGCGGATGTGCACAAGTGCACAGGCTGTCTCTCGTCCCCTGCCGTCCATTTTGCGGGAATATCCGGATTTCCTGTCATCCGGCTATTGACTAATTCCGTTACAGATGGTAGTTTAATATATTGGAATGATTATAGGCTCTATGAAGTGAAAGAGGAATCGGAATGAGCAATCCATATAAAACCAGAGACGGCGGCGCTACGGTGACCGTATTCGCGCCTTATGACTGCGGCAATCATTGTCCTTTCTGCGTAAACAAAGAAGAATACGCCGACACCAGCGGCTTCAGCCTGGAGAAAATTCTGGAAAGCATCCGCCAGATCGAAGCCTTCACGCCCCGATGCGACTTTGTCTTCACCGGAGGCGAGCCTCTGGCCAACCTGGAATCCCTTCAGCGGATGCTGGACGCCGTGCCCTCCACGCACCGCGTTTTCATCAACACCACCCTGCCGGTCATGAACGAGTATTCCGAGGATGATGTGGTGGGTTTTCTCAACGCCAATCAAAGCAAGATCACCTGCATCAACGTCTCCCGCCACCTCTACAAATTCGTGGAGGAAGGCAACGATGAGATTTTCGGCAAGCTTCTGGTGCCCACCCGCGTCAATTGCGTGCTTTTCTACAACCACGCGCCGGAGCGGATGCTGGAGTTTGTCCGGCGCTTCGCTCCCTGGAACGTGCCCATCCAATTCCGGGCGGACTACACGAAAACCACGCCGGAAAATCTGTATGACGAGTCGGAAGACGAGATCCTGCGGGACCTCCGCAGCATTCTGAAGCCGACGCTTCTGGAGGGCTGCCGTATCCGCTGCAACTATGAATTTCTGGACGGCGAGCATAAGATTTCCTATCACAAGACCCTTCCCTACAGCACCATCACGGAGACGGATGCGGACGGGAAGACCTATGATATCCTCTATGACGTGCTGATCAAGCAAAACGGGGATTTCCACTCTGACTGGACCGGTGTTCCCATGGATCTGGAGGATTACAAGAAGGTCGTCTTTGAACCTTACGACCTTCACCGTATTTTCTGACATCCAGCTCCCGGACTTCCCGTCCGGGAGTTCGATTTCATCCGATAGGAGGCATATGAATGAAGCATTACGGCGATCGGGTCGAGGACCTGGTCATCACCTACATCGGCGGCGGCTCCCGCGGCTGGGCCTGGACCCTCATGAGCGACCTTGCCAGGGCAAAGGACCTGAGCGGCGTCGTCCGGCTCTATGACATCGACCCGCAGGCGGCCCATGTCAACGAGGTCATCGGCAATTCCATCCCCCACAATTTCCGCTATCAGGCCTTTGACGACTTGGCTTCTTCCCTGAAAGGCTCGGATTTCGTGGTGATTTCCATCCTGCCCGGCACCTTTGAGGAGATGGCCTCGGATGTCCACTGCCCCGAAAAATACGGCATCTGGCAGTCAGTCGGCGACACCACGGGCCCCGGCGGCATCATCCGCGCACTCCGCACGCTCCCTATGTTTGAGGTCTTCGGACGGGCCATCCGCGATAATTGCCCTGACGCCTGGGTCATCAACTACACGAATCCCATGACGCTCTGCGTCCGGACACTGTATCAGGTTTTCCCCGGCATCAAGGCCTTCGGCTGCTGCCATGAGGTCTTCGGCTCTCAGGCGCTGCTCGGCAGAGTTTACGGCGAGGCCTTCGGGACGGAGCCCGCGCCCCGGCAGGAGGTCAAGGTGAACGTGCTGGGCGTGAATCACTTTACATGGATCACCGCCGCCAGCTGCCGCGGGCAGGACCTTTTCCCCGCTTACAGAGAATTCAGCGGGAAGCTCCTCAGCGAGCCTGCCAAGCCCATCATCCGGGACGAGCATTTCAGCTATTTCGCATCTCAGGACCGGGTCAAATCCGATACGTTCCTCCGCTATGGCTGTATGGGGGCCGCGGGGGACCGGCACCTGGCGGAGTTCAGCCGCGGCGCCTGGTATCTGAAGGACCCGGAAACGGCGGAATCCTGGGGCTTTACGCTGACGCCGGTCAGCTATCGCGTGGAGGACCGGAAAAAGAAGCTGGAGCTCAGCGAGGAATACTTCACAGGAAAACAGCCCTTCCAGTTCAAGGAAACCGGCGAGGAGGGCGTGGACCAGATGCGCGCGCTGCTGGGCCTGGGAGACATGGTCACCAACGTAAACCTCCCGAACCGCGGACAGATACCCAATCTCCCCTTGGACGCCGTGGTGGAAACCAATGCGTATTTCACCGGCGGCAAGCTGCAGCCGGTCATGGCCGGAAATATCCCGTCGACCATCTACCCCCAGATCGCCAATATCGTCGCCATCCAGGAGTGCGTCGCGGACGCCTGCCGCCGCCGTGATCTGGACGCCGCTTTCTGCGGCTTTGTCTGCGATCCGCTGGTGACGGTCACCGCATCGGACGCCCGCAGGCTTTTTGACGAAATGGTGGACAACACCGCCAAATATCTGACGGAATATAAGCGCTGACATAAACTTCACCGGCGGCCATTCAGGCCGCCGGTGAAGCGCATAAAAAGGACGCGGGCTTCTGCCCGCGTCCTCTAAGTATTCAGGATCAGTCGTCGTATTCGTATTTCTTCGCGTAGGCGGCACGGATCCGATAGCCGATGAACCAGCACGCCACGGAAACCACCAGGACGATCGCCATGAAGATGATATTGTTTGTGATCTGCTGACTGTGGCTGTTGCAGAAGGTCATGCCGAACAGCGCCATCGCGGGGCTGTAGAGGCTGTAGCCATAGCCAAACCAGAAGTCGAAGTTGGCGCCCAGGCCGATCAACGGGATCAGATTCATCACCGCCACGGCGATCAGGCCGCCGGGATTGCGGTTGTAGCCCATGAACATGCAGAAGCCCCAGATGCCAAGGACCATAACGACGGACCAGACGACAAACTGCCAACCCACATTGGCGCCCACCTGCGCAAGATTCGTTACCTTGCTCATGGACATCCCCATGCACTTATCAGCCGCGGAGCCGAAAACAACAAACCGGTAGGAAGAAAGCACACCCATCTCAAACAGACAGAAAACATAAATGAGGATGGTGTAAATCAAAGACTTCGGTTTGCTTTCGGTAAATTTCATGTGAAAACACACCCCTTTTACTTGTTGCCGAAATTTCCTATAGCGGCATTATAGCATATGCGATTTCGATTGACAAGAGGATTTCCTATATTTTTACGAAAATCACGCGCCGAACTTAGGCGCTTTGCATAATCCCGCGCCTTGCGAAACGGCAAGCGGCATGATAGAATAACAAAAAAGCGGAAGGAGCGTCGGTCATGGCGACAATGGAGGAGCTGCGCAGAGCCTGCCGGGCCTGCATGAAATGCGAATTGGGAAAAACGCGCACCAATCTGGTCTTCGGCGTGGGGAACGAACAGGCGAAGCTGATGTTTGTGGGAGAGGGACCCGGCGAACAGGAGGACCTGCAGGGCGTTCCCTTCGTCGGCCGCGCCGGGAAGCTGCTGGACGATATGCTGGCTATGTTCGATCTCAAAAGAGAAGACGTCTATATCGCGAACATCGTCAAATGCCGCCCGCCGAAGAACCGGGACCCGCTGCCGGATGAGCAGGACGCCTGCTATCCCTGGCTGGAGCAGCAGCTTGCCGTCGTCCGGCCGAAGCTGGTCGTGTGTCTGGGCAGGATCGCGGCCATGCGCCTGATCGACCCCCATTACCGCATCACCCAGCAGCACGGGCAGTGGCTTGCGCGGGACGGGATGGAGATCACCGCCATCTATCACCCTGCCGCCCTCCTTCGTGACCCGCGCCGCCGTCCGGAGGCCTTCGACGACATGAAGGATATCGCCGCGAAGCTGAAAGCGCTGGGCTGACATGCGCAGCAAAACCGATCCCCGGCCATGTTGCGGCCGGGGATGCTTTATTTCTTCTTTGCGCTGCGCAGCTTCGCCTTATAGCGGTCCGCGGCTTCGATCAGCTCCGATGCGCCGCTGAGGGTCGTCTCCGTCACGGTCTCGCCGCCGATCAGGCGGGCCAGCTCCCGTTTCCGGCCTTCCCCGTCCAGCCGCGTGACCTGCGTATAGGTGCCGCCGCCGGTCTGTCGCTTGACAATGGAGAACTGAACGTCCGCCAGGGCAGCCAGCTGGGGCAGATGCGTCACGCACAGCACCTGCCGGTCCAGCGCGAGGGAGGCCAGCTTCTCCCCCACCCGCTGGGCGGCGATGCCGCTGACGCCGGTATCGATCTCGTCGAAGATCAGCACTTCGGGGTCCGAAGCGGTGCGCAGCACGTTTTTCATCGCCAGCATGATGCGGCTGAGTTCGCCGCCGGAGGCGATATGGCTCAGGCGTCCGGGCGCCTGACCCGGGTTCGCGGACAGGAGGAAACGGATTTCCTCCAGCCCGGAGGCGTCAAAGCCGGCGCCGGATTTCGGCGTGAAGGATACCCGGAAGCGCGCCCCCGGCATGCTCAGGTCCTCCAGCTCCGTCTCCACGGCCTTTTCCAGCTGCACGGCAGCTTTCCGTCTGGCTTCGGACAGGGCTTCTCCCGCCGTCAGCAGGGCGGCTTTTTTCTTTTTCAGGGAGGCTTCCAGCTTTTCCAGATGCTCATCCAGATACTGGACGTCCTCCAGCTCGTTCTTCGCCTTTTCCAGCCGCTCCCTGGCCGCTGCGGCGCTGCCATAGCGCCGGGAAAGGCGCTGCAGGAGGTTCAGGCGCTCCTCCAGCCGGTCCAGTTCCCCGGGGGAATAATCCAGCTCCCGCCGGGCTTCCTCCAGCCGGTCCGCCAGGTCCTCCGCCCGATAGCGCAGTTCTTCCGCCTCGGAGGCCAGAGCAGCGTAGCTTTCATCCACCCTGGTCATGCTGTTCAGCGCGCCGTATGCGGCCACCAGCCGGTCCACCGCGCCTTCGCTGCGCTCGCTGCCGTGGAAGCACTCATAAGCGTCGTTCAGCTGATCCGTCAGCTTTTCCGCGTAGCGCAGCTTTCTCACCCGCGCTTCCAGGGATTCCTCCTCCCCGTCCTTCGGCGCGGCGGCGGTCAGCTCCCGGATTTCCTTTTTCAGCTTCGCTTCCAGGAATTCCTTTTCATCCTCGCTTTTGCGTAGCTCGTCCAGCTGCTTCTGCTCCTCCATATATGCGCCGTAGCAGCGGTCATAGGCCGTTTTCTGCTCAGCAAGGCCGCCGAAAGCATCCAGATAGGAGCGGTGACTGCTCTCCGAAAGGAGTCTCCGCCCGTCGTTTTGCCCGTGAACATCCACCAGCAGGTCGCCGAAATCCCGCAGCTGCGCGGAAGTGACCGGGGTCCCGTTCATGCGGCAGGAGCTCTTTCCCTCCGCCGTGATCCTGCGGGAAACCAGGATGTTTTCCCCCGGCGTCACATCGATCTCACTTGCCTGCAGCCAGGCGGCCGCGGCCGGCGTCGGCGTCAGCTCCGCGGTGATCCTCGCGGCGTCCGCGCCGGTGCGCACGATCTCCCGGGAGACCCTGTCCCCCAGGATGGCGCCGATGGCGTCGATGATGATGGACTTTCCCGTGCCTGTCTCGCCGGTGAGTACGTTGAGGCCCGGACCGAAGCTGATATCCGCCCGCTCGATCACGGCGGCATTTTCAATGTGGAGCACTTCCAGCAAGGGAAATCACCTTCTTTTACCGTATCAGCTCCCGTATCTCTTCACAGAAACGCTCGGCGGCGGCATTATCCGCCATGGCAAGGAAGATGGTATCGTCTCCGGCCAGGCTCCCCGCCATGCCCGGAACATCCATGGAATCGATGGCGGCACAGGCGGCGTTGGCCAGTCCGGCCAGGGTCTTGACGACGACCAGATTCTGGGCAGTGCAGCAGGAGGCTACGGACTCCCGGAAAATGGTGCGCAGACGGGCGGAATGATCCGGCGCTTCCGCGGGTTCTTCCGGGCAGACATAGCGGTAGCAGCCGTCGTCGCCCAGCTTTTTCACCAGCCGCAGCTCCCGCATATCCCTGGATACGGTCGCCTGCGTGCTGCTCACGCCTGCTTCCTTCAGGGCGGCTATCAGCTGATTCTGCGTTTCGATGGGTCTTTCCGCGATGATCTTCAGGATCTGTAACTGCCTTTCGTTTTTCATCAACAATCTCTCCCGTCAGTTCAGCTTATGCCGAACGATCTCGTAAAAGCTCAGGCTGCGAAGCTTGATCAGTCTGGTCACATAGGAGGATTTGCGCACATAGACCAGATCGCCGGTCTTCAAAGTGACGCAGTCCTCTCCGTCCACCAGAAGCAGAGCTTCGTCGCCGTCCCCCCGCACCAGCTTCACGCTGGTATGCCGGTCTCCTGCCAGCACATAGGGCTTTGCGGTCAGGGAGTGGGCGCACATGGGCGTCAGCACCAGGTTCTCCGCCGTGGGCTCCACGATGGGCCCGCCCGCTGCCATGGAATATGCCGTGGAGCCGGTGGGGGTGGCGATGATGATGCCGTCGCCGGAATAATCGGAGATTTTCCGGTTGTCCCCGTAAGCGGTGAGGTGGATGGAGTGGGCAGGGCTTTGCCGGGCCACCACCGCCTCATTGAGTCCGAAGCCGCTGCAGATGCACTGGCCGTCCCTGTGGACCTCGTAATCCAGCATCATCCGGTTTTCGACGGAATACCGTCCCTCCAGCACTTCGGACAGACGCCCGATGTCTTCCTTTTCCAGCTCCGTGATAAAACCCATGTGGCCCAGGTTGATGCCCAGCATGGGCACCGCGTTCCTGGCGGCCAGCTTGGAATTGTGGAGCATGGTGCCATCGCCCCCCAGGCAGAGCAGCAGGTCGGCGCTCTGGATGTATGTACCCGGATTGGCGCACAGCGCATCCTCCGACAGATTCTCAGGCAGCGTTTCCGCCGGGGTCAGGGGGAAAAAGGCTTTGGCCTCCGCCCCGCGGGAGCGGAGGAAATCCAATACCTCCAGGGTGAAGGACAGGTCCAGGTCCTTCGCATAGTTCGTACAGACAAGTATTCGCTTCATTTCAGAGCGTTGTGCGCCTCCTCCACGACCGTCTGCGGCTCCGGCGGGTTTTCCGCGGGATGCCGCAGAAGACGGCACAGGTATTCAACATTTCCCTCCGGCCCCCGGACGGGAGACCAGCAAAGGTCCGCGGGATACAGCCCCAGTGTGGGAAAAAACAGGAACAGTTCTTCCAGCACCTGCCGGTGGACCGATCGATCCCGGACGACGCCCTTCTTCCCCACCCTGGAGCGGCCTGCCTCAAACTGCGGCTTGATGAGACAAACGATCTCGCCGTCGCCGCTCAGCACGGCAGTTACCGCGGGCAGGATCAGCCGGAGAGAGATAAAGGACACATCGATCACCGCCAGCTCCGGCGTTTCCGGCAGATCGGAGGGTTTCATTTCCCGGACATTGAAATTCTCCATGCTGACGACGCGGGGATCGGCGCGCAGCTTGGGAGAAAGCTGGCCGCTGCCCACGTCCATGGCGTAGACGCGCTTCGCGCCGTGCTGCAGGAGACAGTCGGTGAAGCCGCCGGTGGAAGCGCCGCAGTCGGCGCAGATTTTCCCCTCAGGCCGGACGCCGAAAGCATCCAGCGCCTTTTCCAGCTTCCATCCGCCCCGGCTCACATAGCGGAGGTATTCCCCCTCCAGACGGAGGTCCGCATCCTCCGCCACCTCCCGGCTGGGCCGGGTCTCAGGCTTTCCCTCCACCAGCACGCGACCGGCGCGGATTTCCTCCTTGGCCCGCTCCCTGCCGGAGCAGAGGCCCCGGCGGACCAGCAGCAGATCCAGTCTCATCGATCCAGCATCCGTTTCGCGGCGGCAACGATCGCCTCCGCGTCGATGCCGGCCCTACGCCGCTGTTGGGCGACCGTGCCCTGACGCACGATGCCGTCGCCCAGGTTCAGGACCCGGAGGGGGCGCTTCGGATTCCGGAGGGCCAGCGCTTCCCCCACGCTGCCCGGCGAAGCGCATTCCTCCGCCACCAGGACTCCGCCGGCGTCGCAGGTCAGGTCATTCAGCGCTTTTTCGTCCAGCGGAGCGATGCGCCCCAGCTTGACCACCCTGGCGCGGACGCCGATCTCTTCCAGTAATTCCGCCGCCCGCAGGACTTCGTTGATCAGCGTTCCGTAGCTCACGATGGCGAGGTCGCCGCCGCTGCGCAGCTCCTTCACCGCTTCGGTCCCGCCATCTCGATAAGCCCCCTCCGCTCCCCTGGGATAACGGACGGCGGAGGGCCCGTCGTATTTCAGCGCTTCCGCCAGCATATCCCGAAGCTCCTGAAAGGAGGCGGGACACCAGACCTGCATCCCCGGCACCTGGCGAAGGAAGCCCACGTCGAACACGCCGTTGTGGGTTTCGCCGTCGGCGCCCACCAGCCCGGCGCGGTCCACGGCGAGCAGCACCGGCAGACGCAGCAGGGCCACATCATGCTGAAGCATGTCATAGGAGCGCTGCAGGAAGGTAGAATAGACGGCGAAAACGGGCTTCAGGCCCTGCTTTGCCATTCCGGCAGCCATGGTCACCGCGTGGCCCTCCGCAATGCCCTCGTCGAAAAAGCGCCGGGGAAAGCTCTGATGGAATTGCCGGAGACCGGTGCCGTCCTCCATGGCGGCGGTGATCACACAGATGCGCTCGTCCAGCGCCGCGAGGTGGGTGATCTCCTCTCCGAAAACGGTGGAAAAGCAGGGCTTTTCCGCAGCGGAAGCGCCCTTTTCCGGGTCGAAGGGACCGACGGAATGATAGCGCTCGGGATGCTTTTCCGCGTCTGGATAGCCCTTGCCCTTTTGCGTGACCACATGCAGCAGCACCGGCTCCCGATAGGAGCGGGCGACATTCAGCATATAGCTCAGCTGGCGTACGTTGTGCCCGTCCACGGGACCCAGATAGCGAAAGCCCATTTCCTCAAAGGCGGTGCAGTGGAAAATGGCGGCCTTCAGTTTGTTCTTCCAGCGCTGGGTCACCTCAAAGATTTTTGCTCCGGGCTTCGTGGTCAGCAGAATTTTCCGGTAGGCCCGCTTCAGCCGGTAGTAGGCCGGCTTCAGGCGCTGGCGCGTCAGGTATTTCGCCATGCCGCCCACGGTGTGGTTGATGGCGATGCCGTTGTCGTTGAGGATGATGACCATGGGTTCCCGGCTCTGCCCGGCGTTGTTCAGGCCCTCAAAGGCCAGGCCGCCGGAAAGCGCGCCGTCTCCCAGGATGGCGACCACGTCGTAATCCCCGCCGGTGAGGGTCCTGGCCCGCGCCATGCCCAGCGCCGCGGAAACGGAATTGGAGGCGTGCCCCGCGATAAAGGCGTCCGCCGGAGACTCCTCCGGCTTCGGGAAGCCGGAAAGACCGTCCTCCTGCCGAAGGGTGGAAAACCGCTCCAGGCGGCCCGTCAGCATTTTGTGTATATAGCTCTGGTGACCCACGTCGAACACAATCCGGTCCTTCATGGGATCATAGACATTATGCAGCGCTACCGTCAACTCCACGATCCCCAGGTTGGACGCCAGATGACCGCCGGTAACGGATACAGTCCTGATCAGTTCCTGCCGAAGCTCCCTGCAGAGCTCCTCCAGCTGCGGAAAGCTGCATTGACGGATATCCGCTGTGCCGCCGATATGTTCAAGCAAACTCACAGGATTATCCTCTGCATGTTTTTAGTTTTCAGGTATCATAACATGCTTTTTCTCCGTCTGCAACGATTTCAGCGAAAATTATTCATTATTTCCCTGGTATTTCTGAATATTTTCGGCCGGATCGCCTCCGTCAGCCGCTCCAGCAGTTCCAGGAATTCTTCCCGCGACGGTCCGGTTTCCGACAGTGAAAACCCGGCGTCCTCCAGGAGCGCACGGAGCTGATCGGCATGCATGCGCTGCGTGCACGCCTTCAGGAGGCGGAGCGTTTTTCGGATTCGGACCAGCTTCCGCCCGTCCTGCTGCGCCGCCCAATTCCGAAAACGCTCCCCCGCCGCCTCCGTTCCGTCCGGATGGTCTTCCAGCCAGCGGAGCAGTTCCCCTGCCAAAGCGCCCAGGCGCAGCGAGCTGCCCGCGCTCCCGGGCTGCATCTCCTCCGCTCCCTCCAGGATGCGAAGCAAGCGCTCCGTATCCGCCGGTTCCTTACGCTCCGCGCAGATTTCCGCCTTTACTGCCGCTGCCGCCCGCAGCTCCTTCGGCGCTGCCAAAAGAACGGAGCGGCTGCAGGCGCAAAGAAGCGGCAGCGGCATCAGAAGCAGAAGCGGCAAAAGCCGCGTTTTCGCCTTCACGGGCCATCCCTCCCCCTGGGGAAAGGATACCTCATTTCACGAATCCTATTCCTGCCGGGATGCATATGCGCAAAAACGAGCGCCCTGCACCTGGCAGAGCGCTTGAGAAGCCGCGGAAAGTGCGAAGCTCAGTCGTCCAGACTGTCGCAGTTATGGAAGACGTTCTCCACGTCCTCATTGTCGTCGAACATATCCAGCATCTTGGTCATGTTCTTGATATCGTCGGGATCGGTGAGGGACACATAGTTCTGGGGGACCATCTCCACCTGGGCGGAAAGGAATTTATACTTCTTCTCCTCCAGCGCGGAGCTCACCGCCGGGAAGCTGTCGGGGTCGGTGTAGACGATGAAAGCCTGGCCCTCCGTCTTCAGATCGTCGCCCCCCGCGTCCAGCACGTCCATCATCACGGTATCCTCGTCCAGTTCTTCGTCTTCGTTGTCGATGACGATGACGCCCTTCCGGTCGAAGGACCAGCTGACGCAGCCCTCTGCGCCCATGTTGCCGCCGTATTTATCGAAGAAATGCCGGACCTCGGAGGCGGTGCGCTTGCGGTTGTCCGTCATGGCCTCCACGATGATGGCGACGCCGTTGGGTCCGTAGCCCTCGTAGGTGACGCGTTCATAGTTCTCCGTGTTGCCGGAGCCCAGCGCCTTTTCGATGGTGCGCTTGATATTGTCGTTGGGCATATTGGCGGCTTTGGCCTTGGCGACCACCGCGGCCAGGCGGGAGTTGTTGGCGGGATCGCCGCTGCCGCCTTCCTTCACGGCCACGATCATTTCGCGGGCGATCTTGGTGAAGGCCTGGGCGCGCTTGGCGTCGGCCGCGCCCTTCGTTTTTTGTATGTTATGCCACTTGGAATGTCCGGACATTGGAATTTCCTCCCCGTTTTACGTTACAAGTTATCATACAACACGGAGAAGATGTTTTCAAGAAGTTTTTTTATCTTGCCAGGAGCAGCAGAGTCCCCGGCGCGGGTTCCTCCCCCTCGGACAGCTGATTATAGCTGCGGATGGCGGCGCAGGATATGCCCTTTTTCTTCCCGAGGCTCCACACGCTGTCCCCCTCGGAAGCGCGAAGGAGGACCACGTTGGGTCCCGACGGACGCTCCGGCAGCTGCGTCGCTTCCCCGCCGGTAAGAAAGCTCAGGACCCGGCTGCGCACGCCGGTCCTGCGGAAGCTCACCGGCGAGCGCACCTCCACGCCGCCGGCGGTGACGGCAGCAAACACCTCGCCGCAGCTCACCTCCGGCACGCTGCCGCAGCCCGCGCACACCGCTTCGCCGCGGCCGCTGAGCAGCTCCAGCTCCCCGCCGTCCATCACGCAGAGGGCTTTTGCGGTCACGGGAACGCGAACGCTGTCCTTTTCCTGCCGGGGTTTCCCGCAATCCGCCGTAAGATATGCGATGCTCCTGGGCTTTTTCATGCTGTCCAGGCGAAGGGTGACGGTTTCCGTCCGCTGCTCGCAGACCGCTTCGGTGTCCATCGCCGCGCTCTCGAAGACGGGAGTGAAAACGCAGTCCGTCCCGTAAGCGTCGGCGATCCAGCACACTTCGCTCTCCCCGCGGATCACCGCCTGGGCGACGCCGCCCACCGCGATCGTGAAGCCGCCGTCCGTCAGCTCGGCGCTGCAGCCGGTGAGGGCCGTGACCAGCTCATAGCTGAAGTCTCCCCCCTCCTCGGGCAGCTCCAGGAAGGCGGACCAGGGCAGGCGGAAATCCGCCGCCGCGATTTCCTCCGCCGCCGTTCGGTACACCGCCGTCACCGCCGCCAATCCCCGCACGACCAGCTTTCGCCCCACCTGCTCCGCTTCCTCTCCGCCGAGGGCGGCGCGGGCATAGAGGATCTCCTCTGCCCGCGGCTTTCCCGCGCTGAGGCTCAGGGTATCCTCCGCGTTGAAGGTCTTTTCCTCCACGGCGCACACATTGCGCAGAAGGCTCTTTTCCGTTTTCAGCTCCACGCTGCAGCCCTCCGGCTCCGCCTGTGCGGCCCAGCGGAGTTCCCGCGGCGTCCATACGGATACGGTGATGCAGACCTCTGCACGCAGCAGCAGCTTTCGGGAATTCAGAATCCGCGCTTCCCCGCAGATGAGGCGCACGGAACTCACGACCCTTGCCGCGTCGTCGGAAACATTGAAGCTGATCTCCGTTTCAAAGGGAATGTCCGCCGGCAGCCTGCCCAGGCTCCCGTCCTCCGCGCGATAGAGAACGGTGAGCTCGCTGAGACCGGAGACGGCCACGCCGGAGCGGTGCACATCCTTGCCCCGGATCAGGCTGTGGCCGTCGGTCAGCAGCAGCTCCGATGCATCCGGCAGGGCATCCGGCACGATCATCTCCAGGGTATCCTCCTGGGCCACGGCTGTATTCAGGGTCCGCTCGTAATAGTGCAGGCTTGCGCCTTTGAATCTGATATCCACTTGTGCCAACGCTCCTCGCTCTGAAATGTCATTCAAGCGTATGCGGGCCCAGCGCCGGATATGCTACCGACGGCAGATGGCGACGCCGCAGGCGATCAGCAGGACGCCGATGCAGAAGGGCCACAGCTCCGACGGCAGCACCAGGGCCGCCAGGAGCAGAACGCCCAGCACGATCAGGAGCCTGCCCGCCTTTTGATATGGAAAGCGCATAAAAGCATCCTCCGCAGCATGGATGATCCATTCTATGCGGAGGATGCCCGTCCGGTTCTTGTCAGACCTTCTTCATGAATTTTCCGGCGGAGGAGAGCATCAGCTTTTTTGTGCCCTCCTTCTCGAAAGCGATCTCCAGGATGCAGTCCGGTCCCACGGGGCGGACGGTCAGCACCGTTCCGTGGCCGAAAGCGCTGTGCTCCACCGCGTCCCCCGCGCTGAGCTTCAGGGCTTCCGCTCCCGTCTGCGGCTGGGGCTTCGGTTTCGGCGCGCTGTGCTTCGGCGCATCCGCCGCCGGCCGGCTGTAGCTGTAGCCGCTGCCGGAGCGGTAATACGTCTGGGCCCGCCCGTAGGCGCCGCGCTGCGCTGTGCCGCTCCAGGCGGCGGGTTCCCGCTTCTCCTTGGGCAGGCGCTCCATCAGCTCCTCCGGCACGGAGGCGATAAAGCGGGAGGGCAGGTTGTTCTGCGTCCTGCCGAAGACCATGCGCTGCTTCGCGTTGGTGATATACAGCTTTTTCCGGGCGCGGGTGATGGCGACGTAGCAGAGCCGCCGTTCCTCCTCCATCTCGGCGTCGTCCCCGATGGATTTCAGGCCGGGGAAGATGCCGTCCTCCGCCCCGGCGATGTAGACCGTGGGGAATTCCAGCCCCTTGGCGCTGTGCATGGTCATGAGGGAGACCCGGTTATCCCCGTCGTCCATTTCATCCGTGTCGCTGTAAAGGGCCATCTCGTCCAGAAAATCCTGCAGGGTGCCGCCGCCGGCGCGTTCCTTCATGAAGCTGGCGATGTTGGTCTTCAGCTCCATCACGTTTTCCAGCCGGGTCACGTTCTCCTGCAGGTCCTTGGATTCCAGCATGGCAACATAGCCGCTGCGCTGCAGGAGGAAATCATAGAGCTCGTCCAGCGGCCCGTCCAGCCGCTCCCTCGTTTCGCTGATGATGGCGAGGAAGCTGCGGATGCTCCCGGCGGAGCGTTTCAGCTCGGGGTATTCCTCCGCCTTTTCCAGCACTTCATAAAGACTGCGGCCCTCGCTCGCGGCGATGGCGGACGCCCGCTCCACCGTGGTATCTCCGATGCCCCTGGGGGGCTGATTGATGATGCGCCGCAGGCGCAGGGTGTCGCCGGAGTTGGCGACCACGCAAAGGTAGGCCAGCATGTCCTTCACTTCCGCCCGGTCATAGAAGCGGGTGCCCCCGTAGATGCGGTAGGGGATGCCGTTGCGCTTGAGGGCATATTCCAGCCGGTTGGACAGGGCGTTGACCCGGTAGAGCACCGCGTGATCCCGGTAATTCCCCCCGGCGGAAATATCCGTCAGGATCCGCCCTGCGATGTATTGGGCTTCGTCGTTCTCGCTCATGGCGGTATAGAGCGTGATGGTTTCCCCCCGCTCGTTTTCCGTCCACAGGGTCTTGCCCTTTCGCCCCAGGTTTTCGCGGATAACGGCGTTGGCCGCGTCCAGGATCGTGCCGGTGGAACGGTAGTTCTGCTCCAGCTTGATGACCCGCGCGCCGGGATAATCCTGCTCGAAATCCAGGATATTCTGGATAGTGGCGCCGCGGAATTTATAGATGCCCTGATCGTCGTCCCCCACCACGCAGAGGTTCTGCCGCTCTCCGGCCAGGAGATGCACCAGCCGGTACTGCAGCACGTTCGTGTCCTGGTATTCGTCCACCAGCACATAGCGGAAGCGGCGCTGATAGTATTCCCGCACATCCCGGCAGTTTTCCAGCAGCAGCACGGTGTAGAGCAGCAGATCGTCGAAATCCATGGCGTCCGCCTGGAGCATCCGCTTCCGGTATTCCATATAGACCTGCCCCACGGTCTTCTTCCACGGGTCCGGTCCGGCGTCCTTCAGATATTCCTCCGGCAGCGTCGCCGCGTTCTTGGCGGCGCTGATGGCGCTGAGCATGGCCCTGGGGGCATATTTCTTTTCATCCAGGTCCAGGTCCTTCAGGATGCGTTTGATCAGGCTCTGGCTGTCCGCCGTGTCATAGATGGTGAAATCCCGCCCGAACAGGCCCAACGCCTGCACGTTCTTTCGCAGGATGCGCACGCAGGCGGAGTGGAAGGTGGAGGCCCAGACCTCCGCCGCCTCCGGCCCCAGCATCCGCTCCAGCCGGGCCACCAGCTCGTCGGCAGCCTTGTTGGTGAAGGTGATGGCGATGATCTGCCAGGGGGCGGGCACATCCAATGCGCAGAGCTGTTCCGCCTGTTCCCTGTCCTCCGGGGAATGCAGGCGCGCATAGCGCTCCAAAAATGCGGCGTCCTCCTCCGAAGCGCCGGCAGGCAGCTCCTGTGCGTCGGCGGCGCGGCCGAATTTCAAGAGGGATGCGATCCGCCGGATCAGCACCGTCGTTTTGCCGCTGCCGGCTCCGGCCAGGATCAGCAGCGGTCCCTCCGTCGCAAGCACCGCCTGCCGCTGCCTCTCGTTCAGGTCGCTCCAGCTCTCGTCGATGATCTTCCGCCGTGCGGAAACAAAGCGTTCTTTCCAGTCGCTCATACTCTGTCCTTTTCAAAATGGGAAATGGGATGCCTGTGTGACAGGCATCCCATTTTATCCTATATTTTGCGATTTGAAAAGCATTATTGCAGGCTTTTCCGCAAATTCTGGAGCGCACGCCGCTCCAGCCGGGAGACCTGCACCTGGCTGACGCCCAATATTTTCGCAGCCGCGGTCTGGGTGAGACCGCGATAATACCGCAGGTCGATCACCGCCTTTTCCCGCTTCGGCAGTTGCGCCACCGCCTCCCGCAGGGCCAGGAAGTCCAGCGCCCGCTCCTCCGCCTCCGGATCAAAGACGGTATCCTGGAGCCTCAGTCCCTCCTCCCCCAGGCTCTGCTGCAGGGAGGCCACCTCCTCCGTCGCCAGCTCCGCATCCGCGATCTCCTCCATCCGAAGCCCGGTCTCCTCGCTGAGCTCGCTGAGCCTGGGCTCCCGGCCCAGGCGCTGGGTCAGGATTTCCCTGGCGCTGCGGATCATCACGCTGCGCTCCTTGATGCTGCGGCTAAGCTTCACCGGTCCGTCGTCCCGGAGGAAGCGGCGTATCTCACCGCTGATCTTGGGCACGGCGTAGGTGGAAAACCGGGCGCCGAAGGCTTCATCAAAGGTCTGCACCGCTTTCAGAAAGCCCACGCAGCCCAGCTGATACAGGTCCTCCCCCTCCACGCCCCGGCCGTAGTATCGCCGGACGATGCTCCAGATGAGGCCGGAATTGGCTTCCAGCAGTTTTTCCGAAGCCTGCTTGTCTCCCTCGCGCGCCGCCGAGAGAAGCTCATGGGCATAGGCGGATTTCAAAGCTGTATCCGCCGGGAGAACTTCTTGCGCATCACCACGGTCGTTCCCCTGCCGGGTGCGCTGCGGACCCGGAGCTTGTCCGTGAAGCAGGCCATGATGGAAAAGCCCATGCCGCTGCGTTCTTCTCCGCCGGTGGTAAAGAGCGGCTCCATGGCCTGCGCCACGTCGGGGATGCCGCAGCCCCAATCCTTCACCGTAACCTCCAGCACGTTCCCCTCCAGCAGCCTCAGCTTCAGCAGCACTCTGCCGATCTCCGAGGGATAGGCGTGCACGACGGCGTTGGTCACCGCCTCGCTGACGGCGGTTTTCAGGTCCCCCAGCTCCTCCAGGGTCGGGTCCAGCTGCGCGGCGAAGCAGGCGGCGCAGCTGCGGGCAAAGGCCTCGTTGGCCGATAGGCTGGGAAATTCCAGCTTGACGCTGTTCAGTGCAGGCATATGTATCGCTCCTTATTCCGTTATCCCGAGACGCTGATCCGCCCCTGCGGCCCTGAGGACCCGCCCGGGCTGTTCCTGAACGCCGGTGACCAGCAGGCTGCCCTCCAGCTGGCGCATCTTCTTCTCCGCCCGGAGCAGAAGGGCGATGCCGGAGGAATCCATAAAACTGAGCCCCCGCAGGTCCAGCACGCATTTCCGGGGCAGAAAGGCGTCGATCCGCTCCGAAAGGGCCGCCATCACCTCCTGGGATACATGATGGTCCAGCTCGCCCTGAAAACGCAGGGTCAAAACCCCCTCCTGGCAGGAACCGGTGATCTTCATAGACGCCTCCGACAATATGAAATGGCCCTGTGACCGTATGTCACAGGGCCATTATACCGTCTCGTTCCCGAGAAAACCGTCGGATCAGCGGAGGGCGCGGAGTTTTGCTTCGCTTTCCCGCAGATTTTCCACCAAAGCCTCCAGCTTTCTCGCCTTTTCCTTTTCCGCTGCCACCACCTGCTCCGGCGCTTTGGAGAGGAAGGCTTCATTGGAGAGCTTCGCTTTCAGGCCCGAAGCCTGACCTTCCGCCTTTTTCAGCTCCTTGGCGATGCGCTGCAGCTCCTTTTCCACATCCACCAGCTCTGCCAGAGGCAAATAAACGCGGGCGTCCTCCGTGATGGCCACGGCGCAGCCGCCGGCATCCGCCACCGGTCCGGCGGTGATGTGCACTTCGCTGGCGGAAGCAAGGCGCATGAGGAACGCTTCCCCGTCCCGATAGCTGTCGGGGTTCGCCGTCTCCACCGTCATGCTGGTCTTTTTGGAGGGGGGCACGTTCTTCTCCGCCCGGAGGGTGCGCACCGCCTTGATGGCCGCCATGACCCGCTCCATCTCCGCCTCCTCGGCAGGGAATTCCAGAGCGGCGTCCGCCGTGGGCCAGGAGGACACCATGAGGGCCTCCCCCTCATGGGGCAGGGCCTGCCAGATCTCCTCGGTGATGAAGGGCATATAGGGGTGCAGCAGCTTCAGCACCTCCGTCAGCACCCACAGCAGCACCCGCTGGGCGCTTTCGCTGCTCTCCGCGTCGCCGCTCTGCAGGCGGGACTTGGTCAGCTCGATATACCAGTCGCAATAGCTGTCCCAGATGAAATCATAGATTTTCGCCACAGCCACGCCCAGCTCGTATTTCTCCATGTTCTCCGTGGCTTCCCGGATGAGCCGCGTGAGCTTCGTAAGGATCCACTTGTCCTCCAGCTTCAATTCACCGGGCAGGGCGTTATCCTCCACCTGGAGGTTCATCATGACGAAGCGGGAGGCGTTCCAGAGCTTGTTGGCGAAATTGCGCATGGCCTCGCAGCGTTCGGTGAAGAAGCGCATGTCGTTGCCGGGGCTGTTGCCGGTGATCATGTTCATGCGCAGGGCGTCGGCTCCGTACTGCTCCACCATATCCAGAGGGTCGATGCCGTTGCCCAGGGATTTGGACATCTTCCGCCCCTTGTCATCCCGCACAAGGCCGTGGATCAGCACCGTGTGGAAGGGGGTCTGGCCCGTGTGCTCGCAGCCGGAGAAGATCATGCGGCTCACCCAGAAGGTGATGATATCATAGCCGGTGACCAGCACGTCCGTGGGATAGAAATAGTCCAGGTCCTCCGTCTTTTCCGGCCAGCCCAGGGTCTCAAAGGGCCAGAGGGCGCTGGAGAACCAGGTGTCCAGCACGTCGGGGTCCCGCTGGATATTCTTGGAATGGCAGGCTTCGCACTCCGTCGCGTCCTCCATGGAGCAGGTCATATGCCCGCAGTCGGCGCAGTACCACACGGGGATCTGATGGCCCCACCAGAGCTGGCGGGAGATGCACCAGTCGTGGAGGCCCTCCATCCAGTTGATATAATTCTTGCTGAAGCGCTCCGGCACGAACTTTGTCCGCCCGCTTTTCACAGCGTCCACGGCGGGGCCCACCAGGGGACCCATTTTCACGAACCACTGGGCGGAGATGATGGGCTCCACGTCGCTGTGGCAGCGGTAGCAGGTGCCCACGTTGTGGGCGTAGTCCTCGGTCTTCACCAGCCATCCGCCCGCCTCCAGGTCGGCGATGATCTGCTTCCTGGCTTCATAGCGGTCCAGGCCCTCGTACTTGCCCCCCTCGGCGTTGACGCAGCCGTTGTCGTCCAGCACCCGGATGACCTCCAGATTGTGCCGCAGGCCCACCTCAAAGTCGTTGGGGTCGTGGGCGGGGGTCATCTTCACGCAGCCGGTGCCGAAGTCCTTCTCCACATACTCGTCGGCCACGATGGGCATTTCCCGGCCCACCAGTGGCAGGATGCAGGTCTTCCCCACGATGTCCTTATAGCGCTCGTCCTCCGGATTCACAGCCACGCCGGTGTCGCCCAGCATGGTCTCGGGCCGGGTGGTCGCCACCACCACATAGCCGCTGCCGTCGCTGAGAGGATAGCGGATGTGCCAGAGATGACCCGGCTTGTCCACATATTCCACCTCCGCGTCACTCAGGGCGGTGGTGCAGTGGGGGCACCAGTTGATGATGCGGCTGCCGCGGTAGATGAGGCCCTTCTTGAAGAGATTGACGAAGACCGTGCGCACGGCCTTGGAGCAGCCCTCGTCCATGGTGAAGCGGTGCCGGTCCCAGTCGCAGGAGGAGCCCAGGGTCCGCTGCTGCATGACGATGCGGTCCCCGTATTTCCGTTTCCAGTCCCAGACCCTCTCCAGGAACTTCTCCCGGCCCAGATCGTAACGGGTGAGGCCCTCCTTGCGCAGCTCCTCCTCCACCTTGATCTGGGTGGCGATGCCCGCGTGGTCCACGCCGGGCAGCCAGAGGGCGGCATAGCCCTGCATCCGCTTGAATCGGATCAGGATGTCCTGCAGGGTGCAGTCCATGGCGTGGCCCATGTGGAGCTGCCCCGTGACGTTGGGGGGCGGCATGACGATGGTGAAGGGCTTCTTGTCCGGGTCGCGGCGGCCCTTGAAGTAGCCCCCGTCCAGCCACATCTGATAGATGGCGTCCTCCACGCTCTTGGGATCGTAGGTCTTCGGCAGTTCTTTCATAGCTTCCTCCTTACAAACAGAAAAACCCCGTGCATGCTTGCACGGGGCGGAAATCTTTCCGCGGTACCACCCGGATTTCTCACTTCGCCGCTTTCACGGCTTTGCCCGGTAACGGGAGCACCCGTCGGCGCCTACTTACCTGCGCACCTGCGCAGCTTTCAGGCCGCGGCTCGGGGGCGACCTTCGGCGAAATCCCGGCAAAGGCTTGCACCCACCGCCTTCTCTCTGTGCCGGCAACGACGCCTACTCTTCCCCTTCATCGCCTTTATTGGCGGGAGTATAGCGCAGTTTTGCCCGTTTGTCAAGGTTTCGGCAACAAATTTGCCGCTTTCCCCCACACGGATTCTTGACAGGCGCTGTCAGCTATGATAAATTACCTCCACCGACACTTGGGAGGCAATCCTTATGACTTTGTTTTGCTTTCGACAGCAGCGGCCTGGAGTGAACTGACAGGCTGCATCCTTCCGTGTCCGGAATCCGATGGGGACCGCGGTATGGCTCTGCGCCATGCCGATTTTTTATCTTGGGGGAAAGTCTCATGGACGTTAGTGAGAGCAAAAACTTTATCGAGCAGTTCGTCGCCGAGGATATCGCGCCGGGCGGGCGCTTTGAGGGGCAGCAGGTCCACACCCGCTTCCCGCCGGAGCCCAACGGCTATCTGCACATCGGCCATGCCAAGGCCCTCTGCATCGACTTCGGCACGGCGGAGAAATTCGGCGGCATCGCCAACCTGCGCATGGACGACACCAACCCCGCCAAGGAGGACACGGAGTATGTGGAGGCCATCCAGGACGACATCCACTGGCTGGGCTTCGACTGGGACGACCGCTTCTTCTACGGCAGCGATTATTTCCAGCAGACCTATGAGCTGGCCCTGGGACTGATCAAAAAGGGCCTCGCCTATGTGTGCGAGCTGAGCCCGGAGGAATTCAAGCTCAACCGGGGCGATATCGGCGTGCCCGCCGTCTCCCCCTATCGGGACAGGCCCATAGAAGAATCCCTGGACCTGTTCCAGCGGATGAAAAAGGGCGAATTTGCCGAGGGGAGCATGACCCTTCGGGCAAAGATCGATCTCGCCAGCGGCAACTTCAACCTGCGCGACCCGGTGCTCTACCGCATCCGCTATATCGAGCATCACCGTCAGGGGACCAAATGGTGCATCTTCCCCATGTATGACTTCGCCCACCCCATTCAGGACGCCATTGAGGGCATCACCCACTCCCTCTGTTCCCTGGAATATGAGGAACACCGCCCCCTCTATGACTGGGTGGTGGAAAATGTCGACCTGCCGGGCGTCAAGCCCCGGCAGATCGAATTTGCCCGTCTGGGCATCAACTACACCGTCATGAGCAAGCGAAAGCTCCGGAAGCTGGTGGAGGACAAGGTAGTCTCCGGCTGGGACGATCCCCGGATGCCCACCCTCTGCGGCCTGCGCCGCCGGGGCTATACGGCCAGATCCATCCGCAATTTCTGCGACCGCATCGGCGTCGCCAAGGTGGACAGCACCGTGGACTGGGCATTTCTGGAAAGCTGCGTCCGGGAGGACCTGAACGAGAGCGCTCCCCGGGTCATGGCGGTGCTGCACCCCGTGCGTCTGACGGTCACCAATTACCCGGAGGGGCAGAGTGAGACGGTCATGGTGGAGAATAACCCGCTGAAGCCGGAGGAGGGCTCGCGTCCCGTCAGCTTCTCCCGCCATCTCTGGATCGAGAACACCGATTTTGAGGAAGTACCGCCGAAGAAGTATAACCGTCTCTTCCCCGGCAACGAGGTGCGGCTAAAGGGCGCCTATGTGGTCCGCTGCACCGGCTGCGTGAAGGACCGGGAGGGCCACATTACGGAGGTCCTCTGCGAATACGACCCGGATTCCCGGGGCGGCGATCCTGCCGACGGGCGAAAGATCAAGGGCACCATCCACTGGGTGGACGAGGCCACCGCCTGCAATGCCGAAGTCCGGCTCTACGACAGCCTGTTCAGCGACCCGGACCCGGACGGGGCCGGCAAGGATTTTCTGGATTATCTGAATCCCAGCAGCCTCATCACCCTGGAGGACTGCAAACTGGAAGCCTGCCTCAAAAGCGCGAAGGCGCCGGAACGCTGCCAGTCCGCCCGGGGCTACCAGTTCCTGCGCACGGGCTATTTCTGCCCCGATCTGGACTGTACGCCGGAGCATCTGGTGTTCAACCGCGTGGTCGCCCTGAAGGACAGCTACCGCAAATAAACATAATGATTTTCAGCGGGACCGGTGTATTCCGGTCCCGCTCAAGCTGTCGGCAAAGTGCCGGCAGCTTGAGCGCAAAATCAGAAATGACTTCTGATTTTGCAAGGATATAACGTGAAGGGGGCCTCGCCGCCCCCTTCACAAATCCCCCATGCATGTCGGACCTCTGCCGATGGATTAGTCTGCAGTCTGAGCGGGACCGGTGTATTCCGGTCCCGCTTATCTTTTCCCAAAAAGAGCATACTATGTATTCCATTTCCGGTTTTGCTGTGCTACAATAGGGTAAAGATGAAATACGGAAAGGGATTTCTGTCCGAAGATGGATGACGAGAAGACGCAGAATCGAAAAAAAGTTAAGCCCATCACTCTGGATAAGCTGCCGACGGGAACGGACGATGCCCTGGAGGCGGAATTCCGCAAGAGCCGCAGGGAGCGGCGTACCCTGCCGGACACCATAGAGAACCGGGAACTTTACCGCGATATCCTCCAGATCGCCTGGCCCTCCCTCTGCGAGCTTTTCCTCACCAGCCTGGTGAGCATGGTGGACAACATGATGGTGGGGAATCTGGGCGACTGGGCCATCAGCGCCGTGGGCCTGGCCACACAGCCGAGATTCATCTTCATGAACCTCATCATGGCCCTGAACACCGGCACCACCGCCATGATCTCCAGGGCGAGAGGCCGCCAGGACCGGGAAAAGGCGGACCGCATCCTCCGCCAGTGCATGGTGCTGGTGACCTTTATCGGCGTCTTCAGCGCCGTTCTGGGCTATCTCCTGTCGGAGCCCATGGTGCGCTTCATGGCAAACGAGGGGCTGGAGCCGGATGTGCTGCGGGCGGGCACGCAGTATCTGCGCGTCCAATTCCTGTTCTTCCCCACGCTGGCGATCACCAGCACGATCACAGCCGCCCTCAAGGGCACGGGGCAGGCCAAGCCCAGCATGGTCTACAATACCATCGCCAATCTGGTGAACATCTGCTTCAACTGGCTGCTCATCAACGGCCGCTGGGGCTTCCCACGCCTGGAGGTGGTGGGCGCTTCCATCGCCACCGGCATCGGCCAGACCGTGGCCCTTGTGATCGCTCTCTGGTGCGTGTTCTCCGGGCGCTTCTACTGCACCATGCGCATGAAGCATCTGCTTTCCTTTGAAAAGGATACGGTTTCCGGCATCGTGAAGGTGGGCATTCCCAGCGTGATCGAACAGCTGTTCATGCGGGTGGGCATGATCATCTTCACCCGCACCGTCACCTCCCTGGGCAGCGTCCAGTTCGCCACGCATATGATCTGCATGAACATCCAGTCCATGTCCTTCATGATCGGTCAGGGCTTCGCCGTTTCCTCCACCGCGCTGGTGGGCCAGAGCCTGGGGAAAAAGCGGCCGGACATGGCGGAGCACTACAGCCGCCGCTGCCGCAACTTCGGCCTGGCGGCAGCTTTCGTCATCGGCATCCTGTTCTTTGTGTTCCGCCGTTTCCTGGTGAGTCTCTACAACAAGGACGAGGCGCTGCTTGCCCTGGGCTCCTACATCATGATCTACGTGGCGATCCTCCAGCCCTTCCAGGCCAATCAGTTCATCCTGGGCGGCTCCCTCCGCGGTGCGGGCGACACCCGCTTCACCGCCGTTACCATGCTCATCACCATCGTGGGCATCCGCACGGCGCTGGCCTATCTGCTGGTAACGCTGCTGCATATGGAGCTCACCGGGGCCTGGATCGCCGTTGCGGCGGACCAGATCGCCCGCAGCCTCATCATCATGTGGCGCTACAACACGGGAAAGTGGAAGAAGATCAAGCTCTGAGAACGCTGCGTCTGCGGAAATGACAGACCGCTCCGGCCTGGTTCATGCGCCTGCTTCTCCTTCGTCTTCCCCTTCTTCCATGAAAAGGGCTTCTTCGGAGCCGGTGTGGAAGACGACCCGGCGCGTTTCCCCGTCTGCAAGCTGTATGTCGCCGATCAGCTGCCGGTCCCGATTGTATCCCTCCCGGAAACGAAGGTCGCCGATCATCCCGTCCAGGCAGGGGAAGCCCGCCGTATGCACGACACTGTCGTCATACGCGTACGGATCGGCGGAATAGTCTGCTTCACCCATGGGCCTGCCGTTGACAAAAAGCAGTATGCGGGCGTCGTCGAACTGCAGCGTCACATCCGCATAAGCGCCCCCGCCGGAAAAGTCGTCGCCGGTCAGGCCCTGGGTCCAGAGATAGGGCTCGTCCTTTTCCGCAGCGCCGTCTCCGGACCCCGCTGCAGCTGAAGAAGGCTTCGCTTCCTCCCAGGCCTCCCGCCAGGAGGCCGTGCCGGGTGCGGCATTGACCGGGCATCCCGCCGGGAAACTGGAGTGCTTTTCCTCAGAACCGTAATAATCCGGCGTGCGCTCGCCGGTGAAGGAGACGGAGGCCAGCGCTTCACAGCCGCCGAACGCCCCTTCCCCCACGCTGCGCAGCTTTGCGCCGAAGATCACCTCCGTGACGCCGCAGCCGGAAAAGGCGGAGGGGCCGACAAAGCTGACCCCGTCCGGGATGCGGAGACTGCCCGTGAGACCGGCGCAGCCGGAAAACGCATAGGCTTTGATATGCTCCAGCGCATCCGGCAGGATCAGGGACTGCAGGCCGGCGCAGTAGGAAAAGCTGCCCTGCCCGATGGAGCGGAGAGAATCGGGAAATCTGAGTTCGCCGGTGAAGCCGGCGCCGGAAAAGGCCTGGTCGCCCACAACCAGGAGACCCGCGGGCAGCGCAAGCTGCCCGCCCATGCTTTTGCAGCCGTTGAAGGTTTTCTCGCAAATCAGCCGCAGCCCCGCAGGGAGCCGGAGGGACGACAGGCTTTCATCGCTCTGAAAGGCCGCTTCGCCCAGGAAAACGACGCTGTCCGGAATCTCCAGCGGACCGCTGAGATTCTTGCAGTAGGAAAAGGCGTAGCGCTCGATGCGTTCCAGTCCCTCCGGCAGGGTCAGCGTCCCGTCGAAGGCGCAGCCGGCAAAGGCGGATTCCCCGATGCTCCTTACGGAGGACGGGATCACCAGGTCGCCGGAAAAGGATTCGCACCAGTTGAAGCAGCTGAAGGGTATTTCCGTCAGTCCCGCCGAAAGGCGGAGGACGCCGTCGAAGCCGCACTGGTTGAAGGCATAGTCGCCGACGGTCGTCAGAGAATCCGGAAGGATCAGGTCGCCCCGCAGGTTTTCGCAGTGGTTGAAAGCGCAGCGGCCGATGGACGCCAATCCCTCCGGCAGCTGAAGGGAGCCCTGCAGGCCGCTCATTTCTTCAAACGCCTCCACGCCGATGCTGCGCAGCGAAGCGGAAAGGCGGAGGGCTTCGAAGCCGCTGCAGCGGTCGAAGGCATAGTCCCCCACGGTCTCCACGCCGTCGGGCAGGGTCAGCGTCCCCGTCAGGCCGTCGCAGCCGTAAAAGGCAAACTGCCCGATGGATTTCAGCGTGGCGGGCAGGTTCAGCTCCCCCGTGAGGGTGTGATTGGAATAGAAGGCTTCGCCGGCGATGGACGTAACGCCCTCACCGATCACCAGGCGCTTGATGGCATAGTCGCTCCACATGAAGCGGTCGGTGGTGACCATCTCGCCGGAGCCGGAGATGGTCAGCGTCTTCGTTTTCTTATCGTACTCCCAGGTCATGCTTTCGCCGCAGGAACCGCCGGTCGTCAGCTTTTCCCCGTTCTGTCCGGGCTTCTTTTTGCATCCGAAAAGGTTGAACAGCATCGCCATTGCCCCCAATACCAGAAGGACTCGTTTTCCGTTTCCCCGTCTCATTCTCCGTTCCCTCTTTCTTTCAGCCCGGAGGCTCTTCCCGATTCCACCAGCTCCCGCCGGAAAGCCTCCGGGTTTTTCCGATAGTAATCCTGATGCGCTTCCTCCGCCCGATAGAAGCGGTCGAAGGGCTCCACGGAGACCTCCGCGCTTTTCCCCGCGGCTTCTTCCAGCGCTGCCAGCTTTCTTTCCGCAGCGCAGCGTTCCTCCTCGCAGGTGAAATAGACCGCCAGGGTATAGGACCGGCCCCGGTCGATGAACTGTCCGCCGCCGTCAAAAGGATCCACACTGCCCAGAAAAGCGTCCAGCAGCGCGTCATAGGAGACGACGCTGTCGTCATATTCCACGCAGACCGTCTCCCGATGACCGGTACGCTGGGCTTTTACATCCGCATAGGCAGGGTCTTCTTCCCTGCCGCCGGAGTAGCCGCTGACAGCCTCCTTCACGCCCTGCATCTCCTCAAACACCGGCTCGATGCACCAGAAGCAGCCGCCGGCAAAATAAGCTTTCCTCAGCATTCTCCCCATCTCCTTTTCTTTCCCTTCATATTAGCGCAAAGTCGCGCGATGCACAAGGGAAACGGAAGCATTGCCCGTCCCGCGCAAAAAACTTTGCGGGGGAATCGCTATGGACAAGGGAAAGGGAGTATGGTATAATTTCCCTGTTGCGAAGAAAAGCTTCTTTGCAGCCCACAACCGATCTCACAGTGCCCGGTCCGGCGTTCGGCCGTTTCGGGAGAATAGGGAACCATGTGCAAATCATGGACGGAACCGCCGCTGTAAGCGCAGATGCTCGCTCCGAGGTGAAAACCGGTCATTGGGGAAACCCGAGAAGGCAGGAGCGGGCGGCGGCCTCAGGCCGGGAAGCGCGAGTCAGAAGACCTGCTGGGAGCGTCATGCAAGCGCCGTCGGAAACGCGGCCGCTTGGATTTGCTATGGGAAAACGGCTGTAGCGATAACCTTGGCGTTATCGCTTTTTTCATTCTCAAGGATAAAGGGGGAACTGCCATGGCGGTTTGGATGATCGGCGTCGACCACACGCGGGCGGATATCGACGTTCGGGGCGTCTTCTCCTTCACAAAGAAAAAGCTCCAGGAGGCTTACGAGCATTTCCGCAGCTTCCGTGATATCAGCGGCAATGTCATCCTGTCCACCTGCAACCGGATGGAATGGTGGCTCAGCGTTTCGGAGGAGGCGGACTTCTCCCCCGCTTCCCTCCTCTGCGGCTTTCTGGGGATAGACGAGGCTGCTTACGCGCCGTTTTTCATCCAGCGGAAGGGCGGCGAAGCGGTGGACCATTTCTTCCGTCTGGCGGCCGGGCTGGAATCGAAAATTGTGGGTGAGGACCAGATCCTGACGCAGGTGGGCGAAGCACTGCAGCTCAGCCGCACGGCTTATGCTGCGGACCACACCCTGGAGGTGCTGTTCCGCCAGGGGATCACCGCCGGGAAGCGGGTGAAGACGGAGACGGACCTGTCCTCCGCAGACAGCAGCGTCATCCACACGGCCCTGCGGATGCTGGAGGAAAAGGGCTTCACCGTGCGCGGCAAGAAATGCATGGTGATCGGCAACGGCATGATGGGAAAGCTCAGCGCTACGGCGCTTCTGGAGAGAGGCGCCGACGTGACGGTCACGGTCCGGCAGTACACCAGCGGCATCGTGGACATCCCCCGCGACTGCAAGCGCATCGGCTACAAGGACCGTTACGGTCTCCTGCCGGAATGCGAGCTTGTGGTGAGCGCGACCAGCAGTCCCAACTACACCATCCAGTACAAGGACCTGGCGCTCCTTTCCCCGGATCACGACATCCTGCTGGTCGACCTGGCCGTTCCCAGGGACATCGAGGCGGAAGCGGGCACGCTTGCGCGCTTCACCCTCTATGATATCGACGCATTTCAAATCGACCTGCGCTCGGAGAAATTCATGCGCAACCTGGCGAAAGCGGAAAGCATCCTGGAGGCGGAGAAGGCGGAATTCTACAACTGGTATTCGGGCCGCGATCTGGTGCCCCGCATCCAGGCGCTGAAGCAGCTCTCCGCCAGGGACGTGGACGCCCGGCTGACGCCGGTCTTCCGGGGCGTTTCCATGGACCCGGAGGATAAGGCCGCCCTGCGCCGGGAAGTGGAAGGCGCGGCGGAGCGGATGATGAACCGGCTTCTGTTCGGCGCAAAGGCCAGGCTGCCGGAGGCGGTTTTTTCCCAGTGTGTGGAAGCGATGGAATTCGTGTTTCAGGATCAGGCGGCGGAAGCGCGGGCTTCCGGCAGCCGATAAGGCGGAAGGAGAAAAGATAATGGAGCTTACAGTCAGGCCCAGAAGACTCCGGGGCAGCGAAGCCCTGCGAAAAATCGTCAGAGAAACCAGAATGGACAAGTCTGCGCTGATCTATCCTCTGTTCGTCATGGACGGAACGAACCAAGTGGAGGAGATCCCCTCGATGCCCGGACAGTATCGCTATACCGTGGACCGCGTCGATGAAGAACTGGACCGGCTGACGGAAGCAGGCGTGGGCAGCGTCCTTCTCTTCGGCATCCCCGAAGTAAAGGATGAGATCGGCTCCTCCGCCTGGGCGGAAGACGGGGCCGTGCAGCGGACGCTGCGCAAGGCGAAGGCCAAGTATCCCGGGCTGTTTCTGATCACCGACGTGTGCATGTGCGAGTACACCTCCCACGGCCACTGCGGCGTGCTCTGCGGCCAGGAGGTCGACAACGACGCCACGCTGGAGCTGCTGGCCAGGGAGGCCCTGTCCCACGTCCGGGCCGGGGCGGATATGGTGGCCCCCTCCGACATGATGGACGGGCGCGTGCGCGCCATTCGGGAAACGCTCGACGCGGCCGGCTTTACTGGCACGCCCATCATGTCCTATGCGGTGAAATACGCCTCCGCATTCTACGGGCCCTTCCGCGAGGCGGCGGATTCCGCCCCCTCCTTCGGGGACCGCAAGAGCTATCAGATGGATTTCCACAACCGGCGGGAGGGCGTCAAGGAAGCCCTGCTGGACGCGGAGGAAGGGGCGGACATCCTCATGGTGAAGCCCGCCATGTCCTATCTGGACATCGTGCGGGAGGTGAAGGACGCCACCAATCTGCCCCTGGCGACCTACAGCGTCAGCGGCGAATACGCCATGGTCAAGGCCGCCGCTTCCAGGGGCTGGATCGACGAGGACCGCATCGTCTGCGAAATGGCAGTCTCCGCTTTCCGGGCGGGCGCGGATCTGTACATCACCTATTTCGCCAAGGAGCTGGCGAAGTTCATGCAGGAAGGGCGGATCGGTTGATGAGCGCTTCGGAAGAACTCTTTGCCCGTGCCAAGGAGCGCATCCCCGGCGGGGTGAACAGCCCGGTGCGCGCTTTCGGCTCCGTGGGTCTGACGCCGCCCTTCATCGCCCGCGGCTCCGGCAGCCGTCTGTGGGATGAAGACGGACGGGAATACATCGACTTTGTGGGCTCCTGGGGTCCCATGATTCTGGGCCATGCCCACCCCGCCGTGGAGGAGGCGGTGGCGCAGGCTGTCAGGGACGGTCTGAGCTTCGGCGCGGCCACCCGCCGCGAGGTGGAGATGGCGGAAATGATGTGCGCCGTCGTGCCGGGTCTGGAGATGGTGCGCATGGTGAATTCCGGCACCGAGGCGGTCATGAGCGCACTACGCCTGGCCAGGGGCTTCACGGGCCGGGATAAGATCATCAAATTTGCCGGATGTTACCACGGCCATAGCGACGCCATGCTGGTGAAAGCGGGCTCCGGGGTGCTGACACAGGGGCTTCCCGGCAGCGCCGGGGTGCCCGCCGGCTGCACGAAGGATACGCTGACCGCCATTTATAATGATCTTGACAGCGTGGAGCAGCTGCTTCTCGCCGATCCGGAGGGGGTCGCGGCGGTGATCGTGGAGCCGGTGGGCGCGAATATGGGCGTCGTCCCCCCTGCCGAGGGTTTTCTTGCCGGTCTCCGCCGCCTCTGCGATCACTACGGCGCGCTGCTCATATTCGACGAGGTGATCACCGGCTTCCGCCTGGCTCTGGGCGGCGCGCAGCAATACTTCAATGTACGGGCCGATCTCGTCACCTTCGGCAAGATCATCGGCGGCGGCATGCCCGTGGGGGCTTACGGCGGCAGGAAAGAGATCATGTCCATGGTAGCCCCCCTGGGAAGCGTCTATCAGGCGGGCACCCTCAGCGGCAACCCGGTCGCCATGGCCGCGGGGCTTGCGCAGCTTCGCCTGCTGAAAGAAACCCTGGGCTTTTATGAAGCGCTGAACCGGAAAGCGGACAGCTTTTTCTCCGCCCTGGAGGAAATCCTCCAGGCATCCGGCAGGGCCTTCTGCCTGAACCGTGTGGGCTCGCTGGGCTGCGTATTCTTCACGGAAAAGCCCGTATGGAATTATGAGGACGCCCAGACCAGCGACACCGCAGCTTTCACGGAATACTTCCGCAGGATGCTGCAAAGGGGCGTTTATCTGGCCTCCAGCCAATTCGAGGCCATGTTCCTCTCCTCCGCCCACAGTCCGGAGGACCTCAGGCGCACGCTGGACGCCGCCAGGGAGGCGCTGAAATGAAAACGCTGATCGTTGGCAGCAGGGACAGCGCTCTGGCGGTGGCCCAGGCGATGACGGTGGTGCGCGCCCTGCAGGAAAAGCTGCCCCATACGGAGGTGCGGCTCCTCACCATGAAAACCACCGGCGACCGGATCCTGGACCGGACGCTGGACCAGGTGGGCGGAAAAGGCCTCTTTGTGAAGGAGCTGGACGCCGCGCTGCGGGATCGGCGGGCAGATCTGACAGTCCACAGCCTGAAGGACGTGCCCATGGAGGTCCCGGAGGACCTGCCCCTGCTGGGCTTCTCCCGCCGGGAGGACCCCAGGGACGTGCTGGTGCTGCGTTCGGGCGCGGATGCGCCGGAAGCGGAGCAGCCCATCGGCTCCGCCAGCCTGCGGCGGAGCCTCCAGCTGAAAAAGCTGTTTCCCGGTTTTGAGGTGAAGCCCGTGCGGGGCAACCTGCAGACAAGGCTGCGGAAGCTGGACGAGGGGCAATACGGCGCGCTGGTGCTGGCGGCCGCCGGGCTGAAGCGCCTGGGACTGGAGAGCAGGATCAGCCGCTATTTCTCCCCGGAGGAAATGATCCCCGCCGCCGGGCAGGGCATTCTGGCGATCCAGGGCCGCGCCGGCGAGGAACACCCCTGGCTGGAGGAACTCACGGATCCGGACGCAACGGCGGCGGCGCTCTGCGAGCGGGCCTTCGCCCGGACGCTGGGGGGCGGCTGCACCTCCCCCGTCTGCGCCTATGCCCGGCCGGAAGGAGACCGGATTCACCTGACCGGGCTTTACTGGGAGGAAAGCAGCGGCCGATGGACCACCGGCGAAGACTGGGACGAACGCAGCCGGGCGGAGGCTTTGGGCTTTCGTTTGGCGGAGAGGCTGAGAAACGAGAGCTTCCGGGAGGGGAACATATGAGCGGCAAGGTATGGCTGGTCGGCGCGGGTCCCGGAGACGCGGGACTGCTGACGCTGAAAGGAAAACAGGTCCTGGAAGAAGCGGACGTGGTGGTTTACGACGCGCTGGTGGGACCGGGCGTTCTGAACCTCATCCCCGAATCGGCAAAGCTCATCTTCGCGGGCAAGCGGGCCGGAAACCACTATCTCCGGCAGGAGGAAACCAACCGCGTGCTGCTGGAGGAGGCGCAGAAGGGCCGGAAGGTCGTGCGCCTCAAGGGGGGCGACCCCTTTCTCTTCGGTCGGGGCGGCGAGGAGCTGGAGCTGCTGGCCGAGAATGGCATCCCCTTTGAAGTCGTGCCCGGCATCACCAGCGCCATCGCAGTGCCCGCCTATAACGGCATCCCCGTGACCCACCGGGACTACTGCGCCAGCGTGCACATCATCACGGGGCACAGGCGGGCGGATTCCTCCCTGGATATCGACTTTGAAGCCTTGGTGCGCACGGGGGGGACGCTGGTCTTCCTCATGGGCGTCTCCACGCTGCCGGAAATCTGCGGCGGATTGCTGCAAGCGGGCATGCCGGCGGACACGCCTGCTGCGGTGCTGGAAAAGGGCACCCGGGCGGATCAGCGCCGGATCGGCGCAACGGTCTCCACCCTGGCGGCGGAGTGCGAACGGCGGCAGGTGCGGACGCCGGCCATTATCCTTGTGGGCGCCGTCTGCGCGCTGGCGGAGACCTTTTCCTGGTATGAGCGGCTGCCCCTGGCCGGCGTGCGGGTGCTGCTGACACGGCCCAGGGAGCTCTCCTCCCGCCTGGCGGCCATGCTGCGCGCGGAGGGCGCGGAGGTGCTGGAGCTGCCCGCCATCCGTACCATCCCTCTGGAGGATAACGCGGAACTCGTCGAATGCCTGGACAAGCTGTCCGGGGGCGGCTACGACTGGCTTGTGTTCACCAGCCCCAGCGGCGTGCGCATCTTTTTCCGGAAGCTCATGGAGCGGAGCGACATCCGCGCGCTGGGAAGCGTCAAGGTCGCGGCCATCGGCCAGGGCAGCGAAAAGGCCCTGCGGGAATTCGGCGTCAAGGCGGATTTCCTTCCCTCCGCTTACGACGGCGAAACGCTGGGGCGGGAGCTGCGGCAGCGCTGCAAACCCGGCGATAAGCTGCTGATCCCCCGGGCGAAGATCGGGAACGAAGCCCTGGTGGACGAGCTGCGCAGGGATGGGACCCTGTCCGTCACGGACCTCCCCACCTATGACACGGTTTACGCCTCCTCCCCCGTGATCGACGAGAAGGCATATCTGGAAGCCGGGGAGATCGACTACGCCGTGTTTACCAGCGCCTCCACGGTGAAGGGCTTCGCGGCGGCCGTGGGGGAAACGGACTATTCCCGCGTCAGGGCCGTCTGCATCGGAAAGCAGACGGCCGCCGCTGCCCAGGCTCTGGGGATGGAGGTAAGCATCGCGGAAAAGGCCACCCTGGCTTCACTGGCCGAGTGCCTGCGCGAAGCCGCGAAGGAACGGAAATCGCAATTGAAGGAGGAAAGGATATGAAGGGTATCGCCTACGGCGTGGGCGTCGGCCCCGGCGACCCGGAGCTCATGACGCTGAAGGCCGTCCGTCTGATCAAGGAAAACGGCGTGATCGCCGTCCCCGGCAAGATCGCAACGGAATCCGTGGCTTACAAGATCGCCGTCCGGGCAGTGCCGGAGCTGGCGGACAAGGAGCTGGTGCCGGTCGATATGCCCATGGTGAAGGACCGGAAGCGCATCGACGAGGAGCATCGGAAGGGCGCGGAAAAGCTGAAGACCTATCTGGATCAGGGTAAAAACGTGGTGTTCCTCACCCTCGGAGACCCGACGATCTACTGCACCTTCAGCTATCTTCAGCATTATCTGGAGGCGGACGGTTACCGGGTGGAGCTGGTCAGCGGCATCACCTCCTTCTGCGCGGCGGCGGCCCGGCTCGGTCTTCCCCTCGCCGAGTGGGACGAACCGCTGCACGTCGTGCCCGCGGTACATAAGACAGGGGATCAGCTGACGCAGGACGGCAATTACGTGCTGATGAAATCAGCCAGCCACATGAAGGAAATCAAAGCCCTGCTGAAGGCCAGCGGAAGAAAGGTCAGCGCCGTGGTGAACTGCGGGATGGAAAACGAAGCGCTGTATCACAGCGCCGACGAGATCCCCGACGACGCGGGTTATTTTTCCCTGATCATCGCCAAGGAATAAAGGCAACACCGCACAATTCTCGGCACACATCTTGCTTGCATCATGTTCCGTCATATTGCCCGAAAATCTTGGCCAATACAGGAAGTATTCCCCGCGATTTTCAGACAATCTGACGAAAATTCTGAC
>JAEEGG010000599.1_pt1 | contig 111298 bp, 96 predicted proteins | sample 9134161 | NCBI WGS metagenome assembly JAEEGG01 (sample SAMN16246543, study PRJNA631951) | gut metagenome | biome: gut microbiome; feature: rumen; material: CR-attached | host: Bos | place: Iran: Karaj | collected 2018-10
TGGCGGTGCTGGGATTGCTGTATGCATATCCGAAGCCTGAGCTTCACATGATGCTGAACGCCCATCACACCAGCTGCCAGGATACTTTCTTCAAGTATTATACCTTGTTGGCGGAGTGGCCTTTGTATGTGCTGGCGCTGATCCCCCTGCTGTGGAAGAAGTGGAAGATAACACTCTTCTATGCCATCTGTGAAGCGACGGGAGGTGTGTTTGTACAGATATTGAAGCACCTGTTCGGTGCCGATCGTCCGATCGTGGTGTTCGAGAATTATCCGGATATGGTTTTGCCCCTGGTGGAGGGTGTGGAGTTGCACCACAGTAATTCGTTCCCTTCGGGACACACCTCGACATTCTTTGTGTTTTTCACTTGCATGGTGATTGTGATGGCATATTACTATTGCAAGAATGATAAGCTACACAACCTCAAGAATCGGGTGATGTTTTACGTGGCGACCTTGTTGCCATTGGCGCTGGCTGCACTGGGCGGCTATTCGCGCATATATCTGAGTCAGCACTTCCTGTCGGATGTGTGCGTGGGCAGCATCATCGGTGTCATCACGCCGTTCCTGATGTTCTTCCTACTCAAAAATAAATTGAAAATTGAAAATTGAAGATTGAAAAATGAGTGAATTATTACGCAAGGCAAAGAAGGCGCTGCTGCGACCTATTTCGCTTTTTACCTTCTCATGTATCGTTAGTATAGGCACCCTGTTGCTCTATAACCTGCCATTCTTTCGGTTCGTCGTCGACAACAGCAACGAAAGCGGGATTGGTTTTGTATGGCTGATGGTATCGTTGGTGATCATCATGCTGCTGGTGAACTTCACGATGACCTATCTGGTGATGTTCTGCATGAGAATAGTGGGGCGCATTCTGCTGGCCATCCTGTCGGTGATCAATGCCACAGCCGTGTTTTTCATTCTGAACTACAACATCATCATTGATGAGATTACCGTCGGGAATGTGTTTAACACCCAATACTCGGAGGCTTCGGGATTCTTCAGTTGGGAACTGTGGTCGCTCTTCTTCGTCTTTGGCATTCTTCCGGCCCTGTTCTGTCTGTTCCAGCCGGTGGTCATGGGCAAGGCGAAGAAAATGGGCAAGTATTGCGGCACTTCGCTGGGCGTGATTCTTGTGCTCGTTTTGCTGAACATAGGCCAGACGCTGTTCATCACTCAGCACGACACCGAATTGGGTGGACTGCTGCAGCCCTGGTCGTACATTGTCAACACATGCCGTGTCATCAACAAGAATAATAAAAAACAGGCCGAGGAAATCAAACTGCCCGACGGCAGGATTACCGACAACGAGAAGGCTGTGGTGGTGCTCGTCATCGGCGAGTCGGCCCGAAAAGCCAACTTCCAACTCTATGGTTACAAGCGCAATACCAATCCGCTGCTGTCGAAACGGAAGGATCTGAAGGTGTTCGAGACCCAATCGTGTGCCACCTATACCACAGCGGGTGTCAAGGCCATCCTGGAACCGAAAGACGCGAGCGACCTGTATGAGCTGCTGCCCAACTATGCTTTCCGCATGGGTGCCGACGTATCGTGGCGTACCACCAACTGGGGAGAGCCACCCATCCATATCGACGAATATCTCAAGAAAAAGGCGCTGAGCGAACTCTATCATATGAGCCATAAATACGACAACATACTCTTCCAGGGTCTGCGCGAGCGCATAGAATCGAGCAAGAAGAACAAGGTGCTGATTGTGCTGCACACCAGCACCAGCCACGGACCACAGTATGTGAACAAATACCCCAAGGAGTTTGAGGTGTATAAGCCTGTGGCCAAGAATGTGGAGGAGGGCGAGAAGAATCTGGGCATGCTGGTTAATGCCTACGACAATACCGTCGTCTATACCGATTATCTCCTGAACAATCTGATTGACACCCTGAGCAGCATGACCGACTGGAAGAGCTGCATGATCTTCATATCGGATCACGGAGAGTCGCTCGGCGAGAACAAGATGTTCATGCACGGACTGCCGAAGAAACTGGCGCCCAAGGAGCAGTACGAGATACCGTTCCTGGTATGGACCTCGGAGAATTACAGAACATACAAGAACAATCTGCCAGCTGTGCTGGAGCAACATTACATCTTCCATTCCGTACTTAACCTGTTGTCTATCGAATCACCTATTTACAATGAGGATTATGACATATTCCAGGTTTCGACAACTCATACTGATCATAGGCCTTAGCTACTGCGGGCAGATGATGGCAGAAGAGAGCGTGATTTCCTTAGTCAAGAAAGTGGGAACCATGCTCGACTCCATGGCGGTCAAAGGGCTTGACCAGCGCTATATCGAGGCTCCGAAGAAACCCTGGCAGATTATAGCCAGAGGCAACGTGAGCCAGACCATCGTGAGCATGGAAACTCATGGAGATATCATAGAAACGGGTCATAGGTATAGTGCCAATCCTTACTTCAAGACTCAGCCGTCGCAATATGTAGGTCTGTGGGCAGGCTACAGAGGCTATGGCTTTGGCTACACGTTTAACGTGGGTGGCGACAAGGGTAGCACCTTTACGATTGGTGCCACGGGAGGCGCATACGGCGTGAACATACGCATCCACAGGTTTGAGAACAGCCATCCTAACCTGAATCTGGAAAGCGAATTGATCAAACAAGATGATAAGGAAGAGTGGCATGAAGTGCAGCTGTATGACCCCATCCGTGTGAATACATTCATGGCCGACGCCTACTATATGTTTAACGGCAAGAAATTCTCGTATGCAGCTGCCTACGACCAATCGGTGATACAGAAACGTTCGGCAGGATCGTTCATGGCAGGACTGATGTACAACTATACCAATATTGATTATGCCGACGATGTGAACGGCGACTTGATCTATCTGATGCAGGACATAGGCAGGTTGAAGCTGTGGCAAGGTAGTGTGGGCGCAGGCTATGCCTACAACTGGGTTCCCTGTCGCGGACTGCTGGTGAATGTGATGGCCATGCCCATGATCACCCTTATCAACAAGGTGAAGCTGTATAGTTATCGTACTAACGTAGACGATCTGCTGGCCGACCCCACATGCTGGGACGAAAGTTTGACCGATGATGAGTGGGATGAATGGTTCTATGGCAATCTGGAAATATCACCTAAGGGAAGTGAGTCCTTCAATAGCGGCATCAGCATAGGTATCGATGCCCGTGTGTCGCTGACTTACAACTTTGGAAATTTCTTCATCAACGCCTTCGGACAGTTCAACAACATCCGTTTTCGTCAGGACGACACCCACGGACATCTGAACGACTGGTTCGTAAACTCTTCGTTTGGTATAAGATTATAACTGATTGACAACAATTTATTAATAGTATGACAATGAAAAAGATGATGAACTGGGTGCTCGCCGCCACCCTGATTTGCGGCGCTAGTGTATTCACATCGTGCAAGCAAGCCAAGACTCAGGAAGCCCAGGCTCCCGCTACAGAAGAGCAGGCTGAAAAGAAGGTGGTAAGCACCGAACTGATTCGCACCAGCCAGAGCTGGGATGGCGTGGAGCTGCCCGACTACTTCCAGGGTCGCCCCGAACTGGTGGCTGTGAAGTATGTGTTCCCCGCTGGTAAGAAGCTGGGTTGGCACCACCATCCTGTCATGAACTATGGTGTGCTGGTGCAGGGCGAGCTGACCATCATCGGTCAGGACGGCAAGACGAAGGTGGTGCATGAGGGCGAGCCTGTAGTAGAGATGGTAGGCACCATTCACCACGGCGAAAACCGAGGCACGAAGGATTGTATCCTCTACATGTTCTACCTCTCGCAGAAGGATCTGCCCCTGGCCGTACAGCATCCGGAAATTCCTCTGGAATAACAATTGCAATACATAAAATAACTAAACTTAGATGTCTATGAAGATTCTCATGATTGGTGGAACAGGCACAATCAGCAGTGCCATCACCCGACAGTTAGCAGCAAGTGGCCACGAACTGTGGCTCCTAAACCGAGGCACACGCAAGCAAGAGGTGCCCGGGAGTGTGAAACAAGTGATTGCCGACATCGACGACACGGAAAGTGTGCTAGCCGGACTGGGCGATGCGCAGTTCGATGCTGTGTGCGAGTTTATAGGCTTCGTGACGGAGCAGGTGGAGCGCGACATCCGTCTGTTTCGTGGACGAACCCGCCAATATGTGTATATATCGTCGGCCTCAGCGTATGCAAAGCCTGTACGCAGTCCTTACATCACAGAAGGAACGGCGCTGGCGAATCCCCACTGGCAGTACTCGCGCAACAAGATAGCCTGCGAAGAACTGCTGATGAAGGAGTATCGCGAAAACGGATTCCCTGTAACCATCGTCCGTCCATCGCACACTTATTGCGAGCGAGGCGTACCAGTCAGCATCCACGGACCGAAAGGCAGTTGGCCGGTACTGAGACGTATGCTGGAGGGCAAGCCCGTGCTGGTGCATGGTGATGGTTCATCGCTGTGGACACTCACATGGAACGAGGACTTTGCACGCGGCTTTATCGGACTGCTGGGCAATCCGAAGGCCATAGGCGAAGCATTCCAGATTATGAGCGACGAGCAACTGACGTGGGATCAGATTTATGAGTGCGTGGGACAAGCATTAAATGTCAAGCCACAACTCTACCATGTATCCTCCGACTTCCTGGCTGCCGTCTGTCCGAAGGACTATGATCTGGAGGGCAACCTCATCGGCGACAAGGCGGCAACGGTTATCTTCGACTGCACCAAACTGAAGCGGGCCGTTCCCGGATTCAAGGCTACCACGCGTTTCGACGAGGGTGTTCGCCGTTGTGTAGACTATCTCCTCACCCACCCCGAGTTGCAAGTGGATGACCCTGAATTCAACGAATGGTGCGACAAGGTGATTGAGGCACAGGAACAAGCCAAGAAGATGGTAAAGGGATAGAAACTAACTGTTTCTTATGGCCAAAGGCGTCATGCCGAAATGCTCCCTGACATACTTACCGAAGAAGGAGGGGTTAGGGAAACCGAGCCGATCGCAGATTTGTTTTACGCTGAGATCGGTTTGTTTCAAATAATATCGGATATCCTCGAGAACATGCTCAGTGATCCATTCATTGGCAGTCTTTCCTGAGTGCCTCTTACAAATGGTAGTGAGGTACTTGGGCGAGATGCACAGGTCGTTGGCATAAGCCTCAACCGTACGGTGCTTCACATCAGCGGAGTGAAGCAGGTCGAGAAAGTGCTGGAAGTGGGCATCCGACGTCTTACCCTTGAGTTCGATATCGACAGGGAAATACTGTTTCATGGCGCCACAAAGACCGAGGATGGCCGAGCGTAGCAGCGACTGGATGACATCGGTACGGAAGGGATTGTCCTTACCTCGGGTGAAGGTCAGCTTCAGCATATCATAGAAATGGGTGTAGAAGAGTATCTCGTCTTCGTCCATCGTCACAATATGGTTTCGATGCACGTACATCATATCATTCCACACGTTCATCTTCTCGCGCAGGAAACTCTGCAGGATGCGGTTGGTCAGGAACATCGCCTTGAGGTTGAAGTCGGGACTCACCATCACATCGGTCACAACAATATTCTGCGGAATAATGGCCACCTGATTCTGGTGGAGTTCAATCTGCTGGCCATTGATAATGCCCTGCACCTTACCACTGGTACAGATGGCGATGGCATTCATCGACACATGGGCAGCATGGATTTCAGCAAACTGCTGGATGCTGTCGACCACCACGATATCGTTGTCAGAATAGCCGATTTGAATGTCCTCATTGTCGGCTAATGTTTGAAATGTAATCTCTTCTTGCTGTTTCATGGTGCAAATATACGCATAATATGGCAATAACCATGTACTATTTGGATTTTTTAATGTTCAATTTGACCATATAGTGAGTTTTAGGAAAGAAATCAAGCCAAATTGAACATAAAAGATTATATTTTTTGTACTACTTTTGCACTCAGAATCAAATCATTAGGACATGAAAAAGAGTATGACGATGCTGCTGTCAGCATTACTGATATGCAGTTGTACAGGCAAGAAGGAGCAAGAAGCAAAGGCTCCTATCCGAGTAAAGACAGAGGTGGCGTCGACTGCCACGAGTGTGAACGGACAGACCTATGTGGGTATGGTGGAAGAGCAAGAGGCTACGGCAGTGAGTTTCACAGGCATGGGCGTAGTGAAGCGTGTGCTGGTGAACGAGGGACAGGCTGTAGCCAAAGGACAGTTGATAGCAGAGATGGACGACACCCAGGCACGAAACCTGCTGAGTGGCGCAGAGGCCCAGATGACTCAGGCCAACGATGCGCTGGAGCGCTTTAAGATGCTGCACGATGCCGGATCGCTGCCCGAAGTGCAATGGGTAGAGATACAGAGTAAGGTGGCTCAGGCCAAGTCGCAGTTGGATGTAGCCAAGAAGAATCTGGCTGATTGCAGACTCGTGGCTCCCGTAAGCGGAATCATCGGCAAGAAGATGATTGGTGCAGGTGAGACTGCCCTACCCTCTCAGGCCGTAGTCAGCATCCTCGACATCTCGAGCGTAAAAGTGAAGGTAGCCATTCCTGAGGCCGAAATCGGTGGCATCAGTGGTAACACCTCTTCTATTATTAAGGTAGAAGCCATCGGAAGCAGTTTCGAAGGCGGCAGAATTGAGAAGGGTGTGCAAGCCGATGCGCTGACGCATACTTACGACATCCGCATCAACGTAGCCAACCGAGAGAGGAAACTGTTGCCTGGTATGGTGGCATCGGTTTCATTCGGCAGTGAAAAGAGCGAAGTGAAGACTGAGCAACTTTCCATGCCTGTAACGGCTGTGCAAAAGAAAGCCGACGGCAGTCTGTTTGTATGGACGATTGAGAAAGACAGTACAGCCCATCGCACGACGATTACCACAGGCGAGACTTTGGGCAATCGCATTGTCGTCACCACAGGCATCAGCGAGGGTGAGCGCATTGTGACCGAAGGATATCAGAAACTGAGTGAAAACACCAAAGTGATTTACTGATATGAAGAACGTAAATTGGCTTCGATGGCCATTGGAGCATTACTCAATAACACTGCTCATCGTAGGCATTCTGTTTGTGATGGGCATCTATGGCATGTATATCATGCCGAAGGATGAGTTTCCTCACGCCACCATCCGTCAGGGTGTGGTGGTGGCTGTATATCCTGGTGCCACCAGTGAGGAAGTAGAGCAACAGGTGGCTCGCCCCTTGGAGCGCTACCTCTTTACGTATGGCGAAGTGAATCGTGTGAAGACCACCACCACCTCGCAGAACGGCATGTGTATCGTGATGGTGAAACTGAACGATGATGTGGACAATAAAGACGAGGTGTGGAGCAAAATCAAGCATGGACTGAACGGATTTAAGGCTCAGTTGCCCAGCGGTGTGCTGGCCATCGTGGTGAATGATGACTTCGGCAACACCTCGGCTCTGCTCATCGCCATCGAGAGCAGTCAGCGCAGCTATCGCGAACTGAAGCAATACAGCGATGATCTCTCAGATCGTCTGCGTCGTATTCCCTCTGTAGCCAACGTGAAACTCTTCGGCGAGCAGAAGGAGCAGATCAGCCTGTATATCGATCGTCAGCGTCTGCAGGCCTACGGCATTGGTCAGCAGATGCTCTTTTCACGCTTGCAGGCTCAGGGCATCACCACTATGAGCGGCTCAATCAGCGACGATGACCAGCAGATACCTATCCACATAGAGAATACGGAGAATTCTGAGGAGGAGATCGCTAATCAGATTATCTTCTCCGACCCTGTGACGGGCAAGGTGGCAAGGGTAAGAGACATCGCCAAAGTGGTGCGTGAGTATGAACCCATGTCGAGCCGAATAGAACAGGACGGCCATCCCTGCGTATTGCTGTCGATGGAGATGACACCAGGCAACAATGTGGTGGAATATGGCAAGGAGGTGGATAAGGTGCTGAATGACTTCCGCCAGAACGAGTTGCCCGAGGATGTGAAGGTGACCCGCATTGCGGATAAGCCCAAGGTGGTGGTGAAGAGTGTAAGCGACTTCCTGCGCGATCTGCTGATTGCCATGCTGATCATTATCCTCGTGATGATGGTGCTCTTCCCCATCCGATCGGCTATTGTGGCAGCCATCACCATTCCGCTGAGCACATTTGTGAGTGTAGCCTTCATGTATATGATGGGTATCGAACTGAACATTGTCACGCTCGCGGCCTTGATCGTGGTATTGGGAATGATTGTCGACAACTCGATTGTGGTGATCGATGGTTATCTGGAATACCTCAATAAGGGTTTCAAGCCCCACGATGCCGCCATCGAGTCGGCTAAGCAGTATTTCATGCCGATGATGCTGGCCACCATTTGCATCTGCGCCATCTTCTACCCCTTCCTCATCACGATGAAGGGCATGTTCCATGACTGTCTGGAGGACTTCCCCATCACCATTACCATCAACCTGATGGTATCGCTGGTGCTGGCTGTTACAGTCATTCCGTTCCTCGAGACTCGCATCATCAGACCCGATAAGGTTAGTACTGACGGAAACGCCATCACCAAGTGGGTGCAGCGTACATACGACAAGGTGCTCGACTGGACCTTTGCCCACCCCTGGATCACCATCGGTGGAGGTATCGCTGTGATTCTGCTGTCGTGTCTGATAGCCCCCACGCTGAAGATACGACTCTTCCCCTATGCCGATCGCGATCAGTTTGCTGTGGAGATATTCCTGCCCGATGGCAAGGGAATGGCTGAGACGGAGCTGATAGCCGACTCTGTGCAGCATGTGCTGGAGAAGGACGATCGCATCAAGAGTATCACAGGCTTCATCGGCTGTGCTTCGCCCCGATTCATGGATGCCTATGCGCCACAGATGGCTGGCGCCAACTATGCGCAGTTCATCGTCAACACCAAGAGCGATAAGGCCACCATCGCCCTCTTGGCAGAGTATCAGCCCCAACTCAGCGAGGCATTCCCCAATGCCTACGTGAAGTTCAAGCGATTGGACTATCTCGAGGTGAGCGAACTGGAGTATCGTTTCTATGGCGACAATCTCGACTCGCTGCATGTGGCAGCCGAGCGATTGATGGAGCGCATGCGGGAGATGCCTGAACTGGAGTGGGTTCATACGGACTATTTCCAGCCCTACCCCATTATTAATGTAGAGCTCGACCCTGTTACCTCTGCCCAACTGGGCATTACGCGTACTACGGCTCAGCTGGCCCTCAGTGCTACGGCGAGCGATTTGCGCGTAGGTCAGATATGGGAGGATAACTACGAACTGCCCATCGTGGTAAAGGATGATGCCGATATGACGTTCTCGGATGTAGCCAACTTAGGCATCGCATCGCCTGCCTCGATGGTATCAGGCGGTTTGCACAACACCAATTCAACGGTGCCTCTGCGCTCGATAGCGAAGGTAGAGCCCAAGTGGAGCGAGAGCCGTATTCTGCATCGTGGCGGAGAGCGCTGTATCACTGTGACTGCCCAGTTTGCGCAAGGCGTGTTTACAGCACCTATCGAGAAGGAGATAGCCCGCATCATGCAGCATGAGATCGATGTGCCGCAAGGTGTGCGTAGTGAGGTAGGTGGCGAGATAGAATATGGCGACGAGGCTTTGCCACAGATCTTCGGCGGCATCGTCATTGCGATGGTCATCGTGTTCTTCTTCCTGTTGTTCAACTTCAAGAAGTATGGTGTTACTACCGTATGTATGGTGGCCTTGGCACTGATGATTCCTGGTGCGCTGATCGGCTTAGGACTGATGAATCGTGCCTTGGGACTCACCTCCATCTTCGGACTCATCACGCTGATGGGAATGATTATGCGTAATGAGATCCTCATCTTCGAGCACGCCATCAATCTGATTAGAGGTGAGAAGCTAGAAGCTAGTGGTGAGAAGAATTCTCTCACCTCTCACCACTCACCACTCACCACTGAAGAATACAACGAAGTTGTAAAAAAGGCTGCCTACGATGCTGGCAAGCGCCGTATGGTGCCCATCTTCCTCACCACAGCCACAACGGCTGTAGGTGTGGTGCCTATGATCATCGCCCAGAGTTCGTTCTGGATGCCTGTAGGTGTTACCATCTTCGCTGGTGGTATCGGCTCGCTCATCATGGTAGTCACCATGCTGCCTGTTATTTATTGGAAAGTTAGTACAAAAAGTAAAAAGGTAAAAGAGTAAAAAGGTAAAAAATATGAGACAGAAAAAACAAATAGAAATAAGACAGAATGGTAAGGTATTAAGTGTTTTACTTTTTTACCTTTTTACCTTTTTACCTTTATCTGCTCAGCGTGTATTCACGCTGCAGCAGATCAAGGACTCTGCCCTGCAGAATAACATCGCCATCCGTACGGCACAACACGATATTGAGGCTGCCAACCAGCAACGCAAGGAGGCTTTTACCAAATACTTCCCCAACGTAAGTGGTACAGGGGTGTGGTTTAATGCCAATAAAGGTATGGCGCAAACCACGCTGAATCTGGGCGAGAATATGTCACCTGAGTTAGGGGCAGCCTTGGCTCAGTCGTTGCCCCAGGAGGCACTGATGGCCCTTGGCAACCCCATCAGCATCTCGATGATGAAGAACGGCACCATCGGATCGGTAATGGCTGTACAGCCTGTGTTTGCTGGTGGACAGATTATCAATGGCAACAAACTCGCTAAGTTAGGCGAAGACGTGAGTCAGCTGAAGTTGCAACTCTCAGAAAACGAGGTAGAGAAGACTGCCGAGCAGTATTTCTGGCAGTTGGCTTCGCTGCAGGAAAAGATGAAGACCATCGAGGCTGTGGATACCCTTCTGCGCGATATACATAAAGATGTGGATGTGGCCGTACGCGCTGGTGTAGCCATGCGTAACGATCTGCTGCAGGTAGAACTGCGTCAGAACGATATCAGCAGTCAGAAGCTGAAGCTGCAAAACGGACTCTCGCTGGTACGTATGCTGCTGTCGCAGTATTGCGGATTGCGCGACACATCGTTTGTCATCACCTGGCAGACTGACGATGCGCAGTTACTCGGGCTGTCTGGTTCAGAGTCGGTTGCCGCCCTTCCTGAATACAAGTTATTGCAGAAACAGGTAGAGGCTACAGGACTACAGAAGAAGATGGCTGTGGGCCAGAATCTGCCCTCAGTGGCTGTGGGTGCTGGCTATACCTATCATAACCTGCTGGACAATAATCACACCTTCGGTATGGTGTTTGCCACCGTCAGCGTACCCATCACCGACTGGTGGAGCGGATCGCATGCCATTAAGCGCAAGGCCATTGAGCATCAGAAGGCTCAGGAACAGCTTACTGACAATGCAGAACTGCTGAAGATACGTATGCAGAATGCCCGTAATGGTGTTGAGGAGTCCTACCAGCAACTCATGCTTGCCCAGCGCAGCATCGAACAGGCCAAGGAGAACCTGCGCCTGAATCGTGACTACTATCGCGCAGGCACCTCAAAGATGAGCGATCTGCTCGAGGCTCAGCTGCTCTATCAGCAATCGCTCGACAAGCATACTGATGCCTTTGCCGACTATCAGAACAAGTTATTGGAGTACAAGCAAGCCTGCGGACTCTGATTACTTCTTCCCAACGAGAATCATGATGGAACGAGGGCCAACTAGTATCTCGTGTTGGTTCTCGGTAAGGGGTTCTTCACCCAGTTCGGCAATATCGTAGGGAGGCTCCATACCCGTGTTGGCAAATACGTACCAGTTCATGCCTTCGGGCAACTGCGGCAGTTCAAAGCCGTGCATCTCCCAGTGCATGTTCATAGCCACATAGATGAAGTCATCAGGCACACCATCGGTCTTGGCATATTGTCCGTTCAGCATGAAAGCAGCCGTGAGATTGTTGTGACCCGTTTCAGGTTGCCAGGCTTTCACCCCATGCCACGAGAAGTCGGGATAGCCCAACCCCAGATAGTCGCTATGGGCGAGGTGTTCCTCGTAGCGCAGCACTTGGTGGTGTCGGCGGAATTTGATAATCTGCTTAAAATAGCGGAATATGTCGGCATTCTTCTCCAGATCATTCCAGTCGAGCCAGGCTATTTCGTTGTCCTGACAATAGGCGTTGTTATTACCTTGCTGCGAGTTACCCATCTCGTCGCCTGAGAGTACCATGGGGATACCCTGACTCACCATCAGCAGCGTGATGGCATTCTTCACCTGACGATGGCGCAAAGCGTTGATTTCCGGATTGTCCGTCTCGCCCTCACAGCCGCAGTTCCAACTGTTGTTATGGTTCTCACCATCGCGATTATCCTCGCCGTTGGCCTCGTTGTGCTTCTCGTTGTACGATACGAGATCCATCAGCGTGAAGCCGTCGTGAGCCGTTACGAAGTTCACGCTGGCCTTGATGCCACGCTTCTGCGAGGCATAGAGGTCGGGCGATCCAACGATGCGCTCCTTCACGTCGCCAAGCACGCCTTCGTCGCTCTTGATGAATCGGCGTATGCTGTCGCGGAACTTACCATTCCATTCGGCCCAGCGCCCCCACGAGGGGAACGAGCCCACCTGATAGAGTCCACCCGCATCCCAAGCCTCAGCTATCAGCTTGGTCTTTCCGAGAATCGGGTCGTGAGCCAATGATTCGAGCAATGGCGGATTCGACATGGGATTGCCGTTCTGATCGCGACCCAGGATGGCTGCGAGATCGAATCGGAATCCGTCGATATGATAATCGGTCACCCAGTAGCGCAGACTTTCCACAATCATGTCGCGCACATTGGGGTTGTTGCAGTTCAGTGTATTGCCACAGCCGCTGAAGTTAAAGTAACTACCATCAGGCGTCAGCATGTAGTAAGTCTTGTTGTCGATGCCACGATAAGAGATATAGGGTCCCTTCTCGTTGCCCTCAGCCGTATGGTTGAACACCACGTCGAGTATCACCTCGATGCCGTTGGCGTGCAGACGCTTCACCATGTTCTTCAGTTCGTCCACCTGCATCGAGAATCTTCCTGACGCAGCGTAGGCAGCCTTAGGCGCAAAGAATCCCACGTTGCTGTAGCCCCAGAGGTTGTATAGCGGACGTCCGTCAACTGGCGAGACACGATGGTTCTCAAACTCATCGAACTCATGGATGGGCATCAGCTCCACACAGTTGACACCCAGTTCCTTCAGATAGGGAATCTTTTCGATGATGCCAGCAAACGTTCCCTTGTGTTTCACACCAGAGCCCGCACCACACGTGAAGTTGCGCACGTGCATCTCATAGACGATGAGGTCGTTGACGGGCGTTTCCAATGGCAGGTCGTCTTCCCAATCGAAGTCGTCGAACACCACACGGGCACGATACTGGTAGAGGCCATCCCAATTGGGTTGTTCCCCCCAAACATCACGACCTACAATCAGCTTTGCGTAAGGGTCGAGCAGTATCTTCGACTTATCGAAGCGATGGCCTTCTTCTGGAAGGAAGGGACCATCCATCCGGAAGCCATACTCTATGTTCTCATAATCCAGGTCGAAGATGATCATCGAGAACACATTACCCAGCCGGAACTCCTTGAAGAAGGGGATCTCGACAAACGGCTTCTCCTCGCGGTTATGGAAGAGTACCAACGTGCAGTCAGTGGCATAACGGGAATAGACCGAGAAATTCACCATATTGCCAAGGACCATAGCGCCAAACGGATAAGGTCTGCCTGGGCGCAGTTTCAGTCCTTTATACTCGTGTGTAGGAAACAGATCGACTCTATTCATCGTTTTTCCCTTTTACTTATTTACCTTTTTACTCTTTTACCTTCTCCATGCATTCTTCCATCGTACTGAAAGATTCGAAGAAGGTATTAAAGCCAGTGACTTCCATGACGTCTTTGACCTTGTCGCGGACTCCAACCAGATAGAGATTCAGTCCTTTAGCGGCTGTCACCTTCTTGGAATAGAGCAACACGCGCAAGCCTGTACTTGAGATGTAGTCACAGGCAGTCATGTCAATCACCACATTAGAACCTTTGTCCATAATGGCCTTGATGCCATCCTGCACTTCCTGGGAGTTGAAAGAGTCCAGCTGTTCGCCTATTTGATATACTTCAAAATCCATACAATCGGTTATTTGATTCGTAGTTGTGGAGACTTCGCCCAATCCATGCAGTTGCGCACACGCAGATCGGCATAGGGCTCAGCGTTGAAGATGGTCTTCGTGATGGTCATCAGCTGTTCTGTGCCATAGAGGAAAGAGAACGGGCGAGCCAATTCCATCGTCAGGTCGATAGCTTCCTGCAACAGGTTCACATCGTCATGGCAGTCGAACATGAATCTGTCGGTGTCGTGATTATCCAGGAACAGCACCAGCTTAAAGTCCTCCGGATACAGGGCAAAGTGGTCCTGAATCTTCTGCTTCAGCGTGGCGTTGCCCTTGATGCCTCGTCCGGCACCTATCTCCTCCAACAGAATGTTGCGATAGGCAAAGTCGAGCACACCATCCAGCGTGCCCACATAGTCGGCCTGCAACTGGTCCTGACTGAATGGTTTGGTCTCCTGTTCCAGGAACTCCTGCCGCCTGTTCTCCGTCTTGAAATACAACTGACTGGCCAACTGCGGACCGATGCCGAATGCCCAAACCTCGCCAAACACTACGATGTCGCTGTTGATTGTCTCCAGATGCTCACGCAGGCTCTGCAGGAACTCATGCGGCTGCCCCAGCGCATGGTCTATGCGGAAGGCATCTACACCCATGCGGGCCAGTTGCTGAGCCTTCTCTATCATCAGACTCTTCACCTCAGGGTTCGTCAGGTTGAACTTGGGCAGATCGCCGAAGCCAAGGAACGATACGAACGCATCGCTGTCCTTGTTCTCGAAGAAGAACCAGTCACGATGCTTGCCACCGTTTTTCAGCAGTGCCTCCTGAAACATCGGCGCCTCGTACCAGCAATGGTTGGGCACGAAGTCGCAGATAATCTTCATCCCCTTGGCGTGAGCCTCGTCCAGCAGCTGCTGGTAAATCTCCCACGTGCCGAAGTGCGGATCAATCTCGTCGAAGTTCAGCGTGTGGTAGCCGTGATAATTCGCCGATGGATAGATGGGCGACAGCATGATGGCGTTGAACCCCAGATCCTTGATGTAATCCAGTTTATCGATGACACCCTGCAGGTTTCCCCCCAGAAATTCATTCACACTCTTTGGCGGAACCTGCCAATTTCCGTTGAATCTGTCAATCAACAGATGATAGATACGGACTTGATCAAACCATTTCTTCATATCTGTTATTCAAATTATTGTCGGCCATATATAAATCTTCTTAAATCTTGGGACAAATATACGAAAAAACGTGGATTATTTGCCATTTTGTGCTAAGTTTTGAGAAATATTAGGATTTATGGATATCGGAAAGGCATTTAATGTTGCGTTCCTATGAATTATTTGATATGAGTCAAATAATCACTGTGTGCGGACACAATTATACTCTATTATTTTGGTAACCAGCAAATACTTCTTACCTTTGCATTGTCAAAAGACATATTTGAGCTTGTCCCGTTTAACGGGAAAGCGGCGTAAGCCAAAAGGGCTACGTACAGGATAACATTATTAATTTAAGTAGGGGCAAACAGGATAACAAACAACACACAGCCCCGAGTAAAGAAAAGAAAGGGTAAAAAGATGAAAAAGTTGATTTTGACAATGGTAGCAATGCTGAGTATGACAACCGCATTTGCAGAAGAAGAGAAGACAGCTGCAGTAAGCAATTTAGAGGCTTATGAGTTGAACATTAACATGAATAAGCTCTCTATGGCACTGGGTCTGTATAGTGACCAGAAGGAAGCTGTTGAGGAGGTTCATCGCATACTTGCATCCGAGCTGAAGTTCGCAGCCATGTATGGCAAGAAGGATCGTGACGCAATGGTGAAGCGTGCCATCTCTAACGATGTTAAATGGATGCATCACATACTCAACGAGCGTCAGATGCATACTTATCTGACACTGCTCAATGCCACCATGAAGAATCGTGGTATCGTTAAGTAGAATTGTATTGAAATTTAAAGATTAAGTTAGAGGCATTCCTTCGGGGATGCCTTTAATAATATCTCCCTACTCGTTTCTTATAATCAAGATACTCTTGTCCGAAATCCTGAGCCAGTCGCTTTTCCTCACTACGAACTTGCAGCGTAAGCAGAATTACTTCTGCCAAGACAATCAGCAGAGGCATGACTGACCAGAGCCAGACGAGAACACCCGCATCAAAGCGGGAATGCCAATCACAAAGATAAGCAGTCCCAGCAGATAGCCGAATATGTGTGACCTATTCATTTCACAAATCTTATTAAATTTGATGGCAAAGATACTTATTATCTCCTTATTATTCATATCTTTGCATTCAACTTTACATATTATTAAGATGGAATACAGAAAGTACACAAAATACGAGAGTCCTATATCTCTATGGTGTGAACCATAAACAGCAGGGCGTTCTGGAGGACGACGGGACGGTTATGGGCAAAGAATACGGTTCCTTCTTTTGTGGCCTTGACATCGCTGAGTATCTGGCCATTGTAGGGATGAATGATGTGCGCCAGCGACTGACCGGGACGTACACGACTACCGACATCGACTAGTCGAAGCAAAATGCCAGCATGACGTGCCTTGATGTGCTGTAAGGTTGACTCATCAATGAGCACGGACTCGTAGGCTGATCCCGCCGAGTTGATAGTGAGTATGCCCGTGCGGCTCATCATACGCAAGATGGCATCAACGTTCTCGTCGCCAGCTGTCAGATCAACCTGACTTGTCTTGCCCGCATATACAGAAAAGGCCTTGGTGTTCCAAAGTTGCCAGTTATAATTGAGCAGAGTGGTATCGAAGGGACGAGGCGGGTATATCGTCACATAGCGCATACCGAACAGGCGGGCAGTCTCAACATCCTCATAGCCAGTCTTGAGCATACGGACGTGGGGGATAAAATCTCCTGGTACGTAGTAGCTGGCCAGTTGGATACCATACTCAAAGCCATTCAGGGCCTCGAATACGGCAGCAGCAATACGCTGCGTGGTCTCTCCATTGGCATAACCTGGGAACATGCGGTTGATGTCGGTATTATCCATTGCCCAGAAACGGCTACTCACGTTCATCGAGAAGGGGTTGCACGAGGGAATCACCAGTATGCTCTTGCCCTTGGCAATACCCCCATGGCGCTCAATGAAACCCAAACTGTTCACTATCTGAGCACAGATATACTGCTGTTGCACCTCGTCGCCTCTCATGGCTCCCACGATGGCCAGCGTTTTGGCACCCTCTCCGAAACGGTAGCCGCGGATGCGGAAACTGTCGCGATAGGGCGACGTCATTTCAAAAATAGTCTCTTCTCTCATACTTGTTCTTCTGAATTAAAGATCCGGGCCATCAGCGATCCTTCATATACAATCGGATAGGCACGGATGGTGAAAAGATAGCCGTTGACGGGTGAGGTGACTGTGCTGAGTACCCGTCCACGAAGAGGGTCTACAATCCGGCCGATGGTCTGCCCCTCGGTAACTGTAATACCACATTTTAGTTCTGTAAGGAATACACCCGAGGTTTCCGCATTAAGGAATGTCACGCGGTCGCCCTTACATACGATTGGCTGCTGTATGTCGGCTGGCACCTCGCCCTGCCACATACCCATGTGTTTCATCAGATGTAAAATACCTCCAACCAGCCGACGACACATCTTGTGGTTGATGCGCTGGCCTACACCCATCTCCACTACCAGGCATGGTGTACCCGTACTGTTGAGCGAGTGAGCCAGTGTGGCCTCCAGTACGGTGGCAGCATCGTGCACCCATACGAAATCTGTGCCAAGGTGCTCAGCAAATGGCACCAGCCACTCGGCATCCTGAACATTGATCCTCACCTGAGGTGTCTCACGCAAATAGAGATTGCTAGAGTGAATGTCAATGACCATGTCGGCTCCCTTGATGTCCTCGATGATGGCATGGGCAGTCTGCTCGGCCATGGTTCCCTGAGGGTCACCAGGAAAGATGCGGTTCATGTCGAGGTCGAAGTTGGGTATGCCCCGCTGAATGGTGTCTATGCCAAGCGGATTGAGTGCAGGATAGATTTCCAGTGTACCAGTGAGCAGTTCAGGATGTTCGCCCACGATACGCGATAGTTCGAAGCACACCATCTGTCCCTCCAGCTCGTCACCGTGTGTACCCGTTACCACGCAGAAGCGCAGTCCCTCCCTGCCGTGATGAATCACATTCTTGCGGATGCGGAACTGCTCATCTACGGGCAGTTCTGTCGATACTATAGTCTTTATCATAGTTCTTGTAATGTTACGCTGATTTGTGTTTGTTGTACTGCCTGTCCGCAGAACATGCCCCGACTGACGGGACAATCGGCAGAATCTCTTCCGTGGGCTATCTTGACATAGCCTTGCTGCAGTAATGTGCGGTCGTGGGTAGGGTCATAGCCCTGCCAGCTATAGCCGTCGAAAACCTCCACCCAAGCATGGGTCTGACCAGTACCCTCGAGAAACCCGTTCACGTAGCGGGCGGGCAACCCGTTGGCACGGCAGAAGGCAATCATCAGGTGGGCATAGTCCTGACATACGCCACATTGGCGACTGAACACATCAACTGCCGAGGTTTCCACCGTAGTGGTCTCAGGCTCATAGGTCATCATTTCATAGACCCTGTGACACAGTTGTCGAGCCTTCTCTGCCGTAGTTGCTTCGGCGTCCGTCAGAGCAGCCTCTCGCATCGCATCGTTAAGTTGCGTGAGCTGTGAAGGCTGGCTGTATAGGAACATGTTCTCGCCACGCTGTTTCTGGAAATAAGTCTCCGTAGCCACAATCCCCGTGCTGATGTAGGCGAACACTGTATGCGGCTCACTGGCGCCGCCAAAGAGAATACGGTTGCCGAAAGCGTCAGTGCCGGCATTCATCCAGTAGTCGGGCGAAACGATGACATGCTCCTGCTCGATGGTCTGGAAGGCGTTGGCTGCAGGCTGGCACCTCAGCATGACGGCATGTGCCGACACTGGCTCGCTGAAAGTCACGATGGTCTGGTAGTTGTATAAATACCTTTTCATACCCTCACCAACTGGTTGACAAACGCCAGCAATTTGTTCTTATAATCTAAGTCGCTCAGATTGAATTTCTCTCGTATAATCAGACTGTCCAACTGACTCTCTATGTGCTCGTCGAGCAGACCTGGTAATCTACGCGAATAGTGTTTCACCGAGTCGTATGCCTGTGCGATGCGCTCGTAGCTGTATTCAAAGCGTAGCAGCATGTCGAGGTTCTCTACATTGCGTCCTATCATCATGATGTATAGAGCCTTATGGTTCAGCAGTCGCTGCTCTGCAGCTCCCCAGAATGCCAGCGACCAGTCGATAACGGGTTGCAGGCTCATGACATTCGTTTCCTGCTTTTCACTGCACTTCTTCAAAAGTGCGACACTCATTTCCAGATAGCTCAGTGTCTCCGACATGATCTCCTCGCGCAAAAGGATGGCATTGTCCATAGCCCTGGTTTGCGCCGACATCACTGAACTTGGATTACTGCCGTCATACATCATGCCAAGCGTAAACTCATCATTGGTCTGATATACGCCCTGCGGGTCGAGTTTCTGCCAGAAGGGCCAGTAGTCCTCCATTTCTCCGTCTATCATCTTGTCATAGCACTTGCGCATCAGGTGGAGCGTGATATAGACGCGCTCCTCGTAGCGCCCCAGCCAAAACAGGCTGTTGGCCTTGTTGGCCGATAAAATTCTATTCTTTACCATAGTGTTTTCTCTTATTATGTTAGTCCTCCATGACCCAGGTATCCTTGAATCCGCCTCCCTGCGATGAGTTGACCACGAAGGAGTCCGGATTACGCGAGAATCGGGTCAGTCCACTGCGCCACACTTTCGTCTCCTTTCCGCTGACTACGAATGCCCTCAAGTCAGCCTTGCGTTCAACGAATCCGTCGGCTGATGACTGGGCGTCAGTATCATCCAATACCTTCAAATCCTTGAAGTCTATGACCTCCTGTGCAATCCAGCGTCGTGGCTGACTGACGATGAGGGCTTTCAGCTCTTCGAGTTTCTCTACCGACAGATCCTTACCGAATACCACGCCGTAGCCTCCAGCCTCGCTGACATCCTTAATGACCAGCCGCTGTATGTTCGACAGCACATAGTCGTAGTCCTCTTTGAAATATGGCAGATAGGTTGGAGCATTCTGGAGTATGGGCTTCTCATCCAGATAGTATTCCACCATCTTCGGCACGAAATAGTAGATGCCTTTATCGTCGGCCACTCCATTTCCGATGGCATTGACAAGTGCTACGTTGCCTGCCTTGTAAGCCTGCATCACGTTGGGAATGCCAAGTAGTGACGATGCCTCGAACACCAGCGGATCCATGTATTCATCGCTGACACGGCGGTAGATACAGCCCACGCGAGTGCGATCCTTATAGATACCCGAATAATAAACCCTATTGTCCTCCACGTACAGGTCGCCAGGATAGGCCAGCGTCGCCCCAGTCTTCTCTGCCAGATACGAATGCTCGAAGTAGGCAGAATTATAACGTCCTGGGGTCAGAATGACAGATATTCCCCTTCCGTCATTCATCTCGTCCATCATATCGCGCAGCAGGTCGGCATACCCTCGGTTCTCCGCGATAGTATGCGAGGCAAAGGTGGATGGGGCGACACGACGCGTTATCTGCCGTGCTATCATCGGATAGCTGGCTCCGCTCGGTATGCGTAGGTTATCCTCCAGCACATACCACTGGCCGTCCTTGCCTTCCACCAAGTCAATACCAGCTATGTGGGCATACACCCCACCCGTAGGATTGATTCGCTCACACTCTGGCATATAGCCTTTCGACGAATATACGAATTCCTCGGGTACGATACCGTCCTTGATGATTTTCTTCTCATGATATACATCCCACAGAAATTTGTTCAGTGCCTGCACTCTCTGCTTCAAGCCCTGCTCCAGATAAACCCAATCATCCTTACTGATGACACGGGGAACGGGATCAAATGGGAAAAGTTGCTCATTGAACACACCGTTCTTGTATACACCAAAGCGCACACCATAGCGCTCCATCCACTTGTTAACCGAATCTCGGCTGTCTGTCAATTCTGTTATCCTGATATTCATACCTCTCACCTTACTATATTATTACCATTATTATCCGAGGGCAAAGGTACGAAGAAAAAAAGATGCAGCCGTTATATTGTTTACAAATTGATTGTTAAAAATGCTGCAAACTTTCAAATCGTAAGTTGATGGATAGAAAATCATATCATATTGCTTACGATTTAACAGAAATACGTATCATATTGTTACAATCTATCACACACACAAAAAAAACTCCCGCAAGTCATTGACTCACAGGAGTTTTGGGAGGGTGCCCGGACGGACTCGAACCGTCGACATTCAGAACCACAATCTGACGCTCTAACCAACTGAACTACGGGCACCATTTCTGAATTGCGGGTGCAAAGGTAGTCAGTTTTTTCGAGACTGCCAAACTTTTGGGCGTTTTTTTTCGAAAAACTTTCTTTTTCGCAGTTTTGCGCCGAGTTCTACGCCGCGTTTTCGTCCACAATTTAGTTAAAAGCAGTTAAATCGCCGATTTTCGTCGATACAATTCGCCCTTTATCACAAAATCCGCTACCTTTGCATCCCGTTATTAAACACAAAACATTCATTATAAGCGCAGCGATGCGCAAACATTATTTTAGATAATTTGTAGTATTATAGTTTTAGGTTTTTAGTTATTGATAGACAGAAACCGGGGCCCTCAGCGATGAGCGCCCCGATTTTCGTTTTCTACCCTACCCTTCTTTGTAGGTTTCACACCTCAAGCCGTTAGGCAAACTTACACTCCGATGCAACTTGTAGTTCCAAGTGCTGTGAGAATGGCTGTAGCAATGGTGGCTATCAGCTGTGCGATGAATTTCGCTGTCTCCTTCTTCGTCATTACTCACCTCCTTCCTCATGGGTTGCCACAGCGAATGAGCTGATGGGGATCTTCTCCTGATACGTACGCTTCTTGCCATCGATGGTCTTGCTCTTCGAGCTCACCACGTAAGCCGCCTTAAACGTACACTCCTTCTTCAGCATGCGGCTGGTCAACTCATCGCCCTTGCTGTTCTCCGGGATGAATCGCAGGTGCACACCCGCAATCAGGTTGTCGATACCCACGTTCAGCGATCCCTCAACGGTGTCAACCACCTTCTGGCCATCCGTCTCGATGGTGGGAGTGAACGTGCCGAAGCCGTCCAACTTCACAGGCTGACCCTGTGTGATCATCTCCTTCAGACAGCTCACGATGTTCTGCAGCACCAAGACTGCCATCGAGTAGTCTACCAACTTGCCATGCTCACTGATGTGCTTGGCGAAACCCTTCAGGTTAAGAGGCTCTTTCGAGTCGGCCTCTGCATAGTACTTGCCGTAAGCGGCGTTGTACTTGTTCTGGTTCCTGCGCAGATTCACAGGAAATGCAATTACTTCACTTGCCATAATCTAGTTTAGTTTTTGAATGTTTAATTTTTAATGTAAAACTCTCACGTTTGCCAACTCCCGAGGCTTGGGCCCGATGTCTCATTCATTGACGATGCAAAATTAGGTATTTTTTCTGATATTTGCAAGCATTTTGACGTTCTGATAATACTTATATGAACTTATATGAAGTTATATGAACTTATACCAAACTTTTTGCGCTTTTCTCTTGGCTATCTCCCCGATTTTTAGTATCTTTGTACTCGCAAACAAGAAAATTACGATTTATGATTATGATCAAAAACAATCAGTCTTTTAGTTCAAATTCTCAGCCCTCTATGGGGCGTATGGAGTTAGCGCAAGCCTATTTTCCCGCTATTCAACCTCGCTCAGCCTGGCTAAAATTTCGGTCTCTTCTTGAAGATTATCCCGAACTTTCAGGGTTTGCCAAGCAGAAACGGCGCACATATCTTCCATCCGAAGTCAACATTATTTACCAACACCTCGGGCAGCCTTAAAGCTGCCCTTTTTAGGCCCTATAAGCGGCCTCAGAGTTTCCTCCGAGCAAAGTCAGACTTTCATCCGAGGAAACCTCCACTTTCCTCCGAGCAAACTCGGACTTTCCTAAGCCCCTCTGCGCAGACTTATTTTTATTGAGTGTATTCTATAAGGAAATCTTATTAAATGCGTTGCGGTAATGCAGTGTTGCAGTTAAAAATTCCATTACTCACACCCCCTAAAATATTTCTATATTTATATATATATATTTATATATATATAAATATAGAGTTTAATTCCGGTCATTGTACAGTATAATTTTCTACTGCAACACTGCGTCACTGCAACAGATAGATCACAAATTTTGACCTTGGTACTGCTTTTATTTGGATTTCGCAAGTTTTACGTGTAAGTTTAACAATATTGTTAATACCTTCCTCAGGATCTGCCTGCGCCAGAGTCTCATACTCCGTGATGTAGCGCTTGACGGTCTTCCTGCTGACACCTACTCTGCGGGCTATCTCCCGCTGACTCAAACCATCAATGCGATGGTAATGGAGGATTTGTTCTTTCTTGTCCATGTCTACCATGTTTTAACTAATTATACAATTACAGCGCTCTTCTGAGCTACCATATATATAACGTAAAACTCTGGTCTACGTGGTACACTTTTCGATTATTATAGTGGTATCCTTTTCAGTTATTATCTACAAAGTTTATCGTGCAGTTGATTGCTTCTATAGCAACTGCTATTCTGACTGCACTGGGAGCAACATCATGCGTGGGAGCGTAGCGGCCTGATGGCCGCAAATGACAGGGGACAGGGCCCAGTCAGAGTTGCCAAAAATCGACAACCATGACATAGGGACCTGTCCCCGATGTCATTTAGGGACCTGAGCACAGTGTCATTTAATGAAAAAGCCCTCGGGAAGTGTGATTCCTGAGGGCTTTGGAGTTTTGAATCTTCAAACAATTACTTGGCGGGCTGGGCAGGAGCTGCAGGAGCATCCTGAGCGGGAGCCTCAGCAGCAGGAGCGGCAGGCTTAGCTGCATCGTTCTGCTGGCTGGCACCGAAGCCTGGCAAGTTGTTGGGGTTAGTGGCAGGAGCCTGATAGTTCTCCATTACTGAGCTGTTGCTGTCGGCCTGAGGGGCTACATAAGCGCAAGCCACGCTGACAACTACCATAAAGGCTGCGAGGGTCCAAGTGGCCTTCTCGACGAAGTCGGTGGTCTTACGAACACCACCAATCTGGTTGTAGCCTGAGAACTGAGAAGCGAGACCGCCTCCCTTTGACTCCTGGATGAGCACGATGCCAATCATGAGCAGTGCTGCAATCACGATGAGAATTACAAATAATGTGTACATTTTTTTAACTATATTTTTTTATTATTATTTATGATCAGCTTCTCTAAAAAGCGTATTTGGTCTGCAAAGTAAGCATTTTTTTTCGGAAATTGCAAACTTAATCGCTGAATTATTTCAAGTGCCTTCGAATATCTACCTTGTTTTATGTAAATTCGGGCCAAAGTTTCAGTAAAATACTCCTCACCGATCTCATCTTCGGGCTTTTCGGCTGGTTTTTCGACCTGAGGCGTGAGCAACGGACCTTCGTTGAGCACGATACGACCTGTGTCAGAATTTATGAATGAATCGATCAAGTCCTGTCCAGGCATCTGTGGCACCTCGCCGGGCATGGTTTCAGTGCCCGCATCTTCCTCCTCGGACTCCAGCAGATAAGCCACATAATCGACAGCTGCATCGGCTGGCGTGGGCTTGCGCTTGGTCTTGGGAGCATCTTCCTTGGGAATGGAATCGAGGAAGGTGTCGATGAGGGAAATGGTTCGGGAGTTTGCTCCTGTGGAGCTAGCTCCAGAGGTGAGAGGTGACTGTTCTCTGCGGAGCTGAGAGGCAGAGCCGAGCGGAGAGGCAGCTGCCTTGGGAGCTGGCTTCTGGGTGGGCTTGCGGAGCTGGTAATGGGCGCCCTCGATCAGGGAGAACAGCACGCGACGATCGGTGATATAGATGGCTGCACGGCGCAGTTCCTCATCGAAAGAGGGATCGTGAAGCAGGAAGAGATTCTGGAGCATGAGCAGACGGGCCGTCTGGAAATAGGGATACAGCGCGAGCATGGACCGCAACTCATAGAGTGTATCGCGGTCAAGGCGTTCGGGGTGCTTAATCAGCTCTGTAATCCTCTCCATTTCAATCTTCAATCTTACCAGTTTGCCACAGTGGCGTTGAATATCTGTTCTACGATGTCCTTAATCATCTTGTTTACAAGCTCATCCTGCACGGAGTTGAGCGAGAGCGTTGACTCATAACTCTGCTGGGCCGTGAACTGCTGCTCAAAGTCCTCAGCATGGTTGGTATTGTTAGTAAAGCGCACGTTGACGGTGATAGAGAGCTCGGTCATGGCCGAATAGCCTTCGGAGCTTACGGCCTTGTTGCGCTGCTCGTAGCGCGTGATTTCGCCCTCAATCTTCAGGTCGCCATTGCGCTTCACCTGTTCCAGTTTGGTATGGGTAGTGAACTCATCCTTCAGCGCATTGTTGAACATCGATCCCATGGGTGCCCACACATAGCTGGCGCGGATGGGGAACTCGGCTATCTGGATGGTCTTGGTCTTTGTATAGTCGATGCTTGAACCGTTGAACTTATAGCTCACGGAGCAGGCCATGATGATCGTGGCTAACGCCGCGAGCATCGTGCACTTGAGGAGTTTATTGATCGAGTCCATATTGTTTCAGTCTGCGATAGAGGGTGCGATCGCTGATGCCGAGCTCCTGGGCGGCCTTGCGGCGATTGCCGTGATTGCGCTCAAGGGCTTTCTCGAGCATCTGCTTGCTCACATCGTTGAGGTTTAAGTTTTCGGGTTCGCGCTCTGGCTCCACATACTCCTCGGCGATGGCGTCCTCGACAGAAGCCAGGGGTGAGGGGTGAGAGGTGAGAGGTGAGAGGGCTGACGGCGTAAGTGGAGCCGGCAGGGGATCGATGGTGGCGGGCTTGGCGGCCTGCACATCGTCGAGCTGCTTCTTGAGCAGGCCCATCTCACGACGCATATCGTTCACATTGCCTCGGAGCTCGAAGAGTATCTTATAGAGTATCTCGCGCTCGTTCTCGAACGAATGGTCGCCACCCTCGCGATGGATGGTGGCCAACTGCGTGGTCTCCTGATCCTGCGGAATAAACTGGCTGAGCGTGGCAGCCGTGATGGTGCGCTCGGGCGAGAGAATGGATATCTGCTCGGTGATGTTCTTCAACTGGCGCACATTGCCTGGCCACTTATACTTGAGCAGCAGCTGCTTGGCGCCCTCATCGAGCACGATGCGGTCCATCTTGTACTTCTCGGCCATCTGCATGGCAAACAGGCGGAAGAGCAGGATAATATCATCGCCACGATCGCGCAAAGGCGGCATCTGGATGGGGATGGAGTTGAGACGATAGTAGAGATCCTCGCGGAAGCGACCCTCGCTGATGGCCTGACGGATATTGAGGTTGGTGGCAGCCACGATGCGTACATCGGTCTTGCGCACCTCGGTGGCACCCACGGGGATATACTCACCCGTTTCGAGCACACGCAGCAGTCGGGCTTGAGTGGCCAGAGGCAACTCGCCCACCTCGTCGAGGAACAGCGTACCCTTATTGGCCACGCCGAAATAGCCCGGCGAATCATTGATGGCACCTGTAAACGAACCTTTTACATGACCGAAAAGCTCTGAGTCGATAGTACCCTCAGGGATGGAGCCGCAGTTGATGGCGAAATACTTTTCGCGACGGCGGGGCGAATTATCATGAATCACTCGGGGGATAATCTCCTTACCCACTCCACTCTCGCCCACGATGAGCACACTCAGATCGGTCGGCGCCACTTGCAAAGCTACGTCGAGCACATGGTTCAATGCATCGCAATTACCCACGATGTTGTACCGCTGTTTGATGGTTTGAAGTTCAGAAGTCTTCATTGAGCTGACAAAATTACATATTTTTTCTGAAACACTCTGCAATTTTGGCAGAAATTTAACGGAAAATCACTTTTCGAGGGCTTTTTCGCGCTTATCGAACTTAATAAGCGCCAATCCGATGGCTGTCCAGATGAGTTCGCGCACTCGCACCAAGAGGGCTACGAAGATGCCTGCCTGGGCCGTCATGCTGAGTCCTTCGGTGGACATGAGGAAGCCTCCCTCGCGACCACCCAACTGCAACGGCATGAAGAAGAGGATGTTGGCAAAAAGCGTGGTGAAGGCGTAGATGAGCACGCACTGGGGAATGGTGACCTCAGGCATGATGACCAGCAGAATGAAGTAGATCTCGAACGTAGAGAAGAACCTGCACAGGAACTCGAGAATAACAGCAGCCGTAAAGGTACGGGGATTCTGATTATGCAGGGCTGCGATCTGGGCATCGACCTCGGCGAGTTTCTCCTTATTGCGCTCTACGAAGGGTTGCGCCCAGCGTTTCACCATGGGGAAATGGCTCAGGATGTTCATGCCCGTTACGGCGATGCCCTTGCGATAGCCTCGCTGGAAGAACCAGATGGCGAGCAGGGCCACAGCAGCAATGATGGGCAGCAGGATATACGTGAGCGGCGTCATCTTCTGCGTGAGGATGTAAAGGGGCACGGAGAGCAGCCAGAACCAGAAGTGGCTGTAGATGTGGGTCATCACAAAAAGGATGACCGAAGAGGAGGCGCGCTTGGTACCGATCTTAGGCGAGAGCGACATGATGCGATAAGGCTCGCCACCCATAAGTCCGCCTGGTGTGGCATAATTGAGCGCAAAGGCCGAAACGGTAATCTTATAGAGCCACATGAATCCCACCTTACACCTACGGCACACGCCCTGATCATTGCCGATGGTATTGATAATGAGATACCACGAAGCGGTATTGAAAAAATAGAGGAAGAACCAGAGCATGACGGCATTGAAGAACCAATAGCCTGCATGCTGAACGCCTGCCCAGACCTCGCGGAAATCGAGCTGGGATGCCATCACAATCAGTACTAACAGACCGAAAATGAAAAAGGCGTTCTGGTATTTCTTCTTCATTCTTCTTTCTTCTGGGGCTCGCGATCCTTGGCCTTGGGAATGGCAAAGCGCACTTTCTCGCCATCCTCGCGCTTCTCGTGGTAGAGCTTGGGCAGCGGATGGGCCAGCGGCTCATCGTAGTTGATGCGATTGCGATACATATCGACAGCCGTGTAAACAGCATGGCGCAGCGACTGTTCGCTGGCGATACCCTCGCCTGCGATATCGAAGGCGGGACCATGATCGGGGGTGGTGCAGATGGCTGTGATACCAGCCTTGAGCTTCACACCATACTCCTGAGTCAGCGTCTTGAAGGGGGCGATAGCCTGATCGTCGTACATGGCCAGCACGCCATCGAACTGCTCAAACATCTGCTCGCCAAAGAACTCATCGGCCACGTAAGGACCAAAGGCCTGAACACGCTCCTTCTCCAAAGCCTCGATAGCTGGCAGAATGACCTCCTGCTCCTCAGTGCCGGGCTGGGGATTGAGGGCCAAAACGGCGATGCGGGGATTGGAGATACGGAAGTCGCGCTTGAGGCTCTTATTGAACATGACGCCCTTCTCAACCAGCTTCTCGATGGTAATAGACTGCGGCACATCCTTAATTGGTAAACGACTAGTAACCAGTCCGATACGTACCACATCATTAAGCATCACAAGAAGCGAGCGATCCTCCTTAGCTGGATTGGGATTGGGCTTGACGGGAGCCATCACGAGCACATCGTAAAGCCCACGCTGCAGATCCTCCTTGGCACGCTGAACGGCCTTGCGGGCAGCAGCATCCGACTCGTCGGTGGGCTGGCCCAACTCTACCCTCACCTCCTCGTCGAAGGTAGCCAGAAGGTTTAATCGGCCATCGCGCGCATCCTCAGCCGAATTGATGATGCTGAAGGGCGTTTCGAGGTTCATAGCCTTACGGTGATAGGCTGCCACCTTGGGCGAGCCGTATATGATAGGTGTGCACATATCGAACATCATGGGATCTTCAAACGTCTTGAAGATCACCTCGTAGCCGATGCCGTTAGTGTCGCCATGCGTGATTGCCACGCGAATCTTTCTTTCTTCCACCATTTGATTTGACTATTTGATGTTTCACTATTTATTCATTATTCACTATTCATTATTCATTATTTACTTTAGGCCGGAGCCCTTTGGCGACGGCCGTAGATAAGAGTCCGCAGGCAGCGAAGATATCCTGTCCGCGACTGGCACGGATGGTGGTAAACACCCCATGCTTCGTGAGGTAATCCCTCAGCGACTCCATGCGCTTCTCGTCGGCTCCAGGCAGATCCACATCAGGAATCTCGTGAAAACGGATGAGGTTCACCCTGCACTCCAAGCCCTGAAGCAACTTCACAATCTCACGGGCGTGGGTGGGAGTATCGTTGAGTCCTGCAAAACAGATGTACTCGAACGAACAACGGCGCTGGTGGGTGAAGTCGTACTGCTTGAGCAGACTGACCACCTCAGTGATCGACATCTGGCGCTCGGCAGGCATCAGCATCTGGCGCTGCTCAGGCAGTGGTGAATGCATGGAGATGGCCACATGACACTCGCTCTCATCCAAGAATCGCTTCAGCTTATTCTTCACACCAACACTCGAAACGGTGATGCGCTTAGGACTCCAAGCATAACTATAATCAGCGGTAAGTATCTCAGTGGCTCTCAGTACGTTATCGAGATTATCCATAGGCTCGCCTTGGCCCATGAAAACGATATTAGTCAGCTTCTCGCGCTCGGGCAAGGCATAGATCTGATTCAGGATATCACCAGCCGTGAGGCTGCCTTCGAAACCCTGCTTACCAGTCTGGCAGAACAGGCAGTTCATCTTACAGCCCACCTGGCACGACACGCAGAGCGTGGCACGATCGCCGTCAGGAATATAGACCGTCTCAACGAATTTATCGCCACCAGCCACAGGAAACAGATACTTGATGGTGCCATCCACGGAGCGCTGACAATCGATGGGATCCATCGCACCAACCACGAACTGCTCAGAGAGCCGCTCGCGATTAGCCTTCGAGATATTGGTCATCTCGTCGATGCTCCTCACATGCTGCTGATAGAGCCATTTCACGATCTGGCCAGCCGTAAACTGGGGCATACCCAGCGCCTTTACTGCCGACTTCAATTCGTCGAAGCTCATGCCTAACAACACTTTCTTTTCGCTGTCCATCTTTGTGATTTTGGGGACAAAGGTACAAAAAAATTATTAATTCTTTGGTATTCTCGGAAAATATTGCGAAATTTGCACCTTATTAATATACTATTATACCCCATGAGAGAAAAAATAGACTGTTTTCTACCTTGCGACGACCTAGAGGCTGCCCAGCATACCGTGAAGCAACTCAGAGGTAACAAGACCATCCAGCATATTTTCCTACTCGTCACTGAGCTGCTGTCGGCTGAGGATTCGAAGCGTTTCAAGGATTGTCAGCAGATACTGGTTGACAACCTGAGCAGCAGCAACACCATGATGAGTATAGCCGAGAACGCCAATGCCGAGTATGCACTGCTGCAGACGAAGCCCCGCCAGCTGTTGTTGGGCGAGGGCGCCCTGGAGCGCATTCTCCGTGTGGCATCGGATAGCGATGCGGCGATGGTGTATGCCGATCATTACGACATCATCGGTGGCGAGCGCAAGGATCACCCTGTGATTGATTATCAGATAGGTAGTATCCGCGATGACTTCGACTTCGGATCGCTGTGGCTGGTGAAGACATCGCTGCTCCACACGTTTGCCATGCAGGCTGGCGAGAACGACTATCACCACGCCGGACTCTATGCCCTGAGATTGTTCCTGAGCCGTAACGGAGAGATATTCCACATCAACGAGCGACTCTATACTGAGGAGGAGAAGGACACCAGAGCCTCGGGCGTGAAGCAATTCGACTACGTGAACCCTGCCAACCGCGAGGTGCAGATTGAGATGGAACAGGCGGCCACAGCCCATCTGCAGGAGATTGGCGCCAAGATTGACCCCTCGTATTATCGCAGGCCTGACTTCAACGAACAGGAATTCGAGTTCGAGGCATCAGTCATCATCCCCGTCTATAATCGCGAGAAGACCATCCGTGATGCCGTGAACAGTGCCCTCGGACAGAAAACGAGCTTTAAATACAACGTCATCGTGGTGGATAATCACTCTACCGACGGCACCACCAAGCTGCTGAAGGGTTTCCACGATGAGCGACTGGTGCACATCATACCCAAGCGCACCGATCTGGGCATAGGCGGATGCTGGAACCAAGCCATCAACGACGATCGTTGCGGACGATTCGCCATTCAGTTGGATAGCGACGACCTCTATTCGTCGCCTCGTACGCTGCAGCAGATTGTGGAGTGTTTCTATAAGCAGAATGCAGCGATGGTGATTGGCTCGTATCGCATGTGCGACTTCGAGTTGAACACCCTGCCCCCAGGACTCATCGATCACCACGAGTGGACTGACGAGAACGGCCCCAACAATGCCTTGCGCATTAACGGACTCGGAGCGCCACGTGCCTTCTTTACGCCGCTGTTGCGCCAGATAGGATTCCCCAATACCTCGTATGGCGAGGATTATGCCCTGGGACTCATTTTTTCGCGACATTATCGCATAGGCCGCATCTTCACAGAGCTATATCTCTGTCGCCGATGGGGAGGCAATAGCGATGCTGCCCTGAGCATCGACAAGATCAATGCGAACAATCTCTATAAGGACCGCCTGCGCACGCTCGAGATTCAGGCCCGTCAGCAGATGCTGCAGGGCAAGCAGGAGTTGATGAACGACTCGCCCCTGCTGAGATTCTTCAACCGACAGCTGGAGAAATGGGACGATGCACGCAGGCGTTATCACGATCTGCGTAGCGCCAAGACACGCGAACTCGTGGTGGGCGCCTCGAACATTCAGGTGCAGTGGAATCCTGCCCGCATCGTGTCGACAGGTGCCAGCATCGACAAGAAGGTGATAGCCGAGAGGCCTTGTTTCCTCTGTGAGCAGAACAGGCCCAAGGAGCAGGTGAAGAAGTCGATAGACAGTCATTTCGACCTGCTGGTGAACCCCTTCCCCATCCTACCCATCCACTTCACCATTCCCAGTGTGAAGCATGAGCCGCAGCTGATTCGCGAGGCGTATGGCGAGATACACAAGATGCTGGAGGAATACCCTGAGCTGATGGTATTCTATAATGGTCCGAAGTGTGGTGCCTCAGCCCCCGATCATGCGCATTTCCAGGCTGGCACGAGTGGTGTGCTGCCCTTGCAGAAATCGTGGAAGCGACTGAGCCACAACCTCACACCCATCATCAGCCTCAACGACGATGAGAGCATAGCGCTCATCGAGGAATATCCCTGTGCGGCCTTGCTTATCCGCAGCCGTTCTCAGTATGGCGACGAACAACTGTTCCGCAGGCTCTACGAGGCTCTGCCCCAGCGTGAGGACGAGACGGAGCCCATGATGAACATCATCAGTTGGCGCCACGACGATGAATATCTGTCGGTGGTATTCCCACGCCGTAAGCATCGTCCTGACTGCTATTATGCCGAGGGCGATGCCCAGTATATCATATCGCCAGGTGCTCTGGATATGGCTGGATTCATCATCACCCCACGTCAGGAGGACTTTGAGCGCATCACGCCCGAAGTGGCCCTACATATTCTTCAGGAGGTGTCGCTATCGAAGGACGAGCTGCAGCAGGTGATCACCCGTTTGAAGGAATCCGAAAACATCTCACCTCTCACCTCTCACCTCTCACCTCTTATCTCTACTGAACCTATCGTCAGTGTAGGCATCGTGAGCGGACAGAAGATCGCTTTCTCGCTGAACAGTCCCTATATAGCCAAGGGCGAGGAGATTACAGGCGAGGAGGTGGTGGAGTTCTCTGAAGGCGGCATCCTGTGGCGAGGCACTCTGTATCGTCATCTCACCTTCCGTCCACAAGGTCCTGATGCCTCGTTCTCGCTGAAGGATGTGACCATCGGCGTAAACTTCCATTGGGAGCGTCAGGAGACTCAGACCTTTGAAGGCATCCTTCGCATCGTGGTAGAGGCCGATAAGATCGTGGCTATCAATGAGTTGCCCGTAGAGCGTTATTTGACCAGCGTCATCTCGAGCGAGATGTCGGCCACTGCCTCGCCTGAGTTCCTGAAAGCGCATGCGGTGATCTCGCGTTCATGGCTCCTGGCCCAGATGGAGAAGCGCCAGAAGCATCAGGAGGGTGGCGATAACTTCTTCTCGTTCATCAAGAAGGATGATGAGCTGATTCGCTGGTACGATCGCGAGGATCATACCATCTTCGATGTGTGTGCCGATGATCATTGTCAGCGTTATCAGGGCATCACCAAGGCCAACAATCCTCATGTGGCAGAAGCCATCAGCGATACACGTGGACAGGTATTGGCCTATGGCGGCGAGATCTGCGATGCGCGCTTCTCGAAGTGCTGTGGTGGTGAAACGGAGGAATTCCAATATTGTTGGGAGAATACGCCCAAGCCTTACCTGGTAAGTTTCCACGACCCCTGGTGCAACACCAGCGACAAGAAGATTCTGTCGCAGGTACTAAACGATTTCGATCAGGAGACACCTGATTTCTATCGTTGGACAGTGGAATACTCGCAGGCTGAGCTTTCTGAGCTCGTGAATCGTAAGACAGGTATTGACTTTGGTACCATCACCGATCTGGTTCCTCTGGAGCGAGGCAAGAGTGGTCGCATCTGGCGTCTGAAGATAGTTGGTACCAAGAAGACTTTCACCATCGGTAAGGAACTCGAAATACGACGTGCGCTCTCAGAGAGCCATCTGCTGAGTTCTGCCTTCGAGGTAGAGAAGCAGGGCGATCGCTTCGTGTTTCACGGCAAAGGCTGGGGCCACGGAGTGGGTCTGTGTCAGATAGGTGCAGCCGTGATGGGCGAGCAGGGCAAGACCTACGATGAGATTCTGCTGTTCTACTATCGTGGTGCCCAAATCCAGCGCCTCTACAATTAATGATTCTGAAATTTAATGTTTAATATTTTATCTTTAATGAATAAACGTTCCCCTTGGGCCTGGGTGCCCACCTTGTACTTCGCTGAAGGAGTACCTTACGTAGCAGTGATGACCATCTCCGTCATTATCTACAAGCGTCTCGGATTGTCGAACACCGACATCACGCTCTACACCTCGTGGCTCTATCTGCCCTGGGTCATCAAACCCTTGTGGAGTCCGTTTGTGGATATGCTGCGCACAAAGCGCTGGTGGATTCTCACCATGCAGATCCTCATAGCTGCTGCCCTAGCAGGTATCGCCTTCACCATTCCGGGTCCCTTCTGGCTACAAGGCTCGTTGGCATTCTTCTGGCTGATGGCTTTCTCGAGTGCCACCCACGATATTGCTGCCGATGGTTTCTATATGCTGGGCCTCAATCAGCACGAGCAGGCTTACTTTGTAGGCATCCGCTCCACGTTCTATCGTATTGCCACCATCTTCTCCTCGGGCTTGCTCGTAGGTCTGGCTGGTGCACTTCAGGTGCTCACACGCAGCATCAGTTTCTCATGGAGTCTGGTGTTCTATCTCATTGCCGGCTTGTTTATCGCCCTGTGGCTCTATCATAGTTGGGCACTGCCTCGTCCTGCTGAGGATGATGAACGCGTGCAGAAATCGGCTCACGACATTCTCAACGAGTTCTGGCAGACGCTGGTTACCTTCTTCCATAAGCCTCAGGTGTGGGTGGGCATTTGCTTCATGCTGTTCTATCGTATGCCTGAAGGACTGTTGGCCAAGGTTTCGGCCCTCTTCCTTGTGGATAGCGCAAAGAATGGTGGATTAGGACTCTCAGATGGAGAATTCGGATTGGTTCAGGGCACTGTAGGTGTGATCGGCTTGACGCTGGGTGGTATCCTTGGTGGTATCTGTGCTTCGCGCCACGGACTGAAACGCTGGCTCTGGCCTATGGTAATGGCTATCACCATCCCCGATCTGGTTTACGTTTATCTCTCGTATGCGCTGCCTGCGGATTTGTTCATCATCAACATCTGCATCTTCCTGGAGCAATTCGGCTATGGATTCGGTTTCTCGGCCTATATGCTATACCTTATATATTATAGTCAGGGTGAGCACAAGACGGCCCACTATGCACTCTGCACCGCTTTCATGGCGCTGTCGATGATGATTCCAGGATTGTTTGCTGGTGCCCTGCAGGAGAGCGTGGGTTATCAGGCGTTCTTCCTGATCGTAGTAGGTGCCTGTGCCCTTACGTACATCGTTTCAGCCCTCCTGAAAATCGATCCCGACTTCGGAAAGAAAAAGAGCGCCTAAGCGCTCTTTTTCTAGTAGTTAGTGGTTAGTGGTTAGAGGTTAGAGAATAGCTTGCACGCCATTCCTACACCTACGGTACATTTCTCTAACCTCTAACTTCTCGCTCGGCTTTGCCGCTTGGCTAGTCCAAGAACCCCTAACCTCTATTAAATCCCTGCACCATCGGTGAAGCCGGCATCGATGGCTTTGGATTGCAAGATCTTTGAGTATGGAGGCACGCTATGCGTGAGCCAGATGTTACCACCAATGGTAGAGTCGTGTCCGATGGTGATGCGGCCTAAGATCGAGGCATTAGAATAAACCGTTACATTATCCTCGATAATCGGATGACGAGGCACATTCAGCATATTGCCATTCTCATCGTACTTAAAGCTCTTGGCGCCCAGCGTTACACCCTGATACAGACTCACGTGGTTGCCTATGATGGTAGTCTCGCCAATTACCACACCCGTACCATGATCGATCGAGAAATATTCGCCGATCTGTGCTCCTGGGTGGATATCGATTCCAGTCTTAGAGTGAGCCAACTCCGTGATGATTCGTGGGATCACAGGCACCTTCAACTGGTGAAGCTTGTGGGCCACGCGATAGTGGGTCATCGCATTCATCACAGGATAACAGAAGATGACCTCGCCATAGTTGGATACTGCAGGATCATTATCGAACATCGCCTGTACATCGGTATACAGCAGTCGCTTAATCTCAGGCAGTTCGTCGATGAATGCCATCGCCTTTGCCTCGGCCTCATTATACACCTGTTCCTTGGTGCGCAACTCCTCGCAGTTCTCACAAAATTGCAGTCCGTGGGCTATCTGCTTGGTGAGCAGCGTTACCAACTCCTCCATATGCACACCGATGTAGTACGAGCGGATAGCCTCATCAGGCTGTCGCTTGTTGAAGTAGTCGGGAAATATGATGCTCTTCACCAATTTCACGATCTGCTTCACCTGCTCTACCGATGGCAACGGAGCTACTGTGGCGGGCATCATACTCGCCTCTTTCTCCGCAATCTTCGACAACTGCGCCACATTCCTGCGCAGGGCGTCATTCATCTGTTTCTTATCCATATCGGGGGCAAAAGTAATAATAATCGTTCGAAAACCAAAATAAAAAAGCAATTTTCTTACTTTTAGCCCCTTTAAACCCCTATTAAGGTTAAAAAAAGAAAAAGCGCCCGATTGTTCAGCAAAAATGAGTACCTTTGGGCGCAAAGAATATCTTTTATATGGAGAAACTAAAGTTTATAAGGGATACGTTTTTGCTGGCGATACTGGCTGGCGTGTGTATTTCAATCGGTTGTGTAGTAAACCTGCGTGTAGGTGGTGTGGCTGGTGCCGTATTGTTTGCATTCGGACTGACCACCGTTGTGTATTACGGACTGAAACTCTATACGGGTACAGCGGGATTTATCAGGCGACAGGGCGACTGGACCATGCTGGTAACGGTGTTGCTGGGTAACATTGTGGGCTGTCTGCTCTCTGCATGGATGATAGCTTATGCGCAACCCGACTGCATAGAGCCTGCTGCAAAGATTATGGCTGGGCGTGTGGCCAAAGGTCCGTGGGCCTGCTTCTTGCTGGCCATAGGTTGCGGATTCATCATGACCACCGCAGTGGAATTTGCCAGGAAAGGCAAGATGCTGCCACTGGTGCTGGGTGTGCCTGTGTTCATTCTCTGCGGTTTTGCACACTCGATAGCAGATGCCTTCTACTTTTTGGTATCGCCTGCGGAGCAGGTACTTAATGGAAGTGTGCTGGCAGTTTACCTGAGTGAGGTACTAGGCAACTTCGTGGGGTGCAACCTTTACAGATGGACCACTATTTGCATTCCAAAGGAATAACAATTACGCTGATTGTTTAGAACTCAAACTCAATATCATCTCCCCACGTGTTATTGATAACAACAGTGAATTCCATACTCTGGTCTCCACTCTTGTTATCGAAGAGCACGCCTCTGCAGATGGTTATTCGGTTTCGTTGTACAGGCAATCCCAGAATCATTTTCTCGCTCAAGGTTTTGATGTTTCCTGACTCACTCACGTAATAGGTCTTTACCTCCAGATCAAGCGATTCCTTTTCCTCACTTGGAATCATGTAGAAGCCAAACATCTTATCATCGGCATTCACATCCAGAGGCACCGTCTGACTCGTATTTGTGCTTCCATAACCAGTCAGTCCGTCAAACGTTCCCTTACTGCCTTTATACTTAAAGATAATCTGGTTCATCTCCTCAGGCGCCTCATCAGTTGGGATGATATTGATTCGCGACACAATCCTGTCAAGCGCCAGGCATTCCTCAATATCCTCATCTTCCACCACAAACTCTTTCATACTCCAGAATGTATCACCCAGATCCTTACCCGAGATCGTTACCTTCTCGTTTTTATTGAATGTGGGGTTGCTCGATGCGTTATGACCTACTACCAACACATAATAATGTCCCTTCTCAAGTGAAAAGTAGGCTTTTCCAAAATGATCATCATCCATCTTCTGGTTGACATACACCACGCGCTCACCCGCATCATTATATATATGAAAACACAATTTAGTAATGGAGATATCGGCTTCGGCTCTGGTCCGCATGGGGAAAGGCGTCTGCTCATAGCTGTCCACTCGGATCACCACGTTAGCCTCACCCTCGTCGGTGATTTCCATTTTCTCACACGACACCACCCCTGAGAGCAGCATCAATCCACTCACACATGCCAACAAATGGCTGAAGAATTTGTTTTTCATAAACATTATCCTAGTTTATAGTATTTCGGCTTGCAAAGTTACAACAACTATATCTTTTCGCAATAAAAAGGGGATTTTTAACCATTGTAAAAATGTTAACGAATATTAAAGTGCGGTTTTTCGTCGATAATTCTTGGAGGTTATTGTTTTTTTGTCGATATTTGCAACCGAATAAATCAATCATTGGCTAATCAAATACTTTCGTGCAGAGATTGCACAGTAAAGACTTAAAAAACTAGATTAAGGCTATATATAGAGAAGAGGTCGCAGGGATGCGCCCTCTTCTCATTTTTATACAATAGTATAAAAAAGGTTATTTCCTCGACTTATATTTTGATATGTCCCTACTTTTTCGTACCTTCGCAGCCAATTAAATACAAACTAAACAATAACGCATATGAATAAAACAGTACTCATAACAGGAGCAACAAGTGGCATCGGTCTGGCTTGTGCCAGAAAATTTGCCGAGAATGGTGACAAGCTCATTCTGACAGGACGTAACGCAGATAAGCTGAAGGAAATCAGTGATGAACTCACTGCCAAGGGCACTCAGGTGAGAACTCTTAAATTTGATGTTCGCAATCGAGTGGTGGCAGAAGAAATGTTGCAGGAGTTGCCAGCCGAGTGGAAAAACATCGACGTGCTGGTGAACAATGCCGGACTGGCATTAGGTCTTGAACCCGAATACGAGGGCGACCTCGACGATTGGGAGACGATGATCGATACCAATATCATGGGTCTGCTTACTATGACTCGACTCGTGGTACCTGGTATGGTGAAACGCAACAGCGGACACATTATTAATATAGGTTCTGTAGCTGGCGATGCTGCCTATAAGGGAGGTAACGTGTATTGTGCCACTAAAGCAGCAGTGAAGGCTCTGAGCGATGGACTGCGTATTGATGTGGCTGATACAGCAATCCGCGTGACGAATCTGAAGCCCGGACTCGTAGAGACGAACTTCAGCAACATACGATTCCATGGCGACACTGATCGCGCTGCTACTGTATATCAGGGTATCACCCCTCTCACAGGCGATGATATTGCTGATGTAGCTGTATATGCTTCGAATGCCCCTGCCCACGTACAGATAGCCGAAGTGCTGATTCTGGCTACCCATCAGGCCAGCGGTAGTGTGATTGTGAGAAAGTAATTTTGATTTTAGAATTAAGAGATAAAAGGATTAATCAACAATGAAGAAACCTATCATTCTTTTTTTGCTTGTTCTCGCAGCCATAGCAGGACAAGCACAGACCGGTACATGGTCGGGTAATCTGGTTGTTCAGGGTTTGAAGCTGCCTTTGGTATTCCACATTGAGGCAGATAGCAGCTCGCTCGATTCACCCTCGCAAGGTGTGAGAGGCGTACCTGTAAAGGTTGCACGTCCTACTCAGGATAGCATCGTCATCAGCATCGCTTCGATCAATGCCGAGTATAAAGGTGTGAACAAAGCTGACAGTTTGGTAGAAGGCACCTTTACCCAACACGGCATGAGTTTCCCCCTGAAACTGACACCTGGTGAGAAGAAGGCCAAGAGACCACAGACACCTAAGGCGCCCTTCCCATATGCCACTGAAGAGGTATCATTCACGAATGGCAGCGCCATACTAAAAGGCACACTCACTCTGCCTCAGGGTTGCACACAAAAGACACCTGTACTCATCATGGTAACAGGTAGCGGACTGCAGAATCGTGATGAGGAAATTTTTGAACATAAACCTTTCGCCGTCATTGCCGATGTACTAGCTCGCGAAGGTATAGCCACACTGCGTTACGATGATCGTGGCTTTGGTGAGTCGAAGGGTAACACGATTACCTGTACCACCGATTCACTCAAAGATGACGCTCTGGCTGGCATCAATCTGCTGCGTGAGCGATTTGATCGTGTGGGTGTGATAGGTCATAGCGAAGGAGGAACCATTGCCCTAATGCTGGCTGCAGAGGGAAAGACAGACTTTATCGTGAGTCTGGCTGGTATGGTGATCTCGGGCAAGGAAACACTAGTATGGCAGAACAGACAGGAATTCAAGCGTTTAGGCTTCGACGAGGCTGCTGTAAACGACTACTGCCAACTGTTTTCCGATGCCATCGATGCAAGGGTTGAAGGCAAGAACGTTCCCTCGGTTGACGGACACGACCTGCCCGACGTCATGAAGCAGAACTATCAGCAGGCAGTGATGCAAATGATGTACCCATACCTGCGCGCCTTCTGCACCCTCGATATGAGGAAACTGCTCGACAAGATCACCTGTCCGGTGTTGGCCCTCAACGGCACGAAGGATACTCAGGTGGAGTATGAGGCTAATCTCGGAGCCTTGCGCCAAGGATTGCCCAAAGCCCAAACGGTGGTTATGGAAGGACTGAACCATATGTTCCAGCATTGCACTACAGGTGCAGGCGAAGAATACAATGAGATAGAGGAAACATTCGCTCCCGAGGCTTTGCAGAAAATCATCAGCTGGATCAAGCAAATCTAAAAACAAATCATCCCTCGCCAATTGACGAGGGATGATTTATTTCTGTGGAGCTGGAGGGAGTCGAACCCTCGTCCAAACAGGGAAACCATACGCTTTCTACACGCTTATTCCAGCCTTCGGTTTTCGAGCAGTAGCAAGACCTGGACCACCAACCACTGCCTTATCTCCTAAAATATCACCACAGCATCGGAGCCTACTGTGACTATTTCCGATTTAACCTGCGCCGCTTGATCTTTGGATTCGGAACAACATCCTCGGAGCGACGTCTCGTTCCATCACCTAGTGACGGAATAAAGCCAGTAATCTACTGTACTTCGATTAGGCAGCGAGAGCGTAACGTGTTTCGCCAATTAATTTTTCCCTGACTCAGATTAAGGAGGGAACCAAGAAGCCTCCGCGTGCTTACGTACCATCTCAACCCGCTGTCAAATCCAGTCAACCCCAAGTTTCGAAAGTAGTAGCGAGAATCGTTCGCTTACGATTTCGGGCTGCAAATATAGGAAGAAAATACATAACTTCCAAATTTTAGGCCACAAAAATTCACAGATTTCACGCATTTTTTTGCATTTTTGAGGTTTTCCTTTGGTATTTTGCTCGGTTTACACTAACTTTGTCCCCGCTTTTTATAATAAACGCGCATGCGACGCGTTATATATTTGATGAAAATGAACTATAAACATATCGTATTGGGGGCCATCGGGGCGATGCTGTTAGCATCGTGTGCTACGCCCAAGAACTACAATTATCTGCAGGATCTGCAGAACGGACAGACGATTACTACTCCTACCGACGGGGTGATTCGTCTGCAGCCTAACGACCAGATAACCGTGCTGGTAAGGAGTAAGGATCCTGAGATGGGCAACCTGTTTAACAAGGGTATCATCACGAATCTGAAGGCTGGTCTGGCCGATCAGAGTCTTTACATGATGGGCTACACCATAGGCCCCGACGGCTGTATCGACATGCCAGCCGCAGGCAAAATCAAGATTGCAGGACTCTCGCGCTTCGAGGCTCAGGAGGCTATTCAGAACAAACTGAGGAGTGAGGAATTGCTGAAGGATGCCAACGTAACGGTAGAGACGATGAATATGACCTACACTGTGATGGGCGAGGTCAACAATCCTGGCAACTTTAAGATTGAAAAAGATGCCATCACCCTGTTCGAGGCACTGGGTAAGGCTTGCGACATCAATGTATATGGTAAGCGCGACTCTGTCATCGTGATTCGCCAGAAGGGTCCTGAGAAGAAGATCTACTCGCTGTCGATGAACTCTGGTAAGGACATTTTTGCCTCTGAGGCTTACTATATTCAGCAAAACGACGTGATTTACGTAAAGGCTAACGATACGAAGGCCCGCCAGTCAAAGATGCCTGGCAACGAAGGACATACCCTGAGTTTCTGGCTCTCGTTGACATCAGTTTTAACGGCTATCGCTGTGCTGATATTCAAATAAGCAATAATATGGAAAAGGACTTTATCAAGATATGTTTGAAAAAGTGGCGCTGGTTTGTGGCGTCGATAGTGACGATGCTGGTGCTCGCCATCATGTTTCTGTTGATAGTTCCACCACGCTATGAGCGTCAGGCCACTGTGCTGATTAAAGACGAAACAAGTGGTGGCGGACTCCTCAGTTCAATGATGGGTAGTATGGGTATGCTGGCAGGTATGGCTGGCATCAATATCCAGAGTAACGTGCTCAATGAACTCGAGATTATCAGTTCGCCGGCGATACTGAGTGAGGTGATCGACCGCTTGGGTATGGACATACGCTATCAGGCTTACGACGGACTGATGAAGCGCGAGTTGTGGCACGAGACATTGCCAGTGAAGGTAACCTTCCCCCAACTGAAGAAGGACGATGGCGCCTACCTGAAGATGGACCTGAAGAAGGACGGCACTTACACCATCTATAAACTGCGCAAGAACGGCAAGAAGGTCAGCGGCGAAGCCACAGGCAAGGTGGGCGAAGTATGCGAGACACCCATCGGCAAGATATCCGTCATCAAGACGAAGGACTTCGATAAGAGTTTTGCTGAGAATGACGAGATGACCATCCGCATCACCAAGGAACGTCGCTACGACATCATAGATCGCATGCAGAAGCGCCTCGACGTAGGACTCTCCGACGATCAGGCCTCGATAATCAGCATTGGCTATCAGGACCAGAGCGAAGAGAAGGCCGAGTTGGTGATCAACACCCTCATCAGTGCCTATCAGGATGCCTGGCTCAAAGATAAGCAGACGGAGGCTGATGCCTCAACGCAGTTCATCAACGAGCGCATCACCCGCATTGAGGATGAGTTGAGCGGACTCGACTCTAACATCGCCCAGTTCCGTGGCAAGAACCTCCTGCCCGACTACGAGGAGGCAGCCAAGATGTATATGAAGAATGCTACCATTACCTACGAGGCACAAGTGAAGGTAAACAACTACCTCTACATGCTTGAGCAAATGCGCGACGAGGTAAAGAAGATCGACGGCAAGAACATTGTTTTGCCAGCCAACCTCCTGCCCGACAACCCCAACGTGGCACTCGAAATCTCAGAATACAACAAACTGCAGACCAAGCGCAACAAGATGGCTGAGAACAGTAGCGATGAGAATCCGTTGGTGCAGGATCTCGACGTACAGCTGAAGGGCATGCGTAGCGCCATCATCAACTCACTCGATCAGGGTGTGGCTCAGCTCAAGGCTCAGCAGAAGGGCGTGGGTCGTGAGGATCAGAAGCTGAAGAGCGAGATAGCCGTCACCCCCGAGAAGATCACCAAGATTCTGCCTGCCGAGCGTAAGCAGAGGATTATTGAAGCACTTTACATTTACCTGTTGGAGAAACGGGAGGAGAACAATATAACCCACGTGTTTAATGCCCAGAACCTGCGACTGGTTTCACCCCCTATGGGCGACTGGAAGCCAGCATTCCCCAAGAAGGGCATCACCATCGTGGTGGCTACTGCATTAGGTCTGGCACTGCCAGCCTGTTGGATATTCCTTCTCACAAGTCTCGGACTATGGCGAAAGAAGGATTAAGGTATGCCGTGATAGGTGTGGTGTGGCTGTTGCTATGCCCGCTTTTAGCCCTGCCCTATATCTTATGGGGCATCTGGCAACAGCGCCGAGGAGCCTATGCGCTCTTCTCCCTGTGGCTGGGCATCATGGCTTACATCTCTTTTCCTTCTGAAGATCTCTACCGCCATTATTTCCTTTACACCTTCTTTGAGGTTCGCCCCATTTCGGCTGTCTCGTGGATCGATGTTTCGCTGAATGGTGTGCTGCCTTACATCTATTGGGTGATGAGTCATGCGGGCATTGCCTATGCCTGGCTCCGACTGATGGAGATAACCATCGGCTTCTACCTGCTCACTCGCGTATATCGCTGGATGCTGTCGCAATCGCAACGTGAGTACTCAAAAGGCGAGCAGTTTGCGAGAGCCTCGCTGGTATTCCTCTTCTTCGATTTCCTTTACACCGTGATGGGTGTGAAGTATGGCTTCGCCCTCTGTCTCTACGTCTATGCCCTGCATCTGCTGATGAATCTGGGCCAAAGGAAGTGGGGCATCGTGGTGCTGATCATCACCTGCGCCTGGCACTCTTCGTTTGTGTTTACAGCCCCGATGGTGTGGGCGCTCTATCGCCTGAAACTCAGCAAAAAGAAGGCCCTGTGGCTCTGCGTGATACTGGCTGTGTTGGCACCTATCGCGATTTACACCGTTGGCGAAGCAATCTTGGGTCGCCGTTTCGACTTCTACTTCTCGAAGAAGGCAGGCGATGTCATCTCGTATGGAGCGATGACTCCCATCGGTTTCGCGCTGTTCATCCTGCCTAAGTTGGCTATCCTGCCCTTGGCTGTGGTGGTGATGAAGCATTACAATGCTGAGCGCCGTTGGTGTCGCATCGCTTTAGGATGGCTGATACTGACTATAGCCCTGATGAGCAACGCTGTGACGCTGTATCGATTCTGGTGGGCAGTGATGGCAGTAGACGTTATGGCCCTCTTCGAGATCGAGGCTTATGAGCCACTCTCCGAGAAAACCATCCGGGGACTCATCTTAGCAGGCATCTGTTTCACCTGCCTCAATTGTCTCACGTATCATAAGGAGTTGATGCACTCACCATATTATAAGGCCTTCTATCCTGCCCCACTCACGTTGAGTCAGGATTATCAGAAGCAGGAGGTTTATTACAAGATTCAGCATGATGGCGACTTCAGAGAATAAGCGTAATCGAGTAGCCGTAGTGTACATCTGCACAGGTAAGTACAAGCGGTTCTTCGCAGACTTCTATGAGTCGGCGAAAGCATATTTGCTGAAAGATGTGGCCGAGGTGAGATACTTTGTATTCACTGACGATATGGAGCTGACGAAAGCCGACGATGTGGAGCTCATCAAGCGAGAGTGTCAAGGGTTCCCCGCAGACTCGTTAGGGAGATTCGATATGTTCCTCTCGATAGAAGACAGGTTGCAGGCTTACGACTACACCTTTTTCTTCAACGCGAACATGAAGTTGGTGGCGCCTATAGGTCTGGAGCTATTGCCTGAACACCTGACGGCTGTGGTTCATCCTGGCTACTTCAGGAAACCTGCGTGGTACTATCCCTATGAGCGCAACAAGCAATCCAGTGCCTACATCCCAGCACGCGAGCAGAGTTATCTCTACTACATGGGGAGTCTGAACGGAGGGAAGACGGAGGATTACTTAGAGATGGCCCGTGTGTGCAGCAAAAACATTGCCGACGACAGGACAAAGGGCATTGTGGCAAAGTATCACGACGAGAGTCATCTGAACCACTACCTGCACTACCACACGTGCACGCCTCTATCGCCAGCCTATGCCTATATAGAGGGTAAGAAAATGCCCTTCGAGCCCAAGATCATCTTGGTAGACAAGGCGCGATTGGATGCCTATTTCGATAAAAACAGAGACCACTCGCTGGTGGGAATCATCTGTAAGGGATTGGGGATTCTGCGAGACGGAGTAAAATGGTACCTTTAGAATTGAGAATAAAGAGATGAGTGAAGAGAGCAGAATGAAGAAGACGGTCAGTGGCACTGCCTGGAGCATGGTGGAGCGCCTGGCGAAGATGGGGATACAGATACTCTGTACCTTCATCATTGCTCAATTCGTGGCACCTTCTGAGTTCGGACTCGTCAGCATGATGAGCATCTTCCTCGCTTTTTCTACTATCCTCATCGACAGCGGTTTTTCTCAGGCCCTCATCCACGAACAGCATGTCACCCCTCAAGACGAGAGTTCCATCTTCTGGTTCAATGTGGCCCTGGGTACTTTGATTTACCTCATCTTCTGGCTCACAGCACCACTCATAGCCAGCTTCTACAACGAGCCCCAACTCACCATACTCATTCGTGTGGCGTTCCTGGCGCTGATATTCCAGTCGCTGGTGGTGGTTCAACAAGGACTGCTGTTTAAGAATGTCGATTTCAAGGCTGTCTCCAAGATCTCCTTCTGGGCAGTATTACTCTCAGGCATCGCCGGTATCGCAGTGAGTTACCTGCGTCGCGATGTGTGGGGACTCATCGTACAGAGCCTCTCGTTTGCTGTGCTCCAAACGGTGTTCTTCTGGGTTTACAGCCGTTGGCGCCCTCGCCTGGTGTTCTCAATGACTTGTGTCAGGAAGTACCTCCGCTTTTCCATGAATCTGCTGGGCAGCAATATGCTCGCAGCCATTACCGACAATCTGGCTAACCTCTTTGTGGGAAAGGCTTACAACGCCACCATCCTGGGCCATTACACTATGGCCAACAAGATACCTTACCTCACGTCGGGCACCGTTTGCTACGGCATCAAGCGTGTCAGCTACTCCATCATGTCTACCTTCCAGAACGATAACCGCCAACTGGCCCAGTACAGTCAGCGTGTGGTGGGCACAGCCTTCTGGATTCTGGCGCCCATCATGGTGCTCATGTTCATCTTCTCTGAACCGTTCATCGGGTGGCTCTTCCCTGCGGAGTGGGCCCCTGCAGCCGTTTATCTGCGCTACTTCTGCGTGATAGGCTTCGTGTATTGTTTTGCCGATATCAATCAGGACATTCTGCTGGTGAAGGGTCGTACCGACCTCTTGCTACGCCTCGACATCGTCCGTCGAACGGTGCTCGTAGCGCTGCTGCTCATCGGCATTCAGTATAGTGTGGAAACATTGCTACTGCTGCTGGTCATCTATAACGTGGTGAACGGTTTCGTGGTGAGTTGGCTGGCAGGCCGGCTCATCCAGTGCAGCCTCTGGCAACAACTATATATCGTGGGCTCCACCCCACTCTATTTTCTAACTAATTCAATAAAGCGACCATGAAGATTGTAAGACTGTCAGGAGGACTGGGCAACCAGATGTTCCAGTTTGCCCTCTACGAGGCACTGCGGAGGCAGCACCCTGAAGAGCAGGTGTTCGTGGACCTGCACGGCTTCAAGGGCTACAACAAGCATCGTGGGTTCGAACTGCCCAAGGTGTTCTGTGTAGCTTATCAGGAGGCCACCCTTAGCCAGATTGCCAGCATCGCCTATCCCTACCCCAACTATCAGTGGTGGCGATGGCTCAGCCGCATCCTGCCCTCACGCAGCACCATGCTCGTCGAGAAGCCCAACTTCGCCATCGAGCCCGATGCACTCACCCGCGAAGGCAGCACCTACTACGACGGCTACTGGCAACACGAAGATTATTTCCAGGCCATCAGGGCCGACATACTGAAGCTGTACCACTTCCCTGATTTCGACGATGTGCAGGATCAGGAGGCTGCCCGTGTGGCAACAGAGAGCAACAGCTGCTGCATACACATCCGCCGAGGCGATTATCTTACGGACCCACTCCGTAAGGGTACCACCTCGCTCGAATACCCCATGAAGGCCATCCGCTGGATGAAGGAGAACCACAACCCCGACTGCTGGTTTGTATTCTCTGACGATATCCCCCTCACCCGCGAGTGCCTCAAGGCTGTATTGCCCGAGAGCCACACGTACTTCGTGAACTGGAATCAGGGTCCAAAGAGTTACAACGATATGCACCTCATGACGCTCTGCCGAAATCACATCATCGCCAACTCGTCGTTCTCATGGTGGGGCGCTTGGCTCTGCGAGCGCGAGGACAAGACGGTGGTAGCCCCCGAGGTATGGATGAATCGCAAGAACGTCTGCTCGCCTGCAGCGAAAGATTGGATTAAATTATGAAATTTAGTGTGTTGATATCCGTTTATGCAAAGGAGCTGCCCGAGAATCTGCGGCAGAGCCTTGAGAGCATCTTCCATCAGGAGCTGCCTCCCGACGAGGTGGTACTGGTCGAGGACGGCCCCTTAACGGATGGACTCCACGAGGTCATCAGAGCGTTCAGGGATCAGTATCCATCCATGCAGGTCTACCGCTTGGTGGGCAACCGTGGACTGGGCGAAGCTCTGTCGCGTGGACTCAACTACTGCACCTACGACATCGTGGCCCGCATGGACTCCGACGACATCTCGCGCCCCGATCGCTTCAACAAGGAGATGGAGTGGCTCGTCACGCATCCTTCTACCGACATCGTAGGCTCATGGGTCGATGAGTTTGCCAGCGATCCCAGCGAGATCATCTCTACCCGCCGACTCCCTGAGACCCATCGCGAGATCATCGAATTCAGCCGCTATCGCAACCCCATGAACCATCCCACAGTCATGTTCCGTAAGGAGGCAGTTCTCCGGGCTGGTGGCTATCGCCATTGTCCGCTCTTCGAGGACTACGACCTCTGGGTGCGTATGCTCAAGACGGGATCCCGATTCCACAACCTGCAGGAGTCGCTGCTTTATTTCCGTATGACCCCTCAGATGTTCAGCCGTCGCGGCGGGCGTCATTACATCCGTCAGGAAATCCATTTCCAGCAGCGCATGTATCACATGGGGCATATCGGCTTCTTCCGGTTCCTGGGCAACTGCATCGTCAGGGTTGGCATGCGGCTCTTGCCCAACCGTTGGCGAAAATATGGCTATTTAATTTTCTTGAGAAAATAATAAAACGCAGAAATCTGCGTTATAATATTAACAGATGTAGAACTAAAGGTTACTGAATGGAGCATAACTACTCGTATATTTATGATGGTATGAACGCTTTTGAGAAGGAGGTGAAGCGATGGCTCGACTTCTTCTTGGCTACAGTGTGTCTTATCATCTTCTCTCCCCTCTTTCTGGTGTGTTATATCGCCGTGAAGCGTGGCCACGATGGGCCCGTCATCTTCAAACAAGAGCGTATTGGTCGCTTCGGACGTCCATTCTATATCTATAAGTTCCGCAGCATGACGATCGATGCAGAGTCAGACGGTCCGCAACTCTCTCAGCAGAAGCACGACAAGCGACTTACGAAGGCCGGCCGTTTCCTGCGCGCCCATCATCTCGATGAGCTGCCCCAGTTGTGGAATATCTTCGTGGGCGATATGGCGTTCATCGGTCCTCGCCCCGAGCGCAAGTTCTATATCGATCAGATTATGGCTATCGATCCCCGCTATGCCTATCTCTATCAGATACGCCCGGGCATCACGTCGATGGCCACCCTCTATAACGGCTATACCGACACGATGGAGAAGATGCTGAAACGCTTGGAGATGGATCTTGACTACTTGGAGCACCGCTCATGGTGGCTCGATGCCAAGATCCTCGGCTTAACGTTCCTCAAGATCGTATTTGGTCGTAAGATTTAGTATTTGCGGAATCTCAGACTGCAATTGGTGGTCGAGAGTACCATCTCGCTGCTGCTCAATTCCACCACCTGGAATGTTTCATCGGTCTGTGAAATGCCGTAAGGTATCAAGGGGGTTGCATCCGTGATTTTGATATCGCCCGAGTCGCGCTCCACGAAGTAGGGATTATACACACGCAACTCCCCACCCTTGTGTTCAAAACTCATCATGATGTCCTTCTGATGATCGGTCACATCGCGCAATTCCAGGATATGGCCTTGGAATGCCCACGTCAGTCCACTCTGGCGCATATCCGCTCCACCCATGGTGCCACAAAAGCCATCCATCTTCTCCGTCATCTGCCAGAATCCGTCCAGATCGCCGTTATCCGAGCTCTCCTTATCGCATCCCGCCATCAACAGCCCTATACCTATTATATATAAAAAGATCCGTTTCATCTTTCTTACCTTTTAAAAAGTCCTGTTTTCGCCACCGAGAGCTGAACTCCAAAGTTATCTCCCCTCAGCTTTCCCTTATCCATCGCCACGGCTCCCTTCACGCTCCAGCCCTTCTTCAGGCCATAGCTTGCCTCTGCCAACAGACTCAGGTTTTCCTCGGGGTTTATGGGCAGATAATAGTAAGTGCCATAACTCTTCTGCCAAGTAGCAAGCACGCGATAATGCAACTGCGATATCGGCTCTCCGCTCAATCCCAGATGCCAACCCACGAATCGGTTGTGCTTCACCTCTATCTTGCCATCCTCGTTGTAGAGGGGCGAGAGATACAGCGGATTACCCATCACCTGTCCCCAGTGCTGCCATCCCGTATACAGATGGTGGTTATAGTAGTTATCGCGCCCACTAATCTGATACTTGATGTTCTCAGTCTCGTCGTGATACACCGGACCAGCCTGATACTTTGTGTGGATATATTCCACCACAATCGTGTTCAACCAAGGGTTCCGCTTCAGTTTCAGTTCAGCACCTAGCAGCATGTCCTTAAAACCATACCAATAGTGCTTGCCGCCACTCTTATTATTATGCGTCAGCATGGAGTGGTCCTCAAAGAACTGGTCGGCATAAATGCCCAGGTTCCATGCAGGCTGGTCAATGTTAAAGCGCGCCACCCAACTGCCCAGGTGGTTGCCCGCAGCATTCCTAAAGTTGCCATCAGTAGCATCCGCACCACTCAGGAAGAGCGCATTTGTGAAAGCTTTGAAGCCCTGCTCGTTCTCATATGTCTTCTCCACCCCGTTCTCATAGGTGTACGATGTGCCTCCGAATTGCGTCGCCATCTCCAGTCCCAGCTCCAGAGAAATATTCTTCTGACCAATCTTCACGTAGCCCGCCTTGCTGTGGTAGAGCGTGCCCTGCGTATAGCGGTTCCCCGGGGCCACGAAGTTCTTCTGCCATTTGTTGTCGGTAGTTTTGCCGAAGGCTATATGACCCTTCAGCGCCAGCCAGTTGTGCAGTCCGGGGATGGCCCAGTATTCAGGCAGAGCTATGCGCACCTGAGGCACCGGACGGGCGTTGATGCCCAGCGTCTGCGAACCCGTACTCAACTCCTTATTCTTCAGCTCCATGGGCTGCTCCTTGGCGCCGATGGTGAGCACACCCTTCAGCCAGCGCCCCTCCACGTAAGCTTGCTGCACTATCAGCGTACTCGTGAATCCCGCAGCCACAGCCACGTCTACGCCATAGCCTAGCCCCCACTTGCGTCCATCGTCAGCCGATAGCGGCCGCTCCACAGCGCCCCTTACGTAGCCACTCGATGGCTTCAATGAGCTCAGGCCGTATTTGTTGGCATTCAACCACAGAGGCGAGTGGTCGCCGCTGCCCACCGTACCCTGCAATTCCACATGATACTGCAAGCTGTCGCCCAGCTTCCACGCCTCCTGCGCCAGAGCCTCCCCAGCGCACCAACAAAACGCTATAATCGCTAATAATCTTCTCATCATGCTGCAAAGGTACAATTAAGCAAACAAAATACCAAATTTTATTTCAGTTTTCTTCCCTATTTACTAATGTTGCGTGTAGCCTTACGCGCTTCGCGCCAACGCGGATAATACTGATCCATCAAGGCATGGAAGCGGGCGTTATGGCTTGGCTCTAGCAAATGACATAGCTCATGCACCACCACATGCTCCACGCACCAGTCGGGCAATAGCAACAGATAGAGCGAGAAACTGATGCTGCACGAGAGCACGTTACATTGTCCCCAGCGCGATTTCAGGGCCTTGTATGTAATCTTCTCAGGCTTTACACCCATCACCTTCGCATATTGCTCTACCACAGGCTCCACCATCGCTTTCAGTCGTGTCACAGCCATGGCCCGCTCGGCCTTCGTGCTTAAGGGCAGCTGGGCATAAAACTGAGCCCGCTGATCCAATCGCTGCAGAGTCTTCTTTCGGGCAGCCTCTATCCAGTCGCGATGCTCTTCTATAAACGCCTCCACCTTGCGCTTCGGCACACCGATAGGTACCGACACATGCACATCGCCACTCTTCACGATCCGCATAGACATCCGCCTCGTCCATCGATATGTCACCACTATAGCCATCAGCCCACGATACAATGTTACATATGATACTTTGCAAAACGAGGAATGGCGAAGGTAACAGGAAGCGTGTATTTCACTCTTACAGGTTCGCCATTCAGCATGCCAGGCTTCCATTTAGGCATCGCAGCAAGGATTCTTATGCCCTCTTCCTGAAACAACTGTCCGTAATGGTTTATCAGTTCCTGCTCATTGATACCCGTCTTCTCGCTCAACTTCTTTACATCGAAGAAATGAACCGCTGTTCTTAAGGGAGTGATTTGCGTAAGCGAGCCGTCTTTATCTACCACAAAGGTCATCAGCACTTTACCTTCAACGCCATTCTCATCAGCCTCCTTGGGATACTTCAGATTGTTCATAACGTATTGCACCACAGAGGCCATACCACTCTTATACTTTGGCATCTTTGCCGTTTCCGACTTCGCCATCTGCTCCACGTCAACTAGAGTCGTATCAGTCGTCACCTGGGCATTTGCACCAAGTGTTACCATTGTGAGCAACAAAATCAATAATACCTTATTCATGTTCTTAATATTTAGTTATTTATGGTTGTCCTGATTCCACTTTCCTTTTTTGACAGTGCAAAGGTAGCAAATTTTATTGAGCTTTGCAAATACTTTGTGCGTTTTCCGTTAAAAACCCTCCAAAAGGGCCATTTCCTCCGCGTTGTCATAAAAGTGTCTACCTAAATTAGGAAAAGGCACACAGACTACACGCTGTCACGCTGTCACATTTTGGAAATTCAAGACACACACTCTGTCTTATGGTTGCGGTTGCATGGTTGCAAATGACTGTTTTTATTTGTCCAATCACATCGAAGTTCACAAATTCACAATTCACAAATAGGTATTTTTAATTGTGCAATTCTGAGAGGAGAAGACATGATACAAACAGAATACCCCTAATTAAATTATATATATATTATATATATATTATAATATATATATAATATATATATAATTATTAAAGTGAATTTTGATACCTTTGAAAACACCCATTTGTGAATTGTGAATTTGTGAACTATAGCACATACACTTCTCGATTCATGTCGAATTTAAAAAGACCAAATGCAACCTTGCAACCGCAACCTGTATCTGTTTTGTAATAGCGCAGATATAGAAAACAGAAATGTGACTGTGTGACAGCGTGACAGCGTTGATGTACGGATGTTTTGGTGTTTTTATTTTACAGATATATATTTCTTAAAATGCACGTGTCAGGGGCTCGAAGGAAACCCGGAGTTTGCCCGGAGAAAAGTGAAGGTTTCCTCCGAGGAAAGTCGGACTTTGCTCCGAGGAAAGCCAGAGTCCGTAAAAACGCAAAAAAGGGCAGCTTTGCGGCTGCCCTGTAACTTGGTAAATAATATTAACTTATCATATTAGAATTTGCCTTGAATTTTGGAGGCGGGGACTTCTACGGGAGTCTCGATGCCGGGCCAGTAGAAGGTCTGGGGCTTGGCACCACTCTTGTTGTTCTCGCCCTTGGGAACGCTCTGGCGGAAGGCGCTCTTCACCACGTAATACTTGCCACCCTTCTGATAGAAGGTCTTGAACTGCATCTCCTGCACATTATCGTACTTTTCCTTGAGCTCAGGATAGTTCTGCAGGGGCAGACTCATCCAAGAGACGGTGGTGGAATAGGTACCGAGAATCTTGGTGGGGGCCAGCTGCTGCTTGATCTTGGCATTGACCTTGGCCTTGTAGTCGGCTACGGCCTTGGCCTGGCGGTTCTTATCAGTAAGGTTATCGAGGAGGTAGTTCTTGTTGATGATATCCTGCACGTAGGCATCGTTAGCCTCGGCCTTCGTCTGATCGGCACTCTTCTCGGTGGCTCCGCTGCTCTCCATATACATCTTTTTTACGCGCGCGGCCTCGGACTTGATGGCGGCGAGATCCTTGGCGGAAACTGCAGCGCCATTCTTAGAGGCCTTAGCAGCTGCCTGCAGGTTATTGGGTATGCGGGTGTTGAAGACGTTGAGCACTACACTCTGCTGATGATACATCTCGAAGGTCTCGGTATTGCCCTTTACATAGCGCAGCACCTGTACAACCTGATTGGCAGCATCGAAGGCATTATGGATCTGCATGGTCTTGCGGTACTCGGCAGGCTCCATGCTGGCGTACTTCCAGAGGATGCGCCCGTTCTCGGTCTTGTCGAGCCCCAGATACTTATCCATACCACCGGCGGCCTCGGCAGCACGCTTTTCCTGCTCACGGGGGTGCGACTGGACGTAATCATCCATCACACGCTTTTCGGAGGCACTCTGATCGGCATCCTGAGAAACGGTCTTCTTAGCCTTGTCGGCGAGGCCCTTCAACTTGCCGAGCTGGGCATCGGCATTGATACTAACGGAAAACATCATGGCTACTGCCAGTGAAAGACGGAGAATAGTACTCTTTTTCATTTTTTGCTAAAGTTTTAAATTTTAATATTGTTGTTTATGAATTCATTAATTGCTCGTTGGAGTTTCTGGGTGCAAAGGTACGAAGAAAAGGGCTTGGGGGCGTGAACATTTTCTTCCAAAATGGGCACGGAAACCCTGCAAAATCTTCCAAAATGCAGAAAAACGGGGGAAAAGAGGGGGCAAGAAGGCACTTGTAGGGTTTTTCCCCTCGGGGTTTAGGGAAAATCCTTTGCAGGGGAGCCAAAATAACCATAATTTTGCCGACGTAAACAAGCAACAAAGTGAATATTAACTTTTTAAAGATAGGAGATTAAGTTATGAAGAAGATGTTTTTCGCACTGATGATGATGCTGACCACCACGATGGCAGCAAGTGCAATGAGCTACGAGCAGGCTCGCAACGAGGCCCTGTTCCTGACCGACAAGATGGCTTACGAGCTGAACTTGACGGATGCACAGTACGAGGCAGCTTATGAGATTAACCTCGACTACCTGATGGGGGTTGCAAGTCGCGACGATGTGTTTGGCATCTACTGGGAGCGCCGTAACCTCGATCTGAGCTATATACTCTTCGACTGGCAGTGGAATGCCTACATTGCAGCCAGCTACTTCTACCGCCCGCTGTACTGGGAGGCTGGTTACTGGCACTTCGGCATCTATCGCCGCTATCCGCATCGTGACTACTTCTACTTCGGGCGTCCACACTTCTATGCCACCTATCGTGGTGGACACGCCTGGCACGCTCATGGCAGTCATGGATACTACTACGGACACAGGGATCACTACCGTCCGGCTCACCACGGGAATCACTTCGGTATGCACGACCGCTGGGATCGCGGTGACTTCCGCAACCCATCGCACCACAGCTCAACTCGCGTAACGGGACGTCCTTCTAACAGAGTGGGTTACGACAACCGTCCGTCGGATCGTCGTCACGACAACAATGGCATCAACCGTCGTCCGGAGAGCCGTCCGAACAATGGCTCGATGGAGCGCAGGCCTGGTGGCAGCACGATGGAGCGCAGACCCGAGAATCGCTCGAATAGCGGCAACTTTGGTGGAAGCCGTGTAGGTCGTGGAGGCGTAGACAGCAATCGTCCGTACACCAATTTTGGCAATTCGCGCAACGGTAGCAGCAGCCATAGCGGCAGCATTGGTAGCAGCCACAGCAGCGGAAGCCATAGCTCTGGATCGCACAGCGGTAACTTCAGCGGCAATCGCAGCGGAAGTTCGCATAGCGGAGGTAGCCACAGCGGTAGTTTCGGTGGTAGTCGCAGTGGTGGCTCGCACAGTGGAGGTAGCCACAGCAGCATGGGAAGCTCTACCCGCTCTGGCGGTGGTGGTTCACACGGTGGTGGTGGTCACTTCGGCGGACGCCGATAATTTAGAATTAAGAATTTAGAGTTCTAAGGTTCGGACCTCGGCGTTGGTCATACGTGGAATTTCACTCATTTGTTTATTGTAATAGACTGCCTGGATGGCCTTGTTGATAATGCCATGGCCAACAGCCAGCACCTTCTTTCCGGGGAATTCAGTACGGATATAGGCGAGAAAATCGCCAGCCCTGGAAAGAAGGTTTTCTAATGTCTCAATGTCATCGGGCCACACCTCGCCCTTCAAATCGGGGATGAAGCGTCCGGTAAAGCCACCCCAGTCGCGCTCACGCAGGAGTGGCGTGGTGATGACCTGGAGCTGATGGGGACGGGCGATAATCTGGGCAGTATCAATGGAGCGCTTGAGATCGCTGGCCACAATGGCATCGAGGGGGCGAGAGGCCCACTCACGGCTCACGGCCTCGGCCTGAAGAACGCCGTTCTCGTTGAGTTCGCCCTGGGTCTGGCCCTGCATAATCTGACGGGCATTATCCACCGTCTCGCCATGACGCGCTAAGTAAAGAGTTGTCATCATCTTTTAAAATTTGCTGCAAAAATACAAATAATTTTGGTTTTTCTACTATTTATTAGTATCTTTGCACCATAAAACATTGAAATATTACGATTATGAAGATATTACAGAGTTCGGTTTTTCGCGCTATTTGCGCCATTGCCATTGGTATACTGCTGATAAAATTCCCCGATAACACGGTCACTTGGATTACTGTGGCCATAGGTGTGCTGTTCCTGCTTTCAGGCGTGATTTCGATAGTGGTGTACGTGAATGCGCGCAAGAACGTGGCTGAATATAAGATTACCGATGCGGAGGGTAACGTGATTACGAATACGGAGCAGCCCACATTCCCCATCGTGGGCGTGGGAAGCATGATACTGGGTGCAATGCTGGCGCTAACGCCAAACGTGTTTATCACTGCCCTGATGTATATTATCGGTGGTATACTGATTCTGGGTGCCATCAATCAGTATATGAGTCTGGTAAACGGCAGGAGATACGGCAAGATAGGTTTCGGCTACTGGGTGTTCCCATCGCTGATTCTGCTCACGGGCCTTTATGTGATCATTAAACCTATGGCTCCAGTGAACGTGGCGATGTTGGTACTGGGTTGGTGCTCGCTGCTCTATGGTGTGACAGAGCTGATTAATGCCCTGAAGTTCCACTCGGATAAGCGCAAACTCCGTGAGGCACAGGAGATTCCTGTGGCGGAAGAAGTAAAGGAGGATGTGACTCTGGAAGCCACGCCTGTGGACGATGAACACTCAATCGTACAGACGGAAGAATAGAAAAATATATCCCCTCCCAATTGGGAGGGGATTCTTTTTTACTGTTTCATTTCCTGCTTGACTTCCTCGGAGAATCCCTGGATATAGGTTCGGAGGATATCGATGCCTCGCTTGTTTTCGCGACCCCAAGGAATAATGAGGTCGGCAAACTTCTTGGTGGGCTCGATAAACTGCTCGTGCATGGGCTTAACGTCATTCTCGTAATGATCGAGCACCATGTCGACGGTACGTCCGCGCTCCACCACATCGCGACGGATGTTTCGGATGAGTCGCACGTCGCTATCGGTATCCACGAAGATCTTCAGATCCATCATATCGCGCAGCTTCTTATAATGCAGCGTCATGATACCCTCGAGGATAATCACGGGTTTGGGCTCTACATGGATGGTCTCGGGTAGACGATTGGAGATAACGTAGGAATACGTGGGCTGCTCGATGGCCTCGCCGTTCTTCAGCTTCTTGATCTGCTCAGTGAGCAGCTTCCAATCGAAGGCATCGGGATGGTCGAAGTTAATCTGTTTACGCTCCTCGGGGGTCAAATCGGTCGTATCGTTGTAATACGAGTCGAGGGGTACTACAGCCACACAATGGGGTGGCAATGCTTTGGAAATTCTCTTAACGACGGTGGTTTTTCCTGAACCAGATCCGCCCGCAATACCAATGATGATCATCGTTTTATTAGATTATTTGCCTATTTGACTATTTTAAATAAACTACTGTTGGGAGGTGATCGCTGAAGCCATTGAGCCACTGACCACCGGCTGTAGTACGGAGGGGACTTCCCCAATACGGGCCCGGGCCCTGAAGCAGATAGTCGGGACGGAAAATCTGATGACCCGAATACTGCAAACCCTTACCGCCTAAAAGTGACTTAGAAAGGATAATCTGATCGAACAGATTCCAGGCGCCCTCGAACTTCAAGGTGCCATTGCCTGAGGCCAACTCATTCCACCAGGGATTCCAGAGACCACCCTCGCCTACCTCGCTGATTTCGCGCTTGGCACCAAGGCATACTGCCATCGAGGGATCCTGAGGATCGTCGTTCATATCGCCCATAATCAGGAGTTTCACGTTGGGATCGTCTTTCAGAAGCGAATCCTTCACGGCTCGGAGCTGTGTGCCGCCGTCCTCGCGGGCATAGGAAAGGGCGCCTCGCGAAGGCAGATGGTTCACAATGATGGTAACATGCTCGCCAGCCAAGGTGCCACTCACCACGAGGAAACCTCGGGTAGCGCGACCTGCATCCTCCGGGCGCGTATATATATAAGGTATAAGACTGGCATCACGCACCGTGAACAGGGCTGGGTTATAAAGCAGGGCACAATCGATGCCTCGCTGATCGGGACCCTCGATATGGATAAACTGGATGTTGCGGGCCTTGAGTGAGGGCTGATTGATGAGATCCGTGAGGCAACGGGCGTTCTCGACCTCGGCCACACCGATGGCAGCACAGCCCACATCTGGCAGGAGATCGGTGCCCATCTCGGAAAGCACACGCGACATGTTAGCCAACTTGTGGATATACTTATCGCCCGTCCAGTGATAAGAGCCTTCGGCCAGGAACTCATAGTCGTTCTTACCCTCATCGTGGCAGGTATCGAACAGATTCTCAAGATTGTAGAAGCCTATGGCATAGGAAGCTTGGCGCTTGGGGGTCTTTGCAAGAGAGAGACCCGAAACGAGCAACAAAACCAATGCCAATAATCCAAATTTACGCATAGCAGTGATATTTATGCTTGCAAAAATAGCATAAAAATCTGAGAAGACCAAGAAAAAATCACAAAAATCATCATTCAAAGAAAAAATAAGGGCAGAAAGTTTGCATATTAATAAAAAAATATGTACCTTTGCACCCGCTTTATGCGCAAACAGTATTTATAACATTAATATTCAAACAAAAAATGAAAAAAGGTATTCATCCAGAAAACTATCGCCCCGTCGTGTTTAAGGACATGTCCAACGGCGATATGTTCCTTACGAAGTCTACTGCAAAGACAAACGACACTGTAGAATTCGAAGGCGAAACTTACCCAGTGGTAAAAGTCGAAATCTCTAGCACCTCTCACCCGTTCTACACTGGTAAGAGCAAGCTCGTTGACACCGCAGGTCGTGTTGATAAGTTCATGAGCCGCTACGGTAAGGCTGCGAAGAAGTAAGATAAAACCGCAAAGATTCAAAAGGTGCGTCCACGGTAGTTGCATATGCCTGGGTTGCACCTTTTTATATTTTAAACGCTAAAACAACTATTTATGAAACGACTATTTTTCCTCATCCCCCTATTCGTGCTGGCATCATGCGGAGGCGGCGACAGTAGCGACGATCCAAAGCCCACAGACAAGCCGTCGACACCAACCAATACCCAGAACACGAACCAGAACGATGCTTCGCAGAATGAGTATCTGGCACGTCTTGAAATGCCTCATACCAAGAGCGGCAGCACCGTTGTAACCCATACCGTAGACGGATTTGGCGTGAACTATTCGTTTGAATGGGACAGCAATCTGAGGGCCCAGCGCTGGACTTGCTACACACTCACGAAGCAAAACATGGCCACCAACGGCAATTCGCGACAGAGTCTCTGGGGTGGCGAAGATCCCTGGGAGTTCGATCCCGACATAGCCAAAGCCCAGCAGCAACAGCTGACCAACGAGCTGAGTAAGAGCTACTACCCGGGTACGAAGGATTATTATGAGAAGGGACACATCTGCCCCTCGGCTGACAGACTATATAGCAAGGACGTAAACCGTCAGACCTTCTATATGACGAACATCCTGCCCATGGTGCACAATTTCAATGGTGGCATCTGGAACATGATGGAGGCTCGCACCCGCAACTGGGCCAACAGTGCCGATGAGTTGTATGTGTGCAAAGGCGGTACCATCGACAAAGCCGACCAAATTCTGGGGAAGACCATCAACAGTCATATCGTGCCTAAGTACTTCTTCACGGCTCTCCTCCACAAGAAGGGCGACACCTATAAGGCCCTCGCATTCTGGGTGGAGCACCTGAACGAGAACCACGAGAGCGACCCCCTGGGTAATTATGTAGTTAGCATCGATGAACTCGAGACAAAGACGGGCATCGACTTCTTCTGCAATCTGCCCGACGATATCGAGACGAAGGTGGAAGGCGCCACAGTGGATGAGATCAAATCAGCTTGGGGACTTAAATAGAGGTGAGAGAATTATATTCTATATTCTTAAAAAGAGTGAAAACATGCGTGTTTTCACTTTTTTCTTGTACCTTTGCCAAGTGAAACTTTACTTATCTATAAATATAGGAAATGAAAACAGTTTATGACTTCACTGTCAAGGACAGAAAAGGCAAGGACGTATCCCTGAAGGAGTACGCCAATGAGGTGTTGCTGATTGTGAACACAGCAACCAAGTGTGGATTCACCCCCCAATACGACGAACTGGAGAAGCTGTACGAGAAGTATCATGCCCAGGGATTCGAGATTCTGGATTTCCCCTGTAACCAGTTCGGACAACAGGCTCCTGGCACCGACGAGAGCATTCATGAGTTCTGCAAACTCAACTTCGGCACAGAATTCCCCCGTTTCAAGAAAGTGAAGGTGAATGGCGATGATGCCGATCCCCTCTATAAGTTCCTGCAGGAGCAGAAGGGTTTCGCAGGATGGGATATGAGCCACAAGATTGCCCCCATTCTGGACGATATGCTCTCGAAAGAGGATCCTGACTACAAGCAGAAGCCTAGCATTAAGTGGAACTTCACCAAATTCCTGATTAACAAGAAGGGACAGGTGGTAGCCCGTTTCGAGCCCACGGAGAATATTGATAACATTGCAGCTCAGATTGAAGAGTTACTGAAATGATGGAACATACAAAATGTTTGATTATAGGCAGCGGACCCGCAGGGTATACCGCTGCCATTTACGCTTCGAGAGCCAACCTCAGCCCCATTGAGTATAGCGGCATGCAGCCTGGTGGGCAGCTGACCCAGACTACCGAAGTGGAGAATTTCCCTGGCTATCCACAGGGTGTGGATGGCAATCAGATGATGATGGACCTTTATGAGCAGGCCCAGCGTTTCGGTACCGATATCCGCATGGGCACCATCGAGAAGGTGGATTTCTCGAAAGCCCCCTACGTTTGTACCGCTGACGATGGTACAGAGATTGAGGCAGATACCGTCATCATTGCCACAGGCGCCTCAGCCAAGTACTTAGGACTCGACGATGAGCGCAAGTATAACGGGCAGGGCGTGAGTGCCTGCGCCACCTGCGACGGCTTCTTCTATCGCAAGAAGACTGTTGCCGTAGTAGGTGGTGGCGATACTGCGTGCGAGGATGCGCTGTATCTTTCAGGTTTGGCCAAGAAGGTGTATCTGATTGTGCGTAAGCCTTTCCTGCGTGCCTCACAGGTGATGCAGCAGCGTGTAAAGGAGCGCGAGAACATTGAGATTCTCTTCGAGCATAACACCATCGGTCTCTTTGGCGAGAACGGCGTGGAAGGTGCACATCTGGTAAAACGTAAGGGTGAGCCCGACGAGGAACTGGTAGATATTGCCATCGACGGATTCTTCCTGGCGATAGGTCACAAGCCTAACACGGATATATTCAAGGAATGGCTGGATATGGACGAGGTGGGTTATCTGAAGAAGATAGACGGTACACCTAAGACCAAGATTCCTGGTGTGTTTGTGGCTGGCGACTGCGCCGATCCTGTATATCGTCAGGCTATCTCAGCAGCAGGCTCTGGATGCCAGGCCGCCATAGAGGCAGAGCGTTATTTGCTCAACAAATAAATAAGGATACTATATATTATCTCTAAAGAGATAATAGGTAACTGCAAAAAGAAAAGGCTCGTTTCACAACGAGCCTTTTCGGTACTTAAAAAACTAAATTAATCAACCATAAACCTTAACCATTAAAATCTTTTGATGGTGCAAAGATACAATAGAATATTTAATTATGTGTTTAAATTGCGTTTTTATATGTTTAATTTGCGTGATTTAACGGATTTTAAACTAAAATTCACGATTTTCAAACATTTTTGAGCCTAAAAATGCAGATTTTTGGTAAAAAAGCTTGGAGTTTCGCAGAAATTATCTATTTTTGCACATAGAAAATCGAATCAATCATGGACAATCGTCTACTTCTAACCTTTTTGATTGTGGCCATTGTGGTCATTATTCTCTTCACAGGAAGACGTTTATACCTGCGAAGTATCAGATTAAGACGCCGTTTGCAGATGAGCGCCATCTTTACCAATATCACCCATGAACTGCTGACACCGCTTACCGTTATTTCTGCCTCAGTAGACAAACTACGCGATGAGGAACCGATATACAATCGCGACTACGACCTGATGCAACTCAACATACAGCGTATGGTGAGACTGCTGCAGCAGATTCTGGAAACCAGCAAGTCGGAGGCTGGTGAACTAAAGTTGCTGGTGGCCCAGGGCGATGTGATGTCCTACATCCGACAGACGGCTATCTGTATTGAGCCGCTGTTGGCGCGAAGAAATATGAAATTCACCATTTCCTGTCAGCCTGAAAGCATGATGGGATGGATTGACACTGACAAAATAGACAAGATTATCTATAATCTGCTCTCGAATGCTTCAAAATATGCCAAAGAGAATGGTGAGGTAACGCTGAGAGTGCAGACCAACAATGCCTACGACACCATCCGTATAGAGGTAACCAACACCGGTGAAGGTATCTCACCCAAGAAAATGGAACAGCTATTCAAGCGATTCCAAGATGGCGACTACCGTCAGCACCATACCATCGGAACTGGACTAGGACTCTCGCTCACGCGTGATCTTGTATATCTGCATCATGGCGACATACAGTGCAAGAGCGAACTGGGCAAAGGCACCACCTTTACTGTGACCCTGCCAATCTACAAAGAGGCATTCTCGGCAGACGAGATCTTTGAACGTCCTTCTACCGAGTTCACACTCCCCAAAAACACCATCAAGGATATACAGGCCATCATTCCCGATGTAAATCCAGAGCCTCAGGAGGACGATGACGACAACTACAAACTGCTCATCGTGGAAGATAATCCCGAACTGCTCATGCTGATGCAACAGCTATTGAAACAGTATTACCACGTATATATCGCACAAAACGGCGAAGAAGCTCTGAAAATGGTTCACGAAAAACAGCTCGACCTCATCATCTCGGATGTGATGATGCCCGAGATGGACGGCTATGAGCTGACCCGTACCTTGAAAAGTGATAAGAACTATGACCACCTGCCCATTATTCTGCTGACAGCTAAGACTCAGGAGGAAGACGAGCAGGAAGCCCTGAAGGCTGGAGCTGACGAATTCCTCACCAAGCCTTTCAGACTGAGAGACCTCAAATTACGCATCGACAATATCATAGAAAACCGTAAGCGATTGCAGCAGGACACAGTACTGAAACGTGAGGAGGATGTGCGTGAACCCGAGAAAGCCAAGCCCGAGGATATATTCCTTAGCAAAGTACTGGAGAACGTGCTCGCCCATCTGGAAGATGAGGAATACGATCGCGACAGTCTGGCTGCGGATATGGGAGCCAGCGCCTCTACCTTATATAACAAGCTGCGCGCCATAACCGGCATGAGTGTATCGGCCTACATCCGCGACGTAAGAATGAAGGAAGCCCAAAAACTGGCGGAGCAGAATCCCACCATGCGTGTGAGCGATCTGGCTTACAGCGTAGGATTCCACGATCCCCGCTACTTCGCCACCTGTTTCAAGAAGCAGTTTGGCATGCAGCCGAAGGAATACCTCGATAGCTTACAAGCCAAAGGGCAAGGAAAGTAAGCGCTCCATTCATCATCAACAGTTCATAGCCAAAACGATAGCCCGTCCACATCAAGACGAGAGTGTCAATGGCATAGCATATCAAGGGTGAGGCCACGCAGATATAAGGCACATATTTGTCGCGTGGCATTCGCTTGGTGAGCATACCAAAGGCAAAAAGGCCTAACAGCGGCCCATAGGTATAGCCACACATGACGTAAATGGCATCAATAATACTCGTGGAATTGAGCAGGCGGAACAGCAGGATCAGCACCACAAACAACGCGCTGATCATCAGATGTGATCTTTTGCGGAGCCGTTCATCCCCCGCCCTACCACGAATATCCACACAATAACTCGTGGTGAGTGATGTGAGCGCAGAGTCGGCACTCGAGAATGCCGCTGCCACGATACCCAATACAAAGAGGTGAGTGGTGAGTGGGGAAAGGCTACGGGTAGGCGAGCTTTGCTCGGGAATGAGGTGAGAGATGTGCTTGACATACGTAGGCAGCAACTCATCACTATTGGCTGGGAGGGGCATTCCACTTTGCTGAAAGAATAACATCAACAACACACCCAAAGAAAGGAACAACAGATTGGTTGGTACAAAGGCTACGCCATAGGTACACATATCCTTCTGGGCCTCTTTTAGCGAGCTGCACGTGAGGTTTTTCTGCATCATATCCTGATCGAGTCCCGTCATCACAATCACGATAAACACTCCACTCAGAAACTGTTTCCAGAAATTCTGTTTCGACACCCAGTCATCGAACACAAAAATACGACTATGACTATCATTGGCAATGGCGCTTACTGCCTCGGGAATGCTCATATCCAGCATACCCACCACCTTATATATAATAAAAAGGAGAGCAGAGAACAGACAAAGAGTCTGGAAAGTATCTGTCCACACCAGCGTCTTGATACCTCCGCCACGCGTATAGAGCCATATCAGAACCACCATACCTATCACTGTAACAGAGAAAGGCACACCCCAGGACTCAAACACAAAGCTGTGGAGAATCATACATACCACATAGAATCTCGCCACAGCCCCCGTCATCTTCGACAGCAGGAAAAACGAAGCTCCCGTTTTGTAAGCCCTCGGTCCCAGTCGCTGTCCCAGATAGGAATAAATAGTGGTAAGATTCAGTTTATAATATAGTGGCAGCAGGATAAATGCCACAGCGATATAGCCTAAGATAAAGCCCAGACACGTCTGCATATAGGTCATATCGATGCTTGTCACCATGCCTGGTACACTCACAAACGTGACGCCTGATATAGAGGCACCAATCATACCAAAAGCCACCATATACCAAGGTGAACGACGATTGGCACGAAAGAACGTCTCGTTGGTAGCCCGATGTCCTGTCAGTCGGCTAATGCCAAACAGAACCGCAAAATAACCTAATATTATTGCAATTATCCACATAATCGGGTGCAAAGTTACAACTTTTTATGAAAATCTTAATTCTTAATTCTTAATTCTTAATTAAAAAGTGTACCTTTGCAGGCGGAATTCCTAATTCTAAATTTCAATCATTATGGCTAAACAGAAAAAATTCATCCTCCAAGAGAGTGAGATTCCAACACAGTGGTACAACATTCAGGCCGACATGCCCAACAAGCCCATGCCGCCCATCCATCCTGCTACCAAGCAGCCTTTAGGCGTAGACGACCTCGCACATATCTTTCCCCGCGAGTGCTGCGTACAAGAGCTAGACACAGAACATGCATGGATCGACATCCCCGAGGATGTGCTCGAGAAGTATAAATACTATCGTTCTACACCGCTGGTGCGCGCCTATGCCCTCGAAAAGGAACTCGGCACTCCCGCCCACATCTATTTCAAGAACGAGAGTACCAACCCGCTGGGTTCACATAAAATCAACTCTGCCCTGCCCCAGTGCTACTATGCCAAGCAGGAAGGCACTACCAATGTGACTACCGAGACGGGTGCAGGTCAGTGGGGCGCTGCTCTCTCTTACGCCGCTAAGATTTACGGTCTCGACTGCGCTGTTTATCAGGTGAAGATCACCATGCAGCAGAAGCCTTATCGCAGCAGCATCATGCGTACTTTCGGTGCTGTGGTTGAGGGTTCTCCCTCGATGTCAACCCGTGCTGGTAAGGATATCTTGACGAAGGATCCTACCCACTCTGGTTCGCTGGGTACAGCTATCTCTGAGGCTGTAGAGCTGGCCACCACCACACCTAACTGTAAATACACACTGGGCTCTGTGCTCAATCACGTAGGTCTACACCAGACCATCATCGGTCTGGAGGCTGAAAAGCAGATGGCTATGGCAGGAGAATATCCCGACATCGTGATCGGCTGCTTCGGCGGTGGTTCTAACTTCGGTGGTATCGCCTTCCCCTTCATGCGTCACAACCTGAAGGATGGCAAGAATACAGAGTTCATCGCAGCTGAGCCTGACAGTTGTCCGAAGCTCACACGCGGACAGTTCCGCTACGACTTTGGTGACGAGGCTGGTTATACTCCATTGCTGCCCATGTACACACTGGGCCATAATTTCAAGCCAAGCAATATCCACGCTGGTGGTCTGCGCTATCATGGTGCTGGTATGATCATCTCTCAGCTCATCAAGGACGGTCTGATGCATGGTGTAGACATTCCTCAGCTCGAGACCTTCGAGGCTGGTATGATCTTCGCCCGTACAGAGGGTATCATCCCCGCTCCTGAGAGCTGTCATGCGATTGCTGCCACCATCCGCGAGGCTAAGAAGTGTAAGGAGACTGGTGAGGAGAAGGTAATCCTCTTCAACCTCTCTGGTCATGGTCTGATTGATATGCCTTCTTACGAGGCTTATATCAAGGGCGACCTGCAGAACTATACTGTTACCGACGAGATGATTGCCGAGAATCTTGCTGAACTCGACAAGCAATAATAGATACTTATTCCTTATATAATAGCGATCCCTGCTCGATTGGAGCAGGGATCGTTTGTTTGTATGTGTATTAGAATCTGCGTGGGCCGCCGAAACCACCGCCACCAGGACGTCCGCCTCCGAAGCCGCCTCTACGAGGACCACCACCGAAGCCAGGACCTCCAGGGCCACCAGGACCACGACGACCACCACCGAAGGCTTTCATGCCTCCGAAGAGGTTCAGACGATAGATGACGTGGAGCATGCCATAGCTGGTAATAGCGTTATACTGTGTTTCGCTGCTTGAGAGCGCACTTACCATCTGGCTGACGGTTGACTGCTGGTGAAGGATATCATAGAGCTGCAGCGAGATAGTCAAGGCATTACCACGCAGGAAACTCTGCGAAACCTGAGCGTTCCAAATGAGTTCGTTGGTATTCATAGAGGCATCGCTATAACCACGACGACTCTGCATGTTCATATTGGTAGTAAGCGAGGTACCCCAAGGTGCTGTCAAACCAATCATACCACCATAAGAAAACTGCCAGGTGTCGAGGTTACTGTTCTTCTGGAACTCATTGCGAGAACGCATATAATTTAAAGATCCGTTGAGCTCGATCTCCAACCAGTCATTACGATAGCTGGCTGCCAGGCGCTCGCCGATATTGAGCGAGGTGGTAACACTCTTCTGTGAATCAGCAGTCGTACCAACACTTACATAACCTACATTGTGGTTGTAACCGAGGTTGGTGAAGGTATTTACATTGAAATAGGCTGCCGAGTCGAGGGCGGTATTGAACATAAAGCCCAGATTACCATTCCAGTTGCCATTGATGTTCTCAGGACGAGTAACCGTAGCACCAGAGCCATCATCGACGTAAGAGGTCTTCTGGGCAATGGCATTGCTGGTGGTAGAGAAGTTCACGAAGGTCATCACGGCACGCTGGTGCTTCTGGAAATAGTCGTTATAGAAAAGGTTAAAGTTCTGGGTGAACGAGGGCTTCAAGCCAGGGTTACCACGAGTGATGCGCAAGGGGTTGCTATCGTCTACGATATCGAGCAGATCGCTCATGGAGGGCTGTTGGGTACGTCCACGATAGGTAAAGCGCAACTGACCCGTCTGTGACTTCTTCCAACGGAAGTCGAGTGTTGGTGTGAAGTTGGTAACAGTACGTTTTGTAATGGTATCGGTGCCCATATACTTATATGAGAAATTCGATGACTGAGGTATCACCTGGAAACCGATATTGAAGTTGAACGACTTGCGTACGATACGCAGCATCACCTCAGCTGTGTGGGTATAGTTCTTATAAACCGACTTCTTACTGAGCAGAGAGTCCTCATAATGTGCCAGCGGACTGGGCAGCGGATCAAGGTATTTATCGAAATCACGATATGAGGGATCGATATTGGTATAAACACCTAATGGCGGAAGGCTATACGTCTTACGATCGCTATTGGTGTAACTATACTGATAGGTATAGCTAAACTGCAGATATACCTGACGGGCGATGGGCTCGCTATAGGTAAGACGTGTGCTATAACCCCAACGGTTCTCAGGTGTATAGTTATAGCGGTTGGTTTGATAAACAGAATCTATGGGCAACAGCGTGACTGGATCAACTATCTGGAAATAGTTAACGACATTGTTCGTTATCGACTTGCTGGTGCCATCGCTCCAGTTGGCATTCAACTGCAATGTAATATTTCGACCATTGTTACTAAGACGACGGTTGAACTGCAACATACCACGGAGGTTCTTGGAGTCGCTGTAGGTAGTACCACTCTGAACACTATAGTTCTGCGCAATACCATATTTCTTTGCTATATCGAACACATCCGTAAGCGGATCATCACTGTAGTCGAACGGATTCTTATCGAAGCTGGCATCCTCGCTTTTGTTGATACCATCGTTAGTGGTATAGCTAAAGTTAGGACGGAACATGATGTTGGTCATTGAGTCGGGCTGCCATTCCAGTCGCATTTGTCCGTTCCAGCTGTTTGAACATGAGAAATTATGGCTGAGGCTGTTGCGATACTGCGAATTCTGCTCATTGATGAAGTTCTTACTGTTACCTTTCGACAAGACATCGCCATCGCTATGGTTCCATCGTATGCTACCATCGAGCTTAAACTTATCAGTATTCTCATAGTTCAGGTTCACACCAACCATCTTGTTAGCTGTGAGACCTTGGCGACCTGCACCAAATCGGCCACCACCGCCACCACCAGGGAATCCCATATCATTGGTGTTATTGGCATTGGTCATCAGGAATAACTTCATATTATTCTGCATTACGCCTCCAAAGATACGACCTGCATAACGGTTTTGGGTACCTGCAGCCAAGTCAAAGTTTGCCATTACACCCTTGTTCATACCAGCCTTAATACCGAAGTCAAGCACTGTCTCTTCTTCACCATCCTCGATACCAGAAACACGGGCAAGATCGCTCTGCTTATCGTAGGCCTTGATACGATCGATGATATTCGTAGGCAGATTCTTCAGAGCCGTCTTAGTATCACCGGTCATAAACTCCTTACCGTCAACCAGGAACTTCTTCACCTCCTTACCATTGATCTTAACAGTACCATCATCGCTCACCTCGGCACCTGGCAATCGTCTTACGAGTTCCTCGACTACCGAACCCTCAGGCGTACGGAAAGCTGCTGCATTATACACAAAGGTATCGGCCTTCAGAGTTACCTTCGAAGCATGGGCCGTCACTGTGGCACCTTGCAGCATAATGGCATCGGGCTCCAGTGAGATGGTGCCTGCACGATAGTCCTTACCTTCTTTAATGGATATTTTCTTGGTGTAGGTCTTAAAGCCCACATAGGTAATCTTCAGGGTATAACTACCTTCCTGCGGAGCCTTGATCGAAAAACCACCGGAAGCATCGGTAACTGCATTGGCTACCACCTTCTCACCTGAAAGCAGGGCTGCCGTGGCCTGGATTACCGCTTCTTTCGTATCCTGTTCTACAACCTTACCTGTAACTGTGCGCTGGGCACTTGCTGTGATCGCCGACAAACAAACGGCCATCAAGAGTACAATTTTTCTCATGCTTATCACTAATTTTGCCTCTTTGACGCAGAAAAAAAGGAAAAGTTTAATAACTTTCGGAAATTTTTCCATATTTCTTAGCCGAATATTGATTTTTCTTATTACCTTTGCACCACAAACAATTAACAGGCATAGCTGTAACCAAAACATGAATCAGCAAAAGGTGATAATATCCGAGCATCTCGGACAGACTCTCCAAGAGGCCATCTCTCAATGTGAGCATGACCGGCTATTTGTGTTGGCAGACGAGACGACGGAGCGTTGTTGTCTGCCCTTGGTGAAAGAATTGGAATGCCTGAATGGTGCGCAGTACATCGTCATCGGAGCTACCGATACAAACAAAACACTCGAATCAGTAGTTCACGTATGGGAGGAACTGGGGAAAGGAGGTGCCACTCGTCACACCTTATTAATTAATATAGGCGGTGGTATGGTAACCGATCTGGGCGGCTTTGCTGCCTCAACCTTCAAGCGGGGCATCAACTACATAAACATCCCCACCACCCTATTGTCGATGGTCGATGCCAGCGTCGGCGGGAAAACCGGATTCAACTTCAGAGGGCTGAAGAACGAGATTGGCGTATTCAACAATGCAAGCAGCGTGATACTCGATACGACGTTCCTAAAAACCCTCGACGAAGAGAACATACTTTCTGGCTATGCAGAGATGTTAAAGCACGGACTAATAGCCAACGAAGAAATGTGGGCCACACTTATGAACTTCGACATAGAGAAGCCCAATTTACAGGTGCTGAACAGGATGGTGGCAGAGAGTGTGGCTGTGAAACAGAGAATCGTAACGGAGGATCCAACGGAGAAGGGGATCCGCAAGGCTTTGAACTTAGGACATACTGCAGGTCATGCCTTTGAATCGTTGGCACTGAAGAGAAAACCCGTACTGCATGGCTATGCTGTGGCATGGGGACTGATATGTGAACTCTACCTGAGTGCCGTCAAAACAGGATTTCCCACAGAGAAGATGCATCAGACGGTGCGCTTTATCAGGGAGCATTATGGGAAATTGAATATTACCTGTGATGACTACCCCACTCTGCTGGAGCTAATGACACATGACAAGAAAAACGTGGCAGGTGTGATTAACTTCACTCTATTGGGAGGTATCGGAGACATCCGTATCAACCAGACAGCCACAAAAGACGAGATTTACGAGGCGCTCGACTTCTACAGGGAGGGCTGACCTTGAATAGGCATACCAATCAGCTTAATAGACCTAATCATATTACTAACTAATCGCAGATAGGGTTGCCCGTGAGGGTAGCCCTATCTCATTTACTAGCAAGTTGTTCTGCTATTTTTCTTGCCGGTTTACCTGTTTCCGTCAAGGGTATGGTTTCTACATGGATATAGTCTTTGGGTTGATAAAACTTTGGAAGACGAATCTCGCAGATTTGCCTGGCTTCATCTACAGATTCTTCCGTTAGAAGCACAGCCACCTCACCAAACTTATGATCATGCCGTTTTGTTAATAAATAAGGTACACGGAAATAAGGTTTCAGTTGGCGCTCCACTTCTTCAATCTGAATTTTAATACCACCAGAACATATAACATTATCCTTGCGTCCTAGAACGCGGAATCGACCATCAGGCTTCAACTCTACTATATCATTTGTAGTTAGTATATCGGCACAGACCTCTGGTGCATCTACTACAAGGCAACCTTCATCAGTGGTGCTAAGTTTAACCGTATCAAATGGAGTATACCACTCTGAGGCTTCAGCACTAGAGATTCTCCTAAGAGCAATATGCGATAATGTCTCTGTCATACCATAGGTACTCCAAACTGCATTGGGGAATCCCCGCAGCTCTTTCTCCATCGCTGCATCTATCGCGCCACCACCGATAATCAAATGCAGGATCTGTTTCAGTCTTTCTTTTTCCTCGGGAACCTGCAAGGAATTATATACCTGCATGGGCACCATGGCAGCAAAATCTAGCTGAGAATTGGCAATTGAGAATTGACAATTATTCAACGGATGACCGGAGGGCTCAACAGTAATAAGGCGAAGTCCGCGCTCAAGGGAGCGAATCACCATCATCTTCCCTGCAATATAATCGAGGGACATGCAGAGCAAGGCGGAATCACCAGATTTCAAACCGAGAAAATCGCACGTAATTCTAGCAGAAGCAAGCATACGTTGTTTTTCTACGAGCATCTGCTTGGGTTGTCCCGTACTGCCACTGGTCTTTACCTCGACATATGGTGAGTCGTTATTCCACTCCTCCAGGAATTCCTCTATCTTCACCTTTTAAAGCTTTCACCTATCCATAGTTGATCTCCTCGAATCTCAAGAGGCATAGAAATATTATCTGTAAACAACTGGCCTGTACCCAAACCCTGGGGCATAGTGATGTAGTCGCCATAGACATCAGAAGCAAATTGAGCGATGGCATTCAGTCCAATGTTACTCTCAAGGGCAGAAGTAATCCACGAGTCAATGCCCTGATTACGAGCGATATTTATCCATTCACGGCAACCCTGCATACCTCCATGGAGCGAAGGTTTCAGGATGATGTATCGGGGCTTTATCATACTAAGCATGTGAGCCTTCATTTCTGGATCGTTGACACCAATCAATTCTTCGTCGAGCGCGATGGGTAAAGGCGACTCACGACATAGTTCGGCCATATAACCCCACTGACAGGCTTTGATGGGCTGTTCAATACTATGGATGGCATACTGCGATAACAACTCCAGCTTATAGAGGGCATCCTCATAAGGAAAGGCTCCGTTGGCATCGAGACGTAGTTCCACCTCATGGAAAGAGAATCGGTTTCTAATACGCTTAATAAGGTCAAGTTCCATCTCGAAGTCAATGGCACCGATTTTCAGTTTCACACAACGAAAGCCCTTTTCAAGTTTCTCTTCCATGCGTTGAAGCATCTCCTCATAATTACCCATCCAGACAAGACCATTGATGGGGATACCCACTTCACCACGACTGAAAGCCGTATCAAAGAGGCGGTCTCCACGATGTAGATTCAGCAGGGCTGTTTCCAGTCCGAAGAGCATCGACGGATAGGTACGCATGGCTTCATAGTCTATCTCCCCCGTCTCGCAGAACAACTGGGAAAACCTGTCGAGCACAACCGCATATTCTGGACTGGCATCGCAACTCAGATCTGGCAGAGGCGCACATTCACCAATTCCCTCACGCAGGCCATCATTCAAATGGATGAGCCATATTTTACGGGTGGTATAAATACCACGTGAGGTACCAGCCGGCTGTTTAAAATGGAGCACACGCTCCTCTATTTTATATCGCATAGAGACAAAATCGTATTACTTAAAAATCAAGGCAGCTTTGGATATTTTTTAAAGTTCGGTTTGCGCTTTTCCAGAAATGCTTTGCCACCTTCTTGAGCCTCATCGAGGAAGTAATACAACATAGTACAATCGCCTGCGAGTTCCTGAATACCGGCCTGACCATCCAATTCTGCATTCAATCCAGCCTTGATCATACGAAGAGCCAGAGGTGAACGTTCCATCATGATTTCGGCCCATTCCACGCACTCATCTTCTAAACGTTCTATAGGTACAACCTTGTTTACCATACCCATTTCTTCCGCTTCCTTAGCACTGTATTGTCGACAAAGGAACCAGATTTCACGGGCTTTCTTCTGACCCACGATACGAGCGAGATAGCTACTTCCGAAACCGGCATCGAAGGAACCCACTTTAGGACCTGTCTGTCCAAAGATAGCATTCTCCGAGGCAATGGTCAAATCGCAAACCAGGTGTAGAACGTGTCCCCCACCAATGGCATAGCCATTCACCATGGCGATGACTGGTTTGGGAAGACGGCGGATCTGCATCTGTACATCGAGCACACTCAAACGAGGAACGCCCTCTTCATCCACATAGCCGCCACGACCCTTTACATGCATATCACCACCTGAGCAGAATGCATGTTTTACATCGGCTAACGTCTTACCCTCTGGCACCTCACTCATAGCACCTGTCAACAACACCACATTGATGTCTTGCATCTCACGACACATTGCAAAAGCCTGACTCAATTCCCAAGTGGTTTTGGGTGTAAAGGCATTGCGATATTGCGGACGGTTAATGGTAATCTTGGCGATACCATTGTATTCCTCAAATAAAATCTCCTTAAAATCTCGAATAGTTTTCCACTCTCTCATTTCTTCAACGATTTATAATAGTCCTTAAATACACATTCATCCACATTTGCATCAGTAAACACCTCAAGTACGATAGGGCGATCACTCTCCATATTAAATAAGGTATCAATGCCTTTCTGCATATCTTCCAAATTACTAGCCTTCAGATAAGTCACGTTATTCTGGATACAGATGCCTTCTGCCGAGGTGTGGTGCTCAGCAGCTACATACTTATCGCGAGCAGAACTCTTCTCTAGGCCATGCAGCAGATTAAAGATACCACCCTTACCATTATTAAGCAAAAGGATGCGCAAATTCCCTCGCAGATTCTGGTTCCACAAGGCATTCTGGTCATAGAAGAAACTAAGATCGCCAATCACGCAGAACACTTTTTCTTTAGTCACACATGAGAAACCTGCTGCCGTAGAAAGGGAACCTTCTATACCATTCGCCCCTCGATTACACCAAACAGGATGTTGCGCATAGATGTTTGCCAGACGGATAGACGTTGAGTTGGCATAATGCACCTCACCATCCCCTACCTGTGACTCGAAGTATTTCACTGCTGCCATCTGGGAATAGGCAGGCTGATAATCCTCTACATGCTGACGCACACGCTTGAGCAGCTGCTCCCACATCATGACAAATGGATGGGGACGATCCTCCAGCAGGAACTGCACATGATCAGCAATGATCTTACCATCGCCCTGAATCACCTGCGTGAGGTTCATAAAGGTATCATTTACTTCACCCGTAGCATTCACCGTCCATACTTCCCTCGCTTTACGCAGGAAACGCTTCAGTCGCTTACTTACAATGGAGCCACCAATATACAATACAAAATCAGGTACATAATTCTCGTCGTTTTCCACCAGTGCCACAGCCTCATCGAAACCAGGATTGAGGGGTTGGCCACAGATAAGCATGGGGCGCTCGGCCAACATGAACATACGACCTATATGACTAAGAGTTGGTGTTGTAACCTCTGCCGACACTAGCTTGATCTTACGTTCACGGGGCAAGGACTTTTCTGTATAGTCGAATAGCGGTTCAGTGATAGGTACATTGATATGTACTGGTCCGCAACCCTGATGGCGCGTTTCTATCAGTGCTTCATTCACCAGACGATTACAGTACCAGCGTTCCTCATCGTTATGAGGCTCTGGCAAACTAACAGCTTTCTTTACGAATCGTCCTAAGGCATCAGGCTGGGGCATAGTCTGTCCATCGAGCTGATCGATCCACTGTGGTGGACGATCGGCAGAGATAGCTACCAGAGGTACATGCTGATAGTAAGCCTCAGCCACGGCTGGAGCAAGATTCAGAAGTGCAGTGCCAGAAGTGACACATACAGCTACTGGCTGCTGTAGAGCCTGAGCCATACCAAGGGCATAGAATCCTGCACTGCGTTCGTCGGTTACAGGATAGCACTTGATATCAGGACTTTCATTGAAATTATGTACGATTGGCGAGTTCCTGCTGCCTGGGCACACCACAGCATAACGTATACCATGGGCCACCAACAACGCCGTCAATATGTTTACATTCTCCTTATTGCTATACATTATATTATTCTCCTCATCGTTTCAAGTTTTGCCTCTGTCTCCATCCACTCCTGTTCCTCAGTACTATCCTTCAGCAAACCGCCCCCAGCATAAAGATGATAATATCCACCTTCGATATTCATACACCGAAGCGACACATAGAGGTGAGTCTCCTCTGCACCTAACATACCCATAAAGCCTGAGTAGTATCTACGTGGTGTATGTTCATTATGGGTAATAAAACGAAAAGCCTCACGTTTGGGCAAACCACACACAGCAGGTGTGGGATGTAGTACTTGCAAGAGATCACCAATGCGTTGGTTATCTGGAAGTTTAAAGGTAAAGTCACTCCTTAGGTGGACAAGATTAGCCGCACGAACTGTACGTGGACCTTCTTCACGGAAATCCCTTGTAAACTGCTCCAGACATTCCGTTATATATGTAGTAACGATGCGCTGTTCTTGAATATTTTTGGTAGTCCATGTTAGTGTTTCACCTTCACCCAATAACTGGTCACCCTCAAGTCGCATGGTTCCTGCCAAAGCAATAGTACGCCAATCGCAGCCCCTTCCCTCAAGCAGAATCTCTGGAGTAGCAGTTAACCAACAGCCACTTTTTTCCGTCCAAACGAGAGATATAAACATACGGGGATAACACTCACAGGCTTTGAGGAAGAGTTCCTCAGGAAAACACTTCCCACCAGTAACCTCATCAGCACATCGTGCTAACACTATCTTTTGAAAGGTATCGAGATTTAACTGCGAATGAAAATTAGCGAAATCAATGGCATAGGTAGTCCTACTTCCGCCAAAAGAACTGGACTTTGTTTCTTGGCTAACACAGAAATCACTAATTGGCGAATGGTTCCACGCCTTCAGGTCAAGTATCGTTACTTCATCAGGACGAATCAATAGAATCGGTTGCTCTGCCTTCACCTCAAAGGGAGCCACAACGAAACCCTCATGACCGTTCAGTTCTTGACATGATAAAAGCTCCATAGGATTACCTTCCATCTGACGGATACAGGTAACCTCAGAAGCATGAGGCAGACGAAAAAGTGCAAATCCCGTCATCCTCGTTTCTGTCTAATAATGTAGTTAGTTACACGGACATTCGAGATCAGTTCCCCAGAAGTGTCCTTAATATCTACATTCCATACATGGAGTGTTGTTCCCTCATGTAACAAATGTGCATAGGCTGTCACAGTATCTCCCTCAACAACTGCCTTCACATGGCTACCACTCACCTCGATACCGACACAAGCGCAACCCGGGCACATGGCCGAGGAAGCTACTCCTGCCACATTCTCTGCCAGCGCTAAAGAGGCGCCACCACTCAGGAATCCAAAAGGCTGACGATTACGTTCATCAACTTTCATTCTCGCCATACAAGTATCAACCTCGGGAGTGGAAATAAACTCCATCCCGAGGGCGGTACTTAAATTTGGCTTAGCATTTATAATCTCAACAATTCTTTCTACGTTCATTTCTATTTAAATAATGAATACTCAGGCACACTCCATGCTAATGCGCTGGCCCCCAATACATCGCGTTCACGATTGTCAAGTTTCGAGGTTAATATCTTTACCTTTCCCTTCAGATTGCCAAAGACATGGTTCTCGAATGACTCATATACAGGATCAACCAACCACTTGCCTGCATGGGAGATACCTCCTGTGAGGATAATTGCTTCAGGATCAACGAGTGAAGCATAGTTGGCCAAACCCAGACCTAGCACATATCCAGTACGACGATACACCTCAATGGCGAGTTCATCATTCTCGTTACAGAAACCAGCAATAATCTTGGGTGACAGACGCTCGGCCTGACGCATCAATGAAGGTTTGTCAGACTCTGCCAGCACCTCCTGCGCCGTACGAACGATACCTGCCGCACCTGCGTATGCCTCAAGACAACCTTCATGCCCACAACCACACTTACGACCATTATCTACGACACAAGTATGTCCGAACTCACCGGCAAAACCCAGATGCCCCTGATGATCGTGTCCCTCTGAGAAGAAACAGCTACCAAGACCAACACCCAGACTGATGATAATGAAGTTTTTCATACCGTGGGCACTACCGAAAGTATATTCACCTAAAGCCGACACATGGGCATCGTTGGCAAGACCAACTGCCAATCCGATTCTATCGCGAAGCATCGCTGCCATAGGAATAACACCCTTCCAAGGCAGGTTTGGTGCATTCTCGATACATCCTGAAACGAAATTTGCACTCGGTGAACTTACGCCAATGGAGCGAACGGTTTCATAGCCACCATTTGCTTCAACGAGCATCACAATCTTGTCACTCAAGTTTGTTACGAAATTGTTGACGTCTGGATAGTCTTCTGTAGGAAATGACTCCTCAGCCAGAATGTTTCCGCGAACATCCACAAGCGCATAAGTCGTGGACTCATTACTAATATCAACGCCGACAACTTTCGTCTTGTAATTATACTCTTCCATTTTTAGTTGTTATAGATTGTATTGGAATTAATTAGTTACTTAAACAATGAATATTCCTTCACATCCCATGCCAGAGCACTAGCTCCAAGCACATCGCGTTCACCTTCTTTCAGGATACTTACGAGCAGACGGGTTTTACCTTGAATATTATGGAATACATGTTCATCAAACGATTTGCGCATAGGTTTCAGAAGCCACTTTCCAGCCGTCATCATGTCTCCAGTTAATATGATAGCCTCAGGATTTAGTACAGATGCATAGTTTGCCAGACCAAGTCCCAAAGTAAAACCTGTACGACACATCGCCTCTATAGCCAATTTATCGCCTTGATCACAGCACTGTACAATAGTGGGTATACTCAGAGTCTTATAATCGTCGAGTATTGTAGACAAGCCTTCGTTCTTCAATTCCTGAATAGTCATGAGAAGTCCCTTGTCAGAACAATAGGTTTCAAGACATCCCTTGGCTCCGCAACCACATTGGCGACCATTTACTTCAACACATGTGTGTCCCACTTCGCCGGCAAAGCCGTTAACTCCCAAATGAGGTTTTCCATCATAGAAGATACAACTTCCCAGACCTCCATGACTTAATGAAACGACAATGAAATCCTTTAGACCGTGGGCACTGCCATAGGCTTTCTCGCCCAAGGCTGTGATATGTGCATCATTTGCCAATGCTACAGCCAATCCCATACGATCACGTATCATAGCAGCCAGTGGGACAACTCCCTTCCAAGGCATATTGGCAGCATTCTCCATGCATCCTGTCAGGTAGTTGCTACTTGGAGCACTGATACCAATTGATCGTACTCGTTCATAGCCACCATTTTCTTCGACCAGCATAATAATCTTCTCACTAAGAGCTGTCACGAAATTGTTAACATCAGGATAGTCCATAGTTGAAAAATAGTCTATCGCAAGAATCTCGCCCCTAATGTCTACAAGTGCATAAGTAGTTCTCGCCTCACGGATGTCTACACCTACAACTCTGGTTTTTATTTCATCTACCACTTCCATAGAAACATTCTGATTTCAGATTATTTAAACAACGAATACTCCTTTACTTCCCACGCCAGCACACTCGCACCAAGTACGTTGCGTTCGTCTTCCTCCAATTCCGAGGTAAGGAATTTCACTTTACCACGTATATTATGGAACACATGTTCCTCGAAATATCGCTGAGCAGGCTCCAATAGCCATTTCCCTGCTTTTGAGATGCCTCCTGTAAAAATAAAGGCCTCTGGATCAAGCACCGTAGCATAATTGGCTAATCCTAAGCCTAACGCCTCTCCCGTACGACGATAAACCTCAATAGCCTGCTCATCGCCCTGATCACACAATTCTGCTATCGTTTTAGGTGTCAGTTTATCCAGGCGACGCATAGCTGTCATACCACCAGACTCAGCCATTACCTCACGAGCAGTCCGTATAATGCCTTTCGTTGCCGTATACGTTTCCAAACATCCTTTGTTTCCACAACCACACTGACGGCCATCATGAACTACACAAGTATGCCCAATCTCGCCAGCATAACCATCGGCACCCAATTTTACACGTCCATCGGTAAAAATACAACTACCCATACCTGTACCTAGGGTAATTACAATGAAATCACGCATACCATGGGCACAGCCAAAAGCATGTTCACCAAGGGCTACCACATGAGCATTGTTGGCCACAGCTACAGCTAAGCCCAATCTATCACGCAGAAGAGCAGACAGTGGTATTACACCCTTCCATGGCATATTAGCAGCATTTTCAATGCTACCTGTCATAAAGTTGGCACTGTGGGCACTAATACCAACAGAACGGATATCATCAAACCCACCATTTGCTTCTACGAGTGCCATAATATGCTCACTAAGTGCACTCACAAAACCACCTATGTCAGGATAATCTTCTGTCACAAAACTATCTTTGGCAATGATATTACCCCTAACATCCACAACGGCATAGGTCGTTGATTCAAGGCTTATGTCTACACCTACTACTTTTTTCTTAACTGTCGCCTGATTTTCCATAAGTTGTCTTAAGTTTCATGCCACAAATATATAAACATTTTCCTATTCAGCCAAATCTTTCTGCTATTTTTTGCAAATATTTACCCTCACATGTGTATTTTTCGGAAGATTTTCGTATCTTTGCACCCACTTAAGCATAATATTCGAATATTAAAGATGAACATTTTAGAGTTAAGCGAACAGGAAATCGGAAGGCGTCAGAGCCTTCAGGAGCTCCGTGCGATGGGTATCGATCCATATCCCGCAGCCGAGTTCCCTACCAATGCATTTAGTACCGAAATCAAGGAGAATTTCAAGGATGACGAAGAGCGTGAAGTTGTTATCGCAGGCCGTATGATGAGCCGTCGTGTAATGGGTAAGGCCTCATTTGCCGAACTTCAGGACTCAAAGGGTCGTATCCAGGTTTATATCACCCGCGATGATATCTGCCCAGGCGAGAACAAGGACTTATATAATAATGTATTTAAGCGTTTGCTCGATATTGGCGATTTCATCGGTGTTAAGGGTAAGGTTTTCCGCACCCAGACTGGCGAGATTTCTGTTCATGCATCAGAGCTCACACTGCTTTCAAAGAGCCTCAAGCCACTGCCTATCGTTAAGTATAAGGATGGTGTGGCCTACGATAAGTTTGATGATCCCGAGTTGCGTTATCGCCAGCGTTATGTCGATTTGGTAGTTAACGAAGGCGTAAAGGATACCTTCCTGAAGCGTGCAACCATCATCCGCACCATGCGTAGCATTCTTGACAATGCTGGTTATACCGAGGTTGATACTCCTATCCTGCAGAGCATCGCAGGTGGTGCATCAGCCCGTCCATTCATCACCCACTTCAATGCCCTAAATCAGGACATGTACATGCGTATCGCAACAGAGCTCTATCTGAAACGCCTTATCGTTGGTGGTTTCGAAGGTGTTTACGAGATGGGTAAGAACTTCCGCAACGAGGGTATGGATAAGACTCACAACCCTGAGTTTACTTGCATGGAGCTCTACGTCAGCTATAAGGACCTGCTCTGGGGTATGACCTTCACAGAGAAGATGCTCGAGGAGATTTGTACAGCTGTAAACGGCAAGCCCGAGGTTGAGATCGATGGCAACATCATCTCGTTCAAGGCTCCATTCCGTCGCCTGCCTATCCTCGATGCTATCAAGGAGAAGACCGGTTTCGACTGCGATGGCAAGACCGAGGACGAGATTCGTCAGTTCTGCCTCTCTAAGGGTATGGACGTAGACGAGACCATGGGTAAGGGTAAGCTCATCGACGAACTCTTTGGCGAGTTCTGCGAGGGCACCTTCATCCAACCTACATTTATTACCGATTATCCTGTTGAGATGTCACCACTTACCAAGATGCACCGCTCTAAGCCCGGACTCACTGAGCGTTTCGAGCTGATGGTCAATGGTAAGGAGCTGGCTAATGCATATTCAGAGCTTAATGATCCTATCGATCAAGAAGAGCGTTTTATTGAGCAGATGAAGCTGGCCGACAAGGGCGACGACGAGGCTATGATCATCGACCATGATTTCCTGCGCGCTCTGCAGTATGGTATGCCTCCAACGTTTGGTATTGGTATCGGTATCGACCGTCTGGTAATGCTTATGACCGGTAAGTTTGCTATTGGCGAGGTGATGCTGTTCCCACAGATGAAGCCTGAGAAGAAGATTCCCCAGTCATCCGTAGCCGAGTGGGCCGAGATTGGTGTTCCCGAGGATATCGTTCCTGTACTGCGCAAGGCTGGTTTCAATCTGATTACAAACATCAAGGACGAGAAGCCTCAGGGTCTGCAGCAGAAGATTGGCGAAATCTTCAAAAAGTACAAGCTCGAACTCCAGAAACCTAGTGTCGACGAGGTAGCCGCCTGGATTGAGAAGGCGCAAGCCTAACTCTTAATTGGATTCTTAATTGAAATTATGTACGACTGTGGTAAAATAGCAATCATAGGTGGCGGTAGCTGGGCAACAGCAATAGCTAAGATTGTGGTGGGACATACCCATCACATCGGGTGGTACATGCGCCGCGATGATCGCATCGAGGATTTCAAACGACTGGGACATAATCCAGCCTATCTAACGAGCGTACACTTCAACACTAGCGAAATACATTTCGACAGCGATTTGAACCGTATCGCCCAACAGTATGACACCCTCGTTTTTGTCACACCTTCGCCTTATCTCAAGAGTCACCTAAAGAAACTCAGAACACGTATTCGAGACAAGTTCATCCTCACTGCCATCAAAGGTATCGTACCTGATGAGAACCTCGTATGTTCTGAATATTTCCATCAAGTTTACGATGTGCCTTACGAGAACTTGGCCTGTATCGGAGGTCCTTCACATGCTGAGGAAGTAGCACTCGAGCGTCTTAGTTATCTGACTGTAGGTTGTGCTGATCGCGACAAGGCTCAAGCTTTCTGCGATGTACTCTCGAGCGAGTACATCAAGACAAAGACTTCGACTGATGTCGTTGGTATAGAATATTCATCGGTACTGAAGAATGTCTATGCTATCGCAGCTGGTATTTGCAGCGGTTTGAAGTATGGCGACAACTTCCAAGCAGTACTAATGGCTAATGCTGTTCAGGAGATGAACCGCTTTCTCACAGCCGTCTATCCACAGGAGCGCAACATCTACGATAGTGTTTATCTAGGCGATTTACTTGTAACAGGCTATTCTAATTTCTCACGTAACCGCACTTTTGGTACAATGATTGGCAAAGGCTATAGTGTAAAGTCTGCACAGGTTGAGATGGAAATGATAGCCGAAGGATATTTTGGTACTAAGTGTATGAAGGAGATTAATCGTCATTGTCATGTCAACATGCCGATTCTCGACGCAGTATATAACATTCTCTACGAGCGCATAGCGCCCCAGATTGAGGTTAAGCTTTTAACAGATTCATTTAGATAACTAAACAATAAAGATCTATGAGCAACATTAAGTTAGACATCACCAAAGCTGCCAGTTTCCTCGGAGCAGGCGCTGTAGAGGCTTTCGAGCCCAAAGTAAAAGCTGCCCAAAAGGCACTTGAAGAGGGTACATGCCCTGGTAACGATTTCCTCGGATGGCTTCATCTGCCATCAAGTATCACACCTGCATTTATCGATGAGTTGCAGGCATGTGCTAACACCTTGCGCCAGAACTGCGAGGCTGTAGTTGTAGCAGGCATCGGAGGTTCATACCTGGGTGCACGTGCTGTCATCGAAGCCCTCAGCAATTCATTTGCTTGGCTGGTTCAGGACAAGAAAAATCCTACCATTCTTTTCGCTGGTAACAACATCGGTGAAGATTATCTCTTCGAGTTGACTGAGTACCTTAAGGACAAGAAGTTCGGTGTGATTAACATCTCTAAGAGTGGCACCACCACTGAGACTGCCCTTACCTTCCGTCTGCTGAAGAAACAGTGCGAGGCTCAGCGTGGTAAGGAAGAGGCTAAGAAAGTTATCGTAGCCATTACCGATGCCAAGAAGGGTGCTGCCCGTACTTGTGCTGACAAGGAGGGTTACAAGAGCTTCATCATCCCCGATAACGTAGGTGGTCGTTTCTCTGTACTCACTCCAGTAGGTCTGCTGCCTATCGCTTGCGCTGGTTTCAACATTAAAGAACTCGTTGCTGGTGCTCAGGATATGGAGAAGGCTTGTGCACCTGATGTGCCTTTCGCTGAGAACCCTGCTGCCCAGTATGCCGCAGTACGTAACGGTCTGTACCAGAGTGGAAAGAAGATCGAGATTATGGTGAACTTCCAGCCCAAACTGCATTTCATGAGTGAGTGGTGGAAACAGCTCTACGGAGAGAGCGAAGGTAAGGACAAGAAGGGTATTTTCCCTGCATCTGTTGACTTTACTACAGACCTCCACTCTATGGGACAGTGGATTCAGGACGGTGAGCGCACCATCTTCGAGACAGTAATCAGCGTTGAGGAGCCTGAGAAGAAACTGCTCTTCCCTGCTGATGAGGAGAATCTCGATGGACTAAACTTCCTGGCTGGCAAGCGTGTGGACGAGGTAAACAAGATGGCTGAGCTGGGTACTAAACTGGCTCATGTAGATGGTGGTGTGCCCAACATCCGTATTACTATGCCTCGCCTGAATGAGCGTTACCTCGGACAGCTGATTTATTTCTTCGAGATCGGTTGTGGTATCAGTGGTAATGTGCTGGGCGTTAACCCATTCAACCAGCCTGGTGTTGAGGCCTACAAGAAAAATATGTTCGCTCTGCTCGACAAGCCTGGCTACGAGGAAGATAGCAAAGCCATCAAGGCTCGTCTGGCCAAAGAAGCATAAATGTATCAATTAGCGATTAAGAAATACCTGGAAGAACACGGCTTTGAGGCACTTCGCCCCAGAGCCGTGCTCTTTGATATGGATGGCGTACTCTACGACTCCATGCCTAATCATGCTATTGCTTGGCAGGAATCCATGGCCCGTTTTCATATCCACATGACAGCTGAGGATGCCTATGCCACAGAAGGTGCTCGTGGTGTTGACACTATTCGTATGATGGTGCGCATTCAGCAACAGCGTGAAATCACAGAGGCAGAGGCCCAGAAGATGTACGACGAGAAGAGTCGCCTCTTCCACTCCCTCCAAGAAGCCCCGATTATGCCTGGAATTCTTGAACTGATGGCACAGATTCACGAGGCAGGTATCCAGTGTGGCGTTGTTACAGGTAGTGGTCAACGTCCGCTTATCCAACGTATTCTCAAGGATTTCGGAGATTACGTCGACGAAAGTCACATTACCACAGCCTACGATGTACGTCGTGGTAAACCTAATCCTGACCCATATCTAGTAGGGCTTGAGAAAGCAGGAAACCTCCATCCCTCGCAAGCCATCGTTGTAGAGAATGCTCCTCTTGGCATTCGAGCTGGCGTTGCAGCCCGCATCTTCACTATTGGTGTAAATACAGGTCCTTTACCTAATGACCAACTGCTTCAGGCAGGGGCTCATCTACTGTTTCCAAACATGCCAGCCCTCAGTGCTGCCTGGAAACATTTTGACTTATAAAGTCATCCAACCATAATGTACGCTTTTCGAAGAAATCGTTGGTATATTCCACTTCTTCTTCCCAAGTGTTGAAAGTAACATTACACATCGCTTTTCCTGCATCAGGCCACAGATCGTAGTTTTCCTTTTGCGCCTTTACAATTGAATTGGCTACTTTCTGAATGTTTGATCTTACTGTTGGAAGTTGAACTTTCATCTTCTCCCACTCCTCGACTACAACATCTCTAAATCTTGGGGAATGGAAAAGGTAATAGAAATAATCATTTCCGCTCCACCTACTCTCCGTCAACAAATCATCCGGTGTCCAGCCAAAAGCTTCAGAAGGCCACAGTCCTAAACTCCATTCTGCATCCCATATGGGATATTCCTTAAGTGTAGAAGACTTAGAAGGGAGTACATAATACTGATTCACATCGACTACAGCCATCAATTCTGCCACCAGATACCATTTTGCAAAACTGACTGGATCTATATAAGAAAGGTATTCTGTATTATCCGGATCATTCTCAAGCAAGAAAAGAGCCGACTCCATGTCATTCATAAACGAAGAAATAAATTGCCAATTATCATCACCTTCAATCATTTTTCCTTCATCTGCATCAGGATATTTGAAAGTGTAGATTCGTTTCATCTCATCAGTCACCAGAAACAGAGGACTCTCATAATAATAGCCATCATATTTCAGTAGGTAGCCATCATCTTCAATATTCACCCTCTCTTTAGCCTTCTCAATATGATCGGAAAGTAGATAGACGCCCATATACTCCCCATTCAGATAAAGTTGTACGTGCTGATAATGGATAAAGAAATCCATCCTTGCAGCCTTTGAGAGTTCTGCCATATATGCAGTACGTAGAAGTGAGCGGTCATTGAAATCTGCCAAGAGAACCCAGTCGCGATTTGCAGGGAAGCCAAAAGGCGTCTGTTTATCATTGAATTTAATTTTATAAGGCTTTTTATCAAAGTCCCATGTAGAATGGCCACGGCCTCTGATTTTACCTGCAGCCTCTATCTGAACATCTTTACTACCATAGGCAACTCTAGCAGTCATACTAACATAATCCTCCTTTGATTCAATATCAACACCGCCACTGGTACAAATTTCGACATGTGGAATATCATATATAACATTCTCACCTGAAGTATCATTTGAACATGACACAACCACAAACCCCACTATGATGGAAAAGATGGTGTATATTACCGTTTGAAAAAAACAAAAATCCTTTATCTTCATTAGCTTTGTATCGTTTAGAGTTTATCAAATTCGTCTTTCATCCAAATGAAGCGTTTATTCAACCAATCTTTCATCTGTTGAACCTCATTATAATAACTACCCCATATATCATAATTAGGCCAAGAATATCTATAGAAAGTATGCCATACACTCTCATTCTCTGTAACAGAATGCCTTAAATAAAGAGCATCTTCACCAATACTATTCAAGACCTCTTCCTTATGATTGAAGAAGAAAGTGAATCTTTCTTTTAACCTTGCAACAAAAGCTGGATCTTTATATAGTCTTGAATACCAGTCAACCCGTTTCTTAATCCAAAAGCCTTCACAAAGAAAATTATCATTATAATTTATGTTTCCAAAGCCTAAATCGAAATCCCAAACAGGCCCCATTTTTAATTTCCCACCTTTTTCCAGATTCATATAACAACTTGCAAAGAAAATGGCATCATTATTTCGAGCAAGTTCATTTATCAAATACCAATCAACAAAAGAATCCATATCCATATATTTCTGCCAGCCCTCTTCTGGGTCAGTAAAATTACTCGAGAAGAGTGCATTATCCGCTGCAGTAACAAAATTCTTTGCATAGGTAAATTTACTATCGTCGTACTCTACTTCAGGATCCTTGATATTCACAGAAACCCCAATATGATCAACATAAAAATACCTTGTTCCATCCTTTCTTGGTGCTCTTTGGTCTATCTCAAAAAGAAACCCATCATCTCCAACTGCAACTCGATGATTAGATATTTTTACTTTTTCGCACAACTGATATGTACCCAAATACTCTCCATTCAAGATAAGTTCTACAAAATGATCAGATGGAGTCCATTCCAAATTGCTTATTCTACTAAAATAAAAAGCTAATCGATTGCGCAGCATTGATTTATCTACATAGTTAGCAAGCAAAACCCATGATTTATCTTTATGTTCACCCAGCAATGATATTTTCTCTTCAAACTTTAGACGATATGGCTTCTTATCAAATCCCCATGTCGTATGACCACGACCTTTAATCATCAAATCGCCTTCTACAATCTCAGAACCACTTCTAGTCATAACATCCTCTGTCAACTTCATGTGAGCAGAAATATACTCCTCTCTTGAGGTAATTTCTTTCCTATCTTCTGTCGTAATTTCCATTACAGGCAATCCAGTTCTGGAATGGACATATATTACGTAGTCTTTACTGCCTTTCGATGATATTACGGATAATTTTACTGGTTCAGAAAAATCAATAAGAGTTGCGCCGCTTTCAACTTCCATAGAATCTTTAATTACCATAGTACCACTGAAGGTGAAACGCGGTATGAGTTTCTTATCACTATTTCTCTCAGGCAACCAACAATTTATCACCCCAGAAGAACGAATCTCACACATTACGCTTTTTTTAATTCCTGCATTATCATCAGCCAAAAACGACAATGTAAGCAGTTCTGGATACTCCACTACACTATCCATCTCTTTTTCCAAACTGTCGAGTTTCTGTTTGAGCAAGTCACCCTTGTTTTTATTATCCTCCAACTGTTGCTTCAGAGCATCTATCTTCTGACGTTCGGAATCATTCTCATTCTTAAGCTCTTCAACTCTAGAAGTATATTCTGAGATATCCTCTGAACAAGCTGTCAAAAAGAAAGCAGTCAACAATACATAAAATAAATAAAACATTCTCGTCATACGCATTTCTCAACTTATTTAAACTCTCCTTTTAACCATTCCATTCGTGCATCAAACCAATCAAGCAAAGTATTAACTTCACTTATATACATGGAATAAATAGCTGTATCAGATTTTTCCATAAATATTTCCCATCTATTGCTATTCTCAACGACTGAATATCTCAGATACTGAGCATTGTTCTCTATCTCTCGTTTTATCTCGTCCTTTTTTCCATAAAAATAGTCAAAACGTTTTTTAACTTCTGATTCAAATACAGGATCCTGAAGAAGTCTATTAAACCACTTAGATTTCTTAACTATTAGTCCCTTGACATCATTATCATAAACACCCATCGACATATCTGTCTTCACAAGTGGACCAATTTTAAGCATTCCATCCATAAGATTGGCATAACACTCCAGCGTTGATGAACTCTTCCCACCTTTCAACATCTCACTTATCACATACCAATCTACGAAAGACTCAATATCCAGATATTTTTGCCATCCATTATTCTTATCTGTAAAAGAAGAACTGAACAAAACATTCTCAACTTCATTTATGAATGAAGAAACAGAAGATGAATTCTCACCTCCACCATCAATTCTCATTGTCAATCCTTCGGTTTTTACTTCATAACGATGACTCATCTCCGTTCTGTCTCCTAATAGGTAAGTTCCACAATACCTTCCATTCAGCATAAGTTCCACATAATGAAAGGTCATAGAACGTGATAATCGACTAATACTTCCCATATAGAATCCGGTCTGACTGCGAAGCATAGTAATATCCTTATCTGTTGTAAATAGTGCCCACTCATCACTTTGGGGTTCATCTATCATAGAGATTTTACTATTGAACTTAATAACATATGAATTCTTACCCGTATGAGTATTCCCATCATACTGAGAAGTATAATAAATAACGTCACCATCACGTTTGATTTTTATATTCTCTTCTATAACATCCCCAGCACCTCTTGTAACCACATCTTCCACTAATTTTAGTTTGGCATTCATATAATCGTCATTTTCCGAGAATCCCTCTCTATCATCAGTTTCTATCCATAAAACAGGTAATCCTGTAAACGCATGAACAAAGACAGAATAATTCTTCGAATCTGTTTTTGAAGAAATTACCAAATTAACTGGTTTACTAAAATCGCATAATGTAAACCCACTTACTGCACTTGAACCATTTAAAGTAAGGTCTGTTCCGTTAAATTCAAAACGAGGAACAAGTTTCTTATTAGGCATTAAGTAAGGAATCCAACATTCAACTACGCTATTATCTATTATCGAACACTTTTCATCTGAAACCATTTGTATTGGGTTATCAACCAAGAGGAACTCCATAGATTTCAAGATAGTAATACCTTGTTGACGTTCAGCATTCCTAATCTGCTCCTCTTTTTCCTGATTAGAAATCTCTTGATCTGTGTTATTTTTCTCAAGATCTTCACGTTCTTTACGTAAATTCTGAGCCTCACGTTCCAATTCCTCAATTTCTTTTTTTACATCATCAAGATCTGAACTACAACTAAACAGTCCTATAAAAAATAAAAATAAAAGAAACTTCTTCATAACCCAAATATATTTTAATTCTATTGCTGATTATCCTCGTTGCCATAGGTATCCATTTCTGTATCACGACGGATGCCTACCTCGCCCAGAGAACTTACTGTTACCACCAGGGGAATGTATTCATCAGTCTGCGGATGGCATACGCTGGCTGCAAAGATAAGCTGGGCTCCCTCGATCTTATCGAATACAAAGCCTTCAAGTATACCTGTCTTGCGATAGTCATCGTCAAGATAGTTCTCGAAAGCTGCTTTCGTAAAGCCACCTTTGTAGAATGTACTACCATCGCCACGAAGAATACGAAGCGTAATACGGTTGTCAATGAACTTCTGCCCGTCCTCATCCGTTACCATTCTCAAACTATCATCTGGAATACGGGTAATCTCCACCTGATAGGGTTTGCCCAACCATTGAATATCATTGGTTTGCTTATAATCCTGCATACGAATAGGACCCTGAGGCGCTTTCACTTCCTCCTTCGGCACGATAATATCTTGAGTTTGTTTCTTTTGTCCACAGGCTACGAGCAGGATTCCTGCAGAAGCTACCAATATCAGTTTTTGAAGTCTTTCCATCATTCATTCATGTTTTATCTGGCGACAAAGGTACAAATAATCGCTGAGATAAACGAATAAATAGTGGAAAAACATTTTAAAGGATAGTTCGAAGCAGGGCAAAGGATTATCTAAAGTAGGAGAAACTGCCGTTTAAACTGGGAGTTTAGACGGCAGTTACTATCGTTTGCCTATACTCAAACGGTTATTCGGCTATACCCAAACGATTGTACGCCTATACGCAAATGATCGTTCGCCTATACGCAAATTTCAAACCATAAAAATCACTTCTTCTCTCCATCGCGGGGAGGACGTGGTCCGTGATGACCTCTTGGGCCACGTTTCTTCATATCCTCCTGATACTGCTTGAACTGGTCAGCAGTCATAATCTTCTGAAGTTCAGCATCATAGGCCTTGCGAGTGGCCTCCATCTGCTTGCGTTCAGCCTCCATCTGTTTCTTCTGTTCTTCAGTCAGTTCAGGACGCTTGCCTTCCTTGGGAGGCTGCTGAGGAGTGGCCTGAGTGGTACCATCTGTCTTTTTAGCCTCAGGGCGCTTGTCATCTTTGGGAGGTTTCATACCAGGATGTCCGTGATGGTGATGTCCATGACGAGGACCACCCATCTTGTCGGCATACTTCTCGTTGAGAGCCTGAAGTTGCTTGGCTTGTTTATCACTGAGTTTGTACTCCTTAGCCATCTCGTCAGTACGATGCTTAGCCATTTCTGTCTTCGAGAACTTACGTTCTGGACGTGGTCCCTGCTGATCCTGAGCTAGGGCTGTTGAGCTGATTGCGATTACAGCTACGAGGGTTAAAATCATCTTTTTCATTACTATTCACATTTTAATTGTTATACATTATTATTTTCAGTATTCTTGTTCGTTGCAACTATTATTTTGACGATTTTTCAGGGACAAAGTTTAATTTTTCACAAGAACCTTCAACGAACTGACAGATTTTTACTATCTTTGCCCAGAAATCTTCAACGAAACCAAATGAAAAAGAAGAATAAAATCATCGGATGGATCATCGTTTTGGCCATTTTAGGTGCAGGATTATGGATGTGCAGCGATTGGCGTGTAGAGGGTGATGACGAAGCTGAACGCGAGGCTACTTATCAAGCTGTAGACTCCCTTCCAATGCTGATTATGCAGGTGCAGAAATGCTCGAAACTCTATACAGCAGAATATCGTGTGCACAAAATCGTGACCCACGACGACGCCTTGAGACTAAGAGGAAGTCTGCTACAGAAGCAGTTTAATTTCAAGGTTCCAATGGCGGATCGTAAGATTGCCATCCCCATCGATGCAAAGCTAAAAGCATGGATTGACTTTAGCAAGTTCTCTGAGGAAAACGTGGAACGTTATGGCGACAAGATAACCATCATTTTGCCAGATCCGCAAGTAACGATGACAAGTTCTAAGATAGATCAGAAGAATGTTCGTCAGTATGTCGCTCTAACAAGGGCAAACTTCAGCGACGAGGAGTTATCGAACTATCAGCAACAAGGTCGTGCAGCCATCATAGAGAGCATTCCCCAGATGGGTATTCTTGAAACTGCCAAAGCAAATTCTGCCAAGGTATTGGTGCCCATGCTAGTGGAAATGGGGTATAAAGAAGAGAACATAACGATTGCCTTCCGCAAGGATTTCACGGCGAGAGACTTTCAAAAATTAATAAAGTTGGAGGATTAGCGATATGAAGATTGGCACATATATTAAAATAGGTACGTGCGTAGTCATCGTAGGAGCGATCATCGCAGGAGTGTTGTGGTTCAAGGGACTCACCAAAGGGGATTATATCGATTTCGGACCAGACACTTCCATTGACTTAACACCTACTCAAATCCAGAGTATGAAGGCCATTGGCGAGTGGGAATTCCTATCCGTTAATACAGAAGAACTGGTAGATACAGTTCGCAAAGGAATCTTCACAAATGACGAATTAGTAAGGATTTACTATGGGACGTTGCGACTGGGACTGAATATGCATCAGGTTGAACCAGGATGGATTAAAGTCAAAGGCGATTCCATCACAATGACACTCCCAAAGATAGGATTACTCGACAAGGACTTTATCGACGAGGCACGCACTAAGTCGTTCTACGAAAGTGGTTCATGGAAGCCCTCTGATCGCGATGCACTCTACAAGAAGGCTTATCGCAGAATGCTCACACATGGTTTGACAAAAGAGAATCTAGAGGCTGCAGAGATGAATGCAGACCAACAGATGCGCCATATGATGCAGTCGATGGGGTTCAAGAAAGTGAATATCACCTTCAAGAAATAAGTCATCTAACAGGAAGTGTAAACTCCATACGAGTGCCACGAGTATAGCGCTCGTCATAATGCAGATAACCACCTATCTTCGAGGCTAAACGCTGGGCTACAGCCAGATCGAACTCTGTCTCGTCGCGCATATCGTTAGGATCGTCAAACCAAGTAAACATTTTATTCTTACGATCCTCAGGAATGCCTGCTCCTGTATCCTCAACGTAGAAGGTAATGAGGTTTGAGGGTGTACCACAACGGCATCCAACAACCACCTCACCTTCCATCGTAAACTTACATGCGGAGAACACAAGTTTATTGAGCACAACTTCTACAATATGGCGATCTGCAGAAACAAACTGATCGTCGCCCAAATCTCTACGGAATAGAAGTTTCACTCCCTTATGCAAGAATGTACGATTTCCCTCAAGACAGCGATTTATAAGGCTATTAGGACTAAAGCGTTCGTCCTGCAAACAATGGCCCTCGCTACCTTCAGTATAAATAGCTACCTCATCGAGAAGAGTAGAAATAAGACTCGTATTATACTTTATCTGATCCGTAATGTTCTTCTTCTCGCTCTTCGAAAGGTAGAGATCTTCGCGCGAAATGACTTCAGCCATTCCACTAACGGAGTGAAGAGGCGTACGGATTTCGCGCCCCAAAGCCTTAATAAAAGTGGTCTTCATCGAGTCAGACTTCTGTAAGTCACGAACCTGCTCACGAAGCGACCTGACATGCATCATGGCACAAAGGCAGGCCACTAGCAAAATGAGTAATGCAATAATCAAGAAAACAATCATAATCTCTCTCTATTTAGTTCTTTAAGATCTTACACAATCAACAACTGTCAAAACTCCCTCTTCTATCCTGAAACGAATGTCAAGATCGAGGAAAGGCATACCATAAATACGTTCAGGATCGTCATGATAACGAGGACGCGGATCCTGGGCCAGCGTAGCCTTCAAGGCTTCAAAATGAGAAGAAGGCACCATCGATGCTAAGTTCTCAGGAATCTCAACCTGAAGAGGTTTCCACTCTGTGGTATCGACGAAACCACTTCTTGCCTCTGGGTGTGCATCAGCATATGCGACATAGGGCTTTACATCGTAAATGAGCGTCCCATCCATAAGGTCAGCCCCTTTCACATATATCACAGGACCTAAAACTGCATCCTGCTCTATCCTGTCAAGGCGTACGCAAGAAAGACCGAGGCTATTAGGACGAAAAGGAGAACGCGTAGCGAAAACTCCCAGACGAGTATTGCCTCCCAAACGAGGTGGACGTACGGTAAGAGACTCCTCTCTCTTTATCTCCGAATCCTCAGCTCTATTACCTCGTTTATCAAAAAACTCCCAAATCAGCCAAATATAATCAAAGTCTTCAAGTCCTCTGACAGCCTCAGCCTTACGGAATGGAGGCTCAAAAACAACACGACCCGTCAACTCGCTGACGAGTCCGCTCTGCCTAGGAATGCCGAATTTCGACTTCAACGGCGATTCGAACTTGGCTATAGGACTAATTTTCATCGGCCGCAAAATTACCACTTTTACAATTAATAACAAAATTTTTAGGGAAATATTTGATAAAATCAAATAATTTGTTTATCTTTGCAAAAAGTAAACCAACCGACTGGTGACAATGAAACTAAAACAACTCCTTTTGGCATTAGCACTTATGCTTGCCTCAAATACAGTCTACGCAGTCGAAGACTATAAGACCAGCGCAGAGTTTATCGCCCTTCGCGACTCCATGCATCATGCATTCAACGATGGGGATAGCCTCAGGTTTTTCCCTGCCCTGAAGAATCTGGAAGATTATCTGCTGAAGCAGAACGACATGCACGCCTACTATACCCAGCGATGCAACGAGATCGTATTCCAGATGAACCAACAGCGTATTTACGAGGCCTACAAGCTGGCTCAGCAACTCTCAAAGGAACTGCGCGAGAAAAAGCTTGACAAGGAGATGTACATGGCCCTCAACATGATGGGACACATCAATCGGTATTGTGGCAACGGGCATAAAGCCAAGGAAAATTGGTATGACGCTGTAAAGATGATGGAGAAAGAAGGCTATTGGGCCAATATTCCACCTATTTACATGAACATCGTCAATGTAGCCCTCGACGATTCCCCTGAGGAAGCTGACAGTTTATTAACCCTTGCCAAGAAAATTTCCCAGGTTCACTCTCCGGAAAGAGTGTTCGACATTGAAACCCGTCAGACACTTAGCTATTACTACCGTGGCGACTACAATAAATTCCTTGAAGGCTACAAAGCCTACAAGGAGGGTGAGGCCAAAGGTCTGTCGTCTGTTCATGGAAGGAGCATGGAGGTTTACTATCTGGCTCTGCAAGGAAAGACTGACGAGGCTGTTAAATTAGCCAAGGAGGAACTTGGCGATGAAGGCAAGGAGGCTATCACCCAGATATACGAAAAGGCAGGCAGATGGAAAGAGGCGTTCATGGCATTCAAGGAGGAGAAAGTCGCCAGCGACTCTATCGACAATGTGGTGTTGATTAACAGTATGGAAGGCATTGAAGAACAGATAAAACTTTATGAGTCGGAACATGCCATCTATCGCGCCAGAATGATAGGTGCCATCGGAGTGGTTCTTCTACTTATTTTGCTGATTGTCGCGCTAATTTACATCGTACAGACGCGTAAGAAGCATATGACGGAACTCAAAAAAGCTTATCGTCGTGCTATGGAGTCTGAGAAAATGAAGGCTGCCTTCATTCAGAACATTAGCCATGAGATTCGCACACCACTCAACATCATCAGCGGATTTGCTCAGGTTATTGCCAATCCTGATTTAACTGAGGCTGATGAGCGTGAGAATATGGCGGAAGTGATGCAGAAGAACGCCCACCACGTTACAGCCCTGATTGACGAAATCATTGGACTCTCGCTCATAGAGTCGACAGATCAGATGAGCCGTGATGACAATCTCAAGATTAACGAAGCCCTACGTGCCCAACTACAGGAGTACAAGGAAGTATTGCCACCAAGTATAGAATTACAGTTCCAAAGCACGCTCTCCGATGAGTTTACCTTCCTTACCAATGCCAACATGCTGAAACGCATTGTCAGTGCCTTGATGGAAAATGCTTCAAAATATACGAAGGAGGGGCATATCGCCTTGAGAGCCGACAAGGATGATGCCATTCTGAGCATTTGTGTAGAAGATACTGGATGTGGCATTCCGGAGTCGGAAGCAGAACATATCTTCGAACGTTTCGTCAAGCTCGACTCCTTTAAGGAGGGTATTGGTCTCGGATTACCTCTGAGTCGTAAACTCGCAGAGCAGTTGGGTGGCATCGTTACCCTCGACACCTCGTACAAAAATGGTGCTCGATTCTTCGTTAAACTACCTATTCAACAATAAACACAGATGAAGAAAAGTATTTTGTTTGTTTTCAGTATGGCCCTTACATGGTTTATGTCCATGAGTTGTCAGGCTGCCCAGAAAGTGGATGAATTTACCACCAAGAGTGGCAAAAAAGTAACCATCACCTGCATCAAGCATGCCAGTATGGAGATCAACTACAATGGTATAGAGATTCAGGTGGATCCTGTAGGTATGTGGCTTAAGCCAGAAACCGACTATGCGACCTTCCCCAAGGCCAACATTATCCTCATTACCCATGAGCATAAGGATCACTTCGATCGTGAGGCCATCCACGCCCTACGCACCCCAGCCACAACTATCTATGTTAATCAGGCTGTATTTGGACATTTCAAGAACGGACTCGTCATGCGTAATGGCGACAAGGTACAATATGCCGACGATATTAGCATTGAGGCTGTTCCAGCCTATAACAACACACCTGGTCGCGAGCAATTCCATCCTAAAGGGCGCGACAATGGCTATATACTCACCCTCGATGGCTTACGTATCTATATTGCTGGGGATACCGAGGACATCCCTGAAATGGAAAACATCAAGGACATCGACATTGCGTTCCTGCCTTGCAACCAGCCTTACACGATGACGATTGACCAACTGGTTAAGGCAGCGAAGATCATTAAGCCCAAGGTGCTATTCCCTTATCACTATAACGATACGCACGTCAATAAGATCGTGCTATTATTAGCCAAGGAGGGAATTCAAGTAAAGATCAGAGATTACCAATAAAACAAAAGCCCCGCCAATTGGCAGGGCTTTTATTATTTATCCTAAGTATTTCATCAGGATGCGGGCATAGCCGCTGTCGTGCAGTTTGGCAATGCTCTTTTCGCGAATCTGACGTACGCGTTCGCGGGTAAGCCCCATCTCTGCTCCAATCTCTTCAAGACCACGCTCCTGACAACCGATACCAAAGCATTCCTTTACAATCTTCAGTTCACGGTCCTTCAGTACGTTACGGAGCACATTGTCGAGATCGCTAGTCAGCGACTCATAGTCCACCTGCTTGTCTGTACGGGTATCATCGCCCGAGCTGAGCATATCAGCCATTGAGTTGTCATCATCCTCACCAAAAGGTGCATCGATACTCATGTGGTGGCTATCAGCCTTAGCTGTCTGCTCAATTTTCGACTCATCAATCTGAGTCAGTTCTGCCAGCTCTGTCACAGAGGGGCGGCGCTGATGAATCTGCTCGAAACGGTTAATCTCCTGATTAATCTTGCTCAGAGCTCCACTCTGGTTCAGAGGCAGACGTACAATACGGCTCTGCTCTGCGATAGCCTGCAGGATGCTCTGGCGAATCCACCATACGGCATAAGAGATAAACTTAAATCCACGCGTTTCGTCAAACTTCTCAGCTGCCTTTACCAATCCGATATTACCTTCATCAATCAGGTCGGTCAGTGTAAGACCCTGATGCTGATATTGCTTGGCCACAGAAACCACGAAGCGGAGGTTAGCTGTAACCAGGCGCTCCTTAGCCTTTTCACCCTCAGGACCACCCTTACGGATAGCCTGGGCCAATTCAATTTCTTCATCAATAGTCACAAGGGGCTGACGACCAATCTCTACGAGGTACTTGTCTAGTGCTTCACTCGATCGGTTGGTAATACTTTTTTGAATCTTTAATTGCCTCATAAATATTTCGTTACGCTGAAAAAGTGTGCAAAAGTACAAAAAATATCGATTCGTTGTAACTCTCGCACACCCTTTTTAAGAGTTCTTAACTAAAATCCACGAATAATTGTTGTATATCAACGCTTAATTTCTTCGATTTTGTTATCACCCGGCTTAAACAGCAGTCCTGTACAGATGGTTGCGTCAGCCTTATATGCCTTCAATTCTATTTTGTTCCAATCTATCTCATCCGTTCTCTGAGCCAGAGGCACATGAGGTATCAGCGAGCCATCACGAACGAGAATAATAGCAGGTATTTCTCCAGCCTCGATCGTCTGATAGCCTCCCTCGTATACCTTACCTGTCTGATAGTCTATCCACTTACCCTTTGGCAGATAGACATCGCGACCATTACCGCTCTCCATCAACGGAGCTACAAGAATCTGACTTCCAAACATATACTCATCCTCCACGAGCCAAGCGCCCTTGTCATCTGGGAATTCTACCAGCAAGGCACGTACCATGGGGAGTCCACGCTCCGAACAATCCTTTGCCTGGGCATACACATATGGCATCAGCTTATATTTCATCTCTGCACAAGCACGGAAAGCATCCGTGAAACTCTCGCTGATAAGCCAGGGCTCCGTAGGAGGCGCACCATGGGCACGAGTATGACTCGACAGGAATCCGAAGGGCAACCAACGGCGATAAATATCTTCTGGCGAAGCGGTTACAAAGCCACCCATATCATGACTCCAGAATGAGAAACCGCTGAGTCCAAAACTCAAGCCTCCACGCAGATCACCCTGCAAACCCGTATTCGTAGTAGCGGCATCACCTCCCCAATGGAGAGCGTAACGCTGAGAGCCAGCCCATGCTGAGCGTGCCCAGATGATACCCTCACCAGGATGATTACGCTCTACTACCTCCCAAAGGGCTTTGTTATAACGCAGGGGATATAGGTTGTGCTCATAGAGCCCACCCTTACCACTATGATAAAAACCATTATAGGGAGCTGCCTCTCCAAAGTCGCACTTAATGGTAGAGACACCCTGTTTCATCAGTCCCTCTATCTTCGACTGATACCAGCTTACCGTCTCAGGATTCGAGAAATCCAGGATAGCATCCTCCACAGGCATGCCTCCCGTGGCATTCACCACGTGCATACCTTTCTCAATAATCTCAGGGAAGAAACGGTTCTTTGGCGTGAAGTATGGCAATTGCCACAGACAAGTGTGGAAGCCATCCTTCGAGAGTTGCTTCAGCATCTTCACAGGATCCTCAAAGCGATCCTTCGCAAATTGATAGTCACATTGCCAATCCACACCAAACCATCCTGTATCGAAGTGAATCACGTCTGAAGGAATCTTGTGAGCACGCAACTGACGGGCAATTTCCAAGCCTTCTTTCTGTGAGAAATATGTGATTCGACTCATCCATGTACCAAAGCTCCAGAGGGGCAACATGGGTGATTTACCCGTAATATCAGTATATTCGTTTAAAATGTCCTTGGGCTCTCCTAGGAAGATGAAGAAGTCCATCTGCTCGTCAGCCATGAACAAACGGTCTGCGCCAATATATGAGGCTCCGAAATCGCAAGTCACAGGGGCTGAGGTATGCATAAACACACCATAGCCACGATTTGAGAAGAAGAAGGGTACGGGCTTATACTGTCCGTCCGTCTCTGGTCCCTGAGGGTCTGTCACACTTAGATGTACCTTCTGCCCTACCTTATTCAGCGAGGTAAACGACTCTCCACAACCATAGATTCTCTCCCCTGGTGCCAAAGTCAGCACGGGATTCATGCTACGAGAGTTATCACTTCCTCGTTTGATGAACGAGAAGGGCAACAGCTTTACCTGACTCGAGTCGTTATCGATATTATGACGTGTCTGAGTGAGTATTTTGCCCTTGGCATCCTTCACCACAATACGCCAGGGATACTTCTTAATCTCGATGGTACCATAATCTGAACTATAGGCGATGGTATTATCCTTCTGCATGGCCTTCCACATAGCACCACTACCCTTTTTCTTGAACCCGTCGCAGAACATGACGTCATCCTGATCTGAGTTCTTTGGCTCTATGGGAGTTGAAAGCATGCGTACTCTTACCGTTCTCGGGGTGATAAACTCCACCTTGATCTTCAGCTCCGGATCGTTCTCGTAGGCCGCATCTGGAAAATCAAGCATCTGCATCCTCACAGGCCAATAACCATTCAGGTTAAAAGCCTGACGTGGACTCAAACGATAGCGTTTCCATTGTACTTTTCCCTCACCTTTGGCTACATCGAAACTCACCAGCGAGTCAGCCAGGAAATAGGTATTCGACAGATCATAGAAGTCTGTCGACATATCCTTTTGCATACATTGCAGGTACTGGACGCCTGCGTTTGTCTGTATTTGTGCGCTGGCAACCATCGAGCCACCCAGCAGCATCATTGCACACAATAATTTCTTCATATCTCTTGAACTCCTTGTATTCTTGTTTCCTTTATTAGAACTCTATCCACGTTGGTTTCAGGGTAGCCGATTTGGCTGTTATAGAGCCCTTGCCCGTAACCACCACCATACACTTGCCAAAGAAGGCCTTACGCTGGGGTGCCTTGAAATTTTCCATCGAGGTCTGACAACCGTTATCCGTACCTATCACCTTACCCTCACCTTCATAGATGAAGTAAATCTGATCCTCAGCCCAAGGACATAGGTTACCATCCTTATCCACTACCTCTGCCGTGATGAAGGTTGTCTCCTTACCCTTGTAGTCTATCGACAAACGGATATGATCTGGTGCACCAGCGGTCTTGATCACCTGTTCGCACACCACCTTACCATTCTTTCTTGATACAGCCTTTACCTCACCTGGGTCGAAGGTTACGCGCCAACCCACGTGATACTCCGTGCAAAGTCCAGGTTTCCAGCCTTCAGACTGATGCTCTGCCTTCTTGCGCACGCCCTGACTCTCGCCATTGACAAACAGCTCCACCTCGTCAGCGCCATTATAGTAGCACCACATGTCGATATAATCGCCAGGCACCCAGTTCCAGTGGGGGAAGAGGTGCAGCATGGGCTTCTCCGTCCACTCACTCTGATACATATAATAACTATCCTTAGGGAAGCCCGCAAGATCGATGATTCCAAAGTACGAAGAACGCGCTGGGAAACCATATGGTGTAGGCTCTCCTATGTAGTCGAAGCCCGTCCATATATACTGTCCACCCACGTAGGGCGTATGCTTTACCACATCCCATGTTTCCTCGTGGGTTGAGCTCCATGAGGCATGGAAATTATCATAGGCCGAGCACATATACGTGGGGTCGGTATAGGGCAACCACCATTGTACGGGAGCCTTATAAACTGTGTCCGAAGGCATCATATAAAAACCTCTAGTCTGCAAAGCCGATACACTCTCTGAGAAGATAAAGGGTTTGTTGGGGAAGTTCTTAGGCACATCCTTTACCCACTGATGGTGGTAATTGAAACCAATCAGGTCGATGGCGCCACTCTTGAAGAGGTGGTTGTTGGGCGAGGGCTCGTTACAGCCAGCCGTGATGGGGCGTGAGGTGTCGTAGCGCTTCACAATCTCTGCCAGATGCTGGGTGAGCAAACTCTGCACGCTCAATTCACCATCCTTTGCCAACGTAGAGGCATCGTGACCTGCATTCAGAATCAGATTAGCTTGTTCGAGGGTGAGGGTATCAGCCTCTGCCGAACTCCATTGCTCGAGCACCTCATTACCTATGCTCCACATCAGAATCGAGGGATGATTACGATCGCGAAGAATCAAATCCGTCAGATCGCGCTCATGCCACTCGTCGAAGAAGCGGGCATAGTCGTTCTGAGTCTTCTTCCTGCGCCACATATCAAAACTCTCGTCCATCACGATAAGTCCCATAGTGTCGCACATGTTCAGCAACTCAGGTGCTGGAGGATTATGCGAACTACGGATACTGTTCACACCCATCGCCTTCAGCTTCGTCAGCTTGCGATGCAGAGCATCTTCGTTAAGGGCTGCTCCCAAACATCCGAAGTCGTGATGCTCGCAAACACCATTCAGTTTAAAGTTCTTTCCATTGAGCCAGAAACCAGTCTTAGCGTCAAACTTAAAGTCGCGGAAGCCTGTGGTGGTCTCCACTTCATCCACCACTTTTCCTCCAACAATCAGTTGCGTACGTACCTTATATATATAGGGGTCCTCACAACTCCATTTACGTGGCTTTTTTATCGAGGTTGGCTTACCTTCCGCATCAAGCCATGTATTCTTAACGGTCACTTTCTGGTTGGTAGGATTCTCATAATCTACCTCCACTTTCCCATTGTTCACAAACACGCCCCAATGCTTCACATGGATAGGATTGGTCTTGGTGAGCCATACGTGACGATAGATACCACAACCCGAATACCAGCGCGAGTTAGGCTGGTCGGAGTTATCCACTCTTACAGCCACCACATTCTCGCCCTTCTTGACGTATGGTGTGATGTCGTACTCAAAGCTCGAATAGCCATAGGGACGGAAGCCCACTTCCTTTCCGTTTACATACACGGTAGAGTTCATGTACACACCATCGAACTCGATAAACACTTTCTCAATCTTGTCGAGCGTGAAATGCTTTCTGTACCACCCTATTCCTCCAGGCAGGGCTCCTCCACCTGCACCACTTGGGTTTCCCACGTAGAAGTCGCCCTCAATGGCCCAGTCATGGGGCACATTGAGCTTACGCCAGAAACTGTCGTTGTAATCCACTTGCGACATCTGAGCTGAGTCGCCTAATAGAAAAAGCCAGTCAGCGTCGAAATTCTGACGCTGACGGGCTTGTATCGTTGTCAGTCCACAGAGGACACAGACAAGACAAAATAGTTTTTTCATAATTTCACGCTAACAGCTTTTCCATTGTAGTTCACCATCTTTCCCTCTGGATCCTCAAGATTCAAAGCCTTCGGAGCATCCTTCGAAATCAATACCACATTGAAGCGGCGGTTCTTCAGCATACCAGCAAACTGACCCTTGCGAGCTCCAAAGCTAATTGTCTTCGTAGCATCGTCATAGGTAATAGCGATAGTGGCGTACTTACCCTTCTCGTAATTGTAGTTCACGCCTTCGTCCTCGTAGAGCTCAAAGCTACCATTCTGACCAGCATATACGTAGAGGTTGATCAGCTCTGCTGGTTTCTCATCGCTCCACTCCATCTCAGGACCGAATGGGATAATGGCACCCTCGCGAACGAATACAGGTATCTGCTCGTAAGGTGCATCCACGATCAAGCGCTGACCACCTTCAGTATATTCGCCAGTATAGAGGTTATACCAGCCACATTGCTCTGGGAAGTAAACCGAGCGATTGCGAGCCTTGTAATAGCCCACAGGACAAGCCATCAGCGCTGGTCCAAACATCCACTGGTTACCAATATTCTCTACCTCCTTATCGCCATTGAAGTCCATCACCAATGGGCGCATCAGGGTATAATCCTTGAAGTGAGCCCAACCTGCCATCGAATAGAGGTAAGGCATGAGGCGATAGCGCAACTTGTCGTAGTAAACGAACGACTTGTAGGCGGGATGCTCATCAGGTGCGATGTTCCAGATCTCACGCAGAGGCCACTGACCATGCGAACGGAACAGAGGAATAAAGGTACCAAACTGGTTCCAACGGGTCTGCAACTCGCGCCACTCTTTCAAATCCTCATTCTCGACCTTGGTGCGATCATACATCTGCTGGGCAGCCACATAGCGGTTCTCCACACAGAATCCGCCCTGATCCATACCCCAGAAGGGAACACCTGAGATAGAATAATTCAAACCAGCTGTCATCTGGGCACGCATATCCTCCCAACGAGTACCGATATCACCACTCCATGTAGCTGTAGAGAAGCGCTGCTCACCAGCAAATCCGCTACGAGTGAGCAAGAATACACGTGGCTCATTCATCTTACCACCCCAAACACTACGCTGACCATTGTAGATAGCGTCAGCATTTACAGTAGAGTATGCATTGAAATACTCTGTCGATGTACCTAAGGCCGTTGGGCCTGAGAGGGCTTTGCGATACCACATAGGTGTGCAATCGCGCACATTTGGCTCCGAAGCATCCATCCACCAAGCATCTACGCCAGCGATACCGTCGTGGTTATATTTGGTATACAGATTCTCGTCCATCTGGCGCCAGAACATCTTTCTTGCACCAGCATCATAGGCATCGTAGAAACCATTCTTATAACCAGGACCTACCCAGTCGTGGATATCATCCGTAGGACTCTGGATGTACATCCAGCCCTTGGCATCGAGCTCCTTGTAATTATCGGTGTTGCAATAGAACTTAGGCCATACGCTGATCATGAATCTTCCATGCATCTGATGAACATTGTCCAGCATCTGCTGGGGATTCGAATAGCGCGAAGCCTCAAACTGATGGCTGCCCCACTGATCCTCAGGCCAGTAGTTCCAGTCCTGTACGATATTGTCGATGGGAATATGACGCTTGCGGAACTCAGCGAGCGTTCCCTCGATTTCATCCTGAGTCTTATAACGCTCACGACTCTGCCAGAAGCCCAGCACCCACTTGGGATAAAGCGACGCCTTACCCGTGAGTGTACGATAGCCAGAGATGACCTGATCGAGATTCTCACCAGCGATGAAGTAGTAGTCCATATCCTTGGCCATCTCGCTCCACACGCTCAGCTGCTCGCGCTCAGTCTTGTTGCGTGGCTCAGAAACTCGCAGTCCGCAATAAGCCTCACCACCATCGGGGCGCCACTCTATGCGCAACTGCACCTTCTTACCCTTCTGCAATTCGGTAGAGAATTTATAGGTATTGGGGTTCCAAGCTGTACGCCAACGCTCAGGCACCACCTCTTTACCATCGATATACACCTTTACATAACCTGAATAATACAGGATGAACTGATAAAGCTGGCTCTTACCCTTACATTTGCCACAGCACTCTGGCTCGATAAAGCCCTCGTAGGTGACGTTAGCGCCAAAGAGATTAATCTCCTTGGGGAAATTCTTGATACCGCCATTATCGGTCTTCAGCGCGATGGCTGATTTCTCAGGTGTACCATACTCATAATAGATGGAGTCCTCATCGCGAACCAACTTCTTGCCACGAGCATCCACATAAGTACCTGTGAGATGACCTTCCTTGCCACTCTTATCATAGAGTTTGAAGGCGCGATTCAGCTGCAGATAGTCGTTGGGATTACCAAAGCGGCAATACGAATAGCTATCCCACAGCAATCCATAATTCTTATTCGACAGCACGAACGGGATACTCACCTTCGTATTATACTGAAACAGATCCTCGTTCTTGCCCTTCATATTAAACTCCTCGCTCTGGTGCTGACCCAGTCCGTAGAATGCCTCATCCTCTGGGCTATCGAATTTCATCTGCCATGACAGTCCATGCTTCTGCTCCTCTGGAACGGTATAGCCTGTTTTCATACCCAGCTCGCGCTCAGGCACGATAAAGTCCCAGAACTTCTTTCCGTCCTTGGCTTCCTTCAGCAACTCCTTGCCTTCTGCGTCGAAGAAGCTGATCTCACCCGTGGCTTTCGATACCACAGCTTTCACGTTCTTGGCTTTCACCACCACGTTGTCGCCCTCTTCGCTCACGCTGTAGCTTCCCTTGGCAGGTGCCGTCTGAGGTACAATCATCAGCGAGGCAGGTTTCACGGGCAGCGCCTCTTTCGAGGTTGCACGCACGCGAATGATGTTGTCGTTCATCACTTCCAGGCAAATTACCTTTGCCTGACCACCGTCAGGGCGGATAGTCACATTGTTTCCGTTGGTCTGCACCTCAGCTGCCATCGTCATTCCCGATACGAGCAGGGCAGACACCATTAGTCCTAATTTTCTCATTACGTTTAGTTATAGTTATTATTAATTATCCTCATCGTCCATGAGTACGGCCTCCTCCACGTCGTCGTCATTGTCCAACGGCAGAGTGATGGTAAACACGCTTCCGCCTCCAGCATTGTTGTCGCCAGATACGGTTCCGCCATGAGCCGTTACAATGTCCTTGACGATATGCAGGCATACACCAGGATCGTCATCGCTCACCACGGGGTCGAACATGTGAGCCTTCGCCTCCTCAGGCAGACCCACACCGTTGTCTGAGATACGGATCACACCGTTCTTATTGGTCTTGTCCACGAACACCTTGATTCTGCAGTCCTTGGGCGAGAACATGACTGAGTTGTTCAACAGTATCTGTACAGCCTGTCCTATCATGTCCTTGTCGAAGTCCATTACGAGGTCTGGTGCCAGGGCGAAGAATGTGAACTTCACCTTCTTATCCTTTGGCGCATTAAACTGGGCACATTGCTCCTTCATGAATTCCTGCAGGTCGCCCGATGTCTTGTTCAGTCCACTTACCTCCCACTCAGGCGTCTTTTTCACCTCTACGGGTTTCTCCTGATCCTTCATCATCTGGGCCTTCATCTCGTTCATCCATTGCTTCTTCATGACCTCCATGCGCAATTTCTCACGCTCCACGGTGTCGGCCTGACGCTTCAGGAAGAAGTGGCGCCATACCCAGATGCCTCCAGCTACTAAGAGCAGGAACAACAGCAGAATCCAGCGGTTACGAATCAGCGGCGGGGTGATGGTGATGTTCAATGTCGACTCCATCGCACCCATCGTACCGTCCTCGTTCAGCATCCTCACGTGGAGCACGTAGCTACCATGGTGAAGTGACATATAGGTAATGTTAGGATCCTGCTCCTCAGTCTTCACCCATCTGTCGCTGAAGCCTTCCAGCATATAGATGAATCGCGAGGTATTGTGCATCTCACCCTTGTCGGTAGCCAACTGAATGGTAAACTGGTTCTCGTCGTAGCGCAGCGTCAGGTCGCTGCCATCCGTCAGGGCTTCCTTCAGAATCACACGTCCGTCGAACTCATCGCCTACGCCCATCTGCTGTCCGAACAGCTTCAGTCCGCTGAAAATGGGCTTCTCGGTATTGTCTACGTTAGCCACCAGCTTGGGATTGATAACGTCCACACCACCCAGACCACCTACCAGAATCAGACCATCCTTAGTCTTGCTGATAGAGCGCTGGTTGTAGGGGCCGTCCTGCAGACCGTCCTTGCTGCTGAAGCTACGAACTGTAAAGCTCCATTCGCCATCTTCCTCTTTCTGGGGCACCACGTTCGACACGCCATGCTCAGTAACTACCCACACATTGTGCTGGTTATCCTCTGCGATACCTACCACACTCGAACCAAAGAGTCCTGTGTTCATATCGAGCATCGTCTGCTTACCCGTCTTCTGGTTCACGATACAGCAACCAGCTGTCGAACCATGCCAGATGAGTCCTCTGCTGTCTTCTATCACACAGACCGTCGAGGGCATAGGTGATACTTGTCCTGGCACGTTGGGGATGGTTACGTTCACCACCTTTCCGCTCACGGGGTTGATGAGCGAGTAGAACGTGGAGTGACCCACGATCAGCCAACCTTTCTTGATCCATCCTGCAGAGGTCATAAACACCTCCGACAGAGCCGAGTTGTTCGAGTCGAAGGTCTTGAACTTACCCGTCTTCACGTTGAGTCGCTGCACACCGCTACCCAGCGTACCAATCCAGATGTCGCCCCATTTGTCTTCGGTTACCGACCATACGTTGTTATTAGCCAGCGCTCCTGGGGTGTTCGATGCCAGATAGTTGCGGGTTTGTCCGTTCTGTATGTGTATCAGTCCACCATTGTAGGTACCAAACCATACCGATCCGTCCTTAGCTGTACACGAGGCCACCATAATGTCTGATGCAAAGCCGTTGTGGGCCTTGTCATACATGGTGCTCTCACCCGTCTCTGGGTTGTATTTTATAACGCCTCGGTTATCCGTACCCAACCAATAATTGCCTTGATGGTCTTCCGTGGTGGTGTTGATATCACCCAGCTCCAAGGTACTGAAGCCCAACATCTTCTCAATGTATTGGTTCAGTCCGTTACGATAGGTAGCTATCCACATGCTGCCGTTCTTATCCAGCATCAGGTGCTTGGCGGTGTTCTCGCTCAGCGAGGTGGTATCAAACTTATTGTTCTTAAACTGCTTCACCTCCTTCGACTCAGGGTCTACCACAAAGAGTCCCTCGTGGTCAGTCACAATCCATATCCAGCCACGCTGGTCCATACATACGTCCCACACCTGCAGTCCTTCTGGTAGCGATGCTATCCCTATCGATGCCAGGTAACCGTTCAGCGTGTTATACCATTTCTTGTTCTTCTGGTCGAACACAAACACGGTGGTCGACATCACCCAGAAGTTGCCATGCTTGTCCACGTATAGGTCGTAGGCCACATTCTGCTGTCCGCCGTTCTGACGCATCCAACTGTCCTTCTTCACCACTCGTCCGTGTTCACCGTCGAGCACCATCAGGTCACCATCACTCGATGTTACCACGAGCTTTTCGCCCCACTCAGCGTACGAGGTCAGCCAGAACTCCTTGGGGAATTCCTCCTCGGCATAGCCGTATTTGATGAGTGTGTATTTCTCATTCTTGGGGTTATAGCAATACACGCCTTCGTCATAGGTCTTCACCCACACGTGCTTACGGGCGTCAATATAGAATCGGTCGATACCGCCCTTGATGCCCCACTTGGTCAGCTCCGTCGTGGGATTACGGTTCACACGCTCCGTCACAGGGTCGAAGATACTGAAGTTCATGCCCTGCTTCAGCCACAGCCTTCCCAGATGGTCCTCCCAGATACGATCCACGTAGTTATTTCTCAGCGTAGTGGTGTCGTTAGGATCGTTATAGAAGGTACGGAAACGGTAGCCGTCATAACGGTTCAGTCCGTACGAGGTACCTATCCATACAAATCCTCTGGAGTCCTGAAACAGGAAGTTAATCGTCGAGTTCGAAAGTCCGTCACGCGTGTCCAGACGACGGAATTTCATATCGGGAATCACATTCGATGCGGCATTCATTCCAAGGCAGAATGAAAGACATATACACGTCAGCAGTTGTCTCATATAGTTGTTGGTCATTTAAAAATGTTCATAATGCGCTACAAATTTACACACTTTCTTTGACATGAACAAACGTTTTGGCAAAAATTTGCAACCAAGTTGCGAAAGAAACCCCTTACCTTTGCACCCAGAAAGAATTAAAAGGTAAAAAAGTAAAAAGGTAAAAAGGTAAAATATGTCACACGAACATCATCATCACGAGTGTTGCGAGCACTCTCATGAGCATCATCACGAGCATCAAGGATGCAGTTGCCATGAGCATTCTCATGAGCATGAGCATCATCACGAGCACTCTTTGAAGAAACAGCTCTGGCTCATCATTGCCACCGCCATCCTGCTCGTCATCGCCGTCCTCATCGAGAAGGGAATCATTGTCAACTGTCAATTGTCAACTGTCAACTTGTTGCTCATCTACATGATTCCTTACCTCCTCATTGGTCACGACACACTCAAGGAGGCCATCGAGGGCTTGAGTCATGGCGATGCTTTCAATGAGCATTTCCTCATGTCGGTGGCCACCATCGGAGCCCTGCTCATAGGTTTCCTGCCTGGAGCCGAGACTCAGTTCCCTGAGGCTGTGTTTGTCATGCTCTTTTTCCAGATAGGCGAGCTCTTCGAGGGCTATGCTGAGGGCAAGAGTCGCGACAGTATCGCCCACCTCATGGATATCCGTCCCGATGTGGCCCACATTGAGACTTCAGGAGACAAGGAGACAGGGAGTCCGCTCGAGCTCTGCTCGCTTGCTACCGGAGGGACGCAAGAAGGAGTCCAGGACATATCTCCAGAGGCAGTAGCCGTTGGATCGGTGGTTGTGATTCGCCCTGGCGAGAAGGTGCCACTCGATGGTGTGATTATTGAGGGCACCACCTCACTCAATACCATCGCCCTTACGGGCGAGAGCATGCCTCGCGAGGCTGGTGTAGGCGACGAGGTTATCTCGGGCTGCGTCAACCTCTCAGGTGTGGTCCGTGTGCGTACCACCAAGAGTTTTGGCGAGAGTACGGTATCAAAAATCCTCTCACTCGTAGAGAACGCCAGCGAGCACAAGTCGCAGAGCGAAGCCTTCATCACGCGTTTCGCCCGCATCTACACCCCTGTAGTCGTCTTTGCAGCTTTGGCTTTGGCAATAGTTCCGCCCATCGTCATATCTCTAACCTCTAACCTCTCGCCCCTAACCACTCTCCCCACTTGGCTCTATCGCGCCTTGATGTTCCTCGTGGTGAGTTGTCCCTGTGCCCTGGTTATCAGCGTGCCCCTCACGTTCTTTGGAGGCATCGGTGGTGCTTCGCGTCGAGGCATCCTCATCAAGGGAGCCAACTATATGGACATTCTGGCGAAGGTCAAGACGGTGGTGTTCGACAAGACGGGCACCCTCACCCATGGTCAGTTTGCCGTAGAGGCCGTCCACCCCGAAACAGGCGAATGCATCTCCGAATCAGGAGATGCCTCTCACCACTCACCTCTCACCTCTCACCTCTTACACATGGCCGCTCATGTAGAGCATTATAGTACGCATCCGATTGGCGCAGCTCTCCGCGATGCCTTCCCTGATGAAGCCACCGATGGTTGCGAGGTAACAGAAGTAGAAGAGATAGCCGGTCATGGCATCCGTGCCCGTGTGGGCAGTCAGGTAGTATGCGTGGGTAACACCAAGATGATGGATTCGATAGGTGCTAAGTGGCACGATTGCCACCATGTAGGCACTATCATCCACGTGGCCATCGATGGCCAGTATGCTGGTCACATTGTCATCAACGATAAGATTAAAGAGGATAGCGCAGAGGCCATTGCACAACTCAAGGCATTAGGTGTAGAGAAAACGGTGATGCTTACAGGCGATCGCGAGGAAGTGGCCCATCACGTCGCCACCCAACTCGCCCTCAGCGAATACCACGCCGAACTCCTCCCCGCCGACAAGGTTAATCATATCGAGAACTTGATGGATACCAGGCCTTTGGCCTTCGTAGGTGATGGTATCAACGATGCCCCTGTTCTGGCCCGTGCCGATGTAGGTATAGCCATGGGTGGTCTGGGTAGCGATGCAGCCATCGAGGCAGCCGATGTGGTATTGATGGACGACCAGCCCTCAAAGGTTGCTACGGCCATCCGTATCGCCCGTCGCACCATCTTCATCGCTAAGCAGAACGTATTCGTCGCCATCCTCGTCAAGGTCAGCGTCCTTCTGCTCGCCACCTTCGGCCTCGCCAACATGTGGCTCGCCGTCTTCGCCGACGTTGGCGTCACCGTTCTGGCGGTTCTTAATGCGATGCGCGCGTTGCGCTAAGCGCTTCAGCGGCTCGCGCCACCATACGATGGTTACCAGCAACAGGATGTAGCACAGTATGGCCCACCACGAGCTGTACCATGGCGATCCGATGGTGATCTCCAGCTGGCTCTCTTCCTCGCCCATCGTTCCGTCGTCCTTCAGCATCCTCACACAGAGTGTATAACTGCCTGGGGGTAGCGACATGTAGGTGATGTCGGGATTGGCTGCTGTGGTCTTGATCCACTTATCGTTGAAACCTTTCAACTGATAGCAGAAACGGGTTGAATTGTTTACACCGCCATTGTCTGAGGCCATGTGGATGGTAAACTGGTTCTCGCTGTATTTCAGGCTGATGCTGCGCTGATAGTCGAGGGCCTCGTCCAGAATCACGCGCCCATTGTACTTCTCGCCCACTTCCACCTCCTGATCAAAGAGCACCAAGCCGCTGAACACGGGTTTCTCCTTCACATCGCCCTCACCCAGTTTCGTTGTACTGATGATGTCCAGACCGTCCTGTCCGCCTATCAGCAGCTCTCCCTTGCTCGAGCAGAAGATGGCTCGCTGGTTGAATGGACCAGGCTGCAGTCCGTCGCGATCGTTAAAGTTGCGGATGGTGAAGCTCCATACACCGTTCTCGTCCTGTCGTGGCGTAATGTTCGACACACCGTGATCGGTAGCCACCCACATCGTGTGCTGCGTATCTTCAGTCACGGATACGGCGTTCGATCCGTGCAGTCCCGACTTCATGTCGAACAATGTCCGCTGCCCCGTCTTACGGTCGTAGATCACCACGCCTGAGGGCGAGCATTGCCAGAGCAGTCCGCGACTGTCCCATACGGCCTGTGTCGTAGCCGATGATACGGTGATGGCCCTGCGGTCATTCTCTGTGGGGAACGATCCGTTAATCACCTTGAAGTTTCCTGGATGAATCAGCGAGTAGTATTCCGAGTTACCCAGCAGAATCCAGCCGTTGCTGGCCGTCGAAATACTGTTGGTCCATTGTGTCTTCAGCGCAGAGTTATCAGGATTGAACGCGCGCTGCCGTCCCGTGTTCTTATCGATACGCACGGCACCGCCTCCAAGCACACCCACCCAGATGTGGCCCCAGCGGTCCTCTGTGATACCCCAGATGTTATTCGTGGCAAACTGACTGCCAGGATCAGCCGCACGATAGTTCTTCCACTGGCCGTCCTTGTATCTCAGCAGTCCGCCCTC